>Ga0247822_10001340_pt1 | contig 14995 bp, 18 predicted proteins | sample 13C_Cellulose_Da_FD_192423 | JGI IMG/M metagenome (GOLD analysis project Ga0247822, IMG submission 192423) | Soil microbial communities from agricultural site in Penn Yan, New York, United States - 13C_Cellulose_Day30 | ecosystem: Environmental > Terrestrial > Soil > Agricultural land | place...
TCCCAACTGCGGGACGGAGCGGGTCCGTCCCGCAGCGCGGGAAACCTGTAGTTCCAAAGGATTCTCGGGTAATTCCGTCTTTCTTACTCTCAGGCAGCTTCCGCGAGGCAAAACTCACGGAAGAAAGTGTTTAGTTTTTCCGGCTCGGGCTGCTCGACATTCTTAGGTGCGATGTCGGCGAGACGGGCCAGTTCGGTTTCGATAAAGTTGCTAATGATGGGCACGCGCTGGGCGTGATCGAGTTCCTCGCCAGCCCGTTTGCGGGCGGTGAGGACGGCGATGTGCAGGCGCAGGAGCGGATCCTGGACGAGCTCATCGACCAGCGTCTGAAACTCCATCGGCACGGGACCGCGGCCCTGCTCGATCCACAGGCAAGCCAGCAGAGGGCGCAGAACGTAGAAGTATTTCTTCAGTCGTACCACGTCCGCCCGCAGGTAGGCCTTGGCATTGCCCTGCGCCATATGCAGGTAGTGCAGGAACAGCCGCTCAGACGAGGCGAACTCGACCGCGAGATGTCCGAACAGCAGGGCAAAGCCGGGGTCGGCCTTATAGACGACCGGAGACTTCAGCCACTCCAACAGCGGCGGATTGGACTTCCGCAGAAGCTTGAGGGCCTTTCGCAGATCCCATCCGCTGATGTCGAGCTGATCATTGATCGGCTCTTCGATCACATCGCGCTTATCCTCCACAGAGAGATACCAATCCCGCTCGTGCACATAGATAAAGCGCACGTCGTAGTCGCTGTCCCGAGACGCAAATCCCCACGCACGACTCCCGGATTCGACGGCGAAAAGCACGCGAACCTGATGTTCGTTTTCGATGCGTTGGAGTTCAGATTGGATTTGCGTATTCATTGTGGGGTGCGTTTTGGGGAAAACAAAAAGCCCTGCTCGTCGCGGTGGCCGAGCAGGGCTTTGAAATTGGAAAATTATTTATCTAATTTCTTAGCTGCTCGCCTCCGGTGCGTAAATAAACCAGGTATAGGTCCCAAACGGACGGGTGGTCATTTCGCCTCGATACATGGCCATCGCAACCGACTTGGTCGTCGGCGTATAAGCGAGTTGGCAATGAGGCACGAGATTCATAGAACGCAAAAACACTTAGCGTTCATGCTCGCAGCCGTCAAGCGGCAATGCAAAAAACTAACTAAGGCCCACCTTAGAAAGGCTCGACATCGTCTTCACTCGGGCGACCGGGGGCGTTTCTTCCCGTCGAGACTTCCCACGTCTCCAGCAGGTCTTCCGGGATTTCCTCCAGGAAGCGGGAAGGGCGTTGAAAGGCCTCTCCGTAGCCGGCATTGAGCCGCATCTCGGGATAAGTCAGATACAGCTCGTCGCAGCAGCGCGTGACACCGACATAGAAAAGACGGCGTTCTTCCTCGAGGCCTTCATCAGTCTCGGAACTGCGCGCACTGGGGAACATGCCCTCCGTGAGCCAGACGAGGAAGACGACCTTCCACTCGAGCCCCTTGGCCTGATGGATGGTGGAGAGCGTGAGTTTTTCGGACTCGCTTTCGACGGCGAGAGCGTCGCTTGTCTCGACAGACCCGAGCAAAGCGAGCTGCGAGAGAAACTCCTCGGTGCTCTCAAACTGGCGAGCGAATCCGGAAAGCGTGTTCAGATCTTCGCGACGGGCATCGTAGTTCGCGAACTTCGTCTTCATGTAGTCGTCGTACATGGCGAAGAGGACGGTCTCGATCATCGTGGACGGCGCGAGGATCGTCTCCTCGGGCGCGAGATCGACCAGGGTATGAACGAACTGCTGCCAGCTCTTCACGGCCTTGGAAGTAACTTTGAAATGCTCCAAGCGTGAAAAGGCCGTACCGCCATCGAGCGCATTGCTCGTTTGCGTCCACAGCGTCTCCGCCGATTTCGCACCGATGCCCGGCAGGAGCTTTACCATGCGCTTGAAGGCGACCTCGTCGCGTGGATTGATGGCGAACTTCAGAAAGGCCGCCACGTCTTTCACGTGGGCCTGCTCGAAGAAACGAAGCCCGCTGGTGATCGAAAACGGAATGCCGCGGCGCGTGAACTCCAACTGCACCTCCATCGAGTGGTAGTGCGCGCGATAGAGCACCGCCATTTCATCCAATGCGATTCCCTGCTCGTGCAGCTCCAGCACGCGCTGCGCGATGAAGGCTGCCTGCTGGGAGTTCGTCGCCAACGGCACGAGCGCCGGGCGGACGGGGTAGGATTCGCGGACGGGCGCGAGGTTTTTGGGAAATTGCTTCTCGTTCGCGAGGATCGACGCGTTCGCTACGCTCAGCACCTCGGGTACGCTGCGGTAGTTCGTCTCGATCTTGAAGACCTGCGCGGCGGGATAGCGCTTGGGGAACTCGAGGATGTTCGCGAAATTCGCCCCGCGCCAGGAGTAGATGCTCTGCGCGTCATCGCCGACGACCATGATGTTGCCGTGCTTTTTCCCGACCCAGTCCACGAGCTCCGCCTGGAGGCGATTCGTGTCTTGATACTCATCGACCAGGATGTGCTGAAACTGATGCTGGTACTGCTCCGCGACGTCCTCGCAGGTCTGGAAGAGCTCCAGCGTCTTGGAAAGGAGATCGTCGAAGTCGAGGGCGTTCGACTCTTTCTTGCGGCCTTCGTAGGCGACCTGGATCCGCTCGATCTGGGCACTCACGGAGAGGAAGTAGCGGTACTTCTGCGTGAGGACCTGCGTGATGGAGGATCCGGTATTGATCGAATAGCTGAAGACGTCCGCGAGCACCTCGCCCTTGGGGAAGCGCTTGTCGGACGTGCGCAAGCCTTCACGCGCGACGATGCTATCGATCATCTCCTCCTGATCCTCGCGATCCATGATCGTGAAGCCTTGGCGGAAGCCGATGCGCTCAGCGTGACGGCGGAGGATGCGGTTGCCGATGGAGTGGAAGGTGCCGCCCCAGAGTCCCTCGACCGAGTGAGGGGCGAGCGCCGCGACGCGCTCGAGCATTTCGCGGGCGGCCTTGTTCGTAAAAGTCAGCAGGAGGATGCTGCGGGGCGGAATGCCCTGCTCCAACAGCCAGGCCACGCGATAGGTGAGCGTGCGCGTCTTGCCACTGCCGGCACCGGCGATGACCAACGAGGCGCCGGGAGCGGCGGTGACGGCGGCGAGTTGCTGCTCATTGAGCTCGGCGGGAAAATCGATTCCATCCGCCGGCCCGGTGGTACTCTCTAAAGTGTAACGTCGCGTCAAAGTCCGCTACTCCTCTTGCTGCTTATCCGGGATGCGCATGGCGGCCATCTGCGTGTCGGAAAGGCCGAGGCCATACGCGAGCAGCTTGGCGGATTCGTCCCAGACGCGGGCCTTGTTACTGCCGAAAACGACGGCGATCACATCCTGTCCATTCAGCGAGGCGCTGGAGATGAGGCAATGCCCGGCGAGATCGGTGTAGCCGGTCTTCATGCCATTGCAGAAGGAGTACGTCCGCATGACGCGATTCGTCGTGCGCAGCGTCACGGTCTTGCCACTGGCGTAGCAGAACTCGAAGTACTTCGTCTTCATGATCTCCCGCATCGTAGGGTTGAAATAGCAGGCTCGCGCAACGCGGGCCATGTCGCGCGCGGTAGAGAACTGTCCCTCGGCGGGGAGGCCGTTGGGATTCACAAAATGAGAGGAGTTGCCACCGAGGCGCGCCATACGCTCATTCATCTTGACCGCGAAATCCTGCACGCTGCCGGCATTGTCACGGGCGAGCACACGGGCGACGTCGTTCGCGCTCTTCACGAGCAGGGCCGTCAGGAGTTGCTTGCGGGTATAGGTGTCGCCGGGTTGCAGGTAGAGCTTCGTCGGATCGGCGTAGGTGTCGGACTTAGTGACCGTCACGAGGTCGGAGAGATTGCCACTCTCGGCCACGATCAGCGAAGTCAGGAGCTTCTGCGTGCTCGCGACGGGACGCGGATCGTTCTCGTTCTTCTTGAAAAGGACCTTCCCGGTGTTCGCGTCAAAAAGCAGGGCCGCCTTGGCCGTGATGACCGGCTCGGCGGCATGGACTGAGCCGAGCGCCAACGCGACTGCGCATAAAAACCATGCTCCCCTCATCTTCGTGACTTAGGGATTCTTACGGCGAAGGCGGATGGTGATCCGCTTTACCTTCGCATCATCCTGCGGACTCCAGGTCTGGATATCGGGATCTTCCTTGAAGGCATTGTGCACGACGTAACGGTCGTAGGAGTTCAGCGCATCCGTCTGCAAAGGGCGTCCGGTGGCCTTCACGGCATCGGCGAGGTGCTTGACCTTCTCGACCAGGGCATCGTCCCGCATGGCGCGATGATGCTCGACATCCACGATGACGCGCTGGGCATTCGGATCCTTCGCCTGCAGCATGCGGTTCAGCAAAAACTGCAGGTCGTCCATGGTCTGATCCCGTCGGCCGATGAGGCGCTCGGCCTCATGGGTGAAGATTTGGAGGACGAGGTGACCGTCGCGTTCCTGCTCTTCAATCTCAACGACGAAGCCGAGGTAACCCAGCATCGTGTCAAGCATCTCTCGGGGACTCAGAGTTGTACTCATGGGCGTTTTTTCTTCTTCTTGGACACGGCCGCCGCCTCACGCTTGGCGATCACGCTTTTCTTCTCAAGAACAGGCAGAGGCTTGTTCCGCGTCACGTAGAGCTGCACGATAGAGAAAATATTCTGCGTTGTCCAATAAAGGGCGAGACCGCTGGCGTAGTTATAGCAGAACACCAGGAAGATGATCGGCATGAAGTAGAAGATACGCTGCTGCATCGCATCGCCGGTCTTCGGAGTGATGATCATCTGCCAGACCATGGTGCCCGCCATGACGATGGGCAGGATGTTGATCGGGAAGCCCAAGACATGAGCGATGGTGTCCGGCTGGGAAAGGTCGGCGACCCAGAGGAACGAGCTGTTGCGCAGTTCGATCGCGCCGCCCAGCATGGTGTAGAAGCCGAAGAAGATCGGGATCTGGATGAGCATCGGCAAACAGCCGCTGAACGGATTCACACCGTACTCGCGGTACAGCTTCATCGTCTCCTCGTTCATCTTCTGGGGGTCGTCCTTATACTTCTCACGCAGCTCGGTCATTTTCGGCGTGAGGAGGGACATCTTGCGCATCTCATTCGTCGCCTTGTTCTGGATCGGCCAGAGCATGGTCTTAATGATGAGGGTCAGCGCGATGATGGCGGCGGCGTAGCTATTGAAAAGCACACCGTGGAGAGCCGTCATGGCCCAGAGGAGAAACTCGCTAATGATACCGAAGATACCGAAATCAAGTACGCGCTCCTGCTGGTCACCCATCTTGCGGAGGCGGGAGAGTTCTTTCGGGCCCGTGTAGATCGTGAAGGTCTCGGTGGAAACCTCATTGGGCTGCAACGAGAAGCCGGGCATGTTCAGACCACCCTGGATGCCGAAGACATGGGCCTTGTCCGAGCGGTTAGTCTCGTAGCGGGTCGCCCACACGCCCGTACCACGGTCAGCGGGGTTATCGACGATCGTGCAGAAGTACTGGCTGGTCACGGCGGCCCAGGCGGTCTTCTCCTTCGACTCAGAGTAAAGCGGCTTCGCCGGGCTCCATTGAATGCCGGTGAGCGGGACCATGCTCGCAGGGAACCAGTTGACGTCGATCTTGGAAAAACTGCCGTCGTGGAACCAATCGAACCGCGTATAATACGGCATGTCGTTGGGATGGATCGCAGCAGCACCACCGGTGGAAACGAAATAGCCCGGACGGTTGGTGACCTTTGCGCCGGTGTTCTTAAACTCCACATCGAGACGGACCGTATAGAGTTGATCCTTAGGCGCATCTTCCGCCGGCACGGTGAAGCGCTTGGTGATCTGGAGTCCGTCGTCCTCGGTTTTAGTGAAAGTGACCACTCCGGTGGAGCGGTCCGTCGTCATCTCAAAGCCGCCGAGAGGCACTGCGGTTTGGAAGCCGATCGCGCCGATGGGCAGGGAGCTGCCGCTATTCAGAGCGACGGCCTGATTGTTCTCACCGATGTGACGACCGAGGATGGCCTTATCGATGCCGCCCTTATCATTGCTGAAAACGTACTCGGTATCGTTATTCGCGATCGACTCGCTACGCGCACTGATGACGGCCTGCTCGACCGGACTGGCCGTCGTAGGAGTGGCTGCCGATACGGTCGCGGCGGGGATCGGAGTGGCCGTGGCCTGAGCAGCAGGCGGCACGGGGCGCGGCGGCGGCTTGTGCAGAACTCCGAAATAGTAAAAGTAGCCGATGAGGCCGAGGGCGGAGAGAGTGATAGCGATCCAGGCTTTGCGATCCATTTAGCAGTGAGGTGTGGAAATTTTTGGGACGGGATCATACCCGCAGCCACCCCAGGGTTGGCAACGAGCGATCCGCTTGACGGCGAGCCATGATCCCCGCAAGGCTCCGTGCATCTGCACGGCTTCCAACGCGTACTGGGAGCAGGACGGCTCGAAACGACAGCCGCTGGCCGGTCCTCCCACAAAGTGGAGAAGCGGCCCGAGGGTCCAGCGGTAACAATGGATGAGAAAAACGATGACCGTCTTCATTCAAAAACGGCATCCCTCCTCAGCCATCGCCCCGTATGAGCGACTGGCAGTCATCAAGAGCGGGGCAAGATAGAGAGGCGTCGGGCGAGAAGCAACCATTCCTCGCGAAGTTCCACAAACGAAGCTTGAGCAGCTGCGCTTTTGGCTACGAGAACGACGAGCCAACCCGAGGAAACGAGGGCACGGTGAAGCCGACAGACCTCTTTGATACGGCGTCGTACGCGATTGCGCACGACCGCACCCCCGACCCGACGTGATGTGATCACGCCAAAACGGGCGGTGGATTCTTCAGGAGTTTCATCCGAGGCTACTCGGACGACGCTCAGGCGCAGGAACTTGCCCTGAGCAGTGCGACCCTCTTTGCGCACGAGCGCGAACTCGCGACTCAGCCGGAGCCGAGCCGCACGAGGGTAACGCAGCCTCTTAGGCTTCGGTGTGACGAGCGAAGTGGACTTCGACACCCTTCGGAAGGAGGCGTTTGCGTCCACGCTGGCGACGGCGCTGCAAAATGGCGCGACCGCTCTTGGTCTTCATACGGGCGCGGAAGCCAAACTGCTGTTTGCGCGTGCGCTTGCTGGGTTGGTAAGTACGTTTCATAACTGTCGAAAACTGGACCGGAAATCCTCTCAGAGAGAAGAGATTTGTCAAGCGGTCGTTCTGACTACTTCCAACTTTCTCCTCTCCATCGAGGGTAAATCACTTTGAGATCAGGCTGCGGCCCTGGTGACTTTGAGCTCCTCGCAGAGTTCGCCGATGCGCTCGATAGCGATCTTGATCTGGTCGAGCGCCGTGGCGTAGCTGCACCTCACATGCCCCTCGCCGCTGGCTCCGAAGGCGCTGCCCGGCACGACAGCCACTTTTTTCTCCCGCAGGAGCCGCAGGGAAAAATCCCGGCTGGAGAGCCCGGTGGAGGTGATTTTTGGAAAAACGTAGAAAGCCCCGCGAGGGCGGAAGCACTCCAGCCCGAGATCATTGAACCCACGGACGATAAAGTTGCGGCGGAGTTCGTACTCCTTGCGCATCGTCGCCACGCTCCGCTCGCCACGCTCCAGCGCCTCGATGGCGGCCTCCTGCCCCATAATGGAGGCGCAAAGGATGGAGTATTGATGGATCTTCATCATGGCCTCGATCAGCACGGCCGGTCCGCAGGCGAAACCAATGCGCCAACCCGTCATGGCGAAGGCCTTGGAAACTCCGTGAAGCAGCAAGGTGCGTTCCTTCATTCCAGGCAAAGCCGCGACGGAATGATGCTCAGCCCCATCGTAAGTGAGCTCGCTGTAGATCTCGTCTGTCAGTATGACGAGATTGTGCTTCACGCAGACGGCGGCGATTTTCTCCAACTCTTCCGGAGGCATGGCCGCGCCTGTTGGGTTAGTCGGGTAGTTAAGCATCAGCACCTTCGACTTGGGCGTGACGGCTTTTTCAATATCGGAAGCGCGCAGGACAAAATTATCCTCCGAGCGGGTCGGAATGGAGCGAGCCACGCCGCCGGCCATTACGATACTCGGCGCGTAGGAGACGTAACACGGCTCATGATAGAGCACTTCGTCGCCAGGATTCAGCAAAGCGCGCAGAGCGATGTCGATCGCCTCGGACACACCGACGGACACGAGCACTTCGCTTAACGGCTCGTAGCGAACCGCGAAGTGCTTCTGCACGTAGTCGGAAATCGAGCGACGCAAGCGCGGCAGGCCGAGATTGGAGGTATAACCCGTACGGCCCTTCTCTAGAGAATAGATGGCGGCTTCGCGGATGTGCCACGGCGTGGCGAAGTCCGGCTCACCGATGCCGAGGGAGATCACGTCGCCCATCGTCTGGACGACCTCGAAGAAATCGCGGATCCCAGAGCGCGGGATGTCGCGAATCGTATCAGCGATGACGATACTCATGGAGAGACAGAGAGGCGTTCCGGAGCGTGCTCCATCTGATGATAGGCACCGTTTTCCTTATAGGTCTTCAAGCGGAAGTGCGTAGCCGTCGCCTGCACCGCCTCGATGGTACTGAGCTTTTCCGCCACAAATCCAGCCACCCCGCGCAGGCTCTTCGCCTCGACGATGATGAGAAGATCGTAGCCACCGCTCATCAGGTAGCAGGTCTGCACTTCTTCAAACTTCGCGATCCGCGCGGCGATGCGGTCAAAGCCACCGTCGCGTTCCGGCGTGATTTTCACCTCGATGACGGCGGTGACCGTATCTGTATCCCACTTCTCGCGATTCACGATCGTCTGATACCCGAGGATGATGCCTTCATGCTCCAGCCGGGCGATCTCGGCCTCCACCTGCTCCACAGTCAGGTCCAGCATGCGCGCGATGTCCTCACGCGGCGTCAGGGCATTCTTCTGCAAAAGATCGATCAGTGCTTCCATGGGAAAAGGACCATCATTACCCTACGGACGCTGCTTGGCAAGCGCCGCGCAACACGTTAAGAGGATTGCATGGCCATCAAAAAAACCACCAAAACCCCCGCAAAAAAAACGGCGGTCAAAGCCAAGGCAACCACCGCTCCCAAGGCCACCGTTCGCAAAGCGGCCGCCCCTAAATCCACACCCGCCGCCACCAAGGCCAAGCCCTCTCGCCCAGCCGGACCTCGTGAAGAGAAGCTCGCCAACAGCGCCCTGAAGCTCATCGACGAAGCCGCCTCTCTCCTGCGCAAAGGCGTCAAGACAACTGCTGACGTCTCCGAGAAAAACCGCGAAGCCGCCCGCAAACGCGCTCACGGCCTCCTGACCAAAGCAACCTCCTCGCTTGGAGGCCTGCTCGACAGCGGATCCTCGGCTTTGCACAAGGCCATCAGCAAACTTTAAGACATTTTTCGTCATTCGACAGAGCGCCCTGCTCGTTCCATAAATAACAGGGCGCTCCGTAGCGTGACCTCCATTTTCCTCCCGCATTGCCCGCACTCAGCAGGGTTGTTTTGCCTCCTTGGCGGATGAGCACCGCCGAAACACTTGACCCCACGCACCCAGCGTGAGAGTCTCAACCTTCCTCAAATTTCTAAGCTTACGTGGACCTAAAAGAGATTCGCACATTAATCGACCTCATGAAGAAGAACGGCCTGTCCGTCTTCAAAATGGAGCGTGAAGGATTCAAAATCACCCTCAAGACTGCTGATGCTGAAGGCACTACGCAGATCATAACGAGCGGTCCACACCCCGTAGCCGCCCCAGTGGCCGCTGCCGCGCCCGCTCAGGTTGCTGCTCCTGCGGAAGCCGCCGCTCCCGCCGCCAATCTCCGCGAGATCAAATCTCCGATCGTAGGCACATTCTACGCCTCGCCATCTCCGGACTCTCCAGCCTTTGTCTCCGTCGGCCAGACCGTCACCCCCGATACGGTCGTCTGTATCGTCGAGGCCATGAAGGTCATGAACGAAATCAAGGCGGAAGTTTCCGGCGTCGTCGCCGAGATCGCAGCTGAGAACGGCAAGCCTGTGCAGTTCGGTCAGGCTCTTTTCCGCCTCAAATAAATTTGCGCGGGTTTACTACCTTCGCCTGATACATGCTCAAAAAAATCCTCATCGCCAATCGCGGCGAGATCGCTCTCCGTATCATCCGTGCCTGTAAGGAACTCGGCATCCAGACGGTGGCCGTCTATTCCGAGCCGGATGTCGAAAGCCTTCACGTTCAATTGGCGGACGAGGCGATCTGCATCGGCACCGCGCCGAGTTCTGACAGTTACCTAAAGATCGATCGCATCATGAGCGCGGCGGAGATCGCCGATGCTGACGCCATCCATCCCGGCTACGGCTTTTTAGCGGAAAACGCCCATTTCGCCGACGTGTGCGCTAGCTGCAACGTCAAATTCATCGGACCATCCCCGAACGCCATCCGCCTCATGGGCGACAAGAACAGTGCCCGCGAAATGGCCCGCAAGGCCGGTGTGCCTGTCTCTCCCGGCAGCGATGGCACCGTCGATACCGAGAGCGAAGCGCTCAAGGTCGGTCGCCAGATCGGCTATCCCGTGATGATCAAGGCTGTCGCCGGTGGCGGCGGACGCGGTATGCGTATCGCGCATAACGACGAAACCCTGGTCAACGGCTATCACTCCGCCCGCCTCGAAGCCGAAAAGGCTTTCGGGAACGCGGCCGTGTACATTGAGAAATTCATCGTCAACCCGCATCACATCGAATTCCAGATCATGGGTGACGAGCACGGACACATCGTCCACCTGGGCGAGCGCGACTGCTCCCTCCAGCGCCGCAACCAGAAGATCGTGGAAGAGTGCCCCTCCCCCATGCTCCGCACGGAGCTTCGGGAAAAGATGGGTGCCGCCTCCATCCGCCTCGCGGAGCAGGTCGGCTACTCGAACGCTGGCACGATGGAGTACCTCGTCGATGACGACGGAAATTTCTACTTCATGGAGATGAACACCCGTATCCAGGTGGAGCATCCCATCACGGAAGAAGTGTACGGCTGCGATCTCGTGAAGCAGCAGATCCAAGTCGCCGCTGGCGAGCACCTCTCGGACTACGTCATCAACGCCCAGCCACGGGGTCACGCCATCGAATGTCGCGTGAATGCCGAAGACCCCGCCCGCGGGTTCATGCCATCTCCCGGTGTGCTGGAAAACTACTACGCGCCCGGTGGCCGTGGTGTCCGCATCGACTCCCACGCCTACGCAGGGTATCCGATCCCTCCGAACTACGACTCCATGATCGCCAAGGTGATCACGACTGCGTCCAGCCGCGAAGCTTGCATCAACCGCATGTCCCGCGCCCTGAGCGAGTACATGATCGGGGGCATCCGGACGACCATCCCGTTCCAGCAGCTCATCATGCAGAACGATGATTTCCGCCGTGGCAAGTACGACACAGGGTTCGTGGAAAAGCTCCTCCAGAGCGGCGTGACCTTCTAAGGGTTTCGATTTGACGACACCCGCCGAACTGTCCACACTCGCCGATTCCTCTTTTCATGCGTCACACCATCTCCATTCTCGTTGAGAACAAATCCGGCGCGCTCACGCGCATTGCCGGGATGTTCAGCGGACGCGGTTTCAACATCGACACACTGAATGTCGGACCGACCCTCGATCCCACCGCCTCCCGCATGACCATCGTGGTCCGGGGCGACGACAAGGTACTGGAGCAAGTCACCAAACAGCTGAACAAGCTGGTGGACGTCATCGACGTGCAGGACTTCAGCGACGAAGAGTACGTGGACCGTGAGCTCCTGCTCATGCGCGTCATCGCCACTTCCAAGACCCGCCCCGAGGTCATGCAGATCTGTGACATCTTCCGCGCGAAGATCATCGACGTGCAGCCTGAGACCCTCGCCATCGAGGTCACCGGCACCGAGAGCAAGATCACGAAATTCCTCACTCTCATGGAGCGCTTCGGCATCAAGGAACTCACCCGCACCGGGAAAGTGGCCCTACCGCGCTCGAACGACTAATTTCTCCCCACAACGTACAAAAATCATTCGCAATGCCCGTTAAAATCTACACAGACAAAGACGCTGACTTCAAGGCCCTCCAGGGCAAGACCCTCGCCGTGCTCGGCTTTGGTTCCCAAGGTCACGCTCACGCCCTCAACCTCAAAGAAAGCGGCCTGAATGTCATCGTCGGTCTTTACCCCGGCAGCAAGAGCCGCAAGGTAGCCGAAGACTATGGCTTCAAAGTTTATGACACCGCTGAGGCCGTCAAGCTCGCCGACGTCATCATGGTCGGTCTGCCCGACACGAAGCAGCCTGCCGCTTACGAAAAGGACATCGCTCCTTACCTGACCAAGGGCAAAACCCTCCTGTTCAGCCACGGCTTCTCCATCCACTACAAGACGATCGTTCCTCCGACGGATGTGAACGTCATCATGGTCGCCCCTAAGGGACCTGGCCACATCGTGCGCCGTCAGTTCACCGAAGGCAAAGGCGTTCCTGCGCTCATCGCCATCTACCAAAACCCCGGCAAAGACGCTAAGAAGATCGCTCTGGCCTGGGCCAAGGGTGTCGGCGGAACACGCGGTGGCGTGCTCGAAACCTCCTTCAAGGAAGAGACCGAGACCGATCTCTTCGGTGAGCAGGTCGTGCTTTGCGGCGGTACATCCGCCCTCATCCAAGCGGGCTTTGAAACCCTCGTGGAAGCCGGCTACTCGCCCGAAATGGCTTACTTCGAAGTGCTTCACGAATTGAAGCTCATCGTCGACCTCATCAACGAATCCGGCATCGCCGGCATGCGCTTCTCCATCAGCGAAACCGCCAAGTGGGGCGACGTGCTGACCGGACCGAAGATCATCGACGCCTCCGTGAAGCGCCGCATGAAGACCGCTCTCAAAGAGATCCAAAACGGCAAATTCGCCAAGGAATGGGTCAAGGAGTACGAAGGCGGCTATAAGAAGTACAACGCCCTCCTCAAGGCCGGCGAAAAGCATCCGATCGAAAAGACCGGTGCCAAGCTCCGCTCCTTGATGCCTTGGATCAAGAAGCGCGACATCAAAGGCACTCAGGCTTCCTACAAGTAGGCCTTAATCAGCAGACCTTTAAGCAAACCGGTAAGTGGATATTCCGCTTACCGGTTTCTTTTTTTTTAGGGAAAAGCAGGGATGCAAACTCCCTTGATCACTCAGATATCCTGGCTTAGCTTTAGCTCAGTCGAGAACGCAAATAGGCCGCGGAGCCTGTAAAAATGCAGCTAGGCAAGGTGTTAGAAATTTCCAGATGACACCGAGCCAAGGTCGTGTTATCCTAAATCCTCATGGTTATGCAAAGAAAAAGCGCGTTCTCTCGTCGTCTTCCTGATTTGGTGACCGAAGAACTGGTTGCCGCCCTCTCTAAGAAAGGGTCCTCGTTTGAATTTAAGCAACTTTTCGACGTCGTCCACGAACGCCTTCGCGCCCGCAATGCGGCTAGCGGTGGAGAAGAAATGCTCCGCCTTCGCGCCTACGAAAAGCTCCAAAACCTCGTTTCCCGTGGCATGGTGAAAAAGACCGGCAAAAAGTACCGCGGTCTGGCCTCTCTCGCAAAGGCCCTCACCCCACCCGAAGGCATCCCAGCAGCGGCTCCCGCAGCCGCCGCAGCAGCTCCGGCTGCAGCCAAATAATCTCTCGCGCTCCTGCTCTAATGTCAGCCACCCGCTGACAGGAATCGACTTAAAAACAAAGAGGGCTCACTTATCACGGTGAGCCCTCTTTGTTTTTAAAAGAAACCGCCCCCTCCTATGCAGGAACGCTGAATCCAGGCAGATTGATGTAGGCAGGCTTTAAGTAGAGAGGCTCCGGCAACTCCGCCCCAGGCACCGCGGCAACTCCTACAGCGGCAAGCAAGACGGCCGAGGGCAACGTGACCTCACCCTCCGGGATCGACGCAATAGGGGTCGGCACATAGCGAGGCAAGGCTGGAAACCGTGCCAAGGCGGCCGGCAGCTCCGCCGCCTCCAGCAGCACGGGCTCTTCCAGAAATGTCCCCAGCTCGACCACCGCCCAGTAATATTGCCCACGTCGGGCATCACCGACAGCTACGTAGCTTCCGGTCGACAAGCCAAGTAACGATGACACTCCCACGACCGGTACTCCGCGCACGGCCGCGATCCCCCAGCCCGCCGCCAGAGCGCTGCGGATGCCGTTGTAACTCCCCGGGCCGATGCCGATGACGATGCGCTCCAGATCTTTGACATCGCCCATGATCTCTTCCAAAGCGGTGAAAAGCGCCCCACCACGACCGCGCGGAGCTTCGGCTTGGATCTCCTTCACGACAACATGCCCCTGAGACACCAGGGCGACCGTGGCGCGGGAAGCTGAGCAATCAAGGGCGAGAATCATAGTTTACGGATGCGGCGGCTCCCATCCTCCAAGATCTCGAACTGCAAGCGCCAGGCATCGGGAGGCAGCACTTCGAGGAATTTATTGCCCCACTCGATCAGTGTCACCCCTGCAGCCAGACAATCGTCATAGCCCGCCGTTTGGAGTTCATCAGCCTCGTCCAGCCGGTAAAAATCGTAGTGAAACAACATCACCCGACCTCCGGGATACTCATGCAGAAGAGCAAAGCTGGGGCTCGACGCCTCGGCATCGCAACCCAGCGCCTGGGCGACGCCCTTGGTGAACTGCGTCTTCCCCGCGCCGAGAGTCCCTTCGAGACTCACAACCGACCCAACCATAAAATCCGCTGCCAACTCGGCCCCCAGCGCGGCCGTCTCCTCGGGAGTGCGACAAATCACCCCCTCGTGACGAAATAACTCCGGTTTTCGATTTGCCATGATTCCTTGAATCTAGTTCGCTCGCTGGCATGAGCTCAACCTCACTTTGGGATCGCTTTCAGAAATACTTCCTCCGCTACGAAGATCTCGGCATCTCCATCGACATCAGTCGTATGAATTTCCCCGACGGCTTCTTCTCCGACCTGGCGGCCCAGGCCGATAAAGCCGCCCAGGCCATGATTGCCCTCGAGGGAGGAGCCATCGCCAACCCGGACGAAAACCGCATGGTGGGCCACTACTGGCTCCGCGACTCCAGCCTCGCTCCGACTCCGGAACTCGCCAAGGAGATCGAGGACACGAAGGCCGCCATCCTCGGCTTCGCCG
>Ga0247822_10001343_pt1 | contig 14988 bp, 8 predicted proteins | sample 13C_Cellulose_Da_FD_192423 | JGI IMG/M metagenome (GOLD analysis project Ga0247822, IMG submission 192423) | Soil microbial communities from agricultural site in Penn Yan, New York, United States - 13C_Cellulose_Day30 | ecosystem: Environmental > Terrestrial > Soil > Agricultural land | place...
ATGTAGTTCGGACAAAGTAAATTAGCATTCCAGTAGATTGGCGTGTACTCATAGGTCGAGACGTGGGGAGTGAGGGCCTTCCACTGCTCGATGAGTTGATAAAACTGACTGGCGGAATCTCCGGGCTCTCGTGGACAAAGGCGCAGAAGATCATAGTTGGAGCGGGTGACGTTTACAAAAACTTCGGGCTCGGGCTTTACCCGCACGGGAGGTAGCGAGTGGTTCATGTAAGCGTGGAATCCCACTTTTTTACCGGGATACTCCTGGCGGATGCCCTCCGCGACTTTGTTCGCGAAGATCACGACACGATCGGTCATGAGTGGAAGTCCTTCGGGCGTGACGCCGGGAGGATCCTGCGCGAGACAGGCCTCGCATTGGCAGAAATCCAGATTGTCATTAGGATCGATGGGGAAAGAGTCCGCCGTGGGCCGGTCTTTGAAGAACTGCTTCGCGGTCTCGATGGCGATCTTCACGACCTCGGGATTCGAGGTGCAGATCTGCGAGGTTGATCGTTGCCCGCCGATGAGTGCGTAGTACTCGGGGTGATAGGTGTCAGCCTTCTTCGGGTCGAAATAGGTTTCCTCAGGCAGGATGTAGTTCCAATAATGCTGACTGGTGATCCAGCGTTCCAAGGCGTTTTGGTTTCGGCGCTGCCATTCACCAAACTCCGGGCCAGCCGAGCGGCTGATGCGAAAGTCAGACGAGAGCTTTCCGGGGATCTGTCCGATGGGGAGGGAGAGTTCCTTCACCTGCGGGATGCACTCGCCGACCTTACCCGGCATGATCCAGCGGCAGCCCCATTTGTCGAGAAGCGTGTAGAGGCCGTTGGCCGCCCCTAAGGATGAATAGGACGTGATGGTGATCGCGTCGGCGCTCGCGTCGATCGTGAAGTTGCTCCAGTTGTCGGCTTGCTCGGGAGTGGGAGAGTCGCCGCTGGGGTTTTGGATGGCGAACTTTAAGGGAATGAGACCGGGAGCTGGACTGGTCGGCAACGCAGTCGAGGTCATCTCCTGAAAATATCGTGCGAAATCCTTTAGTGCAGCTTGGAAGATGGCGCTCTTCGATTCTGGCGGTGTTAGGAAAATGCGTGCTTCGTTTTTCTCGAATACAGGGACCGGTTGATCGTTAGCCTCCAGAGAGACGAGGCAGGAGAACAGGGATAGGATAAACCACTTGAGAGGATGAGACTTCATGCTGGGGATGTATTTACGGCTTGGCGGTGAGGAAATCTGACGGGGAGAGTGCTTTGTCGCTGATTCTTAGTTCATCGATCAGTCCCATGAAGGGGTTGTAGCCACCGATGATGCAGGGGCCGGGGAGCGGCATGATGGCGCTGCCGGAAAGACCCTCGATCTGGGCGGTCTCGGGTTGGGCCTCTCCGTCGATATAAAGCTGCAGATCCAAAAAATCCCCTTCCCGGATTCCCACCACGGCGACGTGGTGCCAGGAGTTTCTCGTCAATTCCAGTTGGCTGGTGAGGCTCACGACTTCCCCGGTCTTGGCGCTAAAGGCGTAGAAGCGCAGCTTGTCCTGATGGATCATCCAGCACCATCCGCCGTCTGACTCATTGGTGGCTGTGCCGATGATGCGGCAGAAGTTGGTCGCGAAGTCGTTGGCTCCGGTTGGGGACTCAAGTTTGACGAAGGCTTCGATCGTAAAAGCGCCTTTTGAAAGAACTTCGTCGAGAGCGGCGGCGTTTTCGACGCGCGAGTCAGACTTTGATCCGTTCAGGTAGGACGACTTATTAGTAAATGACGTGCCTCCGGCGAGGATCGTATTGGCTGGTACGCTGTCGGAGAAGGAAACGTCGGGTCCGGGCGTGATTTCCAAACCGCTGGCTCCAGCCTCTGGGCCGAAGCCCTGCTCAAATCTCCACCAGGCAATGGTGTTCGCATGGGCGCCTGACGCGGCCAGCAGGCAGGCGGCTGCTATTAGATTTTTAGATGATATTAGGAAGGAGTGCATTTTATTGGAGAGAGGGGATCCAGTTGACATCTTTGAAATCATCGCGGGCGAAGGACTGCGAGTTCTGATGCTCAACGTGTCCATCAAGAAAAAGAAAGTTGGCCCCTGCGGAATGCCGCTTACTGACGCCCATAAGGGCGTCGTAGCCAGCTGTGGCGGCGGGGTAGAGCCTGAGGCCGGGCATGGATCCGCCGAAGTTTACGACATCTTTCGCATCGCCGAATGTGGGGATGTCGCCCACCAGTACGAACTTTGTCTTATTCGCGAGAGCGGGCATCCTGTATTTCAAAGCCCAGGAGGGATTGCTCGTAAGATAGTAATAATTATATCCGTAGCTCTGATCGACATTTCTGGTCTCTGACAGATAGTTAATACCGGAGTTGTAAGGGCGTGGGTTGGATGGACATCGAAAGACCTTATCCATGGGCGAGCTGGGTTCTTTCCAGTCGGTGATGTAAGGGGCCACAAATCCGTACCAGGCGAGCACCTTGCCATCCTGGTCGCCGCCCCAGTGAGGAGGGAACCCGCCGTCGTTTTCGGAGTTGTAGCCCAAGAACCCTAGTCCGATCTGGCGAAGGTTGGATGCGCAGTTAGCCTGGCCAGCCTTGGCTCGAAAGGTGGAGAAGCTGGCGGAGGTCAGAAGTGCCAAAATAACAATGATGCCGATGACGACTATGAGCTCGATCAACGTGAATCCTGCTTTCCTCGTGCGATGACAATTCGTTTTGGACATGTGTTTCGTTCTTCCCCTTTTGAAAAAATCCCTCCTGTAACTGTCTCCAATGTTTGCAGATATATGCGTCTTGTAAAGTGGTCAAACTTGCGGGGGATTGTCCTTTTTTAGTTTATAGGGCGGCCTCCGACTCTAAGAAAAGATAACCAAAACTAAGTAATGTCATCGGTGTTGAGATGACAGTTCGCCGGATGCGACTCAGCTTGGGGTAAGCGTTCAGCGTATTTGGCGCGCAGATTTTTTAAGCGATGATTTCCTTTATATTTCCGGATGGCTTTTTGTGGGGCACGGCGACTTCGTCATTTCAGGTGGAGGGTGCTTCTCAGGTAGATGGAAAAGGCCCGAGCATTTGGGACAAAGCCTGTGATGAGTTTCCTGGAAGATTTTCCAAAGGCGCAAATCCCGCGGTGGCCGCGGGGTTCTATCAGCATTACCGGGATGATATTCGGATGATGAAGGAACTGGGGCTTAAGTCATTCCGGCTTTCGATTTCCTGGGCGCGGCTGTTTCCCAACGGGCGGGGTATGGTCAATAAGAAGGGATTGGACTTTTACAACTCGGTCATCGACTGCCTGCTGGAGCAGGGCATAGAGCCGTTTGTGGATCTTTATCACTGGGATCTGCCAGCTGCATTGCAAGACGAGGGCGGTTTTGAAAACCGTGGACTCCTCGTTGACTTCCAGCACTATGCCCAAACCTGTTTTAGCGCCTTCGGGGATCGCGTGAAGTTATGGAGCACGTTCAATGAGCCTTCCGTGATAGCACTGAGCAGCTATGCGGGAAAAGCATTCCCACCCTACAAAGGGGAGTTGAGTTCCGGTCTGCTCGCGGCGCAAAACCTTTTGCTAATGCACTATCAGGCTGTGCGGCTCTTTCGCGATATGGGCATGGGTGGGAAAATCGGAGCCGTGAATGCGTTTGTGCCGGTATATCCTAATACCCTGGCTTCCGAAGATGTGCTCGCGGCGGTGCGGCAGCAGGATATCATTTGTAACTGGTGGTTGCGGCCGATGTTCATGGGAGAATATCCGGAAAGCATTTTGCAGGAGAATGAGTATCATGCCGCCATGCCTGCGAACTTTGAGGCGGAACTGAAGAGGGAGTTCGCGCCCATGGATTTCGTGGGATTGAACTACTATTGCCCCGCCCGGACGGCGCACTGTCCTGAGTCGCCTTTGCGATCAAAGCCCGTGGAAGTCTTCTATGCGCAGACGGACTACGGCTTTCGCGTCTATCCGGCCGGCTTGTCAGATTCCCTGAAATATGTCTCGGCGGAGTACAACAACCCGGAGATTTATGTGACGGAGAACGGCATTGGGAATGCGCGGGCGGACCTGCTGGACGCTGAGATCGAGGATGATAATCGTATCGAATATTTGCAGGAGCATCTGCGGGCGGTGAGTCGGTCTATTTCCACGGGTTGCAATGTCCGAGGGTATTATTACTGGTCGCACTTCGATGATTTCACCGGGGAGCGAGGCTATGACATTAACTTTGGGTTGCTCCACGTGAATCGGGAAACTCTGGAGCGCACTCCGCGGAAGAGTTGGCACTACTATAAGGAGTGCATAGCGAACAATGGCCTCTCCTGAGCGGTTGGGAGTTGAGGGCGGGCTGTCGCGTTAAGGTGGCGGTCTGTTAGTAAGAGAGCTTTTCTCCGGGGGATGTATCGTGATAGAGGTATCGGCTGTTTCCTCTCTCATGTCGCGCTCCCGTTCACGGTTCGTTCGCGGTGCAGCTGTCAGCCTTGGGCTGGTGGCCACCTTTGTCATTTTAAATTGGGCGGTCGCCTCGTGGGTGATCTGGCAGCGGTATACGACGTGGGTCGACGGCGTGGCGGTCGCGCGTTGGCCCATGCAAAGCGGAGTGCTGGAGATCGAGGCGAAGAAAACCTCGGCGAAGGAGGATGAGAAAGGTTATCGGGCGTTACTTGTGCGCAACTCCGCCGGTACCTCTCTGGAGTTGAGCATGCCGGGAAAGGGTGTTTACCCACTGGTGTGCTGGAGTGAGGGAACGTCTTTGCACTTGGCGTCGATTTCGAAGGGGTCGCACTTTTACACGCCTGAAGCTGATATTTCGGAGATAGGAGCTTCTTTGCAAGAACTGGGTGCAGCGTTGCCGCATCCGGGACTGGTCGGCAAAATCATGGCGGCTTTTGTGATCAGGCCTCTCGTGACTGGGGTCAGAATAGTCGATGGTGAGCTGAGTTGGCGGATCTCGTCGGCGGTGGGCACCATGTGGACCGGGGGCGCCGCCGGAGTGCGCGAGGCTGATATTCGCTTCGCGGGGTGGCAAGGGCATCTTGTGTGGCAGGACGAGGCCAGTGCTTCGGCGGGGAAACCCGATCCGCTCCCTCCAGGGCTGGAGGTGCCAGCGAGTGAATGGGTTCTCGGAGTAGCCGAGTCGATCCGGATGCTAACCTTCCAGATCACTCCCGTTGCGGTAGAGGCTGATGAACTGCGGCGCTCGGGTCGCGGGTGGTTGGAGGTTCGCAACGGGCACCGGCAGATGCTGGTGGAGGGGACTCCTTATGAGATGGGTTTCCAGCATGGGTCGCTGGCTCCTGAGAATATCAGGCGTGCGGCTAACCGGCTCGTGTATGGGGTGGGGCTTCTGTACTCGCTGGAGCGCGGGCAGTGGTTTCCGCAAGCGGCGCGAGAGTTGGTCGAACGTCAGCGGCCTTTCATCGCTCCGGCGTATTTTGAGGAGATGAAGGGATTGGCCGAGGGAGCGGGCCTGCCCCTTGACTTGGTCCAAGCTACGAACATCTTCCCGGAGTTTTTTCACTGTAGCGGAGCAGCATTGATGGGGAATGCCACGGTGGGTGGCGAGTTACTGCACGCGCGCGTGCTGGACTATATGACGGAGGTCGGCCTCCAGGAGGAGGCGGTGGTGATGGCTGTGGCGGGCACGGGGGTGAACCGCTTTGTGACGGTCGGGTACTTAGGATTCATCGGCTCGGTGACAGGGATGAATGACAAACAGGTGGCCATCGGTGAGATGGGCGGGAAAGGCGAGGGGGATTGGGATGGCGTGCCGATGAGCTTGCTAATCCGGCAATCCCTGGAGACCTGCGACACTCTGGCTGATGTCGAGCGGCTCATGCGCGAGAGCCCGCGGACTTGTGAGTATTATTATCTCATCACCGACGGCAAAGGGCCCAGCGCGTTGGGCATCGCGGCGACGCCGACGAAGTTCGAAACTTTCGGCCCGGGAGATTGGAATGAGCAGCTGAACCAGCCGGTGGATGATGCGGTGCTGCTGTCCGGCAAGGGGCGCTATGAGGAACTGGTGAAACGCGTACGGGACGGTTATGGCAAGATCGATCGCGACGGTTTGATCGAGATCATCAAGCGGCCCGTCGCCATGAGGTCGAACCTTCACAACGTCATCTTCCAACCGCAGTCGCTGCGTCTTTCCGTGGCTGATGCCACTCGTGGAGGGGCGGCCTGTGATCAGCCTTATCGCACCTATACGTGGAGCGAGCTTTTCTCCGGACAACCTCCGGTCGAAGGAATCATCCCCGGCTCATCCGCGATGGTTCGTCCGTGAGTTAACGCGGATGTTATCCACCCGGTGATTGCTGGGCGGGGCTGAAAGTTTGATTTTGTGGCAAAATCAGGGCATTACGGGACGAGCATATATGAATACGTCGCGACCCTGGCCGGAAGGCAAGACCTGTGCGGTCTCCCTCACTTATGACGACGCCTTCACGTCGCACTGGAGCGAGGTGGCTCCGGAGTTGGAGCGGCGGGGGTTCCGTGGGACTTTCTACACACCCATCCGCGCTGTCTTTTGGGAGCATGCGGAAGAATGGCGGCAGGTCGCGTCGAAAGGCCATGAGCTCGGAAACCACACCGTGTTTCATCCCTGTCGCCGACCGGTGGATGGACCGACTTACGACACCTTTGATCGTAATGATCTCAGTCGGTACACACTCGATGAATTCCGGGGCGAGGTCGAAGTGGCTAATGCCTTTCTCAAGCTCATCGACGGTCGCTCTGAGCGCACCTACGGAAATACCTGTCATAATACGACGGTCGGTCGTGGTGAGGCGGAGACTTCGCTGACGCCTGTGTTGCAGGAGCTCTTCCCAGCCGCGCGCGGTGCCCGTCGAGGCGGTTTAGTCTCGTCGGAACTGCCGGGATTAGATTTCTATGAGCTCGGCTGCGTGTCCTCCCACTCCTTTGCCGATCTCAAGCTGGCTATCGATCACGCGCTGGAGTCGGGCGGGTGGCTGGTCATTTGCCTTCATGGTGTGGCCGAGAAGGAAGAGCGGCTTCAAATCGCGCGGAGCGAGCACACGGCGCTGCTGGACTATCTGGCGCAGAAATCGCAAGCCTGGGTGGCTCCGGTTTACGACGTGGCTGTGCGCCTAAGAGCCGAGTGAACGGCAAACCAAAACGGGTGCTCCCGATTTCCCGGAAGCACCCGCGGTCTTTGTTTTTCTAAACGACTATAAGCGGCAGATCAGCAACTCGCGCTCGTAAACCAGCTCCTTAGGCAGGTGGCTGTGCAGGTCGAGGAAGAGCTCCTCGTGTCCGATGACCTCCCTGCGCCAGGCGGCGTGGTCCACGTGCTGGAGTGCTTCGAAATCTTCCTTCGAGAAGTCGATGTCCGTCCAGTCCATGTCCTCGTAGTGAGGCTGCCAGCCCAGCGCGGTCTCCTTCGCGAGGGTGCGGCCGCGGACGCGATCGACGACCCACTTGAGCACGCGCATGTTGTCGCCGAAGCCGGGCCAGAGGAACTTGCCGTCCTCGTCCTTGCGGAACCAGTTGACGTTGAAGACGCGTGGCGTCTCGGTCAGCTTGCGCTGCATGCTGATCCAGTGGCGGAAGTAGTCACCCATGTGATAGCCGCAGAAGGGCAGCATGGCCATCGGGTCGCGGCGGACCTTGCCGATCGTGCCGGCGGCGGCGGCGGTCATTTCCGAGCCCATCGTCGCTCCCAGATACACGCCGGAACTCCAGTTAAAGGACTGGTAGACGAGCGGCATGGTCGTCGCCCGGCGGCCACCAAAAATGATCGCGCTGATGGGAACCCCGGCGGGATCTTCCCAAGCTGGGTCGATGGTGGGGCACTGCGAGGCGGGCGCGGTGAAGCGGGCATTCGGGTGGGCGGCTTTCGCTCCGGTCTCCTTCGCGATTTCCGGGGTCCACTTTTTGCCCTGCCAGTCGAGACACTCCGCGGGAGGCGTGTCGGTCATGCCCTCCCACCAGACGCCGCCTTCCGGCGTGAGCGCGACGTTGGTAAAGATCGTATTCTTCGCGAGTGATTTCATCGCGTTCGGGTTGGTCTTCACCGAGGTGCCGGGGGCCACGCCGAAGAAGCCAGCCTCTGGATTGATCGCCCGCAGGCGTCCTTCCGCATCGGGCTTGAGCCATGCGATGTCGTCGCCGACGGTCCAGATCTTCCATCCCTTCTTTTGAAAATGGGGTGGCGGGATGAGCATGGCGAAGTTCGTCTTGCCGCAGGCGCTGGGGAATGCCGCGGCCACGTAGGTTTTGTCACCCTGCGGATCTTCCACGCCGAGGATCAGCATGTGCTCGGCCATCCAGCCTTCGTCGCGCGCCATGTTGGAGGCGATGCGGAGGGCGAAGCACTTCTTGCCCAGCAACGCGTTGCCGCCGTAGCCCGAGCCGTAGCTCCAGATTTCGCGCGTTTCGGGGAAGTGCACGATGTATTTGTCCGCGTTGCAGGGCCAGGGGACATCTTGCTGCCCGGCCTCGAGCGGAGCGCCGACGGAGTGGACACAGGGCACGACGCGCTTTCCATTGGCATCGATCTCCTTGTAAATCGGCAGGCCGATGCGCGCCATGATACGCATATTTACCACCACGTAGGGTGAGTCCGTGAGCTGTACACCGATCTGCGACATGGGGGAACCGATCGGGCCCATGGAGAATGGCAGGACATACATCGTACGCCCTTTCATGCTACCGGTGAAGAGCCCCTTCAGTTTCTTGCGCATGTCGAAGGGGTTCATCCAGTTATTCGTCGGGCCGGCGTTGTCCTCCGAGAGCGAGCAGATGAAGGTGCGATCCTCCACGCGGGCGACGTCAGTGGGGTCGGATTTGGCGTAGTAGCAGTTCGGCCAGAGCTCTTCGTTGAGCTTTGTCATGGTGCCGGCGGCGACCATCTCGGCGCAGAGGGCATCGTATTCCTCCTGAGATCCGTCGACCCAGTGAATAGCATCCGGCTGGGTGAGTGCGGAAATTTTCTCGATCCACTTAAGAAGGTTTTTGTTTTTCGTGAGGGGCTTGGATGAGTTTTTTTGAGCCATGGTAAGAGATGGTTTCTGCGGTTTTGGCCGCCTCTGGAATTTTAAGGCACTTGGGGTGCCATGAAGAGACAATTTTGAAGCGAGGGGTACGGGGGATGGGGCGATTTTCACGGTGATTTGGGGGTTCTACCGCTGGAAATCTGGCTCATCTGTCTAAAGGGAAGATGAATCGAGGCTGAATTTTTGTTCAGGGAGATTCTTGCTGGGAGAGGCCGCGTTATGGGAAAGCCATTAAATGCTATTGATCAATTGCTTATGTTGTATCTGAGGGCAGGGCGAGCGTCCCTGTAGCGGTGGTGATTCCCACGAGAGAGGGAGCAGATGATTAATTGCGTCATCGCCCTGATTGGCATTTCAGGGTCACCCTGACGCCGTCGGGGAATTTATAGCTTCAAAAACAGAGTGCCGCCAATAGCTTATGCCCATGTCGATTTCCTCCGGGTCTGAAGAGGCCTCCATGAATGGCCTTGATGCGTTGCCCGGAGCCGAAGGTCCGATCGTCGGCATTGGTGCGTCGGCAGGAGGGCTGGAAGGGTTGAAGGCATTTTTCTCCAGCATTGCGGATCCGTGCGGGATGTCATTTGTCGTCATTCAGCACCTGGCCCCGGATCATCAGAGCACTCTTGCGGGGCTCCTTTCAGTCACAACGCGGATGCAGGTCGTACAGGTAACCGAGCCTGTAAAAGTGAAGCTGGATACTGTTTACGTGATCGCGCCGGATACCGTGCTGGCGGTGAGGGATGGTGTATTGACGCCATCCCCGGCATCGAGCTCTGGCAGTCAGCGTCAATCGATCAATCATTTCTTCCGATCTCTCGCCTATGAGTTGCGAGAGAATGCCGTGGGCATAGTGTTATCCGGAGCTGGATCAGACGGGGCGATGGGGCTGCAATCCATCAAAAAATTCGGCGGATTGACGTTGGCGCAGCTGCCGGAGACGTGTCGGTTTGACTCCATGCCGAGATCAGCGCTGATGGCTGGCGTGGTGGATCATTCTCTGCCCGTGGAGGACATGATATCCCAGATCATTAGTTACTTCGCATTCCGGGCACAGAATGCAGGAGGCCAGGATGATGTCCAAGATATGGCGGCGTCGCTCCCGGCAATCTTTAAGGCCTTACAAAACACTCTGGGCCACGACTTCAGTCGCTATAAACAGTCCACCTTGATCCGGCGTATCCGGCGTCGCATGCAAATGTTACGGATCAAGCCCATCGATGCCTATTCTGAGGTGCTCGGTAAAGATCCGAAAGAGGCAGAGCAGTTGTTCCGCGACCTGATTATTGGCGTGACCGAGTTCTTCCGCGACGAGGAGGCGTTTGACTTGCTCTCGCGAACAGTTCTTCCCAAGCTTTTCCAACAGTTGGATGCGAGCGGCACGCTGCGAATCTGGGTGGCGGGGTGCGCGACAGGTGAGGAGGCCTACTCCATCGCGATCATGCTCCAGGACTACATGAGGAGCACAGGCGACTCTCATCCGGTACAGATCTTTGCCACGGACATTGACGCAGACGCAGTCGATACGGCCCGACAAGGATTCTATAAGGAAGAGATCAAGGAGCAAGTGTCGGCAGAGCGTTTGGCTCGTTATTTCCAGCAGCGCGAGGGGGGGTATCAGGTCGAAAGGTCGATCCGGGAGATGTGCGTGTTCTCCGTTCATAACATAATTCACGATCCTCCGTTCTCCCGGATGGATATGATCTCCTGCCGCAACGTGCTGATCTATTTTGACGTCTCGCTCCAACAGCGGGTACTCCCATTGTTTAGATACGCGCTGAATCCTCATGGGTATCTTGTGTTGGGGCCTGCGGAGAGCTTGGGTGCCCATGCGGATCTGTTCCACTCAGTCGATAAAAAGCTGCGAATTTTTCAGGTCAAGGGGTCCTCATCGACTCCGTCGGTGCGGCTGCCCCGCACGGAGCCAGGGAGACAGATCCGCATCGGAGCGGACTCTTCGCTCAAGGTCAAACTGGCGCGGGAGCGGGATGCCAGAGAGACGCATGAGCAAGCGCTGCTGGACTGGTATGTGCCGCCCAGCGTCCTGCTCGACAGCCACGGGGATGTGCTCCACTTTGCCCGGCAGACGGCCAGCTTCTTGCAGCCGCCTGTCGGCAGCCCGAGTAATAACATCTTCGACATCATCAAAGATGAGCTTCGGATCGCGCTGCGCACGGCTTTGACCCAAGCGCGAAAAGATGGCCATGAAATTACGAAAAGAAACGTTCCGATCGGTCCCGACTGCGCTCTGATTTCACTAGTAGTGCGTCCCCTCAAGCCAACTGAGAATGGACATGAGCGCTTCTTGGTGCTGTTCCGGGAAGAGCGGGAGGAGGCTATGCCGGAAGCGCGCCCGGCGAGTTTGCAAGCTGAAGAAATGGAGGCCGTCCATCAGCTTGAAAAAGAACTGCGTCTCACCAAGCAGTGGCTGCAAGCTACGGTGGAGGAACTGGAAAATTCCAATGAAGAGTTGAAATCTTCCAATGAAGAACTGATCTCCATCAACGAAGAATACCAAGCGGCCAACGAGGCGCTGCAAACTTCCAAGGAGGAGCTTCAATCTCTTAACGAGGAGTTGGAAACCGTCAATGCGGAGCTGTCTAAAAAGGTCGATGAATTTGATTTAGCTAACGCTGACCTGCAAAGTCTTTTTGCGTCATCCGCGATCGCCACGATCTTTCTCGATAGTCAACTGCGGATCAAACGGTTTACCCCAGCGGCTTCGGAGCTGTTTAGCCTGATCGAAGGAGACACCGGTCGCCCCCTCTCCGATATCGCGGCTCGCTTTGACGCGGCTGGGATTGTTGAGCGCATGAAAAGGGCCGCGCATGGTGAAACCGTGTCCGAGTTTGAAATCCAAACGCCCGATGACGACTCATGCTATGTATGTCGTATAAATCCTACTCACGGGCCGGATTCTCACCCTAACGGCATCGTCTTGAATGTCATCGACGTGACTGAGCTCAAGCAGGCGCAAGCGGCTCTCCAGCAATCTGCAAAGCGGAAAGACGAGTTTCTGGCGCTCTTGGGTCATGAGCTACGAAACCCCCTCGCCCCTCTTAAGATGGGTTTAGAGGCTCTCAAGCATGTTGATCCTTCCGGCGCCGAAGCGGAGGAGATATTTAGAATTTTCCAACGCCAAGTGGATCACCTGACAAAGATCGTCGATGAGTTGCTCGATGTCTCTCGGATCTCCAAGGGATTGATCCTGCTTCGCAAAGAGCCAGTTGAGTTGTCCGCATTGATCACGAACACGATGCAAGACTACCGCGCGGTCTTCGAGTCACGCTCCATCGTATCCGAAGTGCTCATGGAGGATGCGCCACTGTGGATCGAGGGTGATAGGACGAGGCTGTATCAAGTGTTGACCAATCTGCTGAACAACGCGGTGAAGTTCACGCCCGAGGGAGGAAATGTTCATATCAGCCTCCGTCAGGATGGAAACTTTGCTAATATCTCGGTGAAAGATTCCGGGAGGGGTCTGGATCCGCGAACAATGGATAAGTTGTTCCAACCCTTCAGCCAAGGTGAAATCAGTATCGACCGGAAGGGCGCTGGCCTGGGGTTGGGGCTGGCTTTAGTGAAGGGACTATCAGAGTTGCACAAGGGATCTGTCTCCGCTTTTAGCCAAGGTCAGGGGTTGGGGGCGACATTCGTGATTCGCTTGCCGCTCACGGAGCACCGCCCGATTAGCCCTGTAGAAGAACGCCTGCCAGAGTTTAGCCGGCAGCGGATCGTCATCATCGAGGATAACAAGGATGCGGCTTCTGCACTCGAGTTGGTGTTGACCTTACGCGGGCACGATGTCGTCACTGCTCCAGACGGAAAGAGCGGCCTGGAAGCGGTGGAGCGCCACGATGCGCAAACAGTGATTTGTGATATCGGACTTCCCGGCGATCTTGATGGATATGAAGTAGCTCGTCGACTTCGGCAGAAGTTTCGTTCCAAACCGCTCTTGATGGTGGCGCTGTCCGGATACGGTCAGGAAGACGACAAGAGAAAGGCGGCGGTCGCCGGCTTTGACCGTCACCTTACAAAGCCAATGGATATGACGCAGATAGACCGTATTTTTGGGGTGGCCGAAAAGACAGAAACATAAGAAAGCAGCTTAGGAAGATTGCGGCATTTGGGAGTTCTGCTTCCGAAAAGGACATGGCCATGCGGGTGCCGTCATGGTATTAAATCAGTTGGGCAAGTGCTTTCTGCCTCATGCTCATGGCTGGATGTTTTTGTGGGCTAAGGTTTGCGAGCGGGCGGGCGGATGAGTTCCTTCGTGCCGCAGAGTCTTTGGGAAAGGTCGACGGGATCGCCGATGCGAACATTCTCCGGATCCACCTGGTAAGCCCAGACGTCGAACTGCCGAAGATCGGCCTGGCCGTACAGGGTGGTGAAAGCGCAGTTCACCGCGTCGTAACCCGCCGCGATGCGGATGCGACCGATGCGGGGGGTATTGTATCGGGCGTCAAAGATCTGCCAGCGACCGCCGAGATAGACCTCGCAGTAGGCGTGGAAATCATTCGGCGTGCCTGGGTCGGGAAAGCCGATATCCGGGACGTAGCCGCTGACGTAGCGGGCGGGAAGATTAAAGGTCCGGCAGAGAGCCACGGTGGTGTGCGCGAGGTCGCGGCAGACGCCGTAGCCACGCTCGATCACCTCGTAGGCTGATATGTTGGGGCTGCCCGAGAGCATGCGGTACTCGATGTTCTCATGCAGCCACTGGCAGATGCCCTGCACCCGACCGAGGCCCTGCTCCAGGTGGCCGAAGTGCTCCCAGGCGAAGTTCAGCAGCTTGTCGGAGTCGCAGTAGCGCGTGGGCAGCGTGTATCGGAGGATGGAGGCTGGAAGTTGATAGGGCGGCACCGGCTCGTCCAGCCAGGCGAAATCTTCCGTGAGGCTCGGGACCATGACGATGGCGTCGTGGCGGATGGTGTTCAGACCGGGTTTGAGGGTCAGTCGATAGACGATATTTTGATGGTCGTCCTCGAACTCCGTGGCGGGGAGTTCTGGCTCGAAGTGAATGCTCTCCTGCCGGATAGACTGATAGGTGTCCTGCCGGGGCTTAAAGACGACCAACGCAGGCGTGGGGGCGCTGGTTTCGTAAACGATCTCGCAGCCGACGCGCACCGCCAGATCCAGCGGAGGTGCGGATGTTTCTCTGTTCAATTCCATGGTATATGCGACCTTTGAGAGCCACACCTCGGGTCGGCGGTAGTGCCGGCACGCAGGTAGCGATTCTTCATGAATATACGATCCCTGACGGAAGCCTGCGCTGGATTATGGCCAGAAGCGAAGAAATTCCTTCAGGAGATGGTCACGCTCAACAGTTTCACCACCCATCCGCTACAGGTGAACCGGGTGGGAGAGCTGGTGGCGTCTCGATTTGGGCGGCTGGGATTTACCCCCTCTTTCGTTCCTCATGCCTCGGATGTCTATGGCAGCCATCTCGTGCTGAAGCATGCGCCTCAGGCCGGGAGGCCCACTGTCGCCCTCCTGGCGCATCTCGACACTGTTTTTCCTCCCGATGAGGAGGTGAAAAATGCCTTTCACTGGCGCGAGGAGGGGAGCCGGATTTATGGCCCCGGGACCAATGATATCAAAGGGGGCATCGCACTGATCTTCCTCATGCTGGCCGTCTTACAGGAGCAGTGGCCTGATTTGTTTAACTCGGTCAACTGGGTCGTGCTCTGCAATGCCTGCGAGGAAATTGACTCCGAGGATTTTGGTGTTGTCTGTCGACAGCAGCTTCCGCCCGACACTCTGGCTTGTTTGATCTTCGAGGCGGATGGGGAAAAGGGAGATCGCGGCAGGCTCGTGACGGAACGCAAGGGCCGGGCGACCTTTCGCATCGACGTGCGTGGCCGGGGTGCGCATGCCGGGAGCCAGGATGCGCGAGGCGCCAACGCCATCGTGCAACTCGGCCGGGTGATCGGGGATTTGGACGCTCTGACAAACTATGATGCGGGCCTGACGGTCAATGTGGGGACGATTTGCGGAGGCACGGTGATCAATC
>Ga0247822_10001344_pt1 | contig 14974 bp, 14 predicted proteins | sample 13C_Cellulose_Da_FD_192423 | JGI IMG/M metagenome (GOLD analysis project Ga0247822, IMG submission 192423) | Soil microbial communities from agricultural site in Penn Yan, New York, United States - 13C_Cellulose_Day30 | ecosystem: Environmental > Terrestrial > Soil > Agricultural land | place...
GACTGGATCAAAGGCACGACCCGCCCGCCCTATGGCCGCGGCGAATTTTTGACTAAGTAGAACGACACCGGACCGCCCCCACCCGGCCACCCGACGCCAGTATCCTATGGGTGGCCGGGTGGGGGCCGGTGCCGCAACCCAATTCAGGTAACCCATGCACTTTCTCGACCAGGCAAAGATCTACGTGAAATCCGGCTGGGGCGGCGGCGGCGCCGTCGGCTTCCGGCGTGAGAAATATATCGAATATGGCGGCCCCGACGGCGGCGACGGCGGCAAGGGCGGCGACATCATCTTCGAAGCCGTGCCCGGCCTCAACACGCTGATCGACTTCCGCTACACCCAGCATTTCCGGGCGCAGCGCGGCCATGGCGGCTCGGGCAGCAACAAGACCGGCGCGGGCGGCGACGATCTGGTGATCAAGCTGCCGGTCGGCACGCAGATCCTCGCCGACGACGACGAGCGCACCCTGCTCGCGGATCTCACACAGGCGGGCCAGCGTATTGTCTTCCTGAAGGGCGGTGACGGCGGCCGCGGCAACGCGAGCTACAAGACCAGCACCAACCGCACCCCGCGTCAGCACGGCACCGGCTGGCCCGGTGAGGAAATGTATGTCTGGCTCCGCCTCAAGCTGCTGGCGGACGCGGGCCTCGTCGGCCTGCCCAATGCCGGCAAGTCGACCTTCATCAACGCCGTGACCAACGCGCAGGCCAAGGTCGGCGCCTATGCCTTCACCACCACCCGCCCCCAGCTCGGCGTGGTTCGCCACAAGCAGAATGAATTCGTCATCGCCGACATTCCGGGCCTGATCGAGGGCGCGGCGGAAGGCGCGGGAATCGGCGACCGCTTCCTCGGCCATATCGAACGGTGCAAGGTCCTGCTTCATCTCGTCGATGCCAATGACGAGGACGTCGCCACCAGCTATCGCATCGTCCGCGACGAGCTCGAAGCCTATGGCGCGGGCCTGCTCGACAAGAAGATCATCATCGCGCTCAACAAGATCGACACGCTCGACGATGAGCTGATCGCCGCGCTCTCGGCCGAGCTGGAGGAAGCCAGCGGCGCTGAGGTGATCCCCATCAGCGGCGCCAGCGGCGTCGGGGTCGACTGGGTGCTCGACAAGCTGCTCGAAGCGATCGGCCCGGATCATGCCCGCGTCGCCGACGACGACGAGGGCGAAGAGCCGGTGGAGTGGTCGCCAATCTGAGTGAACTGGTGTAAGCCCTTGGGGTTTCCTCGAAAACTCAGGGATTTGCCCGATGCTCCTCAGACATGTCGTCCCGGTTCTCCTTGCCGCGACCGTCTTTGCCGTTCCGGCCCATGCGCAGGAGGAAGCGCGGCGCGAGCCGTTCCGCACCCGGGTCACGCTCGGGCCGCAGCTCGTCCCCGGTCACCCCGGCTCCGACGAGCTCTCACTGCGCCCCTTCGTCGATGTCGCCCGCGCGCGCGGCGACAATGAATTCGAGTTCGAGGCCCCCGACGAAAGCTTCGGCTTTCCTGTCCTGCGCGCCTCGGGCTTCGCGATCGGCCCGGCGATCGGTTTCGAGGGCAAGCGCGACGCCGACGCTGTCGGCGCGCCCATCCACAAGGTCGGCTTCTCGGTCGAGGCCGGGGCCTTCGTCCAGACCTGGATCGGCGATGCGCTGCGTGTGCGGGTGGAGGGGCGCAAGGGCGTGACCGGCCATCGCGGCTGGACCGGCGTGGTCAGCGCCGATTATGTCGCGCGCGAGGGCGATGACTGGCTGTTCTCGATCGGTCCGCGCATCACGCTCTCCGACACCAAATACCATCGCGCTTATTTCGGCATCACGCCCGCGGATGCCGCTGCTTCGGGCCTGCCGGTCCATGATCCCAAGGGCGGCATACAGGCGGCCGGCGTCACCGCGGGCTATCTGCGTCAGCTTTCGCGCCGCTGGGGCGTCGCCACCTATGCGCGTTACGATCGCCTCACCGGCGACGCCGCGGACTCGCCCGTCGCCCGCTCGCTCGGGTCGCGCGACCAGTTCTCCGGCGGCATCGCGCTCAGCTACACTTTCGGAACGGCTAGATAACATCGTTGGCGCGGACCGCTTGGCCCGCTAACGCCGCGTGATGCACCTGTTTCCGCCCGCTGCCTGTCCACGTCTCGTCGTCAAGATCGGCTCGGCATTGCTTGTCGATCCTGAGGGCGCGATCCGCCGCGACTGGCTGGAGGGCATCGCCGCGGATATCGCCGCACGCGTGCGGGCGGGTCAGCAGGTCGCGGTGGTCTCTTCGGGCGCGATCGCGCTGGGCGCGCGGCGGCTGAAGCTCGCCAAGGGCGGCCGCGCGTCTCTTGAGGATGCGCAGGCGGCCGCCGCCACCGGCCAGATCGCGCTCAGCCAGGTCTGGGCCGAGGTGCTCGCCGCCAACGACCTCACCGCCGCGCAGATGCTGGTGACGCTCGACGATCTCGAGGATCGCCGCCGCTATCTGAACGCCGCCGCGACGCTCGGCCGCTTGCTCTCGCTTGGTGTCGTCCCGGTGATCAACGAGAATGACAGCGTCGCCACCGCCGAAATCCGCTTCGGCGACAATGACCGGCTCGCCGCGCGCGTTGCGCAGGCCGCGGACGCCGGCGGCGTGGTGCTGCTCAGCGATATCGACGGCCTTTACGACCGCAACCCCGCCCTCCCCGGCGCGGTCCATATCCCGGTGGTCGATCGGATCGACGGGCGGATCGAGGGGATGGCCGATCGCGGCTCGGCCTCCGGCATGGGCTCGGGCGGAATGGTCTCGAAGATCGAGGCCGCGCGTATCGCCGCCTCGGCGGGCGTGTCGCTCGCCATCGCCAGCGGCCGCATCGAGCATCCGCTCTCCGCCGACGCGCGCCACACCGTCTTCCTTCCGGAAAAGCGGACTCGCGCGCGCAAGGCGTGGCTCGCCGGGCGCCTCACCGCCAAGGGCAGCATCACCGTCGACGAGGGGGCGGCCAGGGCGCTGACCGAGGGGCGCAGCCTGCTCGCGATCGGCGCCACCGCGATCCGCGGCATGTTCTTCCGCGGCGACCTCGTCACGATCGAAGGCCCCAATGGCCCGATCGCGCGCGGCCTCTCCGAATATGACGCCGCCGATGCGCAGGCGATCCTCGGCACCCGCAGCGACGATCAGGGCGATATCCTCGGCTACGCCCCCCGCTCCACGCTGGTCCACCGCAACCATATGGCATTGCTTTGACCATTCTCGCGCTCACCGGCGCCACCGGCTTTGTCGGCAAGGCAACGGTCGAGCATGCCCTTGCTCGTGGCATCCATGTCCGCGCGCTCACCCGGCGCGAACAGCCCGCGCGCGAGGGCGTCAGCTGGATCGCGGGGGATCTCGACCACGAAGATGCGCTCGCCCGCCTCGCCAGCGGCGCCGACGCGGTGATCCATATCGCCGGTGTGGTCAACGCCCCGACCCCCGAGGGATTTATCCACGGCAACGTCGACGGTACCCGGCGCATGGCCACCGCCGCGGCATCGATGGGCGTGAAGCGGTTCGTCCATGTCTCGTCCATGTCGGCGCGCGAACCGCAGCTCTCGCAATATGGCCGTTCGAAGGAACTGGCCGAGCAGGAGGTCCGCGATTCCGGTCTCGACTGGACGATGATCCGCCCGCCGGGCGTCTATGGTCCCGGCGACATGGAGATGCGCGACGTCTTCCGCATGGCCAGGATGGGCTTCGTCATACTGCCCCCCGCGGGCCGCATCTCGCTGATCCATGTCGCTGATCTGGCGCGCCTGCTCGTCACGCTCGCGCTCACCGATCCCGGCCGCCACATCTATGATTGCGACGACGGCGTCGACGGCGGCTACACGCATAGCGAGTTCGCGCGCCTCGTCGGACAGGCGGTGGGCAGGCGCCCCCTGCCCCTCTCGGTCCCGCGCGCCCTGCTCCACCTCGCGGGCCATGCCGACCGCTTCTTCCGCGAGGCCAACGCCAAGCTCACCCCCGACCGCGCCGCCTATCTCAGCCACCCCGACTGGACCGCCGATCCCGGCCGCCGCCCTCCCGCCGCACTATGGGCTCCGCAGATCGCGACGCCCGCGGGCCTTGCGCAGACCGCGGACTGGTATCGCGCGGAGGGTCTGCTCTGACCGGCCTTGCAATGTTGGAATTCAGCTGCTCGGTTCGACCCGCCTCAGGGCCGCTCTTTGACCCCGTCGATCCGCTTGACACCCACGCGTGAAACACGCCGTTTGTGTCAGCTTGCCCTCACGGGCGTGTCAGCTTCGATCATTATGGGTAGGCCAGTTCCGCCCCGGCTTGACCCCGTTTCCGCCGCAATCGCTTGGCACTTGGGCCCGAGCAAATTAAGGACCGCGCATGAGCGACCGTAACGACATCTTCGCCACCGTCTCCGGCCTGATCGAACCCTTCAACAAGAAGGGCATCGAGCTTGCCGATTCCACCACCTTCGCCGGTGATCTGGAGTGGGACAGCCTCACCGTCATGGACTTCGTCGCGGCGATCGAGGACGAGTTCGACATCATCATCACGATGAACATGCAGGCCGAGATCGAGACCGTCGGCCAGCTCGTCGACGCCGTCCAGAAGCTCAAGGCCGCCTGACATGACCGATTCGATCGCGACCCCGGACGCACCGGCCATCCCGGCCGGTGCGAAGCCCGACCTGATGAGCAAGTTCGACGGCCTGATCGCCGAGCGGCAGGCGCTGCTCGACAGCGGCGTCACCGATCCCTTCGCGATCGTGATGGATCAGGTGAAGTCGCCGACCGAGGCGGTGATCAAGGGCAAGGACACGATCCTGCTCGGCACCTACAACTATATGGGCATGACCTTCGACCCGGACGTGATCCAGGCCGGCAAGGATGCGCTCGAACAGTTCGGCAGCGGCACCAACGGCAGCCGCATGCTCAACGGCACCTTCCGCGACCATATGGAGGTCGAGCAGGCGCTGCGCGACTTTTACGGCACCACCGGCGCGATCGTCTTTTCGACCGGCTACATGGCCAATCTGGGCATGATCTCCACGCTCGCCGGCAAGGGCGACTACATCATCCTCGACGCCGACAGCCACGCCTCGATCTACGACGGCTGCAAGCAGGGCTATGCGGAGATCGTCCGCTTCCGCCACAACAGCGTCGAGGATCTCGACAAGCGCCTCGGCCGCCTGCCGCCCGAAGCCGGCAAGCTGGTGGTGCTCGAGGGCGTCTATTCGATGCTCGGCGACGTCGCTCCGCTCAAGGAAATGGTCGCCGTCGCCAAGAAGCACGGCGCGATGGTCCTCTCCGACGAAGCGCATTCGATGGGCTTTTACGGCCCCAATGGCCGTGGCGTGTACGAAGCGCAGGGATGTGAGGGCGATGTCGACTTCATCGTCGGCACCTTCTCCAAGTCGGTCGGCACGGTCGGTGGCTTCTGCGTGTCGAACCACCCGAAGTTCGAGGCGATCCGTCTCGCCTGCCGTCAATATATCTTCACCGCGTCGCTGCCGCCCAGTGTGGTCGCGACCGCGGCGGTGTCTATCCGCAAACTCCAGCACGCCCACAACAAGCGCCAGCATCTGTGGGAAAACGCCCGCGCCGTGCACGCCGGTCTCAAGGAGATGGGCTTCAACCTCGGCACCGAGACCTGCGACAGCGCGATCATCGCGGTGATCCTGACCGATCAGGAACAAGCGGTGATGATGTGGCAGGCGCTGCTCGAGAACGGCCTGTATGTGAACATGGCGCGTCCGCCCGCGACTCCCGCGGGCACCTTCCTGCTGCGCTGCTCGCTCTGCGCCGAGCATACGGCGGAGCAGGTTCAGCGCATCCTCGCCATGTTCAGGACGGCGGGTCAGGCGGTCGGAGTAATCGCCTGAGGGCTGGCCAGCGCGGCGTCACCGCCCTAGAATCGCGGCCATGAGTGAAGGCGTGGGACTGACACAACGGATCGCGCGGCTCGACTGGCGCGCCGTGTTGATGATCCTGATCGCCGTGCTGGGAATCGGGGTTCTCGCCGCGCTGATCACCAATCAACGCGCCGCCGATGCCGAGCGCGACGCGGCGCTCGCACGCCAGTCGCAAAGCTATGAGGTGATGATCCTCGCCCAGAGCCTTTCCGGCACGATGGCGAGCGCCGAGGCGGTTCTCGCCCGCTATGTCGTCAGCGGCGAGGAAAGCGTCGGCCGCGACTATGTCGCCGAATGGCAGCGCGCCGAGGGTCAACTGACCCTCCTCGCGCGCCGCACCCGCGACGGCGGTCCGCAACAAATGCTGCTCGTCGAACTGCGCACCGCGGTCGCCGAGCGCGGCAAGGAACTGTCGCAGATCGCGCTGAACACGCGCTTCAAGCGCAATCAGGCCGCCTATGCCTATTTCGACGAGGCGCGCCGCTCCCCGGTCCTCCCGCGCATCCGCGACCTGCTCGATCAGATCGTCGCCGCCGAGCGTAAGTTGCTCAACGAACGCTCGCGCCGCGCGCGCTTCACCTCTGCGGAAGCGGAGGCGGAGACGCGCAACCTGATCCTGTTCGGCATGCTGATCGTTGCCGGCGCCATGATCCTGGGCTGGCTCAACATACGGGCGATCCGCGAACGGGCGGCAGCCGCGGTCGAGGCACAGGTCCAGCGCGAGCGCGCGACAGAGCTGGAGGCGGCGGTCGCCGCCGCCACCGCAGGCCTCCAGGAGGAGGCCCGCGAGCGCGCCGCCGCCGAGGCGCAATTGCGTCAGGCGCAAAAGATGGAAGCGGTGGGTCAGCTCACCGGCGGTATCGCGCATGACTTCAACAACATGCTCGCGATCGTCCTTGGCGGACTCGAACTCGCCAAGCGCCATTTGCCCGACGGCGCCAAACAGTCGGCGCGGCACATCGACAATGCCAGCGAGGGTGCCAGTCGCGCTGCGACGCTGACCCGCCGCCTGCTCGCCTTCGCGCGTGCCGAACCGCTCACCCCGCAAGCGATCGACCCCGCTGAGCTGATCGCGGGCATGACCAATCTGCTCGAACGCACGCTGGGCGAAGGGATCATCGTCCAGACACGCACCGACGCGTCGGGCTGGCACGTCTGGGCCGACCGGCATCAGCTCGAGAACGCGCTGCTCAACCTCGCGGTCAACGCCCGCGACGCGATGGATGCGCGCGGCACGCTGACCATCGCCACCGGTCACGCCGCGCTGGAGGGCGAGGCCGCGGCGGAATGCAGCCCCGGCAACTATGTCACCATCGCCGTGTCCGACACCGGCGCGGGCATGACGCCCGAAGTCGTCGAACGCGTGTTCGAGCCGTTCTTCACCACCAAGCCCGTGGGCAAGGGAACCGGTCTCGGCCTCAGTCAGATCTTCGGTTTCGTCCGTCAGTCGGGCGGAGAGATCCGGATCGATTCGACGCCGGGCGAGGGCACCACCGTCACGCTCTACCTTCCCTGCCACACCGTCATCGAATCAGCGGCGCCCGACACCGCGCGCCGGATCGGGCCGCGCGCCGAGCCGCACCGCGCGCTCGATATCCTGCTGGTCGAGGACGACCCGCGCGTGCTGGCGGCCACGCTCGCCGCGCTTGAAGAGCTTGGCCATCGCCCCGTCCCTTGCGAGGATCCGCTCGCCGCACCGCGCATCGTTGCCGGTCTCCATACGCTCGATCTCGTGGTCAGCGACGTCATCATGCCCGGCCAGACGGGACCGGAGATGATCGCCGCGCTGGAACCCCAGCTCGATGGCGTCGCGGTGCTCTACGTCACCGGCTATGCGGGCGACGCTGCCGATCACGACCGCTTCGGCGGCCGGCCGGTATTGCGTAAGCCCTTTACACTCGCCGCGCTGGAGACGGCGATCGCGGATGCGGTGACCGCCCCCGCCGGGGGTGACGCCTCACCGGCCGTAACGGCGGCGGGGTAGATTTAACCGTGCCTTACGATATAGCGTTGGATCACAGCCGGCTCGCCGGCCTCAACGCGAAGATCAGGCCGCAGACCCTCCCCGCATGACCGCACTCGACCGGTATATGGCGCGCCTGATCGCGGTTCCGCTGATCTCGACGCTACTGATCTCCGCGATGCTGCTGGTGCTCGACCGGATGCTGCGGCTGTTCGACTTCGTCGCGAGCGAGGGCGGCCCGGTCAGCGTGGTGTGGCGGATGCTCGCCAACCTGCTGCCCGAATATCTGGGTCTCGGTATTCCGATCGGGCTGATGCTCGGCATCCTCCTCGCCTTCCGCCGCCTCGCGACCAGCTCGGAGCTCGATGTGCTGCGCGCGGTGGGGATGAGCTACGGGCGGATGCTGCGCGTCCCCTTCATGTTTGCCCTCGCCCTCGCCGCGCTCAACCTCGCCATCGTCGGCTTCATCCAGCCGCTCGCCCGCTACAATTACGAAGGGCTGCGGTTCGAGCTGCGCACCGGCGCGCTCGGCGCGTCGATCAAGGTCGGTGAGTTCACCAACCTCGGCGACCGCATGACGCTGCGGATCGAGGAGAGCCGCAACGAGGGCACCGATCTGTCAGGCATCTTCGTCAGCGCGCGCGCGCCCGGCGGCGACACAGTCTCCGCGACCGCGGAGAAGGGCCAGTTCCTGCGCACCGACGATCCCGATGTGATCATCTTCCGCCTGACCAAGGGCACGCTGATTCATCAGTCGCCCAAGTTCAAGGTACCCCGCGTCCTGACCTTCGACGCGCACGACCTCCCGATCGACCTTCCGAAATTCGAACAGTTCCGCCAGCGCGGCGAGAACAAGCTCGAGCTGACTCTGCCCCAGCTCGCGCAAATCGGCAGTGATCCCAAGGCGACGGAAACGCAACGCGCGGTAAGCCGCTCGGCGTTCCACTTCCGCGTCGTGGAGGTGGCGACGATGTTCCTGCTGCCCTTCCTGGCGCTTGCGCTCGGCGTGCCGCCCAAGCGATCGACCTCGGCGCTCGGCGTGTTCCTGTCGATCGTGATGATCGTGACCTATCACAAGATCAACGAGTACGCCCAAGGCGTGGGCGCGCGTGGCGTGATCGATCCGATCATCGCGCTGTGGGGGCCGTTCCTGATCTTCGCCGGGCTGGTGTTCTGGATGTACTATACGATCGCCTACGTCCCCGGCGGCCAGCCGATCGGCGCGCTGGAGAAGTTCTTCGCCAAGGCGTGGAAGGCGATCGCCAAGCGGCTGCCCGGACGGCGGCGTAAGGCTGCGCACGCATGAACCCGATCACCGGCTTCTTCCCGTCGCGGACCATCTCGCTCTACATGGCGAAATCGTTCCTGATCAGCACTTTCGCCTTCCTGTTCGGGCTGGTGCTGATCCTCCAGACGCTCGACCTGCTCAGCGAATCGGGCCGAATCCTCGCGCATGCCGGCAATGGCGACGCTCAGATCTGGCGCTATGTCAGCCTGCGCACGCCCCAGATCATCGCGACCTTCCTGCCGTTCTCGGTGCTGCTCGGCACGATCATCACCCTCTCGACGCTCAACCAGAACAGCGAAGTGATCGCGATGAAGGCCTCGGGCCTTTCAGCGCATCAGGTGCTGGCGCCGCTGATGCTGGCCGGACTTGGTGTCGCCGCGATCTCCTTCACCTTCAACGATCGCGTCGTCTCGCGCGCCAGCGCGACGCTCGCGCAGTGGAAGAAGGTCGATTACGGCGTGCTGCCGATCGACCGCGGGGACCGCAGCAACGTGTGGGTGCGCGACGGCAGCCATCTCATTCACGCGCAGCAGATCAAGGGCCGCGGCGAGACCGCTCAGCTGGCTGACGTCACCGTCTATGAACGCGACGGCGCGGTGCTCAAGTCGCTGGTCCGCGCCAAGACCGGGCGGCGCGACGGCATGGGCTGGCGCGTCGACAATGCCGAGCGGTTCGACGTCGCCACTGGCCAGCTCACGCCGCTGGGCAGCACCGTCGTCGGCGAGGGGGTGCGGCCCGATCAGTTCACGCTTTCCAATGTCGATGCCGAATCGATGTCGTTCGGCGCGCTCAAGGAAGCGATCGATGATCTGAAGGCCGCGGGCCGCCCGACCAAGGCGCTCGAAGGCTCGCTGTGGCACAAGCTCTCCGGCCCCCTGTCCGCGGTGCTGATGCCGCTGCTTGGCGCGGTCGCGGCGTTCGGCATCGCACGGTCGGGCAAGCTGTTCGTGCGCGCGGTGATGGGGATGGGGCTTGGCTTCCTCTACTTCGTCGCCGACAATTTCGCGCTCGCGATGGGCAATCTGGGCGCCTATCCGCCCTTCCTCGCTGCGTGGGCGCCATTCCTGCTGTTCGCGATGATCGGCGAAGCGGTGCTGCTCAAGACCGAGGAATAAGCACATCGCGGCGATTGCGCTGCGGCTGTTTTCCGTCCAGTGTTTGATGTAGATGGCACACGAAGCCCTTGGGCCGAACGGAGACAATGATGATTTCGAAGCTGACCCTGGTCGCACTTAGCCTGACGGTGGCATCGCTTCCCGCGGCGGCCGAGGAAACCGCGCCCGCCTCGACCGAAGCCAAGCCCGCGCTGGCGGCCGACGCCAAGAAGATCTGCCGCCGGGTCGCGAGCACCGGAACGCGCCTGCCCAAGCGCTATTGCCGTACCAAGGCGGAATGGGAATCGGACGCGGAAGACGTGCAGCGCGATTTCCGCAACGGCCCGACCAACGGATCGCGCGGCGATCTCGCCACCGGCGCGCGCTAAGCGCCGGAAGCGCCCGCCCGGCGCGAATCGGGCATTTTCAGCGTAACCGAAAGAGCCTCACGCGGTCCCGTTAGCCGGGCTGCGTGGGGCTCTTTCGTCTTATGGTCTCAGGACTTGCTGGAAGGGTCGATCGCGTGAATCACACCACGGTACAGCGCGGTCGCCGCCAAAGCCCGCAGCGACTGCAGATCGACGATTCCCGATTCGTTGGGGTTGGTGCACGGCTTGATCGCCTGCGCCAGCTGCTCGCCCGCATTGCGCTCCGCCGCGCTGCCCGGCCGGCTCAGCACCAGATCCTGCGCCGCCTTTGCGCGCCGCGCCGCGACACACAGCGCAAAATCCTCCGACGCATTCCGCGACGGAACCCGGACCAGTGCGGCCGAGACCCGCTTCCAGCCGACCTGAGCGACGTCCTCAGCGATGAACTGCTCGGCAAGCCCGGTAATGATGCTGGTGTAGCGCAACGTGATTTCGCTCGACCCGCCGGTGCAATTGTCGCGGCCGCCATTGACCGATTCCAGCAGGTCGGTCTGATCCTTGCTGAGATAGGGCTGCGCGAGGACCTTGCGTGCCCAGCGCGGACGCGCCTTGGCAAGGCATTTGGAAAACTCGCGCATCGCGACCCGATCCTGCACCGCATCGGCGCTGGGCTGCAGCGTCGATGCGGGGGCGGCGCCCTGGACGGTTCCGGCAACGCTGGTCGCGGCGAGTGCCGCAGCTAGAATGAGCATCGACAGACCCCTTGGTTGTTACCGGGTCTTCATGCGCCGCAAATTTCCGCCCGACAAGATCGGGAAATGCACAAGCAGTCGCGGGCCGCGCTTTCAGCCGGCGCGCTGCTTCATCGTGCTCGTCGCCAGACGGCCCATGAGACCGCGCAGCGTCGGATAATTGGCGCCTTCATAGGTCGATCCCTGCCCGAGCGCCGCCGAGATGCGGCGGTGCGCTTCGCTGAGCGCATGATAAGGCAGGCTCGGCAGCAGGTGATGCAGGGCGTGGAAGCGCAGGCCGACCGGCGCCCACAGATAGGGCAGTAAGCCGCCCGGCACATTGACGCTGTCGAGGAACTGCGCGGTGACGGTCAGCGGCTCGCCCTCATTCTCCCACAGATGCGCGACCAGCGTGCGCACCTGATTGAGAACCGCCGTCGCCGAAATCACGCCGAGGAAGATCGCGAACGCCTTGAGCGGGATCACCCCGGTCGCGACCAGCGCGATCAGCGCGATCGCCCACAGGCTCGCGCCGATTTCCTGCCAGCGCCACTGCTTCGCGAACTCGCCCTCCGGCGCGCGACGCTCATAGACCGGGTTGATCTGGAGGCCCGAATAGCGGCCGACGACGATCCGGCGCAGCTTGGGCGACAGCATCGACAGCGGGCCCAGCACGCCGAAACGCAACAGCAGACCGATCGGCATCAGCACCGAAACGAGCAGGAACACCGGCAGCGTCCACGGCTTCATCAGCGCGAGCGGCAAATATTCCGGATCCTCGACCGTTCCGTATTTGGTGCGGCTGTGATGGATGGTGTGGATACCCTCATACATGAACGACGGGAGCATCATCGGGATGCCCAGCAGCACGTTCCAGCCCACCCGGAAGCCGGGCAGCAACGAATGTTTGAGGTGCGTGATCTCATGAATGAACAGGCTGGCTCGATAGAGCGCGATCACCGCCAGCACGCCGCTGGCGATCGCCCAACCTGTCGAAGGCAGCAGGATCGCCCCGGCGAGCGCGGCATAGCCGAGCGCGGCCGAACCGAGAAAGTCGCTCCAGTAGATTAGCGGCTTGGGCGTCTGCAGGTCGCGAGTCAGTTCGGCGGCGGCGCGCAACATCGCGCGGTCGTCCGCGACGCCGGACAGGCGAATCTTCGCGCCCTGGACAGGCGCATCGGCACCGGACGCATCGAGGGTAAGCGTATTCATGGGCTTGGGCATTGGCATCAGATAGTGGCCATTGCGTGGCATTTCATCGGCCCTCCGGTGCAGTGACAGGCTTGCGATTGACTTGGCGGGCGCAATGCGTGACCGCTTTGACGGCCATCAACGGATGGCATTCACGACTTGCGCACCAACGAAAGGCGCCGCGCTTGGCCAACCCTGCCCTCACCGTCCGTCCGGTAAAGACCAAGGCGGATACCCGCGATTTCATCGAGCTCGCTTACCGCCTCAACCGCGGCGACCCCAATTGGGTGCCGCCGTTGCGCAGCGAAGTCGCCGGCACGATCAGTCCGAAGAAGAACGGCTGGTTCAGCCATGCCATCGCGCAACTCTTCCTCGCCGAGCGCGAGGGACGAGTCGTCGGGCGCATCTCCGCGCACATCGACAAGCTCGCGCTCGAAATGCCGGCCGAGCAGGGCTTTGGTCCCGGCACCGGCTTCTGGGGGCTGTTCGAGGCCGAGGACGCCGCTACCGCGCAGGCGCTGATCGCCGCCGCGGAAGACTGGCTGCGCGCCAAGGGCATGACCCGTGCGATCGGCCCGATCTCACTGTCGATCTGGGAAGAGCCCGGCCTGCTGATCAAGGGCCATGATCATGCCCCGATGGTGATGATGGGGCATCACAAGCCGGCTTATCAGGGGTGGGTCGAGGGTGCCGGCTATCGGCCGGTCAAGCAGCTGCTAACCTATGACCTCGACATCACCAGGGAATTCCCTCCGCTCGTCCAGCGCATCGTTGCCATGGGGGAAAAGAGCGATCGCATCCGCATCCGCACCGTCGACAAGTCACGCTTCGATCAGGAGGCCGCGACGATCCTCGCGATCCTCAACGACGCATGGTCCGACAATTGGGGCTTCGTACCGCTGACCCAGCCCGAGATCGACGATGTCGGCAAGAAACTGAAGCCGCTGGTGTTCGAGGACCTGATCCGCATCGCCGAGCTGGACGGCGAACCGGTGGCATTCATGATCACGCTGCCCGACCTCAATGAGGCGATCGCGCCGCTGCACGGCAATCTGCTGCCGTTCGGCTGGGCGAAGCTGTTGCTGTGGCTGCGCAAGCCCAAGGTGCGCGGGATGCGGGTGCCGCTGATGGGCGTGGTCAAACGGCTGCAAGGCTCGCGAATGGCAAGCCAGCTGGCCTTCATGATGATCGAATATATCCGACGCTCGGCGATCGCCAACTATGGCGCGGTGCGCGGCGAGATCGGCTGGGTCCTCGACGATAATCAGGGGATGATCGCCATCGCCGATACGATCGAGAGCAGGGTCAACCGCGTCTATCAGGTCTACGCGAAGCCGCTCTGATTGCGGGTTGCGGCCCGGGGCATAGGGGAACCCCGGGCCGCCCCCTCATTGTCCAGGACCCGTTACTTCGGATCGAGGGGATCGAAACCGTCGCTGTCGAGCCATTCCGCGCGGGTCTTGCAAACCTTGGTGGCCAGACGCGAGCCGGTCCGGTTCTGCGCGACGCAGTAACGCTTGTCCTTTACCGGCTTGGCATCCGGGCTGGCCTGCGTGGCGGGCGCCGGCGTGCCGGGCTTGGTCTCGGCATGGGCGCCGGTGGTGGCAAGGCCGACGGCGAAAACGGCAGTAGTGAAACCCTTGAACATCGTACGCATGATACAGCTCCTCTTCTGCACCTGTGCGGGTCCAGGGATGACAACCTCCTGCCCGCCCCTGTGTTAGTGCATTATGCGTGCCAAACACTCGAAGTGAGCAAAATCAACACGTTAGCGTGTTGCCTTTGTTACGATGTGGAAATTATTCACTGAAACTTGGTGAAAACCACCAACCAGCGGGAAATCAGCCGCGCAGGCTGACCCAGGTCGGCGCGTGGTCGCTCGCCTTCTCGCGCCCGCGATAATCCTTGTCGACGCCGGCGCCGGTCAGCCGGTCGGCAGCGATGGGGCTGAGCAGCAGGTGGTCGATGCGGAACCCGGCGTCGCGCTGCCATGCGCCGGCCTGATAATCCCAGAAGGTCCAGATGCCGCCGGCCGGGAAGCGCGTGCGCAGCGCATCGGTCCACCCCTGCGCAACCAGCGCGCGATAGCCCTGCCGCGATTCCGGCTGCATCAGCGCATCGTCGGCCATCGCGCGAACCGAATAGACGTCGTCGTCATTGGGGATGACGTTATAGTCTCCCGCCAGCACCACCGGCTTCTCTTCGATCAGCAGCCCGCGCGCGTGCGCGGAGAGCCGCTCGATCCAGCGCAGCTTATAGTCGAATTTGGGTCCCGGGACCGGATTGCCGTTGGGCAGATAGATCGACGCGACGATCACGCCATTCACTTCAGCCTCGATATAGCGGCTATGCTCGTCCTCGGGCTCGCCCTCCAGCCCGCGGCGGCGTTCGACCGGGTCGTTGCCCTTCGCGAGGATCGCGACACCGTTAAAGCCCTTCTGGCCGTGCCACACCGCGCCATAGCCCGCCGCGCGGATATCCGCTT
>Ga0247822_10001345_pt1 | contig 14974 bp, 11 predicted proteins | sample 13C_Cellulose_Da_FD_192423 | JGI IMG/M metagenome (GOLD analysis project Ga0247822, IMG submission 192423) | Soil microbial communities from agricultural site in Penn Yan, New York, United States - 13C_Cellulose_Day30 | ecosystem: Environmental > Terrestrial > Soil > Agricultural land | place...
ACTTCCAGCGGCAGGTAGAGAAGCGCCTGCCGCTGGAAGTCGAATGGGCTGGACCAGCGGCGCGTCTGCGCCTCCGGGACGCCGAGCTCGCGCGTGAAGTGGCCGAAATCGTTTCCCACCGCCAGCGTGGCGGAAGTGAAGATCCAGGCGCGCGGGTGATCGGCCATCTGCTTGCGGAAAAGCTCGGCCGAGGACAGCGGCGTGACGTGCAGCTGCACCGCGTGCTGGAAAACCTCCACCCAGCGCACCTCGCTCGACACATCCGTCTCGCGCATCCGCACCAGCGTGTGCAGCGCGGTGGAAGCACGGCGTTCGCAGGCCTCGAGGCCTTCGCCGCGCCCGGCTTGGGCTGCCAGCGATTCTTCCACCTCATGGAGAACCTGGCTTAGCTTTTCGAGCGCCCCCGGAAACTCCTGCAGTCGCATGGCCTCGCTCCAGGCGAAGCGGGCGGCCGGCTCCCCGAATGCGAGGCGCAGATCGCGGCCCGCCTTCTCCAGGCGGGCAGCCATGCGATCCAGCTCGGGCGAGGCGCCGCCGGCCGCGCGCAGCTCGAGGCGCGTGTCGCGCGCGAGCTCCACGAGCTGGGCGCTGGATAGTGCCTCGCCGAAGAACATGCGCGCAGTCTCGGGCAGCTGGTGGGCCTCGTCGAAGATCACCGTGTTGCAAGCCGGCAGCAGCTCCGAGATGCCCTCCTCGCGGAGCACCAGGTCGGCAAAGAAAAGATGATGGTTCACAACCACCACGTCGGCGGCAAGCGCGTTCTTGCGGGCGCGCATGACGAAGCATTCGCGGTAGTCGGGACAGTTCTGGCCCAGGCAGTTGTCGCGCGTCGAGGTCGCGTGGACCCATACCGGCGCGTCTTCGGGGACGTCGGCGAGATCCGCCCGGTCACCGGTATGCGTCACGCCCGCGAAGCGCACGATACGGCGCAGCTGCGCAGCCTCGTCGCGGCTCGGCAGGCGTGCTTCGCTTGCCGAGCGGCGCAGGCGGTACAGGCACACGTAGTTTGCCCGGCCCTTGAGCACCGCGGCCGATGCGCCCGAGGCAAGCGCGTTGCGCACGGCGGGCAGGTCCCGGTCGAAAAGCTGGTCCTGCAGCGTCTTGGTGCCGGTGGAGATGATGACCTTGCCGCCCCCGAGCAGCGCCGGCACGAGGTAGGCGAAGGTCTTGCCGGTACCCGTGCCGGCCTCCGCAACCAGCACGCCGGTGGCCTCAATCGCGGCCGCGATCGCCTCCGACATCTCCGCCTGCTGGGCGCGCACGCGAAACCCGGGAATGCCGGCGGCGAGCGGACCATCGGCGGCGAACGCGCGCTGCAGCTGCAGTCTCAGGGCAGCTCCTCGACCTTGAGCCATACCCGCCGGCTTGCGGAGGCGCGCGTCCGCTCGCGGGCCAGCACGCCGCGCTCGTCGCGCGCGGACTGGGAAGGGGTTGCGCCCACCTCGAACCACTCTCCGAGCCGTGCACTCACCGTCGTTGCCATGCGCTGCTGCCGGTCGAACGATTCCTTCTGGGGCGCGATATCCACGAGCACCGTATCGCCGGAGAGCCGTGGCACCGCCTCGAAGCCCGTGGCGGTCTCCCAGACGCCTCCCGGGAGTGGCCGGGCCTGACCCGCCATGATGAACGCCCGGCCGCCTTCCAGCACCTGGATACGCTGGTCCACGCGCTCGGATGTCGTGCTTCGACTGTCTCGCCCTCGTATGTCGATCCGCGCATCGCGATTGCTGATGCGCCCCCCCGCCTCGATCTCACGGCGCTGCTGGTCGTCGCTGTCGTCGAAGCGCACGGAGATCTGCAGGCGGCGCAGCGGCCGGTCGATGGCTTCGAGTGCCTGCCGCAGCTCCGCGAGGTTGGCCGAACTGGTACGCACGATGAGCTGGTTGCGCTGGCCGGTCAGCGTAGCTCCGGTCTCCAGCAGCGGCCGCAGCACGGGCAGTACCTGCTCGGCCGTGCGGTAACGCAGCGGAATGATCTCGAGCGCCTGCTGCGCCGCCGCAGCAACCGCGAAGCAAGTGAGAATCGCAGCAAGCCCTGTACGCCCCATGTCCGGCATTCAACGCGCGGGATGCCGCCGCGGTCTACGCAAAGAACCTAATGTAGTAGCGTCGATTCCGGTAGTAGCGTCGATTCCGGTTCGACAAATGATAACCGTTCTCATTGACATAAACAATGAGAGTAATTATCGTTTGACACCATCTTCTAACTTCCCCTCGGACCCGCTATGCGAACGCTTTTTTTGAGTCTTGCCATTGCCCTGGCCATGCCTGGCGCCGCGATGGCGCAGGAAAAGGTGGTCAACATCTACTCGTCACGGCACTACCAGACCGACGAGACGCTGTACTCCGGGTTCACCAAGAAGACCGGCATCAAGGTCAACCGCATCGAGGCGGGCGAGGACGCGCTTATCGAGCGCATCCGCAACGAAGGAGCGCGCAGCCCGGCGGATGTGCTGATCACCGTCGATGCCGGCCGCCTCTGGCGCGCCGAGCAGCTAGGGCTATTCCAGCCGGTGAGCTCGGCGCTGCTCGAGTCGCGCATTCCGGAAAGCTTTCGCGAACCGGGCGGCCAATGGTTCGGCTTCTCCATGCGCGCCCGCGTCATCGCGTACAACAAAGCCAAGGTCAAGCCCGGCGAGCTCGAGACCTACGAGCAGCTTGCCGATCCCAAGTGGAAGGGACGCGTGTGCATGCGCTCCTCGACGAACATCTACAACCTGTCCCTGATGGGCGCGATCATCGACCATCTCGGCCCCGAGAAGGCCGAAGCCTGGGGCAAGGCGGTGCGCGCCAATCTCGCGCAGGACCCGAAAGGCGGAGACACCGACCAGCTCAAGGCGGTGGCCGCCGGGCAGTGCGACGTCACGGTATCGAACCAGTACTATTTCGCCCGCCTTGCGCGCTCGCAGAAGCCCGACGAGCGCCAGGTCGCGGAAAAGCTGGGCATCGTCTTCCCGAACCAGAAGACCTGGGGCACGCATGTGAACATCTCCGGCGCCGGAGTGCTGAAGCACGCGCCGCACCGCGATGCCGCCGTGCAGTTCCTCGAGTACCTGGCAAGCGACGAGGCGCAGCGCTACTTCGCCGACGGCAACAACGAGTGGCCGGTGGTCGAGAGCGTCAAGCTCGACAACCCGGTGCTCAATGCTCTGGGCGAGTTCAAGCGTGACCGCCTCAACGTTGCGGTGCTCGGCCGCAACCAGCCGGCCGCGCAGAAGATCTACGACCGGGTGGCCTGGAAGTAGCGCCGCGTCACGTAGAGCACCGGCGCGAGGCCGACGGCCACTATCACCAGCGAGGGGACCGCGGCCTCCGCCAGGCGCTCGTCCTTCGCCAGGTTGTAGGCCTCGATCGCCAACGTGTCGAAATTGAAGGGCCGCAATGCGAAGGTGGCGGGCAGCTCCTTCAGCACGTCGACGAACACCAGCAGCGCCGCGGTCGCCAGGCTTGGCGCAAGCAGCGGCAGGTGCACCCGCGCAAGCGCCCCGATCACGCCGGCGCCGAGCGAGCGCGCGGCGTCCTCCATGCTGGGGGTGATCTTCGCGAGGCCGGCTTCCGCGGTTTGCAGCGCCACGGCGAGCAACCGCACCAGGTAAGCGTAGACGAGCGCGACCACGGTCCCCGTGAGCAGCAACCCCACCTTCACGCCCATCCATTGCTCGAGCCACCCGGCGAGCAGGTTGTCGAGCCGGCCAAGCGGCACCAGGACGCCGACGGCGATGACCGCCCCGGGGATGGCATAGCCCAGGCCGGCAACGCGATTCGCAACGATGACGAGGCGGTTACCCGTGAGGCGAGCGGCATAGGCCATGAGGGTGGCGAGCGCTACGGCGACCACAGCCGTCAGGCCGGCCAACGTGAAGCTGTTGCCGACGAGCGCGAGGAAGCGCGTGCCCCCGTAGGCGCCCCTTTCCTCCCAGGCGAGCGCGGCGAGCAGTCCGGCCGGGAGCAAGAAGCCGAAGAACACCGGCGCGGCGCAGGCGAGCAGCGCGAGCGCGCCGGCAGCGCCGCGCAACCTGTGCGGCGGCGCCGGCTTGCGAGGCGCCACGGAGTAATAGGCCGCGCGGCCGCGGCTGGCGCGCTCCAGTCCCAGGACCAGCGCGACGAACGCGAGCAGGCAGGCGGAAAGCTGTGCCGCCGCCACGCTGTCCCCCATCGACAGCCAGGCCTTGAAGATGCCCGTGGTGAACACTTCGACGGCGAAATAGGACACGGTGCCGAAATCGGCGAGCGATTCCATGAGGGCCAGGGATGCCCCCGCTGCTATCGCCGGCCGCGCGAGCGGGACTGCGACGCGGAAGAACGCGCCCCACGGCCCGTACCCGCCGAGCCGCCCGGCCTCGACGGCGCTGCGCGGCAGCTCGTCGAACGCGGTGCGTGCAATGAGGTACACGTACGGGTAGAGGGCGAAGGACAGCATCGCAGCCGCACCCCAGAGCGACCGGATCTCCGGGAACCAGTAATCACGCGCTTCCCAGCCGGTGAGCTCCCGCAGCATCGTCTGCACCGGCCCGGTGAATTCGAGCCAGTCGGTATACGCGTAAGCCATCACGTAAGCCGGCATGGCGAGCGGCAGCATCAGCGCCCATTGCAGGGTGTCCCGCCCCGGAAAGCGGTATACGGTGATGAGCCACGCGGACAGCACACCCATGGAGATCACGCCCCATGCGACTGCAAGCAGCAGCAGCACGGTGTTCCAGACATAGCGCAGCAGCCCCGTTTCCGCGAGGTGCGACCAGGTTTCGCCGCCGCCCTGGAAAAGGCTCGCTATGACAAGCAGCACCGGAAAGGCGAGCAGCACGCCTGCGGTCAGTGCAGCGCTTCCGAGAAACCCGAGTGGTTTCAAATTATTGATATCTAAGGGTATGTTATTCTAACAAGAATGATTCTTAATACACCCCTGTTGGAGGTTGCCGACCTCCGGCACTCCTACGGCGATCACGAGGTCGTGCGCGGCGTGTCATTTTCGCTTTCGCGCGGCGCGATCGGCTGCCTGCTCGGCCCGAGCGGCTGCGGCAAGACCACGGTCCTGCGCTGCATCGCCGGCTTCGAAGCCGTGCAGGCGGGGGAAATCCGGCTCAACGCACGCGCGGTATCGCGCCCGGGAACGACGTTGCCGCCGGAAAAGCGGCGGATTGGCATGGTGTTCCAGGACTATGCGCTGTTTCCCCACCTTCGCATCGCGGACAACATCGCCTTCGGCCTGCACGGGTGGCCGAAAGAGGAGAAAGGTGCGCGGCTGCGCGAGCTCGCCGAGCTGGTCGGCCTCTCCAAGGTGCTGCGCAAGTATCCGTACGAGATGTCGGGTGGCCAGCAGCAGCGTGTGGCCCTGGCGCGTGCGCTGGCGCCCCGGCCCGAGCTGCTGCTCCTCGATGAGCCGTTCTCGAACCTCGACGTGGAGTTGCGCGAGCGGCTCTCGCTGGAGGTCCGCGACATCATCCGCGCGAGCGGCGCCACCGCCATCCTCGTCACGCACGACCAGCACGAGGCTTTCGCAGTAGCCGACGAGATCGGCATCCTCCAGGAAGGCAGCATCCAGCAATGGGACAGCGCCTATAACCTTTACCACCGGCCCGCAAACCGCTTCGTCGCGGATTTCGTCGGTCAGGGAGTGTTCCTGCCGGCCACGGCGCTCAGCCCGCGGGAGCTGGAGATCGAGCTGGGGGTGCTGAAAGGCGACGCGCCGCAGGACGGGCGCACAGTAGAGGTGCTGCTGCGCCCGGACGACGTGGTGCACGACGACGCATCGCCAACCCAGGCCGAGGTGGTGCACAAGGCATTCCGCGGTGCGGACATCCTGTACACCCTGCGCCTTGCGAGCGGCCGCAAGGTGCTCGCACTGGTCCCCAGCCACCACAACCACGCGCTTGGCGAGCGCATCGGCATCCGCCTCGACGTGGACCACGTCGTGGCGTTTCAGCCCGAGACCTGATCCTTCAGGTTGTAGATCGCGCGCAGCGCGAAGCTCAAAGTCTTCCCCCGCAGGGTTGAAGGAACGGGCACCTGCGCCTGCGCGCGCTTGAACATCTCGATCGCCTGGCGGTCGAGGATCGGATGCCCCGAGCTTCGCTCGATGCGCACGGAAACGCCGCCGTCGGCGCCGATGTCCATTCTTACGAGAACCTCGCCTTCCCAGTTGTTCTCGCGCGCCAGCGGCGGATAGCGGTTATGGCGGCGCGCCGCGTCGATGAGCGCAAGGCGGTATTGCTCGCGCGTCACTGCTTCCACTTGCGCGGCGCTCGGCTGCGACGGCATCGGCCTCGGCTCTACCTTGGCCACAACAGGCGGCGCGGGCGTCGCTAGTGCGGGCGCCGGCGGCGCGGGAGCCGGCTCGGGCTTTGCCGCCAATTCCGGTGCCGGCTCTGGTTCCGGCTCGGGTTGGGGTGCCGGTTTCGCCACGGCAGGCGGCTTAGGCCGCGGCTTTGCCTTCTTTGCCGCCGACGCGGTTTGCGGAGGCGGCTTCACCGCCTCCTCTTTGCGGGGAGGAGGAGAAGGAACAGGAGGCGGCGGCTCAACCAAGCGCGCCTCTAGTGGCGCAGGTGGCTCTTCCCATCTAGCCGAGATGCGCTCCACCGACCAACCGAAAAACACCGCCGCATGAAGCACGAGCGAGAACAGGATCGCGCGATGGAGCGTGCGGTTCACGGCCGGTCGTGCAGCGCCCTCCAGACTTTCTCGGGGGTGAGCGGCATGTCGAGATGCAGCACCCCCTTTTCGGCCAGTGCATCCAGCACCGCGTGCACCACCGCCGGCGCCGCGCCGATGGTGCCGAGCTCGCCGCAGCCTTTCACGCCCAGCAGGTTGGTGCGGCAGGGAACGCTCTCGTCAAACGTCGCCTGCATCGCCGGAAACTGGTCGGCGCGCGGCACGCAATAGTCCATCAGCGAGCCCGAGAGCAGCTGCCCGCTCTGTGGGTCGTACGCCGCCTGCTCCCAGAGCGCCTGGCCTGCGCCCTGCGCAATGCCGCCGTGGATCTGCCCTTGCACGATGGCGTGGTTGATGATGCGCCCGATGTCGTCGCAGCTCGTGATGCGGGCAAGGCGCACCTCGCCGGTATCCGGGTCGACTTCCACCTCGCACGCCTGCGCGCCGTTCGGCCACGACGGCGTCGACGGCGTCTCGGTCGCCGAGACGCGAATCAGCCGTGCGGGCTCGCGCGAGGCAAGCTCGCCGAGCCCGATGGAACGGTCGGTACCGGCGATGCGAAATCGTCCCTCGCCAAACTCGATGTCGCCCTGCGCCGCCTCGAGCGCCTCGGCCGCGAGCTCGGCTCCGCGCGCGAGCATCCTGCGACCCGCGGCTACCACGGCGGAACCGCCGACGAACGCCGAGCGCGAGCCGACGCTTCCCACGCCATTGGCTCGATCGGTGTCGCCCTGCACGATGCGGATTGCCTTCGCTTCCATTCCCAGTATCTCGGTAACCAGCTGCGTATAGCTCGTCTCCAGTCCCTGGCCCATCGCCTGCGTGCCCGAGAAGACCGTTACCGTGCCATCCGCGTCCACCTGCATGTCGACCGTCTCGGTGGGAATGGCGCCGGTCCATTCCAGGTACATCGATACGCCGCGCCCGCGCAGCAGGCCGCGCCGGCGCGATTCGGCGCGGCGCGCCTCGAAGCCGTCCCAATCGGACGCTGCAAGGGCGCGCTCCAGCACGCCGGCGAAGTTGCCGCTGTCGTACGTATCGCCGAGGTGCGTACGCCATGGAAACTCCTCGGCGGAAATGAGGTTGCGCCGGCGCAGCTCCACGGGGTCGATCTTCATCTCCCGCGCCGCCTTCTCCACCAGGCGCTCCATGAGGAAATTCGCCTCGGGGCGGCCGGCACCGCGGTAGGCCCCGGTGGCCATCGTGTGCGTGAGCACCGCCTTCACGCGGTAATGCACCGCAGGCACCCGGTATACGGTGGTCTGTACCTTGGGTCCGAGTGCGAGCGGGATGATGAACGACGAGCCCACCGGCACGGCGCCGATGTTGCCGAGCATCTCCATGCGCAGGGCAAGGATGCGGCCGTCGCGGTCGAGCGCCAGGGCCGCGGTGAAATGCTGGTCGCGGCCCATGTGCGCGCCGAGGAACTCCTCGCTGCGCTCGCCGCGCCAGCGCACCGGGCGGGCGAGCTTGCGCGCGGCATGGCACACCAGCGCGTCCTCGGGGGTAAGCCCGGTCTTCATGCCGAAGCCACCGCCGATATCGCCGTTCACCACGCGGAAGTGTTCGGGCTTCGTGCGGAACACGGCGCCGAGGAGCTCCCGCGCACCGGTCGGCGTCTGGTTCTGCGTGTAGAGGGCGGTGCGGCCCGCCTCGAACACCGCCATGCAGGCGCGCGGCTCCATCGCCACGGCAATGACCCGCTGGTTATGCAGCTCGAGCGCAGTGAAGTGCGCCGCGCCGGCGAAAGCCTTCTCGACTTCGGCAGGGTTTCCGTAGGTCGCTTCAGCCGCGATATTGCCGGTCGCCTCGGGCCACACCAGCGGCGCGCCGGAAGCGACTGCGGACCGCGCATCCGTTACGCAAGGGAAATCCTCGTAGCCGATCGCGGCAAGCTCGGCCGCATCCTGTGCCTGTGCCCGCGTGCCCGCGACCACCGCCACCACGGGCTGGCCGACGTAGCGCACCGAGCCTTCGGCGAGCGGGGTGCGCGGCGGCGCCGCCATGGAAGAGCCGTCGGCGCGCTTGAACGCCGGAGGGAATGGAATGTGGCCGACGCCCTCGGCACGCAGGTCGGCCATGGTCCAGGCGGCGAGCACTCCGTCTGCCCGCCTGCACGCCCGGAGGTCGATGGAAGCGATGCGCGCATGCGCGTGCGGCGAGCGCACCACCACGAGCCACGCCTCACCCGGGAACGCGCGGTCGTCGCTGAAGAGGCCCTTCCCCGCGAGGAGGCGATCGTCTTCCAGGCGCTTTTGCGCGCGCGACGCACCGAAGCGGGCGGACGAGGGATCGAACTGGACTTGCAACTCCGGAGCGTTCATTCAGTCTGTATGGAAGCGAGGCGAAGCGGCGGACGGCGGGACCCGGCGCTTCTCCACAACGGAATGGCTTAGTTTATCAAGGCCTAGCGGTGAAGCCGATGCCCTACCAGTTGACCCTCGAAGAGCGGCCGGGCTATCTGCGTGCGAAGGTCGTCGGCGAGCGTACTCGCGAAAACGCGTTGCGGTTCCTCGAAGAGGCTTACGCGGCCTGCGTGATGAGCGGCCACTCGGCCCTGTTGCTCGAGATGCAGTTCTCGGGGCCGAGCCTCGATACGACGAGCATCCTCGAGGTCATCTCGCAGAGAGCCCCGGACGGCATGAAGCTGCGCAAGATCGCCTACGTGGAGCCTCATGCCCCGGATCCGGCCATGCCCTATTTCGCCGAGCAGGCCGCGATAAACCGCGGGGTCAATGTGCGTCTGTTCCAGAGCCTCGGCGCAGCGGCGCATTGGCTGTCGGGGGAAGCGGACACCTTCGGCTGAACGCGTCGCGCGCTCCAGCGAAGAGGGGTGCCTTCGCCCTCGGAGTCTCCCGTCATGCGCGCGCCTTGGACGGCGCCGCGGAAGTGCCGGACGCTGCCGTCGCGGTCGAAGGCGGTAAACCAGATCTCCGTACCGCGCAGGTTCAGCCCGATCACCGCCAGTGAGCTGCCATCGCGCTCACCCGTAGCCGATAGCGCCTGGTAGCGCTGCTCGAGGCCCAGCAGGAACGATTCCCCGGGCAACTCGACGGACCAGTGGCCCGCAACGGAAGCGGGTACGACCCACAGGTGCGCCGTGCGATTCTCGACGCGGATGGTTTCGTCCGGCGCCCAGTCTTCCAGCGTGAATTGATGCGATACGATGCGCGTTCCAGGATTGAGCTCGAGCAGCCGCGGCTTCAGCCGGCTCATCACCCCGGGACTGATGTAGAGCGCGATCACCGTGGCGCGTGCGAGGTCCGCTTCGAAAAGATCCTGCTGGATGAAGCTCGCAAGATGCGAAACGCCCTCGGCCGTAGCCTTCTCGCGCGAAAGGGCCACCAGGTTCGCCTCGAGCTCCACGCCGATGGCGCGGGCGCCGAAGTGCTTCGCCGCGTAGATGGGAATGCGGCCGTCGCCGGAGCCGAGGTCCACTACCACGTCGCGCCTGGTGGTATCCGCCATCTGCAGCATGCGACGCATGACGCGCTCCGGCGTGGGGACCCACACCGAGTCGCGGCTCGGCTGGCCGATCTGCGGCGCGCCGCCGGGCGGTTGCTGGGCAACAGCCGGCACGCACGCGAACAAAAGGAGCCAGAGAAAGTGGCGGAGAGAGAGGGATTCGAACCCCCGGTACCCTGACGGGTACAACAGATTTCGAGTCTGCCGCATTCGACCACTCTGCCATCTCTCCGCGGCCGACGAGGACCGGATTTTATCAGGTGAGCTTCTCGCACCCGTCCATGTAGGCGCGTAATGCGGCCGGCACGGTGACCGACCCATCGGCGTTCTGATAGTTCTCCAGGATCGCCACCAGTGTGCGCCCGACCGCAAGCCCCGAGCCGTTCAGCGTATGCACGAGCTCGGGCTTGCCCTTGTCGTTGCGAAATCGCGCCTGCATGCGGCGCGCCTGGTAGGCCTCGAAGTTCGAGCACGAGCTGATCTCGCGATAGGCCTCTTGCGCTGGCAGCCACACCTCGATGTCGTAGGTCTTGGCCGCCGCCGCGCCCATGTCGCCGGTGCAGAGCGCCACCACCCGGTACGGCAGGTCGAGCTTCCGGAGGATGGTCTCGGCGTGCGCGGTCAGCTCTTCCACTGCCTGGTACGACTTCTCCGGCTGGATGACCTGCACCAGCTCCACCTTGTCGAACTGGTGCTGGCGGATCATGCCGCGCGTGTCCTTGCCGTAGGAGCCCGCCTCGGAGCGGAAGCACGGCGTGTGGCACACGAACTTGATCGGCAGCCGCTCGAGCGGCACGATCTCGTCACGCACGATGTTGGTTACCGGCACCTCGGCAGTCGGGATGAGGTACCACTTCTCGTCGCCGCGCGGCACGATGAAAAGATCCTGCTCGAACTTGGGCAGCTGGCCGGTGCCGTACATGCTTTGCGCGTTGACGAGGTACGGCGCGTAGACCTCGGTGTAGCCGTGCTCGCGCGTATGCACGTCGAGCATGAGTTGCGCGATCGCGCGGTGCATGCGGGCGACGCCGCCCTTCATGAGCGCGAAGCGCGCGCCGGCTATCTTCGTCGCCGCGGCGAAATCGAGCTGCCCGAGCGTCTCGCCGACGTCGACGTGGTCTTTCACCGGAAAGTCGAATGCGCGCGGCGTGCCCCAGCGGCGCTGCTCGACATTGTCGTCGGCCGACTTGCCGGTGGGCACGCTTTCGTGCGGCGGGTTCGGAATCACCGCGAGGAAATCGCGTAGCCGGCGCTGGATCTCGGAGTCCTTCTTCTCCAGGTCGCCGACGCGCTCGTTCACGGCATTGGCTTCGGCCATGAGTGGCCCGATATCCTCGCCCTTCGCCTTCGCCTGGCCGATCCTCTTCGACATGGCGTTCTTCGACGCCTGCAGGTTCTGCGTCTCGGTCTGGACCTGCTTGCGCTCGTTCTCGAGGGAGAGAAAGCCTTCCTTGTCGAAGACGTAACCGCGCGTGGCCAAGCGGGCAGCGATGGCGTCCAGGTTCGCACGGAGGAGCTGGATGTCGATCATTTGCGGCTTCTGAGCTGCTGGAGCTTTTCGCGGATGCGCATCTCGAGGCCACGGTCGGTGGGCCGATACCACTCCACCGGCGCCATGCCTTCCGGGAAGTAGTTTTCGCCGGCCGCGTAACCGCCTTCCTCGTCGTGGGCGTAGCGGTAGCCCTTGCCGTAGCCGAGGTCCTTCATCAGCCGCGTCGGGGCGTTGCGCAGGTGCATCGGCACCGGCCGGGTCTGGTCCCTGGACACCAGCGCGCGCGCGGCATTATAAGCCTCGTACACCGCGTTCGATTTGGGCGCGGCGGCGAGGTAGATCACCGCTTCGGCGAGCGCCAGCTCGCCCTCCGGCGAGCCGAGCCGCTCGTACGTCTCGCACGCGTCGAGCGCCAGGCGCAGGCCGCGCGGATCGGCGAGGCCGATGTCCTCGACCGCCATGCGCACCACCCGCCGGCCGACGTAAAGCGGGTCTGCGCCTCCATCCAGCATGCGGACCATCCAGTAGAGCGCGGCATCCGGATCGGAGCCACGCACCGACTTGTGCAGCGCCGAGATCTGGTCGTAGAACTGCTCGCCGCCCTTGTCGAAGCGGCGCAGGTTCTGCGCCAGCACGCGCTCGACGTGCGCGCCGTCCACGCTTTGAATTCCGGAGTTCAGGAGAATCTCGACCGCATTGAGCAGCTTGCGCGCGTCGCCGTCGGCGAAGCCGATCAAACGCGCAGCGGCTTCTTCATCCGTTCTCAGAGAAGTTCTTTGAAGAAGAACCTTCAAGTCCTCGGAGGTCAACGGCTGGAGCACATACACGGCCGCCCGGGAAAGCAAAGCGCTGTTGACCTCGAACGAGGGATTCTCGGTCGTGGCGCCGACGAAGGTGATCAGGCCGCGCTCGACGTAGGGCAGGAAAGCGTCCTGCTGCGCCTTGTTGAACCGGTGTACCTCGTCGACGAAGAGAATGGTGTGTCTACGGGAGCGTGCGAGCTCGGCTTCGGCGGCCTGAAGCGCCTCGCGGATGTCCTTCACGCCGGAAAACACCGCGGAAAGGGCGATGAACTCGGCGTCGAAGGTCCTGGCCATGAGGCGCGCCAGCGTGGTCTTGCCCGAGCCGGGCGGTCCCCACAGGATCATGGAGTGCGGCTTGCCCGACTCGAAGGCAAGGCGCAGCGGCTTGCCCGGGCCGAGCAGGTGCTGCTGCCCCACCACGTCGTCTATCGACTTCGGCCGCAAAGCTTCGGCAAGCGGGGCGGCCGGCTCGGCCTTCCCGAAAAGATCGCTCACTTTTCCCCTAGGACGTCCGCGCCTTTTGGCGGCTCGAAGCGGAACTCGGAAGGATCCACCTTCGGATTGCGTTGCAGGTTGCTGAAGCGAAGCCGGGTGGTGTGGCCGAAGTGGTCTACCAGCTCCATCGCCTGCAAGCTGCTCGGCGAGAATCCCATGCGCACCACCTCGAAACCGGCCTCGCTCTCCTTGGGACGCGCCTCCAGCCACTCCAGGCCGTCGCGCGGGCCGGCGTCGCGCAACTGGAATGCGTGCTCGACCTCGCTCGCGCCGGCGAGCAGCGCGGCCGGCGTCGAGCCGAGCGCACGAGACAGCTTGCGCACCGTCACCTGGTTGAGGTCACGGTCGTAGATCCAGACGCGCTCGCCGTCGCCCACGATCAGCTGGTCCACCGGCTTGGCGTAAGTCCAGCGGAAGCGCCCCGGCCGCTGGAAAGCGAAGCTGCCGTGCGATTCCTGGGTAAGCTTGCCGTCGCGCCCGTACACCTTCTGCTCGAAGTCGGCGCGCGCGGATTGCGTGTCGCGCAGGAACGCCTTGAACCGATCGAGGCTGTCGGCTTGCGCGGAACTGCAGATGAGCAGGAGGGAAAGAACCAGGAACCGCATCGGACCAAGCTTACTCTGCCTTGGCCGGGACCAATACCTCGCGGTTGCCGTTGGTCTGCATCGAGGAGACCATGCCGGCGCGCTCCATGTCCTCGATGAGGCGCGCGGCGCGGTTGTATCCGATCCTCAGGTGGCGCTGCACCAGGGAGATGGACGGCCGCCGGGTGCGCAGCACGATTTCCACTGCCTGGTCGTACAGCGGGTCCTTCTCGCCCGTCGGTTCACCCGAAGAATTGACCCCCGGATCGTCCGAGGCGGCGGGTTCGAGCACCTCCTCCAGGTATTCTGGCTTGGCAAGGCTCTTCAGGTGCTCGACCACCTTGTGCACCTCGTGATCGGCGACGAACGCTCCGTGCACGCGCTGCGGCAGCCCGGTGCCCGGAGGCAGGTACAGCATGTCGCCCGAGCCGAGCAGCGCTTCGGCGCCCGACTGGTCGAGGATCGTGCGCGAGTCGACCTTCGACGACACCTGGAACGCGATGCGCGTCGGGATGTTGGCCTTGATGAGGCCGGTGATGACGTCGACCGAAGGCCGCTGCGTGGCGAGAATTAAATGGATGCCGGCCGCCCGCGCTTTCTGGGCGAGGCGCGCGATCAGCTCCTCGACCTTCTTGCCCACCACCATCATGAGGTCCGCGAGCTCGTCGATGACGAGCACCAGGTGCGGCAGCGGCTTGAGCGGCTGCGGCTCGCCCGAGTCGAGCGTGAACGGGTCGTCCAGCTTGCGGCCGTGCTTCTCCGCTTCGGCCACCTTGTGGTTGAAGCCGGAAAGATTGCGCACGCCCAGCCAGTTCATCAGCTTGTAGCGGCGGTCCATCTCCGCGACGCACCAGGAAAGCGCGTTGGTCGCCTGCTTCATGTCCGTCACTACGGGCGCGAGCAGGTGCGGAATGTCCTGGTACACCGAAAGCTCGAGCATCTTCGGATCGATCAGGATGAGCCGCACGTGCGGCAGCTCCGACTTGTAGAGCAGCGACAGGATCATGGCGTTGAGCGCGACCGACTTGCCCGAACCGGTGGTCCCCGCGACGAGCAGGTGCGGCATGCGCGCGAGGTCGGCCACGACGGGATTGCCTGCGATGTCCTTGCCGAGCGCCAGCGCGAGCGGCGAGTGCATCGCGTGATAGGCCTCCGAGCCGAGGATCTCCGAAAGACGCACCGTCTGGCGCTGCGGGTTGGGGATCTCGAGGCCCATGCACGACTTGCCCGGAATCGTCTCCACCACGCGGATCGACACCACCGACAGCGCGCGCGCCAAGTCCTTCACCAGGTTGACGATCTGGCTGCCCTTGACGCCGACCGCCGGCTCCACCTCGTAGCGGGTGATCACCGGGCCGGGATACGCCGCCAGCACCTTCACCGATACGCCGAAGTCCGAGAGCTTCTTCTCGATCAGCCGCGAGGTGAACTCGAGGGTCTCGGCGCTGACCTCGCCGCCCTCGTGCTTCGGCTCGTCGAGGAGCTTCAGCG
>Ga0247822_10001346_pt1 | contig 14974 bp, 18 predicted proteins | sample 13C_Cellulose_Da_FD_192423 | JGI IMG/M metagenome (GOLD analysis project Ga0247822, IMG submission 192423) | Soil microbial communities from agricultural site in Penn Yan, New York, United States - 13C_Cellulose_Day30 | ecosystem: Environmental > Terrestrial > Soil > Agricultural land | place...
CAACATGACCCAGCGCCGGGTTGACGAACTGCTTGACGCCAACAATCGCCTGCTGGCCCGAGCGAGGAATGCAGAAGCTGGCATTCTCGGCGCCGGAATTCAGCGCGTCCCGTTCGGAGGCCACTGCATCATCGACCACGACGGCTTCCAGGGCGAAGTCATCGGCTATTACGTGACGCGCGAGGGCAAGGCTGGCGTCGTGTTGCAGCAGTTCGGCACCAAGGTCGTGCACGTCTATGGCGAGAAGTGGATTCTTCCGTCCACAGAGACGGCGCCAGCCGAATGACCAAGGGCATTTCCCCATCAGAGATGCCAGGCTGGCCGGCGGCCATGAACCAGCAGATGGCGGCAGCCTACTGTGGCCTCTCGGTGGATATCTTCGTGGAAAAGTGCCCGGTCAAGCCGGTCGCCATCACCGAGTCTCGCTCCGGTCGCCGCTATCTGAAACTGCGGCTGGACGAATGGCTCAATTCATTGGACTCTCCCGCGACGCCAAAGCGCGTCGGCATGGGGGCTATGTGGGATGCCAAGGGTGAAGCTGTCAGGGCTTAACATCCGCAAGAACAAGACCGGTAAGTGGTATGTTTCCTATCGCAAGACCGGCACCGCGCTCGTCAGCGGCTTCGAAGGGAGCCGAGATGAGCTGCTGCGCCATATGGCGTCCACCGACTTCCTCAATGCCTACACCGTCGCGCAGCAGGCCAAGGGCAAGCGCGTCTATCCCGACGGCACAATCGGCGCTCTAATCGACTGGTACGAGACGCGTGAGGCCTGGACCAAGCTCGCCCCGCGTACCCAGGCCGATTACATCAAGGCCCGGGATTTCCTCGAGCCGACGTTCCCAATCTCATACCTGGAGATCACAGGCGACGACGTGCTGGAGATGCGCGACCGCGCAGCCGAGACGCGTTACCTGAAATTCTCCAATGACGTCGTGGCCTACATGTCGTCTGTCTTCCGCGAGGCGAAGGATGCCCGGAAGCTAGAGCGCAACCCTGCCCACGGCATCAAACGCCTCTACAAGGCCGACAAGGAAGCCAACAGGGCGTGGAAGGACCATGAGTGGGATGCGGTGTGGCGGCTCGCCCCAGGCCACATCAGGCCCGCCCTGGCGATAGCTCGGTGGGCCGGCCTTCGCGGCCAAGACATCGCGGTCCTGCAATGGGCGAACTATCGCGAGGACAAAGACCTGGGCCGCGCGCTCGTGTTCACGCCGCTGAAGAATGGCGAGAAGATCGGCGAGATCGAGCTGGGGGTCGTGGCCGGTCTTCGCGCGGTCCTCGATCCGCTGGCAAAAGGCGTGCTGCCTTCAGCGCCGATCTGCCGCAATAGCCTGGGCAAGCAGTACCCCTCAGAGAACGCGCTGCGTAAGGTCTGGCAGGACTTCAAGGCGTCCGAGGCATTCACCCGCGCCCTGCCCGCTTCGGCCGATCTGACGCTCCATGGCCTGCGCGTGACCTATGCGAGCGAGCTGCGGGAGAACGGCTTCAGCGACCGCGAAATCGCGGACATGCTGGGCGACCTCACCGAGAGCATGGGCAAGCGCTATGCGCGCGGCGCCCGGATGCGCAAGACCAGCGTCCGCGTCTTCCAGAAGATGACGAAAACCGCCTGAAAAGTGTGTGCAAACGACGCGGTATTCGGTCGATTTCGACCGTGCCAAACATCCCGTGTGTGCAGAATTTTGGTGGGGTTTCAGAGGTGCAAGGGGATTTGCAATCCGCTGCGTAACCACTCCGCCACGCGGCCTCTGCCCCGGCTTATCTGGGGTTTCAGCTTTGGCGTCAAGACCACATTGCACACACGGTCCGCGGTGTGTGCAAAACTGGTTCACGAGCCGTTCCCTTTACCAGGGTGCAGATGGTGCCGGCGGTTTCCCACCATTCTCCGCCCTACCCTTCCCGACGCACACTGGATAGCCATTCTCCCAGCCGCAAAAGTTTAGCCGTCGATCAGCCCTGACAATGCCAAAGGCGGCATTGGGCGCATCGCAACCGTCGCAGAAATAGATCGGGAACTTGGCTTCAGCGCTGGGAACCAGGGAGATAGCGCCAGTTTCGGATTGGTATTTTGTCGGCATGGTCTCTTGCGGAATCGGTGTGGACTTGTGCCATCATCCCTACATGACCAGGATCTATCAGTGGACCACCCTTGACGACGAGATCGCCCTTGATGCGATCATTGTTGGCATCGGCGGCACCAGCATGGAGATGCTCATGGCTGGGCTCTCTTATGTGGAGCCCACGGGAAGCATCTACTGGTCGGCATGGATGGGCCCGGACGGACAAATAGTCGACGCGGGCGGGGAAATGGGGCCATGGCTGGTGACTGACGCCCTGAAGCGCGCCGAAGAGCTAAGGGCTCAATTCGGCTTCCCGCGCGTTGTGGTCACCATGGAAGAGCGCGGGATATGGCGTGACGAGTGGGGCACGCTGGCGGATAGGGAGGGCTATGACTGATGTGCGGACGCTTCACGAATGAACTGACCTGGCCGGAGCTATACGCCCTCTACAACATCCACAACGAGGGTCCGAAGACCAACGCGCAGCCGCGCTACAACATCGCGCCGACACAGGACGTCGACTTCGTTCATCTCGACAAAGCCGGGAACATGGAGCTCGACCGGGGCCGTTGGTGGCTGGTGCCGTTCTTCGCCAAGGAATTGCCCAAGGCAGCGATGTTCAATGCCAGGATCGAGACCATCGACACGTCTGGCGCTTTCCGCGAGGGCTTTAAGTCGCGCCGCTGCTTGATCCCGGCCGATGGCTATTTCGAATGGACGAAGAACGAGGAGGATGGCGGAAAAGACCCATGGCTCTTGCGCCTGCCCGAAGGGCGGCCCTTCAGCTTCGCCGGCATCTGGGCCCACAACGACAATCTCGGCGTGACGAGCTGCACCATCATCACGGCGCCGGCCGTGCCGGAGATCGAACACATCCACACCAGAATGCCGATCATCCTGGCGCCCGAGGCATACCGCACCTGGCTCAATACCGAGATCCAAGGCACGGATGCCAAGGCCCTGCTGCTCGACGCGCAGATCGACAGCCAGTTGGAGTTCTACCGTGTCGGCCGGGAGGTGAACTCCAGCCGGTATGAAGGCACTGACACCAAGAAGCCGCTGATCAACTCGCTTTAGGCAACTGCGGCGCCTTGTTCCGCATGGGATCGCCAAGCCACTCTTCCCCCTCACGCATCGCGGCGAATTCTGCCGCCGTCATGAATTCGATGGGTGAGCCGTCCTTGCTGTCGGCGACGACAAAGGCGCCCTGCTTCAAAACGACGCGCCGATCTGGATAGAACATCGCAGCCGCCACGTACGCTCCACGCCCCACCATAAGATTGTCGCTGGTCGCAATCACATCGTGGTCAGAGAATGGCGCACGGCCGCAATTGACTATCTCAAAGTTTGGCTGTTTCGGCGGCGCGCTCTTTGTGAAGATCTCCTTCCGCCCGGTCGACGGACGAACGAAGAAGTTCATTCCGCGGCGCTTGCATGACGGACAGCGCATCTGATCGGAGAAATGAAGTTCGGCCCTGACTGGCAAAAGCGTTTCCCGCGCGCCGACGCTCTGGATCAGGCGATCAACCCCAACTTCCTTCTGGTATCGGCAATTTGTGTGTCGGCAAAATGCGATGAGAAGATGCCCACCGTTCCGCACATCCTCTAGTGTTTCGATGCGGACATATCTTTCCATCGCCGTTGACTCATAGTCGGTTTGTTCTCATTATGTTCTCGTTCTGAGTAACCCCAAGAGTCAAGATGGGAGTGATCACGATGCGCGAATTGTGGAAAGACGTTGAGAAAATCGACGAGGAAGAGCATCGGCGCTTTGCCTATGCCGGGCTGCAGGTGTCAGAGGTTCATGATCTCGTCACCGGAGAGATGGACCCGTTCTATCGAGTGGTGAGATTAGCCGAGGGCCCGACCCTGCTGATATTGCTTTGTGACGAGGCTCGCGCCTTTCAAATCGCCACAGACCTTGCCTCGCGGCGCGACTGGACGAAGGTCAAAGATTGGGACGGGATCACTCTCTATCCCGAGCAGATCGGGGTGATTTCACTGTACCCAGGGCAGGCAGTGCCACCGAGCGAGCCCTACCTGGGCGATTTCGATGATGTCGCATTTCCGCCGTCAGATTGGGCGCAGGATCGCTAGACTATTTCCCACCGGTACTGATCCACTGCCAGAAGCCGGATCCGATAATAGCGAAGGCGATGACGATCAGGGCGGTGATGATGGCATTCCCGATCTTGGTGGCCACGCCGTCTTTCAGGTTTCGGAGGCCCCGCAGAAAGCGGAAATCCTCGCGCGCTTCCCCTTGATGATCGGCGTCATCTAGGCGCAAACCAGCGTCGCCCAACACGTCGACCATTACGGCCCTCAATTGAGCTATCTGCTCGGGCGTGAAGGTCTTGCCGGCATTCACCAGTTCGGTGATGACACGGGACTGCTGGGCGCGGTCGCGCTCCAGCAGATCGACGCGCTTGCCGAGGGGCATTCGACCGCGGCCGAGCGGATCATCTTCAGGCGGAGCCGTCATCGGGTTATTTCCCCTTGAATTGCCGCGCCGCAAAGGCGCCCGCGTCTGCTATGACGATGGCCGGGACGAGGACCTTCGCCATTTCCATTGTGTCAGGCGGAACGGCCACCACGACGAGGTGAAGGCCGAACCACGGATTGATGATCTGGATAAGCCACAGCGCGGCCCACCAGAGGCCGAAAGGCACCACGATCAGCCAGCGACCCACCGAAGTTGCCGACCAAGCCCTGCCCGCCTCGACGACGGCGATGTCGCGCGCCGCCTCGATGCGTGTGATGGTCTTTTCCGCCTCGATGCGCTGCTCGCTGTTCTGCGCATCGAGCTTGGCCTGATAAGCAGCCAGCAGCGGGCCGGTGAACTGCTTGATGACCCCGCCGCCGAGCCAATTGAGGATGGCGCTAAGCATTGACGATGGTCTTCGTCGCGTCGGTGGTCTTGACCGTGATCAGCGCGGGACCCTCGGCCCTCTTCAGCGTTTCGCGCACTTGAACCTCGGCGTCATCCTTCGTCGCGGCGACACGTGGGCGCATCCAGAAGTTGATGATGAACACTGCGGCGATCACATAGGGCAGATACTTCGGCGGAATGACCGCCTGTACCTCGGGCGCTCCCAACAGAGGGGCGATCAGCACCAGCAGCGCGCCGATGCCATTAAAGAGGCGCGTGCGCCAGCGGACGATGAAATCCCAAAGCTTGTTCATGGCAGAATCCCTTGGTTCTTGAGGAAGGCGTAGATACCGCCGGCAATGGCGAGCAGGACCGCCACGATTGCGGCAGCCGGAGACTTGCTGGAGCCGCCCGCAGGTGGCGTGGATGGCTTGGGTGCGGGCGAAGGCGAGGGAGAGACAGAAACGCCGCCAATGAGCGCCGTTTCAAATTTCTCGGCATAGCCAGCGATCAGCGCGGCCTTGTCCTTGCCGTTGACGATGCGGCGGGCCCCAACGTAGTCGCACTGGTCGCTGTTGATGTAGTCCTGCAGCTTCTTGCCGGTGAAAGTGCCTTTGACCATGCCCTCGACCAGGATGCGGGCGGCAATCGGCAGTTCCTCGGCGCGCTGCGGTTCCTTCAGCAGGTCAATGCCAAGGCGGCGCGACCAATCGGTGTAGTTCCGGCGGCCGGTGATGTGCACCAAGCCACGGCCCATGAACTTCTTGCCATCGCCGGCTATGGTGTTGCCGAGATCAGCCCTGCCCTCGTAGCGCTTCTGCGCAGCCGTTGGGCCCCAGATTTCCTTGAGCCATTTGAAGCGGCCGGTTTCGTGCCACGCCGTCGCCAGCACGTAGGCCAAACGCATGTCGGAATAGCCGAAGTCGTCGCCGTATTTATCCCATGCCGCCGCTATGGCGTTGAACACATCGACCTGGTGCTGGCTCAATGAGCCATCGGACAGCGTCGAGCGCACCGCGTCGAAGAACGCAGCCTTAAGGGCCATATCGGCCTCCTGTGATGTTGAAGATTGCGTGCGCCCTACCGCCATGGCTCTATGGCTGCGTTGGAGGGCTCAGAAATGCAGGTGAACGTCTTTGTGGTCAGAGGTGCCGGGGAAGCTCGAAACCGCCTACTGGTGCTGCCCCTTGCACCGGGCGCTGCCATTCCAAAGGAGCTATCCGATGAATGGACCTATTTCTGCACGGTCGATACCCACGACACGCTGCTCGCGGCGTCAGCTAAGAAAATCGAGGCCGAGATAGCGCAGAACGGTCATTGCGTGGTCGATGCAACGGGATAGACCCGGCGGGTTGTTGTACGCGCAGGCCGGGACTTAGGGCGGGGATATGGGTCAGTTTCGTGTCATTGATCTACGCTCGGGCTTAGTCGAGCCGGAGCACATGGTAGACGCACGCACCCCAGAGGAAGCGGCGGCCAAGGCCTTGGGTGAGAACGTTGTCCGAGGCGGAATAAACCGGAAGCAGATCGTATGCCGGGTCTATTGGTCGGAAGCCCAAGGGCAAATGAATATGGTCAGGCTTTATCGAGCCATTGAAAGCTAAAGGGCGGCGGCTGGAACCAATGTCCCGCCCGCCTCATTTCATGACCGAGCACGAGGTGCCGCTCTCGTAGCTCAACTCCAAAGTCGTCCCGGAGACGCCATTCCCTGGCTTATGGTGGTTCTCCTGACTAGCCCCGGTCTTTTAGCCGGGGCTTTTTGTGCGCGCTTGCACCGCCGTCGGTGGCGGGATGGGGCATCGTGCCTTCTGAATCAGCGGTGTTCGTGCTATCGCGGGGACTTCCGATGTCTGGCGTCCACTAGGCATCGGACATCAGCGGGGTTGCGCTTCCAGGCTCTTCCCCGCTGTTCGTATTTGGCCCCTTGCTGGGAACCAAATCGACCCTCCTCAGTTTTTAGAGCCGAGCGCCTGGTGCAGGTTTGATGACGCGGCCCGTGCCGGGCGCTCAACTTGTCCCGCACGGGCGTCTCGATGTCGTGACGAGACGTTCCGCCCATTGTGCCCCGGCTTCGTCCGGGGCTTTTTTCGTGACACCCCAGCGGAACTGAAATATTGGAACGGCGTTGTGGCGGACCTACCGGCAAGGAGGGCCTCGACTGTGAGGGCGGTCGGGGCCTTTTCCTTCAAGTTATGACGGCACCACTTCCATTTCGTCATTCGTCTGATCGGGCACGCTGCCGGTATTGCCCTGACTCAACACGAGGTAAGCGATAGCCGCCCCAATCACCATTACGACGATGGCGAATACCAGGCGGCCAATTCCAGTTTTGTTTTGCATGCCACTCTTCCTCCGGTGCCAATGAGGAACGGCGTATCCCTGCATCAGTTGCGGGACACAGGAGGAACCAATTTGCGGCTGCCGATTTATTGGTCCGAGCATCTGGTCCGGCTGTTGACGCTCAGCCCTGTGGCTGGATGCTCACCCAAGGCCGCCGCGTGATCCGACAGAGATCATGACAGGCGGCTTTTCGAGGAACTCGCTCGTTTTTCGGTCGAACCATTCCCGCCCACCATCGTTGATGAAGGTCGGGGTTTCTCCCAATGTCCATGGCCCTGACGCTCCTAGCGAGAAGGCTCGGGTGGGTGCTCGGTGCCTTCTTCTTGTCCGCAGCGCGTCAGCCGCTGTTGACTCACACTCCACCGGCCCGCCATTCTTGCTCAATGAGAAATGCCGGCACACACATCGCAACGCTCACTGCCGCCACACTTATTTTAGCGGGATGCTCAAATGGCGGTTGGGGGCTCAACGCTGTCCAGTTCAACTCCAGCGCAGTAGACCATCCAGATGACTATCGCGCGCGAGTTGTCGATGTGATGGCGCGAAATGGGATCGAGCCGAAAGGCACTCGTATTTCATCTCCGGCCCCAATCGTAGGCGCTGGTCCGTGGGACGAACAGCGATGGTACGTCTGCGTTCTAGGAGTCCCATCTGAGCCCCAGGCTAAAACGTGGCTGCCTGCAGATAAGGCACTGGCCTCGATGATCGATCCTACATCGCAGGCGGGCGTCTACAATCTAGTTTTCTTTTTCTCAGATGCCGACCGGGCGCCAACGATGCGCACAGGCTTCGATTCCCCCTTGTGTAGAGACGTCCAGTTTCAGTCTCTCGCGTCCTGAGCCGCCGCGTATCCCAACAGAGGAACGATGGGCGGCTTTTTGCTCGCAGGCCTTTACGGCATAGGCGGATATAGTCGGTGCTAGGCAGCTAGCTCATCAACCCTGGACTGGAAGCGTTGCCAGTCCTTTTTCACATCTATGATGGAATGGGGCTTACGCTCGCGGTGAATAATCCACGAGCCAGTTATGTGTAAGTCAAACACGTGAGGGCCTTCGCCTCTGGGCGTAAGTCGCACCATGCCTCCGCCGCGATCCATACTCATGACTTGTTTCGCTAGGCGCCCATTCACGCCAACCACGTTCACGATAAACGGATCGATTTCTTCGGGAAGTGCAGACCCCCTGTAGGCTGCAAATATCTTTTCGGCGATCGGTACAGGCCCAAATCTATCAAAGCCCGCCCACACGAGGAACAAAAAGAAGGTTTGTTTCCGAGCATCCCATGCCCATGTCAACGCGTCACAGCGGAGACCAAGGCGCCGGAGATCACGATCGAAGGCGACCCCAGCATCCTTCAGCGCTACAGGTAGTTCTGGGATATCCATTCCAATACTCCTACCTTGGGCTTAAACGCTGCACCGCAGATTTGCTGGGAAACTTGCGGCGTCACCACCTCATACCGCTGCGTCATCTCCCATTGTGTCATGACGGCCCAATACGGGGCAACAGCGTCTACTGGCTTTGGGGCAAAGCCGAGAATTTTCGCAAGCGTCAATAGGTCATGGACGTAGAGATCGGGCCGGACCTTACGATCCGGCCACTGATTGAAGCCGAATTTCCGCATGATCGCGGCTTTTAGAATGCATTCGCAGGCTAGGCCAGCGCTATTGAACGCCGCCGGCACTGTCTGTTGGTTAGCCAGCAGCTGCGTACATACCAGTTCATTCTGGCGAGCAAGTTGCACCCATTCAGCAACTGAATCCGCCTTCTTGCCCAACAAATCACGCCCTCACTCCCCGGTAGCACGATATAGCGGCAAGCCAGCGAGTCTAGCCCGAAAAAGAAAGGGCGTGTTTTTGCTGGACGCTTGTGTTTCGCCCGCTTTATGAGTGACAGCAATATCCGCTTTAGTTGGTAGTCTGATGCCAGAATACGGCCTTAGAGAATGGGCTTTCTTGATAGCGACAGTGGCATTGGCCGGGGTTCTGGCATGGTGCTTCTGGTCTTATCTGAAGCGAAATGCATTGGTGGTAGCACCAGAAGCCGAAGCGCTTACTTACCCCGAGCTACGAGCAGCGCTTCGTATCGTCGAGGACCAAGGCGGCTCTATCATCCACGACGAAGCAGAGTACCCCATCGGAGAAGCCGCCGCCTATCGTGCGACAAATGAAGGCTGGATCCGGTCGAGGCAGACTGGCGGCCCATGGAGCACGACCGCGGTCATCGAACTCACGGACGAAGGCAGGAAGTTTCTGCACATTCGTTCGAGACCAAGCTAATCCAATATCTCGATGTCGACATACCCGAGCACCATTTCGGCAGCGCCGCCCGTGACCCGCACAACCTGAACAAACTGGCCTGCCGGGTTTGGCGTCACCAGCACGGGAGTATCATCGAAGCCTGCTGCAATGGTCTGAAGCACGCTGCCGGCTACATGGCTGGCCCCTTCGTTCACGGTCACAGCAGCGTTGAGATATCGCTCCCTCACGTAGAAGGGGGCGTTCTGAATGCCGAGCGAAACGACGGGGATCGACGATGCGGAAGGCGCATAGACCGACACCGAATGCCTGATGACGGTTGGCAGGGTCTGCTCGTAGTAGGGAACGACGGCCATGTAACGCCTGCCGTAGTCGATGCGCGTCGGCACGTCGGTGCAGCCCGTGTAGGGCGTGAAGATGATCGGGATCGCTCCGATGCCTTGGATTTTGTTGATGAGCGCGGCCAAGCTGCGGCCGAAGGCGACAGGATCGTCGCCTGCCGCGATGTCGTTGGTGCCAACCACTACCCATACGAAATCGAACGGCCCGGCCGCGGCAACATCTGCATCGAAGCGAGAAAGCAGGTTGGCGATCTTGTTCCCGCCTACGCCCGACTTAGACACAGTCGCATTGGTCAGTCTGGCGGTAAGCCTGGCCGCCGGACCGACAGGGTCAGCCACCCAGCTATCGCCAAACACCATGTGCTTGCCGTAGTTGATCGGCGCGATGGGCATTTCTTCGAGCTGGAAGATTTGCAGGTTGCTGACGAGGAACGCAGTCGCGGTGCGGGTCAGGCTGATCGCCACTTCGCCGGGTGCATAGAACTCCACCTCGTGCCGCCCCGCCGTCGCCGTCTTGATCACGCCGGTGGCGATAGTTGTGCCCGCGTGAACGATCGTCAGGTCAATGTCCGCGCTGGCCGTCGTCACCTTGTTGCACTCGAAGACCAACCGATAGATCCCGGCCTTTTTCGGCTTGAACTGCCAATATGCGCCGCCACCGGCCCCAGACGGCGTTACTGTCCAGCCGAAATTCGAATTAGCCGAGCCGGGGTTTCCAAAGCTGTTGGACGTTGCAACCACGACAGTCGAGGGAGGATCGATGCGAGGCGGACGCTGGTAGATTTTCCGCCAGACGGCGAGACCCTCACGCAGGGCGTGGTCGGCAATGGCAGCGTAGCCCTTGGAATTTGGGTGAGCATTGTTGTCCCAGAACGACCAGGCGTTCTGACCCGCCGCAACGTTGCATGGTAATGGCTCAAGGAGACTACATGTCCCGCCTGTCGATGAAGCAACGACGACGGTGTAGTATTCCGCATCGGTGCCTAGCAATACAATGATCTGCCCCGTACCCGGCGCAGTCCCAGTATAGGCGAATGTCATTGCGCCGACAGAGGCGCCCGATGACAGGGTATAGTTGATCTCTCCGCTATCGACACCATCGATGAAGCCAACACCGCGGGCGCAACCGAAATGGAAGTCGATCACGCGTTGGCGGAGGCTTGGCGTAGAAGAGCCGTCGGGAGCAGTTGGTATGACCCATCCCCCTCCAGCGCCCAGAACCTTGCCAGCGGCAGCATCACCAGCATCGGGAGCGGGTACGAGCCCGGCAGAGCCGCCAGACCCAGAATCGCCTACGAAGGGTTCAAGGTCCGCCCACTCAGAGCCGGTCTCGTCTCCCTTGACCTGCAAGACTTTGGTGGCATCGCCCGACACAATAGCCGGAATGTTAAGCCCCGCAGCGTACCCAGCAGCTTCGACGGCGCTACCGGCAGCCGCGCCGGCGGAACTCGAGGCCGCGCCCGCCGCGCCCTGCGCAAGAGTAGCCGCCGCCTCCGCCTGTGCCACCAGCCCGGACACGTCGCTTTCCGTGCGGAGCTTATAATGCGTGCCCTCGTCGGTGAACCAATACGTGCGCCCCAAGAGCCACTGCCCCGGAAGCAGTTCTTCCTCATCGATCGTCAGCACCGGTTTGGCGTTGATCGTCACCGGCGCAGTATTGTTGCCAGGCGCTTCGATCCAGAGCATGACGACAGCGGAATCAGCTACGCCAGTCTCAATCTCAGCCTCGATGGCGTCGGCCGAGCCACCAATCACGACCATGCGCGCGAGTGTATCGTACAATGGGCGGTCAAAGACCCACTCTTCAGCAACGGTGTCGTAGTGGTAGAACCCAGCATCAGCGCCCGTCGTGACCTTGCCACCGACCCCGACGTCGGCTGGGATGAACTCTTGCAGCTTCGACAGGGTTGGGAAAGTTGCAGTGCCCGCTTCAAGTGCCGATGCCAAGCCCTCCACGTCGCGCTCGCCGGCCGTGCCGATGGCCTGGTAGCGACGGACGTACTGCTGCAATGGCTGCTGTGACGGGCCGGTAAAGACGCGGATGTAATATGCCCCGCCCGACACATGAAAGCCGAACTTGCCTTCGGAATCAGTCGTTATAGGGTTGCCCATCGCGACCGTTCCTTCGCGATCCGCCCAGAGGGGTACTACAGGACGGCCGGGGCGATCTTCGCGAACTTCCACGGTTGCATTGGGGATCACGTCGCCCGCAAGGTTCACGGCAACGCTCTCATAGCGCGCATAGGCCATGTTCTCAGTCTCCAGTCATGTCGGATTGAGCGCGTGAAGCGCTAGATTTGCGGGCCGAGGATCGACCCCGAGCCGGTAATGACGACGTTGCCTATGCCGACGATTGCAGGACCAGCGGCACCGCCCGCGCCTGGAGCGCCAACGGGCGAACCAGATTGCGCCGTTCCCGCTGTGCCAACTGCACCGGGACCGCCGCCTGTGCCGCCGGAAACGCTCGGGAACCCGTATTCCCATTCCCAGAGGGCGTCTTTACTCCACGATGCACCGCCTAAGCCGCCAGCTGTCGTGGTGCCAGGAGCGCCTTCGCCAGCCTCCGCCGGCCCGTAACCACCAGTGCCGGGGAGATTGCCGGCGCCACCACCACCACCACCACCACGCGTGTTGAATGAGCCGCCGCCGCGTGTTGACGCACCGCCCCCACCACCACCTCCACCCCAGATTTCCCCCGCCTGCATATCCAGATCGAGAATAGAGTTCGCATAAAGGGCAATACCCCCCGGACCACCAGGATAGGCAGGTGAAAATGGGTTCTGGGTTCCGCCCTGCCCGCCATTGCCGCCCTTCCCCTGGATGCGGCCGCGAACCGCCAGCTTGAGCGTCACGATGTCCGTCGGGAACGTACCAGTCGCGAGCGCGGGACCGCCAGACATCGATCGGATAGTGCGCCCCGTTGGGAGAATGAACGTGATCGGCAGTTTGTCTTCTTCTGTCGCTGTGCCGAAGTCTGGGTAGATAGAGTTGTAAATCACGCGAAGGTTGCCGTCGTTCCCGTCACCCAAAATGATGATGCGCTCCACCGGACTATCCGGCGGAGGCGGAGGATCGGGATCGCCGATATCGCCAAGATCAATATCGGCAAAACTCATTTCTTCGGCCTCGATCTGGAAACGATCGGGCAACGGATTGAGCCGCGTGATCTGGATCGGCACATCGACTTGGATGCCGCTCGCATCCTGCATAGGCCAGCCGGCCAGCAAATAGCCGCCGCCCTGCTCCACCACGAGCCCGCCTTCCTGACGGAACATGGAGAACGTGAACTTGCGCGGAGGATCGCGGAACCGGCCGATTTGGATCGCTCCGACACGGGACGCTGTATTGGTCTGGAATCGGGCGATCCAGCGTGAGAACACTTCCTTAAATGCCGGTGCGCCGTAGTCGTCTGCTGCCTGACCCGAGCGCAGGAACCGGCTTTCCCGATAGCTGGTGAACTCGCCCAGCGGATGTAGCGGGCTTCTGAGCCCATAGTTGACCATCATTTCGGACAGCCGCTTGGTAGGCTGTTCTCGGATCGTGAGCGTGCCTTCGTCCACATTGCTCGGTGTGATGTGCCCGGCCGTGGTCAGGATCTTGCGCAATGCCTGGAACCTGATCTTCTGGGCCAGATCATCCCACCAGATTGCCAGCCCGCATTGCTCGATCAGTTCATTGACCAGCTTGCGCACCGCGGTCGGCTCGGCGATGTTGCCGGTGTAGAGCCGCCCGATATAGGCATCGTCCTCGTCGTGCCAGTCGTCCAGATTGATGTAGGCCGGATCGATCCCGGCATAGACTGTCATCAGCTCATGGACGATGTCCGACACCTTCTCCTGATCAAAGCGGAGTAAGGTCTGCATTCGGTCGCCCTGATCATGATCTGTGGCTTCGGTGCCAAGACGGGCGCGGACGATGGTCAGCGTATCGCCAGACCGCGAGAACGCCACACTCTCGGCGCCGCCGATCGTGACATAGCCGTTGACCGGATATTCGTCATTGCCGATGCCGGCTGGCTGCAGCGTTGCGAACACATCCGATTCCGCCAGCGCTACCGTCGCGAGCTCGCCATTGTTCGGCCGTGGCGCCAGGGCGCGGTCATCATCGAGGAACTTCAAGATATCCTTGGACGTGAGCGAGTATCGCCCGTCAAGGCCGGGTCCGTCGAAGCTCTCGATAAAGAAATGGCGTGTGTCCATGTCGGCCAGCGCCTGGTCGGCGAAGCCCTGTATCCACCGGATCGGACGGCCTTGAAGGTATGGCTGGCGAGCTCGGAACTTGCCCCAATGAGATCCTTGCTTGAACGGGTCATAGCCTCGCTCTGTCGAATACGGGTCATAGCCGGGCCCGACGTCGGAATGGGGATGGTCGCGGAATGTCACCTTCAGGCTGGACCGGGTGCCCAGCGTCTGCCCCAGCGAGATTTCGCCGGCCGTGAAGCTGATGTCGTCGTGGCTTTCGATGTTCGGGATGGCTTCGATGCCGCGGGGCAGGAAGCCACCGACGTCCACTGCAAAGCGCAGTGTGGTCGTGGTCTCGGTGTAGTGCTCGATATCTTGGCAGGTCCGGCGCGTGTTGACGCACTTGGTTTCACCAGTCACCCCAAGCTCCGCCATGCACGGCGGCACGCCGTAGGTCAACGAACACACGGGCACGTCGATCTCTATATACTGGACCCGCTGCCGGATCATTCGACAATGCCCCCGATCTCGAAAGTGATGTTGACCCAGCCCGCCTCAATGAAGGTCGGGCGCGGGTCGCTGGTGAGCCACGCATAGCCCGCTTCTTCCGGATGGCTGTCAGGCAACCCAGAATAGAAGAACGTCGCTCCACGGCCTTCCCTGACGAGAGGGCGCAGGTTCTGGCGATACCAACTGTCCTCCAGATATTGGAATGCCACCGACGTGCTCAGTTTCTGGCTCAGCACGATGGCGCCCATGTAGTCGCCTGCCTCGGAATTGCCTGTTGCTGTGCGCGTGGTGCGCCCGTCGATCAGCGGCGTATGCCCCACTGGAATTCCGATGGGCATCACCAGCATCTGGCCGATATTCACGACCGCGATTTCTGGCGGTGTGGCCAGCGGCGTCAGCTTGAGGCGAACAGCA
>Ga0247822_10001347_pt1 | contig 14970 bp, 21 predicted proteins | sample 13C_Cellulose_Da_FD_192423 | JGI IMG/M metagenome (GOLD analysis project Ga0247822, IMG submission 192423) | Soil microbial communities from agricultural site in Penn Yan, New York, United States - 13C_Cellulose_Day30 | ecosystem: Environmental > Terrestrial > Soil > Agricultural land | place...
CCCTCGGGCCGCGAGCCCGCCGTGCGATCTGCCTGATCGCGCCGAGGTGATACGCCGTGTGTGCGATGCTCGCGATGAGTCCGGCGAGCTCAGTCTCGGGGATCTCGCGCGGTGAGCCCAGCGCACCGAGCCAGCGATGTGACTCATCGCCCAGCCCGCGCCGGATCTCATTCCACTGCGACTCATTCACGTCGGCGACCTTCCACGCTTCGCCCCACGTGGCATCGGCGAAGGGATTGCCGCCTTCGCTCGCCCAGCGATTCATGAGCGACAGGCTGTACCGCAGGTGCTGAGCGTGCGCGGCGATCGTCGCGCCGCCGTCGACCGCTCGCGATGCGTCCGCCGCGGGCACCTTGTCGAGCGAACGGAGGAGTCCGTCGTCCCCCGAGTTGAGGATGTAGGCAGCCTCGCCGGCGGCCACGCCGTCCGCCAGTTCGGAGAAGAGTCGCTGCAAGGTCACGTGCACTGCGGTCGCGGGCATGCTCGCCTCACGGGACGAGAGGGTGTACGATATGTACTCCCAACGGCGCGGAGCGTTCTCCATGTCACCTAGAATCCTGAGGGTGGGATTCCCATGACCTCATCGACGCCACGACCTGATGCGTCCCTCGGCGACTTGCTCAGCGCCCGCGCCCGCGCGACGCCAGCATCTCGCTTGGGCATCGATATCGCGGGTGGTGCGCTGATTGCCGGCGCGGCGTTCTGGGCCCGCCCGATCGCCTGGGTCGTCCTTGCGAGTGCCGCCAGTTGCCTGATGTTCTACGGAGTATGGGCGATCGCCGAGCGACGGCTGCAGCGGGAATGGTGGCTGGAGACACCCGGCGCGACCGCTGGTTGGCGCCTGGTGCGCGCGATAGCGGGTGTGCTCGGCCTCTTCGCCTTCGGAGCGTTGCTGCTGGCGGCGCTTGGGATAGCGCTCGGGCCCATGATCAGCTGAGCGACATCCTTGCCGTCGCTCAGGAATGCGTGACTTGCGGACGCTACGTTTGGTTCTTCTGGCGGCCACTTCGGCGCTGCACCCCAGTTGAACACACAGCCGGTGAGATGGCAGAGGACTCTACGCAAGTGACTTCACGGGCAACAACGCGGGCGGCGACGATCTTCACCGCGCTGGCGGTGATCGTCGGGGCGTTCCAGCTCGCGCTGCTGGTTGGCGCGCCATGGGGATTCCTCACATGGGGCGGACGCGTCCCGGGGCGGCTCCCCGCGTCGATGCGAGCGGCGGCGGTCGTCTCCGCGCTGCTCATGGTGGGGTTCGCCCTGTTGGTGCGGGCGCGCGCAGGACTGGTGACGCCGGCCTGGCAGGCCCGTGCGCGCCGGCCTGCCTGGTTCGTCGTCGCCTACTGCGCCGTCGGCGTCGTGGCCAATGCGGTGACTCCGAGTCCGTGGGAGCGCATCGTGTGGCTACCGGTCGTATCGGCGATGCTGTTTTGCAGCCTGGTCGTTGCTCGTGGCGAGAGCGGGAGATCCTGATGCGTCGCATGGTGCCATGGGCGGTTCTGGGAGCCGCGATCGCCGTGGGCGCATGGGTGCTCACGCCAATTCTTCCGCTCGCGGCGCATGGTCCGGTGGCGCTGCTGGGTGTTGCCGCCATCACCGTTCGCATCGTCTCCTTCCTGGGGGCCGTGGCTGGGGGCAGCTTCGCGCTCAGCCTGCGACCCAGCGGCGGGTCACGGCCGCTCGAGGCACGGACTCGGCGGCGCCTGCAGGGTCTGCGCGCGCTCGGAGCCGCGAGTGTCGTCTTCGGGATCGTCGGACTTGCGTCTCCGTTGATCGGCTTCTCGATTGGCCATGCGGGGGGATTCATCGCAGCCGCCGGCGTGTTGGGCGGACTCGCCGCGTGGAGCACGCGACAGCTCTCGCGCGACCTGAAGACTGGCGCGACAAATACCGCGACAAATACCGCGGCGACTCGCGCCACGCGGCGGGAGATCGAGGCCGGTCGGCTCGGCGACGAGTGGTCGTTCTCGATGAAAGCGGATCGCGTGCGAACCCCGGCACCCTGACCCTAGAATTATCGCCTTCGCGCATCACCGACGCTGCAACCTTGATGGTCCAGTCCCCGCGCCCGAGTGACAATCATGCTGCTCCTGGCAGTCGCCCTCTTCGGCCTGATCGTTCCCAACGGGTTGTTCGTGTATTGGCTCCTCTTCGAGTTCGACGGATGGAGGGCCGTGCTCGAGAACAGGCTGGCCCTGGGCTTCATGCTCGATGTCGCCATCACGCTCGTCCTCCTGAGCGTGTACTTCGCGCGGCATCCGATCGGGCGCGTGAAGTGGCAGGTGTTCGTGCTGCTCTCGCTGTTCGGAGGGTTCGGCTTCAGCTTGCCGCTCTATTACTGGCTGAACCGGCGCGGCGCGGGGCCGGGCTGAACGCGGCGCCCACGTCCGGTGGCGTCTGCCGCCGTGCCCCGCTTACTTGCATGCAGCACGATCCGCACCGGAGGCAGTCCATGTCGAAGAAGCGAAAGACCCAGGTTCCGCAGTTCGGATCGTCGCGACCGCGCGCGACCGACCCCAAACTCCCCGCGGCAACCGCGCCGAAGCAACCGGTCCCGGTGCAGCGAGCGAAGCCCCCGGCGACATCGTCGAAGTCGGGACGACGTGGAGGCTGAGAGCTGGGAGAGTCGCACGCTGCTGCGCGAGACGCACTCGGGCGTCGAGTTCGCCGACCTCGACATGACCGAATGCAGGAACGAGGGATCGACGTTCACCGGTTGCACGTTCAGCCGAGCGAAGTTCAACTGCTCCGTGCACCTCGATGCGGCGTTCATCAACTGCACCTTCGTGAACTGCTCGTTCTTCGAGGCGAGCTTCACCGGCTGCAAGCTGCTCGGCAGCACATTCAAGCGTTGCACGTTCGACCTGCTGCGCGTGTCGGGCGGGAATTGGACGCACGTCGGACTGCCGGGCGCCGACCTGCGCACGGCGGAGTTCGACGGCGTGAACCTGCGAGAGTCCGACCTGAAGGGCGCGAACCTGGGCGGCGGCCGGCTCATCAACAGCAGTCTCGACGGCGCCTACCTTCACCAGGCGAAGCTCGCGGCGTGCGACCTGCGCGGAAGTTCGCTCGGGACCCTGGATCCCACGGCGTCCCAGATGCGCGGCGCCATCATCACATACGAGCAGGCGCTGGAGATCGCGACGCTGCTCGGGCTGGACGTGCGGCCCGGCTAGCTGGCGCGCCCGAACCGGCGATCAGCGCAGGAAACGCCGCGCGACCTGCTCGAGCCGGTCATCCTGGTCCCGCTCCGCTTCGGCGAGGATCACCTCGACGTACGGCCGCAGGCTCGGCTCACCCCAGTAGTATCCCGTGGCGCGCTCGGCGAGTTGCGTCTCGCTGACACGGGCGGCCTCGAGCAGCGCCCTCGCGGCGACGCGGTCGAAGTCGGGATCGTCCCGCGCGGGGAGCCCGTAGTTGCGGCGGGGCATCTCCCCCTCCGCGTCGTCCCTCAGGAATGCCATCGACATGGGTACCGTCCTCGCGACTCGTTCCATACACCAACACAACCGGAAGGATAGCCGTGCCGCGAAGCGCGCGCGATTCGCGCGCGGCGCCTCCGGGCAGCGGCGCGGCGATCATCTTCCGCGGGAATCCGGGGTACTGAGTCATCATGCGATGGAGGCGGGTCGTGCGCGATGATGCCCGGGACGATGTGCGCGAGTATCTACGGATCCTTCAGGACTACCTGGACGGGAACGGGTCGCTCGATGCGGCGCTGACGGCGTGGCGTGCCGTGCCGATCGAGGAATCGGAAGGCGAGGAGGCCGACCTCGAGGAGGACGCACTGCTCGGGTTCGACCGCGAGGCGCTGCATCCCGCGCAGCAGGCGCGGCTCGACGCGTTCCTCCAGGCCCTCGAGCGCTGAGGCGCAGCGCTCGCCGAGGCGGTGGGCGCGACCAACATGGCAGACATCGAGCAACAGTTCGTCATCCGGGCCTCTCCGCAGCGCGTGTTCGAGGGCGTGAGCCGACCCGCGCTCCTCGACCAATGGTGGACGCTGCGCTCGAGCGGCGAGGCGTCGGTCGGCTCATCATACGACTTGGACTTTGGCCCCGAGTACCGATGGCGCGCCGTCGTCACGCGGTCCGTTCCCGGCGAGCTGTTCGAGCTGCGGATGACCGAGTCCGATCCCGACTGGGAGTCGACGCTCGTCGGCTTCGCGCTCACGCCGAGCGTCCCGGGAACGCAGGTCCGCTTCTACCATCGGAACTGGCCCGTCGCCAACGAGCATTTTCGGATCTCCGCTCATTGCTGGGCGCTCTACCTTCGCCTCCTGAGGCGCCACCTCGAACAAGGCGAAGTGGTCCCCTATGACCAGCGGCTCGATGCGTGAGCGCCCGGGCGGTGTACGACCCCGGGGAGCGATCGCGATGCTCGTGCGGGGGACCTCAAAAGAAAGTGGAGAACGAGATGATCAACTTGCGCGACAACGAAACCGGCGTCGTGATCGGCGCCATCAGCGAGGAAGACCTCGCGTTCCTCGAGGAGTCGCTCGAGGAGGAGTCCGGCGAGGACCAGGACTACTGGATCGACCTCGACACCGTCGAGATGCTCGAGGAGGCGGGCGCGCCGGCGTCGCTGCTCGCGTTGTTGCGCCATGCGCTGACGGACCGGGCCGGGGTCGAGATCGCATGGGGCACTGAATAGCGCGAGTGGTGCTTGCACGGGGGCGGACCGAACGCGATGATTCGCCGATGCCCGACTTCAGCGCTCGCTACGACGCGTGGCACCTCGCCCTGACCGCCATCCCGGTGCTCGCGGGCGCAGTCGGCGCAATCATCATCAGGCAACGACCGGCACGCCTTGGCAGCATGGTGCTGGCCTACGCCGTCATCTGCGTGGGCGTCGCGCTCTCGCCGCTCTGGCTGGACCGCGTGGACGCGGTGCTCGTCGAGACGAAGTTCGCCTTCGTGATCGGCCTCGCGATGCTCCTCGCCGCCGGCGGCAGCGCGCCTCGCGGCGAGGATGCACCGCCGGCCTGATCCAGCCAAGCAAACACCGACAGGAGTGCACGTGGACGAAAAGTCGCTCTTCACGAAGTTCTGGAACCAGGAATCGAAGACCACCCGCAACGTGCTGGAGAGGATCCCGGACGGCTCCGACTACCGTCCGGACCCGAAGTCGCGCACGGCGCAGGAGATCGCGTGGCAGATCGTCGCCGAGGAGAAGATGCTGATCGAGGCGATGGAGAACGGGAAGGCGGATTGGGCGCCTGGGCCGATGCCGGCGTCGATGCAGGAGGTGCTCGCGACCTACGAGCGCCAGAGCGCCGACATCGCGAAGCGCTGGATGGCGCTGAGCCCCGCGAAGTGGGATGGCACGCTCGAGTTCTTCGGCGGCCAACGTCCCGCGTCGTCGATGGCGTGGGGGTTCCTGTTCGACATCGTCCATCATCGCGGGCAGATCTCGACCTATCTCCGTCCGATGGGATCGACCGTGCCGCAGATCTACGGACCGAGCGGCGACGAGCCGTGATGGGCCGGGTCGGCCGCATGTTGCTGCGCGCGCCGATAATCGCGCTCGCGCTGGCCTGTGCGGCCGAGCCCGAACCACCGAAGTCGGCGGAGTCGCCAGGGAAGTCGGTGACACCGCAGGCTCCGGCGCTGGACGCCACGCCCGTCAAGACATTCGGCAAGGCGTACCCCATCGACGAGGCGCCGCGCGACCCCGCGTTCGCGGCCTTCCGCGACAGCCTCCTGCAGATCGTGATGCGGCGCGACACGAGCGCGCTGTTCGCCGTCGTCGCGCCCGAGATCAAGAGCTCGTTCGGCGGGGATGATGGCCGCGAGAACTTCCGCTCCTTCTGGCGCGTCAGCGAGGCGGACACCGAACTCTGGACGGTGCTCGGCGACGTGCTGCGGCACGGTGGCCGGTTCTCGGGGCCCGACATGTTCTACGCTCCGTACACGTTCCACGCGTTGCCGGACTCGTTGGACGCGTTCGAGCATCTCGTGGTCCGTGACTCGGACGTCGTGGTGCGCGAGCGGCCTGACAGCACGAGTGCCGCGCTCGCCATGCTCTCGTTCGACATCGTGCGGGCCGGGCCGTTCGCCCCGGAGCAGGCCTGGCGCGCGATCGAGCTGGTTGATGGTCGTGTCGGCTACGTGCGGGGCGACCAGGTTCGCAGCCCGGTCGACTATCGCGCCGGCTTCGAACGTCGCGCGGGCCGCTGGTGGCTCGTGTTCCTCGTGGCGGGCGACTGACCGCTCGCTACCGACTGCCCATTGGTGTATAGTCGTGGCGGCAACTCACGTCCCCGACGTCAGCCACGGAGATCACGATGAAGGCCCAGGGCACGTTCATCCTCGTCTGGATCTGCGCCGGGCTCGGCGCCGTGGTAGGGTCGGAGGCCGGCGCCACGATCAGTCCAGCTGGGTTCCTCGCCGGCGGACTTGCCGGTGGCGCGCTGGGCGTGGCGGCAGGAGTCCTTGGGGCATCGTTGTTCGGATGGATCGCGCCGCCGGAGAAGCGTCTCGCGATCCTCTGGGGAGTCGTCGGGCTCGCACTCGCCGCACCGCTCGCGCTGCTGAACCTGCGCACGCCGGTCACATCGGTCTTGGCTTGCGCACTGGCCGGAGTGGGCGCGCTGTGGGGAGTGGGACGAGCGCGCCGTGGCTAGCAAGAAACGCACAGCCCCGAAGAAGCGGCCGGCCGCCACGAAGAGGACGGTCGCGAGAAGGGTGTCGCCTGCGAAGGCGCCGACGAGCGTCGAGGACTACCTCGCGGCGCTGAGCCCGGACAAGCGCCGCGCGCTCGAGCGCCTGCGCAAGACGATCCTTTCCGTCGCGCCGAACGCCGAGGAGCGCATCGGCTACGGGATTCCGGGCTTTCAACTCGACGGCAAGTGGTTCATCTGGATCGGCGCGGGTGCCGAGCATTGCGCCATCTACGGCGTCGTCGGTGACTTCGCGAAAGAGCTCAAGGGATACGACGTCAGCGGCAAGGGGACCATCCGCTTCGCGCCCGACGATCCGCTCCCGGACGCGCTCGTACGCAGGCTGGTGAAGGAACGGCTGGCGAGGAACGCCGCGCGTTGAGCGAAGCGTCGCCGGCTCGAGGCGCGCACCTCTGGACCATCGGCCACTCGACACGCACGCTCGACGAGTTCCTCGCGGTGCTCGCGGCCCACGGGATCGAGGCGGTCGTGGACGTTCGGCGTTTTCCCGGCTCGCGCCGCCTGCCGCACTTCGCCGGCGAGTCGCTCCGCGCGGCACTTCAAGCGCGCGGCATCTCCTATGTCTGGCTTCCCGCGCTGGGTGGGCGCCGCCGCGCCGCCGTGGATTCCCGGAATAGCGGCTGGCGGAATGAGGCGTTTCGCGGCTACGCCGACCACCTCGCATCGGAGGAGTTCGCGGAGGGACTGTTCGAGTTGCTGATGATCGCGCGGGGTCTCAGCACGGCCGTGATGTGCGCCGAGGTGCTCTGGTGGCGCTGTCACCGCCGGCTCATCGCGGACGTAGTGCTTACGCTTGGCATGGAAGTGTCGCACATCGCGGACGAGCGGGACGCGGCGCCTCACCGACTGATGCCGCCGGCGCGACTGGTCCGCGGGCGCCTCTCTTATCATGCATGACCGTCCAATCCGAATCGAGGAAGCGTTGACGTCTCCGAACGACAGCTCGACCACTCGCGGCAAGCACTCCACCGCGCCGCGTGTGTCCCACAGCGTATCCTCCGCCAGCGCGATGTTCCTTGGCGCGGCCGGCATCGCGCTGATCTTCGGCGCAGACTCGATCATGCCGGCGCTGGTGCCGGGGCTACCCAGGGAAGCCGCGTGGATCGGTGAGCTGCTCGGCGCCGCCTGGTTCGGCGTCGCGGCGCTCAACTGGTTCAGCCGTGCGATGGTGCTCGGCGGCATCTACGGCCGGCCGATCGTGCTCACCAATGCGGGGCTCTACCTCATCACGGCGATGACACTGCTGCGCGTGGTGACGCGCGAGGGCGCGAGTGTCGCGCTCTGGGGCGTGACGGTGCCGATGGTCGTGTTCGCGATCGCCTACGGCTGGCTTCTGTTGCGCGGCCCTGCGGCCGGCGACGTCGCCTAGCCGCGGGCGCGCTCCGACGCCACCAGCGCCGCCGTGAGCGCGAGCACGCCCGTGAACTGGTGCAGCACGCCGAGCGCGATCGGCACCGACATCAGCAGCGTGGCGATGCCGAGCGCGACCTGGAGCATCACGACCGCACCGAGCGTGCGCACGGCGCGAATGCCGCGCTCATCCATGCCGCTCCGGAACGCGAGGCTCGCGAGCAGCAGCGCCAGCGCACCCGTGAGCACCGCGAGCACGCGATGGTGGAACTGCGCCGCGATGGGGTTCTCGAATGCGTTCACCCACCACGGCGCCATCTCGGCGTAGCCCGGTGGCACCACCTTGCCACCCATGAGGGGGAAGGTGTTGTAGATCTTCCCGGCGCGCAGTCCGGCCACGAAACCGCCAGAGAGCACGGTCACCGTGATCATGGCCGTCATCGCGGCGAGTGCGCGGCGCCAGGAGCGTGAGGCGCGCGGGGCGCGTTCGTCGTGATGGCTCAGCTCGGAGTAGGTCCAGACCGCCACCGCGAGGATCCCCAGAGCGAGTGCGAGGTGCGCCGTCAACCGGTAGGAGCTCACGCTCACTCTCACGGCGAGCCCGCTCTGCACCATGTACCAGCCGAGCGCGCCCTGCGCGAGGGTCAGCACCGGGAGCGCGGAAAGGCGAAGCTTGAGCCCGCGGGGGATGCGACCGCGCACGAGCAACCAGACGTACGGAATGGCGAACACCAGCCCGACGCCGCGCGCGAGGAAGCGGTGGATCCACTCCCACCAGTAGATGAACTTGAAGCCGCCGAGCGTGATGCCGCTGTGCGTCGTCTGCGCCTGCGGGATGCGGAGGAACTCCTGGTAGGCCGACTCCCAGTGAGCCGCGCTCAACGGCGGGAACATGCCGCTCACGGGCTTCCACTCGGTGATCGAGAGCCCGCTCTCGGTGAGCCGCGTGATGCCGCCGACGATGACTGTGAGGAACACGGCGATGATGCTGGCGAACAGCCACTGGCGCAGCGCCCTCCGGTGCTCGGGCGGGATGTCTCGTGCGACCATCAAGGCGCGACCAGCTCGATGATGTCCGCCAGCGCGACGTCTCCGAAGTACAGGGAGGCGTCCACGCCCTCGAGCGCCGCGGCGACGGCGGCGCCGTCATGCCGCACGCCGACGAGGCGCCGCTCGAGCTCGCCGACCTCGGCGCGTCCCATGTAGTCGCCGAAGAACCGCGCGGCGACGATGAGACCTTCCTGGACGTCGAGCCGCACGTCGATCTCGCCGATGGGGAAGCGCCGCGCGCGCTGCACGTTGCTGGCCGGGTTCTGCCCATAGTTCCAGTCCCAGGTGCCGTACTTCGTCGCCACAAGCTCGTGCACGCCGGCCCAGTCGGCCTCAGTGAGCTCGATGGCCGGGATCTGCGCGCGGTCGCGCGTGCCGAAGATCCGCTCGATGATCCGCTCGCGCAGCTCTTCCACGCCGAGCGGCTCTGGCAGGAACTCGGCGATGTTGGCGACGCGGCTGCGGATGGACTTCACGCCCTTGGACTCGACCTTGCCCGGCCTCGGGTTGAGCGCGCGGGTCAGCTCGTCGAGGCCCGAGTCGAGCAGCAGCGTGCCGTGGCTGAACATCCGGTCGTGACGCGCGAACTGGGCGTTGCCCGAGATCTTGCGGCCATCGACGAGGATGTCGTTGCGCCCCCCGAGCTCGGCGGGGACGCCCATGTCACGGAGCACGTCCGTCACCGGCTTGGTGAAGTGGTCGTAGCGGCTGAAGTGCGACGACACGTGCGGCGTGAGGATGCTGAAGTTCAGGTTGCCGAGGTCGTGGTAGACGGCGCCGCCGCCGGAGATTCGGCGCACCACCTGGATGCCGCGTTCGGCCACGACCACGGGGTTCACTTCCTCGATCGTGTTCTGGTTCCGCCCGATGATGATCGAGGGCGAGTTCACGTAGAAGAGGAGGCAGTCGTCGTCCGAGGGCTTGTTGCGGAAGACGTACTCCTCGAGGGCGAGGTTCACGTGGGGGTCCGTGACGCCCCTGTTGTCGATGAAGCGCATGACGGAATCTAGCCCGGGGCCAATGGCCGCGGACGCCGACGGCGCGTATTCTTTGCCCTCATGCCATTAGGCCGACGTCTCCTCCTCGCCGCTGCCAAGAGCCCGGCGCTCAACCGTTTCGCGCTGCGCAGCAGGGTCGTCAAGCGCGCCACCAAGGCGTTCATGCCGGGCGAGCGCCCGGAGGACGCGTTCGACGCGGGCGCCCAGCTCGTCAGGGACGGGAGATCGCTCGTCTATACCAAGCTCGGCGAGGCCCTGACGGAGATCGCCGAGGCGGACGCCGTGCGCGACCACTATCTCGCCTGCTTCGAGGCCATCCGGGCGCGGGGCCTGCCGGCGCAGGTGAGCGTGAAGCCGACGCAGCTGGGCCTCGACCAGTCGGAGTCGGTGTGCCGCGATCACTTGCTCGCGCTCGCCGCCAAGGCCGAGGCGTCCGGGTCGGCGCTCTGGCTCGACATGGAGGACTCCAGTTACGTCGACCGCACGCTCGCGCTCTACGAGGCGGTGAAGGCCCGGCACCCGCGCACGGGAATCGCGCTGCAGGCGTACCTCATGCGCACGCCGAAGGACCTCGAGCGGCTGGCTCCGCTCGAGCCGGTCGTGCGGCTGGTGAAGGGCGCGTACGCCGAGCCGCCCGCGGTGGCGTACGCGCGGAAGAGCGACACCGACGCGGCGTACGAGTCGATCGCCGCCACGATGCTCGCGATGGCGGCCGCGCGTGGGTGTCACCCCATCTTCGGCACGCATGACATGCCGCTGGTGGGCCGCATCATCCAGCGGGCTGACGCGATGGGGCTGGCGAAGGGGCGCTACGAGATTCACATGCTGTACGGCATCCGCGAGCGCGAGCAGCGCCGCCTGCGCGCCGAGGGGCATGCGGTGGCGACGTTGATCAGCTACGGGTCGGCGTGGTACCGCTGGTACATGCGGCGGCTGGCCGAGCGGCCTGCGAACGTCTGGTTCGTCGTGAGGTCCATGCTCGGCTGAGCCTCCGGTGGGGCATCAGGGCGTCGTCGTCCCGTTATGCAGCCACACCGCGATCAGCCCGCACTTGGGTCGCGCGAACGAGAACTGCGGCGGGATGTCGCCCGTGCTCGAGTAGACCTCGATGCCGGCGATCTCCGAGAGTGGAGGCAGCGCGGTGATGGCGGCCTCGTCCGGCATCAACACGCCGTCAACCATGATCCGCATCGCGCAGCGGTCGGCGGTGCCGTCGGGCCGCACGTCGCCGGCGCGGCCGTAGGCGCGTACGTCGCCGCTGAAGGAGCTCTCCTCGAGGCGCACACGCGTGTGCGCGCGCAGCACATTCGCGATGCCGGCCGAGCGGCGCTGCTCGATCTGCTCGCGACCGACGTACTGCCCGCTTCCGGCGCGCGCGGCCCGGCGCAGCTCGAAGCCGCCGAGGTTGAGGGAGCTCATGTTCGCCTCCACGGTGACCGTGGCGAGCGCTTGCGCGGCCGGCTCGAGCTCGTAGGCGGCGTCGACGGTGTCGCCCGGGGTGACCGCGATGCGGCCGAGCACCGGCGCGTAGCCGAGCCGGCGCGTGTAGAAGTCATAGGTGCCGGCGCCCAGGGCGCCGAAGGTGAATTGGCCGCTGGCATCCGTGGTGGCGCGCCGCGCCGGCTCGAACAGCATCACCTGCGCGCCGGCGATCGGCTTGCCGCTCGTGTCGCTGACGACCCCGCGCACGGCGCCCTCCGCATTGGCGAGGGTGATGATGGTGGGGCCGAGCTCGATGGCCCGCGCGAGCGCGCCGTCCGGCGGGACGCTGACCTGCGCGCGGTACCGCAGCGCATTCCGGGAGCTCGCGGTGAGGGTGATGGGCCTGGCCTTGGGGATGCCGCAGAGCGCGAATCGTCCCTGGGCGTTGGTCGCGGCCTCCACCCACTCGGCGCGGAACGCCATGCGCGACGCACCGTACTCCGCCCGCTGCCATGCCATGCGCACGTTCGTGCCGGCCGCCGCACGGCCCCGCTCGTCGCGCACGGTCCCCGTGAACCAGCCTTCGCCGGCGGCCGTGAGGCTGTCGACGGCGCACGACGGCACGGAGCGGCCCCGTGGGTCGACCACCGGCGGGAGAGGCTCCGGCGCCTCACCGGGCAACCGCGTGGCGCCGCGCTCGACCTTGAGCCCGGTCACGACCTCGCGGTCGGCGCCCCGGATGAGCATGCGCGAGGTCGCGCCATCCGGCGCCACCCGCGAACGCTCCGCCGCGGCGAAGACGGGCATGCGCAGCGTCCACCGTTTCACGATCACCTGGCCGGTCGGGATGCGCGTGAACACCACCCGGCCGCCGAACGCCGTATCCGAATGCTCGGGCGAGAGCGAGGGGGTGAACCGGAACTCGACGCGGTCGAGTTCGTAGCTCTCGCGGTCGAGCCAGAGGGTGCCGGCCACGTCGACGACATCGCTCGGGCGATTGACCGGCGTGAAGGTGATGCCGATGCGCCGGATGCTGGTGGGGTCGTCGCCGGCAAGGCCGAAGCAGTGCGTGCCGGCGAACTCGTTGGAGAGCAGCGCCCGGGCGTCAGGGCCGAAGTAGACGGTCGTGGAGTCGAGCACGCGCACGTAGCCGAGCGCGCGGAGCGAGGCCGGCGGTGCGCTGCGGAACACCTGCGCCACGCGGCCGGTGGTGGTGCTGCGCGTCGCCGACTGGGGGCGCGTGAACGAGGCGTCGTACTCGATCTCGTCGCGATCGAGGTCGAACAGCGTCCCGTCGCCTCCCGAGGCGCTGGCCGCGGCGAGCGTCTTCCGCGCCTCGTCCCAGAGGGTGGCCACGACCGTCCCGACTTCCGGGCGCACGTCGCAGCGGGCGCGGTCGCGCACCTGCAGCGCGGCGAGACGCGTGGTGACGTTCCTGAGGTGCACCTGGCGGGTGACCGTCTCCCCGGTGCGCAGGGTGAAGGGCAGCGTCGTCACGCGGGCGAATCCGACGCGCTCCACGTGCAGGCGCCAGGTGCCCCGGCGCGGCGCCCTCAGTTCGTAGTAGCCGAACTCGTCGCTGAGGGTCGGGGTGAACGAGGCGTTGGTGGAGTCCAGGAGGGAGAGGACGGCCCCGGCGACCGGGGTCGAGTCGCCGGTGACGACGCGGCCAGCCACGACCTGCGCGCCCAGGGGGAGGGCGAACGAAACGAGGAACGCGGTGGACACGAGCGACGCGCGACGCATGTTCGCTTCCTTGGCTAGGTCGGGCACGGAGCAGCGGCAGGTCGGGAATTCTGCATCCCAAGCGAGATCGCTGCCACCTTGATACCCTGCAGGTGCGTGACGCCGACACCTCCGAGAGTTACAATGGAGGCGCCCAGCGGGGTTTTCTGGGACACTCTTCCAAATGGAGAACGAATGTCAGCGCATAGTCCGTGGTCAGGCGGAGGGATGAATGGCGGCGGCACAGCGCCGATGACGTCGGACGGCGGGAATTCGGAGAACGCGCCGATGAACTCCGGCAGCGGTTTCAACAGCGGCGCGTCGGCGATGCCGGCCGCGCCCGCGATCAGCGCGACGGCGACGATGGCTGCGCCGGTGGCACCGAGGAAGAAGGCCGCGCGAAAGAAGTCGGCTGCGAAGAAGACGGTCGCGAAGAAGTCTGCCGCGAGGAAGTCCACTGCGAAGAAGTCGGCCGCGAAGAAGTCCGCCCGGAAGAAGTCTGCACCGATGAAGAAGGCCACCGCCAAGCGGAAGGTCGCGAAGAAGTCTGCCGCGAAGAAGAAGTCGGCCGCGAAGAAGTCGCGTCCGGCCGCGCGCAAGAAGTCAGCGCCCAAGCGGCGCATGGCGACGAAGACAAAGCGTGCCGCGAAGAAGTCCGCGCGTCGCGCTCCGGCTCGCAAGAAGGCACGCGCGAAGAAGTAGACGCGCTCGGGGTGGGCGCAGCCAGGCGAGCAGCCGAGGCTGCGCTCCACCGCTTCGAGTGCCGGATGGGACGGCTCAGGCGTTGAATGTAGGCCTCCTGGTGAAGCGGCCGTCTTTCGCCAGCTCACCGGGACTCCTATGTTCTTCCGGCCTCGTGCGCTCGAGGCACCCCTAGAAGGGAGGTGCGATGCGACGTCCGTTCACGGTCCTCGTCCTGCTCGCCGCCGCTGCGCCTCTCGGCGCGCAACCAACCCTGCGTGAGCGACTCGGCACGCTCTTCACCTTCGGCACTTGCGGGCAGCCGCTCTGCCTCGACGTCGGCACCGAGCACGGCAACCATTACGTGCCGGGCCTCTCGCAGGGCAACTCGACGGTGATCGCATTCGTCACCGAGGCGATCGCCAAGAGTTCGTCGAGCCTGCCGATCAGCGCCACGAGCAGCGGGGCCACCTATTCGATCGTCGGCGGACTGCCGGTTCGGTCCTCGACCTCGGCGGGGCCCATCTTCGCCGAGAGAGCGCAGACGCTGGGGCGCGGCCGGTTCTTCATCAGCACCAACGTGACGGGCATCAGCTACTCGACGCTCAACGGCGTGCCGCTCGACAACCTGCAGCTCAACTTCTCGCACCAGGATGTCGGCGCCCCCGGGCTCGGCGACCCGTTGTTCGAGAACGACATCGTGCGGCTTCGCATGTCGCTTGACCTCGACCTGCTGATGGCGGCCATCTCGGCCACCTATGGGCTCACCGACGAGATCGACATCGGCGTGGCCGTGCCGTTCACGCGCGTGTCGATGCGCGGCACGACCGTCGCTCAGATCGACCCCTTCGGCCAGGGTTCGCCCCACTTCTTCGGCGGCACGCCCGAAGCCCCGGTCCTCCGCGCATCGTCGTCGGTCGAGGCGACGTCGTCCGGATTGGGCGATGTCGTCGCCCGCATGAAGGTGAACCTCGGGCAGGGTCCGAAGTACGGCGTGGCGATGCTGCTGGAGGCACGGCTCGCCACGGGCGACGAAGAGAACCTGCTTGGCGCCGGGGCGACGAG
>Ga0247822_10001348_pt1 | contig 14964 bp, 14 predicted proteins | sample 13C_Cellulose_Da_FD_192423 | JGI IMG/M metagenome (GOLD analysis project Ga0247822, IMG submission 192423) | Soil microbial communities from agricultural site in Penn Yan, New York, United States - 13C_Cellulose_Day30 | ecosystem: Environmental > Terrestrial > Soil > Agricultural land | place...
CATCAAGGGATGGTTTCGCGATGTGATCCGTCAGGACAACGAATACCTGAACTACCTCGATAAGAAAGAACCTTCAACTGATGACCAGCGCAAGTTCATCGGCCACCTTTTCAGAAAAGTGATATTGGGGAAAACAATCATCAATGAGTATTTCGAGGAGGAGGTATTGAGATGGGCGGAAGACAAGGACATTGTGAAGGGCCTCGTCGAGAAAACCGTCAAGACATATGATCCGACCACATCTGTGCCGCTCGTGCTTCATACGCTTTCGCTCAACTGGGACGACGACAAGGATTTTATCGAACGTCTTTACGACAAGGCTGCCGACCTCGATCCGAAGTTCAAGGAATTGGTGGCCAGCAACACCAGGAATTGGGAAGTTGACCGTTTGCCGTTGACTGATCGAATGATTCTGGAGATGGCTATTGGTGAATTGCTAACGTTTCCGAATATACCGGTCAAAGTTACCATCAACGAGTATATCGAACTGGCAAAGAACTACAGCACGCCGAAGAGCCGCCAGTTCATCAACGGAATTCTCGATGTGATTGCGAAAGAATTGAAGGATTCCGGGGAGATCAAGAAGAGCGGAAGGGGATTGATCGACAATAAATGACGGTACGGCGGGAACGCACTTGTTAAAAATTGTTAAAATCTTGAATTTGCGACATAAGGCTAACTAATTTTGATGATCTATGAGCAAGAAGAGCGGAAACACATTGCTGGTCTTTCTGTTTGGGGCAGCCACCGGAGCGATCCTTGGAGTACTTTATGCTCCTGACAAAGGCACGGCTACGCGTGAGAAGCTGTCATATCAGCTCGACAAGTACCGGAACATGCTTCAGGAACTGATCAATGACTTTGTAAGCGGTAAGGAGACTCCGCTGACATCGGAGGCCAAGAGCCAGGGTCAGAAGGTTGTCGACGAGGCCAAGAACAAGGCTGAGCGACTGCTTGAGGATGTGGATGAGTTATTGGAACAGATTCGCGGGAAAAAGAGTTAAGAGATCGTCAAACCTGAAAAGTATTAATGAACATGAAGCGTAATTTTTTGAAATCGATGTTCCTTATTGTGCTTGTGGCCGTGACTGCCACAGCCTGCAAAGACAAGGACGCAGAGAAGAAGATCGCGGCTCTTGAAGCCCGTTTGAATGACCTTGAAGGTAAAAAGACAGCGCAGCCCGCAATAACGCCGGCGGCAACAGCGCCTGAAACCAAGCCTGAGGGTCCACTCCCCACATTTGAGTTCCAGACAACAGAACACGACTTTGGAACGATCAACGAGGGTGATGTTGTTGAGTACTCCTATGCATTTAAAAACACGGGCAGCGCACCGCTCATTATCCAAAATGCGCAGGGATCATGCGGTTGTACCGCGTCTGACTGGTCGAAAGAGCCCATTCCGGTTGGAGGAACAGGATTTGTGAAAGCCAAATTCGATAGCGGAGGCAAGCCAAATATTCAGAACAAGACTGTAACAGTAACAGCCAACACATGGCCGAAACAAACTGTCCTGCGCTTCAAAGCGATGGTGACACCTAAGGCGGTGGCCAATCCAGCGAAATAGGACCAGTTAACAGCTTTAATAAATTCGTACGTCCCAATCTGTCTAAAAACGGGTTGGGATGTTTGTTTTAATTCAGATACCTTTGACGCCTTAAATCGTAATATATGTACTCAATATTAGCTCAGGCTCAGCCAGCCGGTAACTCCTACATGCCGTTCTTTATTCTGGCATTCGCCGTGATCTTCTATTTCTTTATGATCCGTCCTCAACAGAAGAAACAGAAAGATGCTAAGAAATTTATCGAGGAGTTAAAAAAGGGTGACTATGTAGTGACCATTGGTGGTGCTCATGGCTACATCGGTGAAATGGAAGGTGACACTTTCATCCTCGAAGTTGAAAAAGGTGGTCGCATCCGATTTAACAAAAGCGCAATCTCAGCAGAAGCTACGAAGGCGGCAGCCAAGAAATAGCCCGTTCGGCACTGTACTTGCCCATGGTAAATGTTGATATTGCACCATGGGTTTACTCAACTCCATCTTTAACGTTCTCCGTTTTCATCAACGGAATTGGAAAGCTGTCGTGCTGTGTTTTATCACGGCCTCGGTGTTTTGGTGCTTCAATGCGCTAAACAAGCGTTATACGACGACGTTGAGCTTTCCTGTGCAATTTGATTTTGACCGCGAGCGATTCATCGCCGTACGTCCGCTCCCGAGTTCGGTACGAATCAACGTGACGGGTATTGGCTGGAATCTGCTTCGGCGCAGTACAGGCGTACGCGTTTCTCCGCTGGTGATCGCACTCGACAGGCCCAGTGATGTCAGAAAGATCGTCGGAGCTACGCTGCCGGCGCTGCTCTCTACGCAGCTCGGTGGGTTCGATATCAATTTTATACTTACCGATACACTTCATCTCAGCGTTGAACGGAAAGGAAGCCGGCTACTACGTCTGGAACCCGACATCGCTGACATGCTTTTCAGGCAAGGTTATGCGCTCACGAGTCCCGTTACGCTTTTTCCCGATACGGTTCGCCTGAAAGGGCCTTTGACATTGCTGCGCTCGCTCCCCAATCCATTATCAATCAAGATCCCTCAGCGAAACATCGACGATGATTTTCAGGAACCGGTCCGCCTGTCCTTTTTGAATGATGAGCTGATCTATCGGAATCCTGAAACCATCAACGTGAGTTTTCGTGTTGACAAGCTTGTCGAAATCACTGATTCGGCGACGCTGTCTGTGATTCATGCGCCCAAGGGTTCGTGGCCGTTTATTGAGCGTCAAAAATTGCCGTGCAGGATCGCGGTTCCCGAGCGCTCGCTTGACAGTTTGAAAATGGATTCGGTCCGCGCTGTTCTCGATCTAAGCGGCCTCAAGCGCGGAAGTGAAAAGAAGATCATGCCCCGACTCGTTGGCCTGCCGGCCTATTCACGGATACTGTTACTCGATTCAGTAACCATTAAATTCTAGGTGAGAAAAACCCTTCAAATTGGTGTTACAGGAGGCATCGGCTCCGGCAAAAGCATGGTGTGCAAAATACTCGCGTGCCTCGGTGCTCCCGTATATGACGCTGACAGCCACGCGAAAAATTTAATGACCACCGATGGAATACTGATAAGTAACATCAAGAAAGAATTCGGAGAATTGTCCTATAATACCGATGGTAGCCTTAATCGGAAGTACCTGAGCACGTCAGTGTTTAACGATGCTGATAAGCTGGAAACACTGAATAGCCTGGTACATCCCCGAGTGGCGCACGATTATGCCAGGTGGCTAAGTGAACACTCAAACCATCCCTACGTTGTTAAAGAGGCTGCCTTACTGTATGAGGCGGGTTCATATAAGCAACTGGACCGGATCATCGTCGTAACGGCACCCGATGAAATGAGGATCGGCAGAGTTCTGAAGCGCGATCCGCATCGTTCGAAGGAACAGATCAGGGCAATCATCGGGCAACAAATGCCACAAGTGGAAAAAATGAAACGCGCAGACTTCGTAGTCGTTAATGACGAGACCATTCTTCTGATTCCACAGGTGCTTGGATTGCACGCCGCGTTTCTCTCTATGCCGCGCTAATCCAGAAACCAGTTAGAATCTCTTATTGTTACTTAGTTATCAGACTTTCCACTATGCTGCCATCTATCAGAATTTTTGTTGTCGTTATGATTGCGCTGCTTGGTGCGATGTCATGCTCTAAGAAAAAAGAGCAGGCACCCACCGCGCGTCGCCAGCAAGGACCATTGGTTGTGGATGGCTATGTGGTTAAAAAATCGTCTATCAGCGAAAATATTGAAGTTCCGGGTTCACTTCTCCCTTTTGAGGAGACTCAGATCAGAGCTGAAGTCGGAGGACGCGTGGTTCAATTGAACGTCCAGGAGGGAGCAAGCATTTCGAAAGGCACATTGCTGGTAAAATTGTTCGATCTGGATCTGCAGGCTCAGTTAAAGAAGTTTCAGGTGCAGCTGGAGATTCGCGAAAAAACGCAGGAACGAAGCGCCGAGTTGTTAAAGATCAATGGCATCAGTCAACAGGATTATGACCTCAGCGAGCTGGATGTGGAAAATCTGAAAGCAGATATCGAGGCCACCAAAATTGCTATCTCTAAAACCGAAGTACGGGCACCTTACGCAGGCACACTGGGCTTGCGCAATGTGAGCCTTGGCTCTTACATCTCACCAACAGATATCGTTACCACATTGCGCCAGGTAGATAACCTGAAACTTGAGTTTTCTGTGCCTGAAAAGTATGCCAAGGAAATTGTGAAAGGATATCAGATCACGTTTCGTGTCGATGGTGGCGAACGTGATCACATTGCAAAAGTTATAGCAACTGAAAACGGCGTAGATCAAAATACCCGTACACTGCGGGTGCGCGCGCTCGTTAATGCTACACATCGTGAACTGGTGCCAGGTGTTTTTGCCAAGGTAAATCTTCGCCTTGGTAATGATGATAATGCGTTGCTGGTTCCTTCACAGGCTATCATTCCTGCTGCGCGTAACAAGCAGGTGATCTTGTTCAAGGGCGATAGTGCAGCGTATACCATTGTGGAGACCGGCATTCGCGATTCAGCATTTGTGCAGGTGACCAAAGGACTGAAAGTTGGAGATACTGTAGTGACGACTGGCCTCATGGCGATACGGCCAAATGCCAAAATCAAAGTCGCGCGCCTGATGGCGGAGCGATAGGCTAAACTAAAATTCTGAACTATGAACATTTCAGAGGTAAGTCTTAAGCGACCGGTGCTTGCCATCGTGATGAATATACTGCTCATGTTGTTTGGAGCAGTTGGTTTCACGTTTTTGGGTGTTCGTGATTATCCTGCGATCGATCCACCAAACGTAAGCGTTCGCACCAACTATTCGGGTGCCAATGCCGACATCATTGAATCTCAGATCACCGAACCGCTGGAGAAATCAATCAACGGCATTGCAGGTATCAAGAACATCACGTCGTCATCGAGCGTTGGTTCGAGCAATATCAACATTGAGTTTGAACTCGGCATTGATTTAGAAACTGCTACCAACGACGTTCGCGACAAGGTATCGCAGGCAACGCGACAACTTCCTCAGGATCTTACGGCACCTCCTGTAGTTTCGAAGGCCGATGCAAACTCAGATGCGATCATCGCGATGACAGTGCAAAGCAAGACGCGCAATTCTCTGCAGCTAACCGAATATGCAAACAACGTCCTGGTTGAAAGACTTCAGACCATTCCCGGCGTCAGCAGTATTCAGGTTTGGGGCGAAAAGCGCTTTGCCATGCGCATATGGCTGGATCCATCCAAGCTAAGTGCCTATGGACTGACCGCGCTTGACGTGCAAACAGCACTGAACAAAGAAAATGTTGAGTTGCCTTCCGGTAAGATAGCTGGTGATGCCACGGAACTTACTGTGCGCACTTTTGGAAGACTTTATACCGAGAATGACTTTAACAATGTAATCGTTCGTTCCCTTCCCGGCGGCGACATCCGTGTGAGAGACATTGGTGAAGCTGTATTAGGTCCTGAAAACGAAGAGTCTGTTCTTCGCGAAAGCAACATTCCAATGGTTGGCCTTGGACTCGTGCCTCTCCCCGGTTCGAATTATGTGGAAATCGCGGATGAGTACTACCGGCGCCTTGACCAAATCAAGAAGGATATGCCTGACGACATCACGATGGAAGTGATGACGGATCAAACGGTTTTTATTCGTCGTTCCATCGAGGAGGTTGAGGAGACCCTGATCATCTCTATCCTTCTGGTTGTGGCGGTGATCTACCTGTTCTTCCGCGATGCCATTATCGCCTTCCGTCCATTGATCGATATCCCCGTTTCATTAACGGCTACATTCTTTGTCATGTACCTGTGCGGATTCTCTATCAATGTACTGACGATGTTGGGTATCGTGCTGGCAACAGGTCTTGTGGTTGACGATGGTATTGTGGTGACGGAGAACATTTATAAGAAGCTCGAGCAGGGCATGAATAAACACAGTGCCGCGTTAGAGGGATCGAAAGAGATCTTCTTTGCCGTTATCTCGACGTCCATTACCCTGGCCGTTGTGTTCCTGCCGATTCTTTTCCTTCAAGGGTTTACCGGACGATTGTTCCGTGAATTCGGTGTTGTAGTGGCAGGTGCCGTTTTGATCTCATGCTTTGTGTCGCTTACGCTTACGCCGGTATTGAGTGTGAAGATGACGCGCAGCCATCACGAGCATTCGTGGTTTTATCGCAAGACAGAACCATTCTTCAGAGGCATGGAGGAAGGATACCAGCGCTGGCTGACAGGTTTCATGAAGGTTAGATGGGTTTCGATGATTGTTATCGTGCTTTGTTTGGGCAGTGCTTATGTGATCTTCACCAATATTCAATCCGAACTGGCGCCGATGGAAGACCGCAATCAGTTCTTCATGCAGTTGAGTGCGGCAGAAGGAACGTCATATGATTACATGGACAGCTATGTTCAGCGCCTCGTTAAGTTTGTAGGAGACTCTATTCCTGAATACAAATCAGCGCTCTCGGTAACGGCTCCAGGCTTCTCCGGGTCAGGATCGGTGAACAATGCATTTATCCGTGTTACGCTTTCGGAGCCCACCGAGCGAACCCGAAGTCAACAGGAGATCGTTGATTATGTAGGTAAAAATCTGTCGCATTTTCCCGAGGGCCGTGCATTTGCCATACAACCCCAAACCATACAGGTGGGGCGTCGCGGTGGTGGACTTCCGGTGCAATTCGTAATCCAGAATAACAACTTTGAAAAGCTGAAGGAAATCCTTCCTAAGTTTTTGGAGGCAGCTAATGCTAACCCTACGTTCCAGGGCGTTGACATTGATTTGAAATTTAACAAACCTGAACTTAACGTTCAGATCAACCGGCTCAAGGCTGCGCAACTGGGCGTAAGTGTTCAGGACATAGCCCAAACGTTGCAGCTGGCCTATAGCAATCTTCGTTTTGGTTACTTCACACGCGAAGGGAAGCAATACCAGGTGATGGGTCAGGTGAAACGTATCAATCGCGACGATCCGGACGATTTGAAGAATCTGTATGTGCGCACCACATCAGGCCAGCTGGTGTCAATCGACAACCTGGTTAGCGTAGAGGAAACCACAACGCCTCCCTCTCTGTATCACTTTAACCGATTTAAGTCGGCGACAGTGAGTGCAGGTCTGGCTCCCGGCAAGACAATCGGCGACGGCATTAAAGCAATGGACGAAATTAAGGCGAAGCTCCTGGATGATACGTTTACGACGTCTTTGGCAGGAACCTCGCGCGACTATTCAGAAAGTGCCAGCAACACTTCATTTGCATTTATACTGGCATTGGTTCTCATCTATTTGATCCTTGCCGCTCAGTTTGAAAGCTTTATTGATCCATTTACGATCATGTTCACAGTGCCGCTTGCTATTGCAGGGGCGTTTATTGCTTTGAGCCTGTTCGGTCAAACATTCAACATCTTTTCGCAGATCGGCATGATCATGCTGATCGGCCTCGTAACCAAAAATGGTATCCTTATCGTTGAATTCGCCAATCAGAAACGCGACGAGGGGTTGTCGAAATTCGAGGCTGCAATTGAAGCGTCGCGACTTCGCTTGCGTCCTATTCTGATGACGAGTCTTACAATGGCGTTGGGTTCACTGCCGCTTGCGCTTTCTATAGGCGCCGCGTCTACCAGTCGTCAACCGTTAGGTATTGTGATCGTAGGTGGCGTGATGTTCTCACTGATCCTGACGCTCTTTGTTATTCCCGCGATGTATACGTACCTGTCGCGCAAACGCAAGCCTGCATTTGAACAGCAGGTTATGCCAAAACAACCTGAGCTGGTTTATGAAGCATAGTCTATTCGTTAGTTTTTTCTTACTGTATTTGTTTTCGACACCGGCTGTTGCTCAGGAGATCGTCTCGCTAGAGGATGTTATTTCTCTGGCGCTGCAGCAAAATCTGGACATACAGCTCGCTGTCAATTCTGAGCATACTGCCAGAACTGATGAAAAGTATTCCGTTGGCGCTTTTATTCCGGTTATCGCGGCTAACGGATCCCGCACCTGGAATGTGAACAACCAGAAGCAAATGGTGTTCAATAATCAGACTTCGACATATAATGAAGTGGAGCGAAATGGTATAAAGACCAATAACCTGAGTGGGGGTGTGCAGGCTAATTGGTTGATCTTCGATGGCACGCGCATGTTTGCCGCACGGGAGCGTTTGCAGCAACTGGCCGAACTGGGTTTGATCAACGTCAAGGATCAGATGGTGAATACCATATCACAAGTAGTACTTAATTATCACAATGTTGTTCGTCAGAAGCAACAACTAGCCGCCGTTCGTGAACAGGTTGTTTTGAGTGAGGAACGTGTTCGCCTTGCCGACCGTCGTCTCGCGGTAGGTACAGGAGCCAAACCGGAACTACTTCAGGCGAAGGTTGACCTGAACGCACAGCGCACAGCGGCGATTCAGCAGGAGACTTTAATCGCACAGCTTAAAGATCAACTTAACGGATTGGTGAACCACAGGCTTCCATCCGTTTACGAGGTCGCTGACACAATCATCATTGATCTGGATATCACTCAGGAACAAATCGCGGCAGCCACAGAGACAAACAACTATACCCTGCAGTCTTTCAAAAAGGGAATTGATATTGCAGGACTTGCTCTTCGGGAAAGAAAGGGTGAGCGTTATCCATTTGTGAACCTCATCGGCGCCTATAACTTTTCAAGGACCGAAAACGAAGTGGTTATTAACACGTTTACTCCACTGTTCAATCGTAACAGTGGCTTCAACTACGGTTTGAACTTCACGTTGCCCATCATGAATGGCTTTATCAACAGAAGGGATATACAACGGGCACGCATCAATGTCGATCGTTCCAGGCTGCTGTATGATCAGACGAAGATCAACATCGATGTTGGTGTCAAGAACGCTTATGTCGCCTACGACAATGCCAAGAAGGTCTTGCTGATCGAGGAGGAAAACATTGGATTGGCCAAGGAGAACATCTACATCGCGCTTGAGAGCTTTAAACGCAGCGCCAACACGTTTATCGAAGTTCGCACAGCACAGCAAAGTCTTGCAGACGCATACAACCGGCTCATCAATGCGCGCTACCTCGCAAAGGTCGCTGAGACCGAGTTGCTGAGACTGAGCGGACAATTGCTGCAGGAGAAGTAACGCTTCGCGGCTTCAATTATCCAGAAATCACAACGCAATCTCAATTTTGTTGGTCCAAAGCACCACACAGCTGCCTGTAATTTGCCCGTTTGTAAGTACATCGAAAGGTCACTAAAAGGGAAAGCGTATGAGCTGTTAGCCTGTGCGTGAATATCGATTTGCAGGGTCATTCATTTCTCAGGTTATCGACCGGATTCATAAACGCCGCACGAATGGTTTGTGATCCGATCGTGATCAACCCGAGCAACAGCAGAATCCCTGCTGATGAGGCGATCACAGCAAAACCAACGGATGTCCTGTACGCCAGCATCTGAAGCCATTGATTGTTAAGCAGCCAGGCGATCGGTGTGCCTATGGCCAGAGAAAGCATGATCAGCTTCAGGAAGCTACCCGACAACAGTCTTACGATCTGTCCGTCAGTTGAACCCAACACCTTACGTATGGAGATCTCTTTCGTTCTTGTTTCAGTCGAATAGGTAGCCATGCCCATCAATCCCATGCAGGAAATGAAGACAGCCAATACGGCGATGGCACTTACCACGCGAACGAGGTCTCCCAACGTTGTCTCATAGAATACCTCCATCTTTTCATCCATGGTTCCTGCATCCAGTTTAAAATCCGGATGAACGGCTTTCCAGGCATTAGAGATCGAACTCATCGCCGCATTCCTGTCGCCTGAGTATTTAACATGAACGAGATCAAAGCTGGACGGCTGATATAGCAAAGCCATTGGGCTGATATTCATCAACAGGATCTGGTGATTGTAATTTTTCAGGACGCCGATGATGGTCTTCTTCGTTGAATCTTCCTGGAACAGTACCTGTTGGCCCAGGGCTTCTGACGGAGACTTGTAATGCAATGCTTTGAGCGCTTCTTCATTGATGACGATCTTGTCTGCGTTTGACTGTGGATTGGATGCATCGAAATAGCGACCCGCCACCAACGGTAATGAGAGGTTTTCAGTATATCCTTCGTCAGCGCTGAAATACAGTAGAGTCACCCAATCCTTTCCCAGGGCTTCATTTGAAAATCCACTCCCACGACTTTCGCCTGTAGCAGGCAGGTGTGAGGCGGCGGCAATGCCCTCGATGTTCGAATATTGAGATAGCGCACTTTTGAAGGGATCGTAGGCGGCGCCGTTGAGGCGAACAACAATGTTGTTTTTATGATCGAAGCCATGATCTTTCCCGAGAAAAAGGTCAAGCTGGTTGTGCAGTACGATTACAGAAAGTATGAATATGAGAGAAAGGGCGAATTGTGCGACAATGATGCCCTTACGCAGGGTGAGGCGTGAGAACAATCGTACGTCGTGAAGCTTTTTGAGTACTTTAACCGGCTGAAAGCCCGATAACATGATTGCCGGTACGATGCCGGCGATCAGGCCAACCGTTGTAGCAAATGTCACGCATGCCAGGTATACTGTTCCATTTGCCTCCATGTCCCAATGAAAGAGACGCGCAAAGTTTAGCTGTAAAAGGAATGGCTTGATCAGCCACACGCCCAGCAGGCCAATGAACAGTGCAAAGAGTGAGACGACCACTGACTCCGATAGAAACTGGACCAGAATGTTTCTGCGGCTTGCGCCATTCACCTTGCGAACACCGATCTCCCGGGCCCGGCTTAATGCTCGTGCAATCGAGAGATTTGTAAAGTTAAAGCACGACGTCAGCATGATAATAACAGCAAGGGCCGACAGGAAACCTACAATGATCCAGGGCATGCTGGGTCCTATTGGATTGTTGATGAATGGACCGGGCGTGATCCCGAATAATGGTTGCAGCATAAACATCGCCCTGTATTGCTCAGGATCCTTATTGACAGCTATCCGATTTTCAAAAATGCGAGCGAGGTGATTGGTTATGTTTTCGGCGGATTCACCTTCTTCGGTCATGATATACGTCCAGCCTTCCCAGTAGTTGAACCAGTTGTCAAGGTCATTGTCTCCTCGCCCGGCGGCGTGCATACTTTTTACAGTAGCCATGCTGGCAAGACCGTCGAACACAATATGAGATTTGTGATTCTTCTTCTTCAATACTCCAGTGACCTTGTAAAGATCCTTGTCGACTTTGAGGGTATGGCCTACGGGATTTTCTTCTTCAAAGAGGCGATCCGCAGCTTCGCGCGTTAACACCACGGTAAATGGCTCCTTCAGCGCGGTGGCCGCATCGCCTTCTTCAAGCTCATATTGGAAAAACTGTAGCGCTTCAGGGTCCGCGAAATAACCAGACACCGGAATGTTGATGTCACGGCCTTCAATTTCCATCCAATGATTACCAAAGCCACGCTTCAACCTCACCACCTGACTGATGCCGGTATAGTTGTTGAGTAGCTCATCGCGCAAGGTAAGGGGCGCAGTCGCGTTGTCCATCCCACCCGTTGGCGCTCCCGCGGACGTTACCGGGCGGCTGATTACGCGATAGATACGCTTACCGTTGGTATTGAAGCGGTCATACATCAGCTGGTCGGCCACCAGCATGATTACAGCCATACACACAGCCATGCTCACCGACAACCCAAGGATATTAATAGACGAAAAGAATCCGTGGCGGCGTATGTTGCGCACAGCCACGAGGATGTAATTCAGTAACATGGGAGTCGGTTATTTTTGCAGGTGTTGTTTCACGATGAAATAGTAGACCAGGAATCCAACTGACAGGGATACCGATAGAATGCCGAACGGTAGGGTAGATTCCATGTCGACAGACATATAATCAATGAGGATAAGGCCAATACCTCCTGACAACGCCAGCAGACCCCATTTCAGAGGACTGAATTGATTGGTGGTAGCAACGTGCTTTTTGAAGATCGCCTGTGTGTCTTCATTGACAAAACCCTTTTCAATCATCTTTTTCTTGAGGATGTAGTCCGTGAAGACTTTTGTGAAGAAGTAAATGGTAAGTCCGAAACTTCCAATTATGGATATGGGCATTAAAACGTTCATGAATCGCATAGTAATTGAATTGATCTGATAATGGATAAATGTTATTGGCCCGTAAGACACGGAAGCGATGCCACTTGTTGCAAAATATTCCCGAAAATCTTTCAGGATTGGAAATCGACCGTATTCTCAGGCAGAAACGCGACAAAAGCGGTTGATAACGCATAACCGATAGCATAAAATTCCAAGGTTCCGTGCGGGCGATGCGGCAGTGTTACCCGGGTTCGTCAGCGTGCGTCGATTATTTTTTTTAGTTTGTTGAAACATCTGCCAACTTAAGGGTGTCTAACGCTACTCATGGTTGACGACAGGGACCTGGTACGCAGAATTCAGGATGGTGATATGCATGCCTTCAGGTTTCTGATCCGGAAGCATGAGCGGCTGGTTCTGCATATGGTGGCCCGTGTAGTAACGAGTGAACAGGAGCGGGAAGAAATCTGTCAGGATGTGTTCCTGAAGATTTACAACAGCCTTGGGACATTTTCATTTCAGTCGAAGTTGTCGACATGGATAGCAACAATTGCCTATCGGCACGCACTGAATCATCTGCGGGGAAAGAGGATTTTCACGATGGATTTGCCGACGGACGATTCAGCCGCAGTCTTTATAGAAACGGAGACGCCGGAGAGTACGGTGAGTGAAATGGATTTGAACATCCATGTCAGAAAGCTGATCGAACGCCTGCCGATGCAATACAGGACAATCATCAACCTCTATCACATGGAGGAGATGTCGTATGCAGAAATTGCAGGCATCATGGAATTGCCCGAGGGCACGGTGAAGAGCTACCTGTTTCGGGCGCGGGCAATGTTGAAAGAGTACATAAAGAAGTATATTTGAATTCAGAACCATACGACCGATGCGGGCGTGGCTGAAGGAAAGGATAAGAAGATCAGAAGCAGATGAATACAATCTCAGACGACGAGTTGCAGAAGATGATTGAAGAAGGACCATCCGCTCCTTCGCGCGACCGCGACGTCGTTGCTTATCAGAGAGTATTCGACATACTCGGCGAAAAGCAACCGTACAGCCCAACGGGAATTGAAGACGCCGTGATTTCAAAAATTGAGCGCGCGAAAAGACGCAGCACTGTCCGCGAACATGTTTGGCTTGCGTTGGGCCTGGTATTTCTCATGCTGGGCGGAGTCGTCGCAATTGCAATGTCCGGCTTGAGCATTTCGTTTTCCGGTTGGCAGCGATATATCATGATGCTTGGAATTTGTGGCGCCGTGGTAATCGTAGTACTCAATAATCTTGAGCGTAAACTTTTGAATCGCCACACAGCCGGCCGTCATTGACGACGTTTGGTTCGAAGCAAAATCATTATAACTTATTGCTTCGACACCATCCTGATGAGAATCTCATTATTGTTTATTGTAATTGTTGCCTTGGTATCCTGCCAGGAGCAGAAGACGAACTCGCTGCAAACTGGTTCTGTTGAGTGGCCCGACTCTATATCCTGGTGGAAGGCAAATAACCTCCGCGTAATCCAAACCAACCTTCCTGCTTACGAAGCCACGCTCAATCCGGATTCGCTCGTTAGTGATTTGAAGGAATTCTCTGCCAATACACTGATCATCAATGCTGGCGGAATCATGGCCTTCTATCCAACGGAGGTAGAGAATCATTACATCAATCCTTATATGCAGCCCGGCATGCTTGGCGACGTCGTTAAGAAATGCCATGATGCCGGCATAAGAGTTATTGTCCGTTTTGATTTCAGTCGTGCGCATAAGTCGATCTTCGCGAAACACCCCGACTGGTTTTATATTTCTCCCGATGGCGAACGGATCATCAATGACGACATGTACGTTGTTTCGATCAACGCGCCCTATGAGCAGGAGGTCTTGTTCAATATCGTGGGTGAGGTAATTGACAAGTTTCCTGTGGACGGGATCTTCATCAACATGCCTGGATACCAGGTGCGGAATCCATATGTTGGGAAGTATCATGGCATTGATCAGAATTCCTATGACAAAGAAAGGTTTCTAAAGTTCAGTGGTCTGAAGCTTCCGGTGAAAGAAGACTTCTCCGATCCGGTGTTCAAACGGTATGTCGAATTCAAGGAGTTCACGACCGAAGATTTGATGCAACGATTACATGACCTGGTTAAGAAGAAGAATCCACAGATTGCGATTTGTACCTATTCGGAAAAATACGTCGACATTATCAGGCATGAGTCGCAAACGAACTCGCTGCCCTACTGGCCCTACAATGCATCTGATAATGTGAACAATACGATAACGTCGTTTCCGGATCACATCGTAAGCAACGCGAGCATTCAACAGATCTCATTTCAGTCACGATACAATGCAATCGAGCCGGCGGAAGTAAGGATCAGACTATATGAAAACATCGCGAATGGTTCGGGTCTGGATATGAGCATGATGGGCGACTTCCGGAACTACGAAGACGAAAGGAACTACGACGTGCTACGTGAGGTCTATGCGCATCACAGGAAATTCGAGAAATATTATGGTCGATATCGCTCGACAGCCAGTGTTGCTGTGGTTTCACCAGGCTCATGGCCGTCAGGAGAATCGGCCCAGGAGTATCGCGGAATACAACTGATGCTGAAGGAATCGCACATTCAGCACGACCTTATTGAAGACACACAATTGTCAGTGCTGGGTGATGCGCTTCAGAAATACAGGGTTATCATTCTTCCTGACATTCTTCGTTTGGATTCGGCGGCAATTGCCACGCTCGAATCGTTGCAGCGAAACGGCACGCACCTCATTGCGACCAACCGTACATTGTCCGACAGGAGCGATGCACTGCTTCGCGTATTCGGGGCTAAGCCGACCAAGGTTGATCACGACGGTGCAGGCTTTTACATCTCACCTGAAAATAGAAACGTCTTTAAGAGATTGGCCGGGCAGAA
>Ga0247822_10001351_pt1 | contig 14939 bp, 11 predicted proteins | sample 13C_Cellulose_Da_FD_192423 | JGI IMG/M metagenome (GOLD analysis project Ga0247822, IMG submission 192423) | Soil microbial communities from agricultural site in Penn Yan, New York, United States - 13C_Cellulose_Day30 | ecosystem: Environmental > Terrestrial > Soil > Agricultural land | place...
TGGCATCTGCCAGCCCGTATGCACCAGTGGACGTCGTGCCGTTGAAGGAGGTTGGGTACTCGTTATATTTCTCCGTCACGGTATGTTCACGCGTCAGGTCTGTGCCCAGGCGACCTCTGAATGATAATCCTTTCGTCAGATGCGCATTCAAGGTGAGGCTTGTCAGCCACCTGTTGTGCCGCTCGTCTTCGCTGTTCTTCAGTTGCTGCCACAGAAAGTCCATCACTTCATAGCCTCTTGGAGTGGTATATCGCAATGCCTCATCGGGGTTGCGTTCACGCTGATCGAAGGGCACGTACTTATAACTCTCCGTCGTCTGATATTTCCCAAAGAAGGTGCTCATGTCTTCGGAGCGGCCAAAGAAACCAGTCCAGCTGGAGGCCAGTCGATTCATCTTCAATGGACGATTGTGAATCCTGCTATTGGAATAGTAGGACACGAGGTCAACGCTTACGCGGTTGTTCACTGAATATGTGGTATTAAAGTGAAGTGTATTGCGGACCATTCGTCCTCCGACCTGAATGCCCTCATAACTATTGTTCGTATAGCCCAACCGATATGCGAGCCTGTCGCCACGGTCGGCTATTGAAAGATGAAACAAGTTATTTCGGCCAACGCGATGCAGGTCTTTGTAATTGTCTGGCTGCGGTGCAAATTGCTTTTCCGTTCCATCCCACCAATATACTTTTTGACCCTCCATTCGCGGCCCGAACTGGGCGTGGCTCTCGAACATCGGCCTCACGCCATCCATCATGCCATCAGCATTATTATCAACGGGGATCCAACCATTTTCATCTGCACCCATAGCGAGATTGCGTGCGCGGTCGAAGCCGGGCCCAAAGGTATTCTGATAACGGGGCATTGAAGTTGCGTGCTCCGTGGTCATCTGATATCCCGCGTTGATGCCAATTCCGCTCGAGGGTGTTCCCTTCCTGGTGGTAATAGCGACAACCCCTCCTACTGCGTCCGATCCGTAAAGCGCAGCGGCGCTGGCTCCTTTAAGAACCGTGATAGATTCGATGTCTTCCGGGCTAATGTCAAGTATCCCGTTTCCGCGGATTCTGCTGTCGGTGAAGTAATCTTCGTTGTTGATTCCCGCCGGACCCTTTTCGTTTCCATCGCGCATGACGACACCATCAATGACGTATAGGGGTTGCGTGTTATAGTTGAGAGAATTAAATCCCCGGATCTGTGCTGTCACTGCGCTCGTGGCACCTCCTGGCGCAGTTCGAATTCGCAAACCTGGGACCTTGCCATACAGCGCCGATAAGATGTTGGTGTTCGCAGTCACCGTAAATTCTTCATTGTGTAAAGTCGTAGCCGCGTAACCAAGTGCCCGTTCGTCGCGGTTGATTCCCAGCGCGGTCACAACAATTTCGGTTAGCGGCTGAAGGCTTTCCTTCATGGAAACCGGAAGAAAATGATCGTGTGACGCAAGGGGAACTGACTGAACTTCGTATCCGACATAGCTGATCAACAGGGTATCGGGAAGGCTGATTTTTTCGTCGATTGCAAAATTGCCGTTGGCGTCGGACGCGGTGCCAATCTGCGCTCCCTTTACTGTCACGCTAACGCGTTCCATAGGTGCCCCCTGCGCAGTGTGCACATTGCCGGCAATCCGGTTCATGACAGATCTCTCGTTGTTTGGAGTTGGCTGTGAGGTAACAACTTCCGGATAGATGATGAATATAGATTCCTGAATGTTCTCCACCTTTCTAACACTCAATCCCACTGAATGAAGTAGCGGGGACAAATAGCTGAGCATATCGCCGTTGAGGAACGGAACGTGGTCGACGTATTTACCAGTGAGGAATTGCTTTTGAAAAGCAAAAGTCACCATGTGGTTCAACTCCAGTTTGTCGAGAAGATCCTGCAGGGCGATCTGTCCATCCCCGGGTTTAGCGGGTTTGGTGTTTGCGGGTGATTTTTTCCATGCGAGCTCCTGACCGTGTGCGGCAACGGCCATACACGAAAGAATGACAATCAGCAAAAAGCTCCAACAAAAAAATCTCATTAGTCAGGAGAAGCCGGAGGCTGAAGTGCCTCACTTTGTGTCGCTGCGAATATACAGCGTTCCTTCCTCTTCCTCAATTGAAAGCGCCAGGGTTTGTTTTAAAACTTCCAGGAGGACCGGAAGTTCGTTGGAAGGGACTTTTCCTGTGACCTTTACTGCTCTCAAGTCCGGACCGTTCAAGACTACCGGTTTGCCGAAATGTTCAGTGATGTAACCGGCGACTTCAGTAAGTGATTTATCATCCATGATGTACAAGCCATCCACCCAGGCAAGGCGGTCGGCGGTGACCTGTTCTGCGGGCATGGAAATCGTAATGCCCTGCAAGGAGGCTGCCGCTAACTGTCCGGGCCGGAGCGTTTCCTCCTGCTTTCCCGCGACCAGGTTTACAACACCCGATTTCAGTAATACCTCGACGGAACTGCCATGCTGACGCATGTCGAACGTTGTCCCAACGACGTGAACGTCAACATTATTCAGCGTATGTACGATGAACGGTTGATCCTCCGAAGTATGTTTTACATCGAAATAGGCGTCACCGTCAAGTGTGACGAGACGAGGGCGCTTGCTATCTCCGATGGCGTTAACTGTGAGCGTTGCGTTGGCATTCAGAAGCACGCGACTTCCATCTGTGAGCGCAATCTCCCGTGTTTCGCCGTAAGCCGTATGATAAGTTTTGTTGTCCGTGCGAAAGAAACTGAAATAAATGACCGATGCAGCGATACCTGCAACTGCCGCCGCTACAGCGTAGCGTGTCCAACTCGTTTGGGATGATGGCTTTATTTCGCGCGTGAGTCTGGACCAACCCTGGAGGTATGCTTCGTTTTGCGATGCATTGGTCGTCAGTCCGGAGTGGCGGACCAGGTCAGCCGCTTCTTCCACGATTGTTTGCCTATGGGGATAACGTTCTAGGAACGCTTTCCAGAGAGCATGATCCTGATCGGTCGGGTGCAGCACCCAAGCCTGAAATCCCGAATCCATCGCCAATTGCTCCGATGAATACTCATCATATTGCTGCATGTTCAAACTCAAATTAGTCATCAATGTAATCAACGCAAACGAAATAGTCTAAGGCCTAACCCGCGAGAATGAACAACAGATGCTCAATTCTCTGCTACCTCCCAAACGAATGAAAAGGCAAAATCTCGTACCGGTCACGTGAATAAATTTTGGCCGACGCTGATCCGCGTGATTTGTTCATTGGCGAACAGCATGAAGGCCGGAATTTACATCGATCAACATGAGGGGATTGGGGCCGGGAAACGGGTAGCTGTTCAGCCTGGCGCAATTGCATTGCATCCAACAAGTGGATTACGGCGGCTTTATCAGTTTGTCGCGTTAGTCACGAACATTCCCGGATGCGAATGAGTAGCTTCATGATTTCTGTACACGATCCTCCCATTTACCCATACCATTTCGATGCCTGTTGATAAAGCGGATGGATCCCTCATCGTGGCGTTGTCTTTCACGATCGCCGGATTGAACAACACCATATCCGCATAGTTAAATTGCGTGAGCACGCCGCGGTCGCTGATGCCAAGGTGTTCTGCTGTGAGCCCTGTCATTTTATAAACTGCTGTTTCGAGTGGCAACAGCTTTTTTTCACGACCATAATACCCCAGCACTCGTGGGAATGATCCATACCCGCGAGGATGTCCTCCGGCGTATCCATCGGAGCAGATATTGGTGTGTTGCCACGACAGGAAGTTTGAGATATCCTCCTCCGACATCGACGCACCTGCCATCGTGGCTCCCTCCGATTCGCTCTCTCTGATGATGCGCATTAATGTCGCCGACTCGGATTCGTTGTTCATCGATGCAATTTCTTTTACCGTCTTACCCACATAAGCCGGCTTACCAGCAAAGGCAAGAATAACGGACTGCGCCGGGTCGAATAGCTCTTCCGTTGCGTACCGTGCACTTGCTGCACTTAAAAAATCTTTTTTGGGAAACAATACGCGGGGAGTTGAAACCCATAGGCTGTAGGGGTATACATCAGCCGTTATGTCAACGCCTTCTGCGCGGGCGCGTTCCAGGCGGGCGATGATATCGCGCGAGTGGCCCCACTTGCTGCGCATGGCAATCTTCAGGTGTGATATCTGAACCGGGATCTTCGCCGCCTTCCCTATGTCGATGACCTCCTCGACTGCACGTTCAATGTTGATATCCTCGCTTCGGATGTGACTGATATACCGTCCGTTGTTTGCCGCAGCAACCCTGGCCAGCTCAATCACTTCATCGCGTGTCGCGTAAAAGCCTTCTTCGTATTCAAGGCCGGTAGACAAACCCAGCGAACCTTTCTTAAGCTCTGCTGCCAACAGTGTTTTCATTTTTCCGATCTCCGCAGTGTCCGCCTTTCGATAGACGTCGTTCATGGCTTGTTCGCGCAAAGTGGCGTGGCCAGTATAAGTCGCAATGTTCACGCTGGCCGGCCGTTTGACTATTCTTGCCTTGAGGGAATCAATGGGATCAGATCCGCCGTCCTGGCCGATCACAATCGTGGTAATTCCCTGGCTTATCGCGGCAATGCCGTCGGGATTCTTTGACAAGTCACGCTCATGATGGCTATGGCTGTCAATAAATCCGGGAGCGAGTACATATCCTTTGCCATCGACCACCGATTCTCCCCTGAACGGATGGAGATCACCGATGTCGCCGATACGATCGTTTACAATTCTAACGGCTCCCTTGTACGCCGACAGACCAGTACCATCCACAATCTGCACGTTGGATACCAATTGAGTGACCGGAAGTCCGTACGGTTTGTTCTCGAGTATGTTTTTAACCAGCCTTATCGCGCGGAAGTTTGTGGAATTTTCAAGTATGATAAAGGTTTGTTTGGTTGAAACATAACGGCTGATGAACGTGCGAAAGCCGACCCATCCACCGCTGTGTGAATATATCTTTCCCGGTTCCTCGACATCCCAGCCAAAGCCGTAATTGCTTTTCGTTCCGTCGTTTAAAGTGGCCGGTGTGAGCGCCTCGTTAAACGTCGCCGGCTTTACGAGCCTCGATCCATAAAGGGCCTGATCCCATTTCAGGAGGTCTTCGGCGCTCGAATACACATTACCATCACCCACGATGCCATCGAAGGCGATGAGGTCATCCAGCACCGGTTTGCCGCCGGAGTAACGGAATCCCCACACGCGCGATGCGGGGTAGGTTTTCATAGTGAGGTTGTAAATAAAGCTGTTGTTCATTCCGAGTGGTTTGGCGATGCGCTCGGAAAAGAATTTATCACACTTAATCCCTGAAACTTTTTCAATCACTGAAGCGAGCGTTGTGTAGTTGGTATTACAATACACGAACCGGTCGCCGGTCTTGAATTCCAGGGGCGTTTTTTTCCGTACCAGGATGTCCAGCATCTCCTGGTTGGTGAGCGTGTCCATCAGGTTCATCTGGCGATCAGCTATACTGAAATATTCAGGAAGTCCCGACGTGTGATTCATCAGGTTCCGCAGCGTGATACCGGGGTACGGAAAAGCCGGGAGGTGCTTTTGAACCGGATCGTCGAATGAAACCTTGTTTTCCTCCTTCAGCATCATCACCATCATGGTATAAAACTGCTTGGATACAGATGCCAGATTAAAGGACGATGTCGTGGTGAGTGGCTTGCCTGCCGGCCCATCTATGCCGAAGGACTTCCTGTAGATGACTTTTCCTTTCTCGGCCAGCAGGACAGTACCATTGAACAGTTGTCGTTCGTGCAGAAAGGTCAATACGGAATCGACTTGTTTGATCTTGTTCTTCCACTGAGCCTGCGCCGAAGGCGCGAGGATTATCATTGACATGACCAGCAAGATCCTTAAGTGGCCGACATTGATGCGCATCATAAATGTTTGATTGGTGATTCCCCGCGGGAAGACCAATATACGGAAAGCCCACTGATCCAGCCTGACGACGCGCCGTATCAAAATCAAGGATGTTTGTTCATTGGACCGAAATTTTGCCTGTTCGTCTGGCGGGCGGCAATTCTGAGTGTGACAGCGCGTAAAGGAATGTTATCTTTGTTTGAATCAAAACTTTACCCAGGTATATGATCATACATAAAACCCTCCAGGATTTCATCGTCTTCCTGTACGTTCATATTTCGCAGGCCGATAATTCGTACGATCCCAACGAAATGGCGCTCATTAAGGCGAAGATGAAAAAGCTCTACCCCGCTGACACCGACATTGAACAAAAACTCTACAACACCATTCGCGAGTACAATACGTTCGACCGTTCGAAGCTTACTGATTTCTTCAAACAATCCGTCGAACATTTTGGGAAGGAAGGTGCACTAGAGGCGACGGTTCATGCTGACCTTAACGATATCATTCTTGCCGACGGCAAGGTGAAGGCGGACGAAACACGTTCGTTGGATCGCCTGCGCACCCTCATCGATCAACATGCACTGGCATGAAACCGCTGAGCTGGATCATTTGGATCCTGGGTGTTGGGTTAGTTTACTGCGGATGCTCTAAACCACCACACATTCACGCCGGTGGAAGAACGGAAGAACTCGGTCCAATTGTCCGTGAAGTACGACTGATCGACACCATATCGCCGGCCTTCGTGCACGAGTTGCACCTTGAGGAAGTTACGGGCAGCGCTTTTGACTACCCTTTTGGCAACGACGTCAGCTATTTCAGTTATCATGCCGATAGTGACAGCGCGCTCTCTGCTCTGAGTAAACTTTCTTTTCCCCTTCGCGATCGCACGGCTGATGTGAGCTATCATGCCATCAGCATCGATGAGTGGCATGCGCTCAGGCGTACCGTTGGTATGTACGAGCTTTCCGGTGCCGACTTCTTCTGGGATATCGAGCCGGAACAGTATGAATTGTACGCCAGCACGAAAGTTGATCAACATCTGCTTGTGATCAGCAAAGACAGAAGACAGGTCCTGCATCGTATCGCCAGTAAGGGATAATGTCACAGTCGCGACACGCGACTAATCCTTCTTCACCGCCAGTCTGTAGAGCATGAGCGCTAATGCCAGGAAGAAGGCTGTCCCTACCAGTTGATATACCCCATCTCCCAGCACGCTCGTGATTCTATGCTCCAGATTCATGCTGCTCATAAAATCAGGTGCGCCTACAGAAAGTATGGCAACGACGACGCCCGTAATGGCGCCACCGGCGATGAGGCCTGTGGCAAAGAGGCTTCCGCGACTGAGGTCGTCATCTGCGGGCTTTTCATTTCTGCGTTCTGCACGCCAGTCGACATAACCTTTCACTGCGCCGCCGGCGAAGATTGGAAGGGTGGTGGCAAGTGGCAGATATAAGCCGATAGCGAAGGCCAGCGCCTTGATGCCGCACAGCTCCAGCGTTACCGCGATAAATACTCCAACGATCACAAATTGCCAGTCGAGATTAAATGACAGGATTCCTTTCGCGAGCGTAGCCATGAGCGTTGCCTGCGCGGCCGGGTATTTGTCACTACCGATCGCGTGCGTGATTCCCTGCTTGAGCATCTCAGGTGTCGGTGTATCAAGAATATGAACGACAAAACCGATGGCTATTGATGATACAATTGCTCCAATGAACAATGCGAGCTGTTGGTATCGCGGAGTAGCTCCGACAAGGAATCCCGTTTTAAGATCCTGAGATGTGCCGCCGGCGTTGGCCGCAGCGATACAAATCATTCCGCCGACGACCAATGCCAATGGTTCGTATACTTTACCTGACCATCCAACGCTGGTAAAGATGAGACACGTGCCCATCAGCGTGGCGATCGTCATACCCGAGATCGGGTTATTGCTCGTTCCAACTAATCCAACGATACGGCTGGATACCGTGACGAAGAAGAAACCAAACACGACGATCAGAACACCGATGATCAGCTTTTGAATAAAGCTGTCGCCCGGAATGATGCTGCTGGGAAGGAATGCGACGATGAGGATCAAAGCAAGGCTTCCGATGATCACGATTTTGAACGACAGGTCCCGTTCAGTGCGGGCAACGCCGCCCTCTGTCCGCTCTTTCATTGACTGAAGGCTTTCACGAAATGAAGAGACGATTGTCGGAATGGTTTTGATCAGGGTGATGAAACCACCTGCGGCCACGGAACCAGCACCGATCTGGCGGATGTAAGCACGATAGATCGCATCAGCATAGCTGCCGAACGACTGTGTTTGAGGGTCCCAGCTTCCAGGACCGCCGGCCGTATTTAGGTCTGCGAGATAACCGAGCTTTACCAACTGCTGGGCTATGGTAGCAGGATCAACAATGCTGGTGAGCAGCGGGATCAGCGCCCACCACGCCAGTACCGAACCGGCTACCAGGACTCCGGAAATACGGGGACCGATGATATAGCCAACGCCCAGATACTCCGGGGTGATCTCGCCGCGAGTTGCCCCTGCGGGCCAATACTTGTTCAGGTGTGATGTCGCGATAGCCGGCGTCTCCGCGATGACGTGAAAGACCTTCTGCATAACAGCGTAGCAGAAGGCGATGCCCATTCCGACAAAAGCCGTCTGGGCAAACATCCCGCCCTTCTCTCCCGCCTGCAATACCGAAGCACATGCCGTCCCTTCTGGATATGGAAGGTTGGCGTGTTCTTTCACGATCAGCGACCGGCGAAGGGGTATCATCATCAAAGTTCCGAGCATGCCGCCGAAGGCCGCGAGTATGAGTATGGTGAGGTAATCGAAATATGCGTCTCCGATACTTACCCCGTCTTCGCCCGGTGACAGAAACAGAAACCCCGGCAACGTGAAGGCTACTCCAGCGGCGATGGACTCCCCTGCCGAGCCTGTAGTTTGGATGATATTGTTTTCAAGGATAGTAGTATTCAGAAATTTTCGTCCCAGCGTGATGGCTATCACAGCGATGGGGATCGAGGCTGTTACGGTAAGTCCGGCGCGCAATGCCAGGTATACCGTTGATGCTCCGAACAGGATCCCGAACAAAGAACCAAAGACGACCGACTTGATCGTGAATTCAGCCATGGAAACCTCAGGCGCCACATAAGGACGGAATGCTGAATCACTTGTTGGCTTGTTGGCTTGTTGATTGGAGTGCTCGCTCATAATCAATATCAGTTATACTTATCTTAGTCCAGTTCGCTATGTTGCCTCTGCTCACTATCCGATGTACTGGTAATGCGCTGTTGTTCTTTTCGTTTTTGTTGTTTTCAGTTGTCGATAACCTTCTGCTACTCCGTTGACTTTTATTTGTACTGTGTGGGTAATGTTTGGTCATTTCCATGTTGCCGTCACGATGTGTTTCGCGAGTGTAATTGATACCGGACGCGATTGTTTGTACGTGTCGTCTGTGACATGATTCTAGGTTGTTGAGCTTTTCATAGCCACAGCGTTGTAGACCACCATCAGCAACGTGCAGACGAGTCCAATGCCCGTGAGGATGTACCACATCATGGAAGGGTTGGTTTGCATGTAAGTTGTGCGGAGCCAGTCGGATACCGGCCCGGCGCCGAACGAACCGAGTGCCACAGGGAGAAAGGCAAACCCCATGAATGTGCCTACCTGTCCTTTCGGCGCAAGACTGCTCACATATTCGTAGAACCGCGGCGTTTGCATCGCTTCTCCTACGGCCCACACAGCAACGCCGATAATGGCTGCCGCAAGGCTGGCGAACAAGCCGATGACTGACCACGAAAGTGCTGATACCAATAGCCCGGCCGTTATCGCGGTGATCGGTTTCCATTTTCTGACGAGTGCCGTCATTGGTACTGTCAGGAATATGATACAAGCTGCATCTACAGTTTCGAGCAGTTCAAAGTTTTCGAAGTGCAGCACGTCTGTTCCATAGAATGGCAGAAGGTAAAATACATGCCAGAACATCAGCCAGTAACCCGACATGATCAGGATCAGTGCCATGAACTTAAGGTTTCCGAATACGACGAGCATGTCGGCGAATACCTGTCCGAAAGTTTTGCGTGGGGTTCCCGCCGGCACTGGTGGTTCCTGAAAGAAGATGATGGTGCCGATCAGGAGGAGGAATGTCGTGACTGAAGACATGATGAGGACATACTCTATTCCCCATTCCTTCCGAACCTGCAGGGCGAGGATCGGACCCAACGCACCACCGAAGTTGACCAGCGTGTAGTAGATCGAGAAACCCAGTCCCTTGGCATCCTCGCGCGACGTCATGGCTACCGTACCAACTATGCAGGGCTTAATTAACGATCCTCCTATCGCCGTTAGCAAAAGCACAGCAATAATGTAAGGCTTCTTCCCAACGGCGCTGACAATCGCTTCACCATACGCCATGCCTGCGAGCCCGATGAGAAAATATCCAATAGTAAAAATGAAGAAGCAGGCGATGAGCGTCTTTTTAAAGCCGTACTTGTCGACGAGCACTCCAGCCAGTACGGGCAGCAAATAAATCACACCGCTGAAGAGTCCTGCCAAAGTCCCGGCCTCTTCCACCAGACCTACTTTGTTAGCCAGATAGACGGTAAGGACGGCTTTCATGCCGTAAAAGGCCAGACGTTCAAATAGCTCCAGCGTGTTAGCGATCCAGAACGTAGCGGAAAATCCGTTTCGAAACTCCTGGAATCGTTTGGCGATTACCATGCAAAAGGGTTTAGGCGTTGGGAGAGAGGTCTTTGCCACGGCCTTCTTAAGTTTAAGAAAGGTCGCAAGAGCAAATCGCCGTCAAAGTATAGGAAGCATACCACATTCGCAAGAGACGGCATTGCAAACGGTTGCCCGTGCGGAGGTATGGAAATTTGACCGAAACGGACTATATTTGAGGCTTTTAACTTTTGTCTATAGATGCGGCTTGTTGTGACTGGGGTGCTTTTTGCACTCCTTGCTGCGCGAAGCGTACCCGCGCAGGTGAATCCTTTGTTTGCTCCGTTCGATTGCAGAAAGCATACGGAGAGTTTTGATGCTATCGCTCCCACACCATTTACTGTCCAAATCACCAGCGCGGAAGATTCCGTTCAATTTATGGATGATGTGGCCAGCCTTGAAGAGAGCGGCGACGCGTGGAAGGAATGGGCCTATGTAGAGAACTTTGCGTTTGGCAAAGATCGTGGTGCGATGACGATGATCACCGATCTCAATGCCTTGCATCCCTACTTCAGAGACCAGGTAACATCCTTAATTCGTGCCTGCAAGGCAAAGGGAATCGAGATCGCCGTAGTAGAAACTTATCGCACCCACGCGAAGCAGCACGAATATAAGACGATGGGTAAGGGTTACACCAACTCAGGTGCCGGCAAATCAAAACACCAGTATGGCCTTGCTGTTGATGTCGTGCCTCTTGTGAAGGGTGCGCCCGTGTGGAACAATACGGCGCTCTGGCGTCGTGTAGGCATGGTGGGAGAAAAACTCGGTCTTCGATGGGGCGGTCGCTGGAGAAAACCTTACGATCCCGGACATTTTGAATGGACCGGTGGCGTTGCAACGGCCAGCCTACATGCTGGAAATTTTCCTGAAGTACCTGATGCGCTCAAACGGTATCCGTGTCTCGAAGATGACCTGGAGATACTGAGAAAAAGCTGGACTGCCTGGGAAACCGAGCAGGCCTCTATAACCCGTAAATAACGTTCCGTGTTTCCGGACTCTGGTACGCCCACTACTTCTCGGAAAGTTAGTAGCTTTGGGATATGAGAAGATGCATCAGTTTGCTCGTAATATTCTTTTGGTTTGGAAGTTCTACCTTATTACACGCACAAAAGAGTATAGTTTATGTAGGTACGTTTTCACAACGTGGCAGCCAGGGTATCTACGCATTTCAATTTGACCGGGCAAAGGCAACGCTTAAGCAACTCCAGAGTGTACCAGGGCTGGAGAGTCCGTCGTTCATCACAGTCGACAAGACCGGCCGGTTCCTGTATTCAGTGAACCGTGGACGGGCGGACGTAAACGACAAAGGGGGTTCTGTGAGCGCCTATGCTATTGATAAAAAGACCGGTCATCTGAGTGGTCTTAACACGCGGTCATCGTATGGGGATGCACCCTGCTTTATCTCCCTTGATGGTACAAACAAACACGCGTTTATCTGCAATTATCTCGGAGCGAACCTGCTGGTGTTACCCATTTTCACGGATGGGCTACTGGGCGTGCCTTCCGACTCCAAGAAATACTCCGGAAGCAGTGTCCACCCCGACCGTCAGACCGAGCCGCACATACATTCAGCATATCCGTCACTGGACAACCGCTTCCTGTACGTCTGCGATCTGGGCACCGATAAAGTTTATATCTATCGTTTTGATGCCGCAACGGGGCGGCTAAGCGATGCCACGCCCGCTTTTGCCAGTGTGGCACCGGGAAGTGGTCCCCGACACATGGCCTTTCATCCCGGCGGAAAGTTCGCCTATCTCGTTGAAGAGTTGACATCAACGGTTTGTGTATTCGGTGTAAACACTGAAAGCGGAGCGCTCACAGTACTACAGGACACCGTGCGGGCGCTTCCCTCCTCTTTCACCGGAACCAACACCAGTGCGGACATTCATTTTCACCCCAACGGCAAGTTTCTTTACATGTCAAACCGCGGCCATAACTCCATCAGCATCTTCAGCGTCGGTACGGATGGCTTGATTAAGCTGGTCGATGTTCAATCAATTGCTGGAAAAACACCACGGAACTTCATGATCGAGCCAAAGGGTGAGTTCATGTTCGTGGCGAACCAGGATTCTGACACGATTATTCTTTTCCGGATCGATCCCAGGACCGGTAAGCTGAAGTCCGCGGGAAAGCCCATAGCTGTGCCGGCGCCAGTATCACTGGTTTATCTGACCCTTCGTTAAAGTCTGGCCATACTGTCGCTGTCAGCACTCTTGGTGAAGCCGTTAAGTGCAATCGTACTACGCCTGGGGAAGCCAGGAGATCGTTTGCCAGGCGGCTTTCAGAAGGGGCATGATGCGACCAGGGGGCCGATTAGCCGTATGAGCAATGGACACAATTGCTTAGTCTCAACCGTTGGCACTTATACAATGGCTTGGTTTTCAGTGTATTATGAACTTATTTAGAATATTTCTACGAATTAATAACCCAGGAATAACTTTCAGTCGTAAATTTGATACCGGAAAATGCAATCCTTGGAAAGCCAGGTCACAGAAACACTTGTTATTGCGCTTAGCCGCACGTCCGGAAGCTTCAGGCTTGTTGTCGGCGAGCAACGTTTTGATCAAACAACCTGCGAATTTCTGCTCACGTTTGCCTGTGTTCAGGGCAAAGACATGAACGAATACATGAGTAACCTGGCGACAGAATACGACAATGTCAGGGTTCCGCTCTCAGGCTGTGGAAAGTCTGTGACGCTCTGTCTTTCTGACTTTGCGAGACTTCGCAGCCTTTATAGCCAACGCATGTTCGAGTTAAAGCTCGAAGATCTCCTGATGCGCAACGGCATCTGCTCTGAAGAGCAGTTCTCCCGCCAAATGGCATAGACGTAGACTTCTTCTAAATTAGTTTGATTTCGCACGTTTTCTGCAAACGTTGCGTTGCTACAGTGTATTTTTGTTTAATAAACCGGTGATCAAGGCATCGTTAAATCAGATAAAAATGAAAACTACCTCTGTACTTCGTCAGAAGACATCACTTCAAGACAGCGTATTGGATATCCTGAATAAGCAAATGGCGGTGGAAGCACACTCGTCAGCGACTTACCTTTCTATGTCTGCATGGTGCTATTCACAGGGACTCAGAGGCTGCGGCGAATTCTTTCGCAAGCAGGCTGCTGAGGAGCGCGATCATATGATGAAGATCTTTGATTATGTCGCGGACTCAGGGGCATTGGCTATCTCCCCGGAAATCGCCAAGGTTGAGCGAGGTTTTGAAGACCTTCGATCAATTCTTGTTATGGCGCTTGATCAAGAGATCATGATCACTGAGAATTTCAACAAGATGACTGAACACTGTCAGAAGGTGCGCGATTATCAAACTGCGCGATTCCTGCAGTGGTATCTTGACGAGCAGTTCGAAGAAGAACAGCAGGCCCGCCGTTGCATTGAGATTTTCGATCTCATGAATGCGAAGGATGCGTTGTTCGACATCGACAGAGAAATACACGATCTTAAGAAAGACTAGTCGGGGCTCGTCTTTACCAATAACTTCAAAACGCGGTGCCTTAGCATCGCGTTTTTTTTGTTTCAATGCCTAACAGAGCTTAGATGTCAAGTGTAGAGACGAGCAAATCCTGCCATCATCGCACGACAACAAATACTAAGACGGTTATGTAATAATGGCGGCAGATAGGCCTATCAACAGCAACCCACGGCAGGTCTATGGGATGGTGGGCGAATCTTTATCCTTTAAGAATACGCATCTCCACGCGGCGATTCATTTTTCGTGCCTCGGGAGTCATTTCATTCTTCAAAGGCTGTGAACCTCCAAAGGCTTTTGTCTTTATACGATCCTTATTGATCCCCTTACCGACAAGATACTTCTTCACCGCTTCAACGCGAGCCTCAGACAATTCCATGTTAGCTTTGGAGCTTCCCTGATTGTCCGTGTGGCCCTCCAGCTGTATGACCATCTTCGAATTCTCTTTCATCATCTGACCTACTTCATCGAGCTCGCCAAAAGATTTTGGATCGATCGTTGATTTGCCCTGCGGGAAAATGAGGTTTGTTAAAGTCATCGTCTGTCCCGATGGCGTGAGAGAGATATCGCGCAATACTCTTTTTTGTGCATCGATGTCTTTCGGATCGACGATTACAGTTCTGGGATTATAGTCTTTGGCCTCTGCCGTGATCTGGTATTTGGCCGTGCCGAAGATTGGGAATGAAAAAGTGCTGTCGTTGAAGCGTCCGCTGATCCCTCCTGTTGGGATGCTGCTGTAACGTATGGTGGCTTTGATGCCTTTACCTGTGCGCGAATCGGAAATTTTTCCCTGCGCTACGATCTCATCCTGGGCATGAGCGGCAAGGACACAAAAGAGTGCTGAAAAAATAAGCAGGGTGTATTTCATAACAAGCAAGATAACAAAGACCATACCTTAACGCAAGGATGGGTGGGTGACTGGTGC
>Ga0247822_10001353_pt1 | contig 14926 bp, 9 predicted proteins | sample 13C_Cellulose_Da_FD_192423 | JGI IMG/M metagenome (GOLD analysis project Ga0247822, IMG submission 192423) | Soil microbial communities from agricultural site in Penn Yan, New York, United States - 13C_Cellulose_Day30 | ecosystem: Environmental > Terrestrial > Soil > Agricultural land | place...
CCCGGCCGAACAGGTGCTGGCGTGGTCCGAGTGGCGACGCGCCCACCAGCACCACGCCCGGGCGTGCCACTACCGGGCGCGCGGGGCCAGACCGCCCGACTGAGCATCTACAACTGTAGTACTAGAAGGGCGATGCGGGGCTTTGTCCCGCAACACCATCAGGCGTCGGCACGGCGGCAGTAATCAGTCTGCCGTCTGTACGAGCACCCACTGCGTCACCCGGCAGTGATTAGGGCCGCCAGTTCCACTGGGTCGGCCTGCTTGGCCAGATGCTCGTCGAACCCCACCTCCTTCGCCCGCCGGCGGTCCTCATCCTGGCCGTAGGCGGTCAAGGCGATCAACCGGACCGCGGACGTCGCCGGTCTCTGACCACGGCCGCCGGACTCGGTGTAGAACTGACCCGGCCGCACCCACGATTGCACCGAACTTGGGTGAGGACCCCCGCAACTCGCCGGGACCGCCCGGGTAAGCCTTGGGTCACCCGGGGTGACGTATCGTGGGTACGGCCTCACTCCCTCCGGTCCGCGGTCACGAACACCCGCAGCCCGTCCTCCTCGAACCACAGGGCGGCGGTCAGCCCGGCAAACGACCCCAGCAGCCGCCAGGTCGGGCTGGCCTCGGTCGGCCCGGCCGGCTGACGCGGGTCGTCGTAGCCCCTATGGAAATCGCACCGGCACGACTGGCCCACGAGCGCAGCCGGTTGAGTTTTTGTGCCCTTAGCCGCCACCCGCCGCGATGCCTAACCGACGAACACCCCGCCGGCGAACCCGGGAAGAGCATCGAATGCGAACGCCTCCGATGGCGCCCCGTTCACCAGTGTGTCACGGCCGGAGTAGCCCGTCACCCGGCTGCCTGCCCCGGCCCCGGCTCCGACCACCAGGTCGGCCAGGGCGTCCCCGTCCAGGTCCTTGACCGCCACCCGTACGCCCCCGCGGTTCGCCGTGTCACCGGCGAAGAAATCGGTCGTCCGGACCTGGGTGCCGGCGAGCAGGGCCGACCCGCTGATTGTACTCACCCGCGGCCCGCCGCCCGGCCCGCCGCCGGCGACCAGTTCGGCCTGGCCGTCCCCGTCCAGGTCGCCCGCGGTCAGGTAGACGCCGTTCCGCAGCCCGGTCTCGAACGCGAAGAAGTCGCCGAACAGCCGGGCCCGGTCGCCGGCCAAGGTGCGGCCGTCGAACCCGGCGACACGCGGTCCGCCGCCGAACCCGGCCGACACCAGCAGGTCCCCGACCCCGTCGCCGTTGATGTCCCCGACGGCGGCCCGGGCACCGCCGCGGAAGTCCGGGTCGTCGATCCCGAAGAAGTCGGCCATCTGGCCGAACCCGGCCCCGGAGAAGATGCGGACCCGTGGGCCGCCGCCTTCGTCCGGGGTGATCACCAGGTCGGCGACGCCATCCCCAGTTATGTCCCCGGCGGCAACGAAAACCCCGCCGGTGAACGACGCCTCGAACGGGTCGAGGACGAACAGTTCGATCCTGGTACGGCCGTCCAGTACGACCACCCGGGACGGGCCGCTGGGCCCGGTGCCCGCCACGAGGTCGGCGACACCGTCCGCGTTGAAGTCGGCGGCCGCCACCCGCACGTTGCCGGGATGCCCGAGGAACGGAGTGACGGCAAACCGCTCCGACTGGTCCGGATTGAAGAACCGTACCACCGGGCCGCCGGCGACCGCGAACTCCCGGGGTAATACCTGCCGAAGTGGTGGGGGATTCCCCAGCGGTGGCGGTGGCGGCACTGGGACCTCGAACGCGACGGGAGTGTCCGATCCAGTCGCGGCCGCCGAGGCGTTCCCGACTGCGTCACGGCTCGCCCGGGGCTGGATGTCGAGCGTGACCGACCCGGTACGGGTCATTCCGCCGACCGCGACCTCGTAGGTGGTGCCCGACCCGGTGACCACTGCGAACGTCGCGCCGGCCGTCCCGCCAAGCGCCACGCCGGCCGAGTCGAACCCGGTGACCGGCTCCGAGAAGACGACTGAGAACCGGACCGGCGCCGCGGTAGTCGTGCTGGGCTGACCCGCCGCACGGACGACCGAGACGGTCGGCCCGGTGGTGTCGATCGTGACCGACATCCGGCCCGACTCCAGTCCGATGTTCCCGGCGAGGTCCGCGGCACGGGCGGCGAACGAGTGGGTCCCGTCCGTCAGCGGAGCGGTGGTGAACGACCAAGCCCCAGAGGAGTCGACCGAGACCACGCCGAGCAGGGTGCCATCCCCGAAGATGGACAGAGTACTCCCCGGCTCGGCGGTGCCGGTCAGGGTGGGCGTGCGGTCGGCAGTGACCGGACCGACGACCGGACCGTCCGCGGCGAACCCGGCGATTGCCGGGGCGGTCGGCGGCGTCGTGTCCACCACCAGGGTGCGGACCGGGCTGACCCCCTGGTTCCCGAGGGCGTCGCTCACCCGTACCCGGAAGGCGTGCAGCCCGTCCGCCAGGGCCGACGTCACGTCGAAGGTCACTCCCCCGGGCGACACGGCGGCGGACGCATAACCGGTCTCGCCAGCGTCGACGAAGTCGCCGTCGTTGTTCCGGTCCACGTCCAGGATGGCCACGCCCCCGGCCCCCAGCCCGACTCCGGCGTCTGATGCGGTTACCATCACGGTCGGTGTGTTGTCCACGGTCGGGTCGGGGCCTGCGATCGACAGGGTCACGGTCGGACCCGTGTGGTCGAGTTGGTAGGTTTCGCCGCCGGTGAACCCGGCCGCCAGGCCCAGGCCGGCCGCGTCGGTGACCGACCCGTCGTCGATCACGTACAACCCAAGGGTGCCGTCCCCGGTCCCGGTGCTCACCGTGACCGTGTACGTGGTGCCGGACCCGGTGACCGCGGTCACCGCGGTCGAGCCTCCGAGCCCGCCGGCGACCGCCCGGAAATCGGTCGCGTCTACCCCGGTGACGGGCTCGCTAAAGGTGACCGTGAACCGCACCGTCGCCGCCCCCGTCGGGGTCGACCCGACCCGCGTCACCGACTGCACCGTGGGAGCCTTCCGGTTGAGGGTGAGCGGCGTCCCGGTCGTGAACACCGGCACCCCGCTCGCCCCGGTCCCGTAGAACGGGTTGCCCAGCGCGTCGCGGACCGAGTCGTCGTCCAAAACGTCCAGCCGAATCGTCCCGTCGCCGGTCCCGACGTTGACCTCGACCAGCCAGTACGCCCCGCCGCCGGTCACGGCGACGATCGACGCCCCGGTCACGTCCCCGGTCGTCTCTAGCACGAAGTCGGACGGGTCGATCCCGGTCACCGCCTCGCTGAGGGCGACATAGAAGGTCCGGGTCGCCGGGTCGGCGGAGGCGCCGGCGGGACCGGTGGCGAGCACCGTCGGGGCGGTCGCGTCGACCTCGAAGGCGGTGGACGCGGCGGCGACCAGCGGCAGGCCGGTGACCGGGTCGGTGATCCCGGACCCGGCCGCGGTCACCGTCAGCCGGTACACTCCGGTCGTCCCGGTCAGCCCGTCCAGCCCCGAGAGCGTGAACATCTTGTTGTCCGACGTGGTCAGGATGACGGACTGGTCATCCAGCGAGACGACGACCGGCGTGCCGGTCCCGACCTGACGGGTCAGGAGCAAGTCCTCCTTGCCGAACCCGTTCACCGCGGCGGTGAAGCTTATCGTGATGGACCCGACGGGGGTGTTCCGCGGGCTGGAGGTGACCGGTTCGAGCGCCACCGCGGGCCGCTCCAGGGAGATGACGACCACGTCCGCCGCCCCGTTGAAGTCGCCGGCCACGAAGTTGGACACCGCGGTTGAGAAAACGATCACCCGGCCGTTCCCGCTGACCGCCGCCTCAGAGGACGAACCGCCAACGAACGTCCCGACCTCGGCCTCGCCGGCTACCCGGACCTGCTGCGTGGCCGTCTCGTAGTAAAAGATGTCCCAGGACACCCCGGCGCTACCGTCCGTGCCACGGCTGTTGCCGCTCCGGAACGTGATCAGCCCGCCATCGTCGCTGATCGCCGGGTACATACTCGAATGGCCCCGGATCTGACCGGTCGGAGTTCGACTGACCAGGACGAGGGTGTCGGCCTCGCGGTCGAAGAGATAGACGTCGGATACACCGTCGGTGGTCTCGCCGGTTAACCGCCCGTACGAGACGAACGCCAGGTACCGGCCGTTCCCGCTCAAGGCCGGCGTCTGGTTCCACGGGACCCCGGCGGCGGTCCCGGAGGTCGTCCGGCTGACCAGGCGCACCTTCACCCCGACCGCCGCGTGGTCGTACACGTACAGGTCGGCGGCAAAGTTGGTGTCGCCCTCCCCGGTCAGATCGGTCGCAGTACTGGCGAAGGAGATCACCGTCCCGTCATGGCTGATCAGCGGCAGGCCGGAGTAGCCGCTGCCCGCGGCCCCGGCGGGGGTCCGGCTGACCAGGTCGATCTGCCCGCTCGCCCGGTCGTACCGGAACACGTCGGACGTCTTGTTATCGTCCCCGGCCACGAGTGTGCCGACCGTGCTGGTGAACACGACCGCCGACCCATCACCGGTCACCGCGACCCACGCCTCCCCGCCCTGGTAAATGGACTGCGCCAACCCGGCCGGCCTGCCGGTGGCGTCCCGGCTGACGAGGGTCACGGCCCCGGTCGTCCGGTCGAACAGGAAGGCGTCCTCCACATTGTTCGTGTCGTCCGGGACGAGGTCCGGTGCCGTGCTGATGAACGCGACGAACCGCCCATCGTCGCTGATCGACGGGGAATAGGACGGATACCCCGAAGGGGCTGGAGTTTCATTCCGTCGGGTCACCTGGGAGACGGTTCCGGCCCGCCGGTCGAACAGGAACACGTCGCTCGAAAGATTGGCGTCTCCCGGGACGAGGTCCCCGGCCTGACTCACGAATGCCACGTAGTTGCCGTCCCCACTGATGACGGCGACCGGGCCCGCGTATTGGCCGACGGCCACACCGATCGCCCGGCCGGCGGTGTCTCGGCTGACCAGTGTGACCTGCCCGGTCGCCCGGTCGAACAGGTACACGTCCGGCAGGTTGTTGGCGTCGCCGGCGACCAGGTTCCCGGCGTCGCTCACGAAGACGGTGTACCGCCCGTCGTCGCTGACCGCGAGTTGCTGGTACTGACCCCCACTCAAGTGCGAGGCGGCGTTGGCCGTGGCCGACGCCGGGCCGGCCCTGCGGGAGGCCAGCGCCACCGCGCCCGCCGCCCGGTCGAACAGGAAGGCGTCCTCCGACCCGCCGACGTCCCCGGCCACCAGGCCCGGGGCGTTGCTCCGGAAGACCACCGCCGACCCGTCGCCGCTGACCGCAGGGGCGGACGCCCCGCCGTCGGCATACCCCCCGTCGGCCGTTCGACTGACTAGTGAAGCCGACCCGGCCGCCCGGTCGAACACGGCCACATGGGTCGGGAGGGAAAACCCGCCCACTGGGAATCCGTTCCCGCCGGGCAGGTTCGAGGCATTAGTCGTGAACGCCACCACCTCTCCGCCGTCGCTTATGGACTCGACGTACGAGACGCCGTTCAGCACCCCGCCGGCGGCGGTCCGACTGACCAGGGCGACCGACCCGCTCCGACGGTCGAACAGGAACACGTCCGCGGCACGATTGCCATCGCCCGCGACGATGCTGTTATCCGTGCTGTTGAACGCCACATAATTCCCGTCCCCGCTCAGGACAGCGGGGCTCAACGTGTTCGTGTAGGAGTCCACCCCGGCCGGCTTACCGGTGGCGTTTCGGCTAACCAGGGTGATCGTCCCGGCCGCCCGGTCGAACAGGAACACGTCCTGTCGGCCGTTCGAGTCGTCGGCGACGATCCCGTCTGCCTCCGACCCGAACAGGACGACGTTGCCATCGTCGCTTACCCCGACCTCCGTCGGCCAGAAGGCCTTCACCCCCGCGGCGGTGCCGTCGGCCTTGCGACTGACCAGCACGGTGCTGCGGTCGGACAGCCTCGTCAGGTACACGTCGGTCAGGGCGTTCGCGTCCCCGGACTCGACGAGGTCGTCCGCGTCACTCTTGAAGACGACCACCGACCCGTCCCCGCTGACCACCGGCGAGTGCGACCACCCGTCGGCCGCATACGGTGCGACGCCCCAGCGGCTGACCAGGGTCATCTGGTCGGAGGCGAAGTTGTAGGCGTATACGTCATCGGAGTTGTTGAGGTCGTGGACCTGTCGGTCGAGGCGCGTGGAGGAACGGCCGAACGCGACCACGTTCCCGTCGTCGCTGATCGAGACGGTTTCGGCAGCCACATTATGACCGGCGTCCCCATCGACGTTACGGCTGACCAGAGCGGTGGTCCCGATGACCCGGTCGTACCGGAACAGGTCGCGGGTGGGTGAGCTCCAGTCCAACACTTTCCCGCCGGATCGGTTCGTGTGGCTAACCACAGTTCCGGCGTCGGCGGTACTGACGTAAGTCACGTACCGGCCGTTGCCGCTGATGGCGAACGGTCGGGAGACGTCGATCCCGATCGCGTTTCCCGCGAGATCACGGCTGACCAGGGTGACGACCCGGGTGTCCCGGTCGTACAGGAACAGGTCCGGGCTGCCGTTGGTGTCGCCCGGGACAACGTTGTCCGCTCTACTGGCGAATGTCATGTACCGCCCGTCATCGCTGACGCTGACGGTACCGGTTACCGACCCCGCGGTCTCCACCTGGAACCCGGCCAGAGATGCGACCTGCACGGTCGGCACCGACCGCTCTTCGAGCAACTCCAGGCGGAGGCTGGGGAAACGCTTACCAAATCGCCGGGACGGACCGGGCAACGGCTTGCCGAGGGGTGAGGTCATGAGACTTAGGGTGCAGGACGCGAGTAGAGGAACAAATAATGGTGCGAGGTCAGTCGGCCAAGTTCAGTAGGGTGGGTGATTCAGCTAGTCGGTGTGTTCATACTTAACTTTATAGGGCGATAACGGTTCGACAAGATGAAGAATGTTGTCCCAGGATACGATAGGTCAACCCAACGTTCGGTGCTAATACTGGGTCCGGCCGCCAGGTTTGTCGTTACCAGATTTCAACTGTAATGATGAACAGCCAAACCCAAGGAACACAATCCACTCCTCGCAACACGGGACTGGACCGGCACTCCGGAGGATCGATTGCGGGGCCATCAGGACGCAAGCCCGTCGTCCCGACGGCTCATCCCGGATTGTCGATTCTGTTGCTCCTGCCTTTCACAGTATTTCACACAACGACCCCCGATTGCACGACTCCTTGTGGTTCCACACAAGGGATGCGGCTTGACGCAAGGGGCAGCATGTGGCAGGTTCTCCCTGAAAACCAAGTCGTTCGGAGCGTTTTCTGGAGGGCTGTAAGCGCGTTTCGGGACCAAGAGGTCGCAGGTTCAAATCCTGTCAGCCCGACTGCAACGAAGTCCCGTCAGCCGAAGCAGTTCAGCTTACCTCGGGGCGTTCCCGAGCGCGGCCGCAGACGCCGGGTTCTGGCGTAGTTCTACGCCAAAACGCGGAGCGCCGCATGCCACGCCCCAAAAACCCCGTCCCCGCCTACCTCCGGCACAAGCCCACGAACCTGGCCTACGTCCGCATCCCGGACGGCGCCGGCGGCCGCCGGGTCGTGTACCTCGGCCGGTACGACTCCCCCGAGAGTCGACAGGAGTACCGCCGACTGCTCCACACCCTGGACGCCGACACGCCCGGGGTGACGACGTGGAAGGCGGGGCGGTCCGACCGTGGCCGAGATCCTTCTGGCCTTCCTCTGCCACGCCCAGGAGCACTACCGCCGGCCGGACGGGACGGCCACCAGCGAGGTGCTGGAGTTCAAGATCATCAGCCGGACGGTGCGGGAGCTGTTCGGCCGCACCCCGGCCGCCGAGTTCGGTCCCAAGGCGCTCGCGGCCGTCCGCCACCAGATGACGAACATTGGGCTCTGCCGCCGGGTGATCAACAAGCGGGTCGGTCGCGTCAAACTGATCTTCAGGTGGGCCGCGGCCCGGGAACTGGTCCCGGTCACGGTCTACCAGTCGCTCGCCACCCTGGCGGGTCTGCAGAAGGGGAGGACCGCGGCCCGCGACCCGGTACCGATCGGCCCGGTCGATGACGCCGACGTCGAGGCCACGCTCCCCTACCTCCGGCCGGAGGTCGCCGCAATGGTCCGTGTCCAGCGGCTGACCGGGATGCGGCCAGGCGAAGTATGCCGGCTCCGCTCGGCCGACATCGACCGGAGCGGCCCGGTGTGGCTGTTCACCCCTGCCGAGCACAAGATGGCCCACCGCGGTCGGCCGCGGGTGATTGCCGTCGGCCCGACGGCGCAAGTGATCCTCTCCCGGGACTGGCCGGCCGACCCACACGTCTACTGCTTCTCGCCGCGTCGAGCGGTCGAGGCCATGCACGCCGAGCGGTTGGCCAAGAGGAAGACGCCCCGGCACGCGAGCTGCGTCCGCCGGTACGACGCCGAGCGGGTGCAAGACAGGCGCAGGTCGCCCGGGTCGAGATACACAACCACCGGGTACCGGCACGCCGTGGCCCGCGGGGTACGCCGGACGAACGCCGACCGGGCCCGGCACGACGTCCCCGACGGCCACCACGGCCCGAACCTGCCGCCTATCCCCCACTGGCACCCGAACCAGCTGCGGCACGCCCACGCCACCGAGGTCCGCCGGCGGTTCGGACTAGAGTCCGCCCAGGTGGTCCTTGGTCACACCAGGGCCGACGTGACGCAGGTGTACGCCGAGCGGGACGCCGCGCTGGCATTGCGCGTGGCCATTGAGATAGGGTAACTTGATACTACTGCGGGCCGGGAGTAGCTACCCAGCGGTCGTCTCCGTGGATCCTGCCTCCAGGTCAGGGCAGACGGGGGCGGCCCTCGCCGCCCAACCTGGAGACCACCTCGTGTCTGGCACTACTCCCGTTGATTATGCGGAGCCGCTCGCCAAGGCACTGACGGAGATCACGAGATTGTGCGAGGAAAATAGGAGGTTGCGTGACGAGTGCGACGTATGGCGGCAATTATATGAACGCCATGCGAGAGTCGCGACTGTCAGGTCTGATAGGATTCGCGCCCTAACCTCGACAACCAAGTACGACGGACTCCGGGACGCCGCCCGACAATCCGGGGTTAAGGGTACCGCCGCCATAATTATTAAGTTCATCTGCGACGGCCGCGGGACCGCGCCACTGGCCAACCTCCGCACAGTATGCCACTGGACCGGGACCGATGAGAACTGCTGGAATGGTGCCCGTCGGCGTCTCAACCAGAAACTACACCCGTATGGTTGGACGATCGAGACGATCGACCACGCAGCAGTGGCCCGCCGGCTGACCAAAGCGGAGCGACCCGACACGATCCGGTCCCGGGGTCGGAGCCGGTTTGGCAAGCGACGGGGAAAGGACGCGTAAGCAACAGGGAAACGGCAGCTCCACTGCGCGATGATTCCTCCTGAGTAAGGAGGAATCCCCGATGCACCACAAGTACGATCCGCTCTCGCAGATCCCCAGCCCCCAAGTCGTCCGCGAACAGTTGGCCGAAACGCAGGCGCTGGCCGCCCGGCTAGCAATCCTTCTCGATCTCGCCGAGCGCTTGCACGCAGTAGCGACCACCTCTAGCGCGACACCGGCCGACCCGGGCCAAGGGGTGGCGCGTGATTGATTCGCCACTCACTGGTGAGAAACTGCTCTCCCTTTCAGAAGCCGCCCAGCAGTTTCCTGGGAGCCGGGGCGCCGCGCGACTGCACCCAGCGACACAGACACGCTGGATCTTGAAGGGCGCTCGCGCCGCCGACGGTGGTCGGGTCAATCTGGAGGCGATCCGCGTTGGATCGCGCTGGCTTATGAGTGCTGAGGCGCTCGCCCGGTTCTTCGCCTCGTTGACTCGTGCGCAAACCGAAGTCCCCATCCGCACCCCCGCCATCGGGCCAGCACGGCCGCAGACGAAGAGTTACGCCGGTTGGGCGCTTGAGCGCAAAAAGTGTCGGCCCGGGCCGACACTCAGCCTTCCATACGTCATTGGGATTAAATGATGGTATCTGGACAGACTCACGTAAACAACGGCAGTTGTACCCAGTCCGAGGGCGCCGCGTGGGCGGCCCGAGTCGCGGTACTGGCTCGACTAACCCTGGCCCACCTCATCGTCCGCGCCGACCGGTACGGCAAGTACGGGCCAGACGGCCGCACGTGGATGTAGCCGTCAGACCGAGAACAGAACCTGCCCCCCGAGCCGTTGGCCGCCGAGCGCCTGGCACAGCACTACCGCGGCGAGCCCTGGAACATCGTCGGCTCCCTCACGCTGGACATCGCCGGAATGGGCAAGGAGCTGGTTCTCGACATTGATGCGCACGACGGGCAAGCTCACGACGCCGCGGCAAACCTGAGGTTTGCCGCCCAGATCTGGCGCGTGTGCAACGGCCTGGGGGTTACCGCCCTCGTCTACGGTAGCAACGGCAAGGGGGGAGTTCACGTCCGCGTGGGCTTCGCGAGACTGATGCCCGGGTGGAAGCTCCGCCGGTTCGGTTTCTGGCTGGTGCGGGGTTGGAAGGACGCCGGGGTCTTAACCGCGCCGGAGGTGTTCCCGAAACAGGATCGCCCCGGGTCGGAGGGGTGCGGCAACTACGTCCGTCTTCCCGGCAAGCATCACAAACGCGACTACTGGCCCGAGGTGTTCGACGGCCAGCGCGGCTTGACCGGCTCCGCCGCCGTCGATCACGTTATCCGGGTGTTATCGAATCCGAACGACCCCGCGCGGATCCCCGGCCCGAAGGGAAGCAGGGCAACTGGCTGGTGATGCCGTCGGAGGACGAAGTGACCTCGCCGACGTCCGTCATACCCGAGGGTCCTCCGCGACATGGACCAGGCCACGCACAACAAGATCGTATCGTTCATCTGGGGGATCGCCGACGACGTGTTGCGCGACCTGTTCAAGCGGGGCAAGTACCCGGACGTCATCCTGCCGATGTGCGTGCTGCGGCGGCTCGACGCGGTGCTGGAGCCGACCAAGAAGGCCGTCCGCGACACCAAGAAGCAACTGGACGAGTTGGGCATCACCGAGCAGCGGGCCGCCCTGTGCGAGGCCGCCGGACAGGCGTTCTACAACACCTCCGAGTTCACCCTCCGCGACCTGAAGGGCCGCGCCAGCCAGCAGCAGCTCTTAATCGACTTCGAGGCGTACCTCGACGGCTTCTCCGCCAACGTCCAGGAGATCCTGGAGAACTTCAAGTTCCGCAACCAGATCCCCACCCTCTCTCGAAGGCCGACGCCCTCGGCACGCTCATCGAGAAGTTCCTCGACACCGAAATCAATCTCGCCCCGAAACCGGTCCTGAACGACGACCGGTCGGTCAAGCACCCCGCGATGGACAACCACGCGATGGGGACGGTCTTCGAGGAACTGGTCCGCAAGTTCAACGAGGAGAACAACGAGGAAGCCGGCGAGCACTGGACCCCGCGCGACGCGGTCAAGCTGATGGCCGACCTGATCTTCCTCCCCGTCGCCGACCAGATCCGCTCCGGCTCGTACCTGCTTTACGACGGCGCGTGCGGCACCGGCGGCATGCTCACCGTCGCCGACGAGCGCCTGCAAGCCCTGGCCGGGGTGAAGGGCAAGACCGTCAAGACGCACCTCTTCGGCCAGGAGATCAACCCGAAGACGTTCGCCATCTGCAAGGCGGACATGCTGCTCAAGGGCGAGGGTGAGAACGCCGACCACATCGTCGGCGGCGCGGAGTGGTCCACCCTCTCGCACGACGCCTTCCCGGCCCGCGAGTTCGACTTCATGCTCACCAACCCGCCCTACGGCAAGAGCTGGAAGAAGGACCTCAACGACCTGGGCGGCAAGGACGGCATGTGCGACCCGCGCTTCCAGGTCGCCCACAACGGCGAGGAACTCTCGCTGGTGACCCGCTCCAGCGACGGGCAGATGCTCTTCCTGGCCAACATGGCCAGCAAGATGAACCACAGGTCCCCGCTCGGCAGCCGGATCGCCGAGGTCCACAACGGCTCGTCCCTCTTCACCGGTGACGCCGGCCAGGGGGAGAGCAACATCCGCCGCTGGCTCATCGAGAACGACTGGCTCGAAGCCGTCGTCGCGCTGCCGCTCAACATGTTCTACAACACCGGCATCGCCACCTACGTCTGGGTGCTCACCAACCGCAAGCCCGACCACCGCAAGCGCCAGGTCCAGCTCATCGACGCCACCCAGTGATTCAAGCCGCTGCGCAAGAATCTCGGCAAGAAGAACTGCGAACTCGCCGAGGACGACAGCCGCCGCATCTGCGACACGCACCGCGACTTCGCCGAAACCGCCCTGTCGAAGGTCTTCCCCAACGACGCGTTCGGCTACTGGAAGGTGACCGTCGAGCGGCCGCTGCGGCTGCACAGCCAGCTCGCGCCGAAGGCCATCGAGTCCCTCCGCTTCGCCTCCGGCGACGAGGAGATCCGCGCCGCGCTGCACGACGAGCTTGGCGACGCCCTGTTCACCGACTTCGCGCCCGTGAAGGTGGACCTGGAGAAGCGGCTCCTGAGCTGGGGCAACGACGAGGCCGAGGACGACGCCGACGAGGACGCCCCGCCCCGTAGGGGGCTGCCCGACAAGAAGCGGAAGAAGCGACTCGACGCGAAGACCTGGGAGCGTGACGGCCGGCTCGTCGAGGCCGCGACCGCGCTGAGAGCGGAACTTGGCGGTGACCTGTTCGAGGACCACAACCGGTTCCGCGACGCCGTCGAGGCCGCGCTCAAGAAACTCGGCCTCAGGCTCGGCGCGGCCGACCTGAAGACCCTGTACCGGGCCGTGATCTGGCGGGTCGAGACGGCCGTGCCGGTCTTCGCCAAGGTCCACAGGTCCGGCAAGGCGACCGCCGACCCGCTCCGCGGCCGGTTCGAGGCGACGGTCGGCGGCAAGGCGTGCGTCGTCGAGTACGAGCCGGCCAGTGACCTCCGCGACACCGAACAAGTCCCGCTACTGGAGCCGGGCGGCGGCGATCGCCCACACGCTCGCCGCGGTGGCCCTGGAGATGGGCAAGGTGGGCAAGCCGCCGGAGATCCACTTCGGCTGGACCGAAGAGAGCCCGGTCAGCGGGACCTTGGGGTTCCTGCTGTTCGGCGAGGGGAACGTGCCGTGGATGGTCCGGGAGCTAATCCACCGGGCCGAGCCGGACCCGAGCAAGCGTCCGAAGGTCGTAATAGCCGATAGCTGACGGGACAACTACCGGCGATACCTCACGCACCTCACTCCAGCCCTGAGATCCGGTGGGCAGTTTTCCCTGTTCCGTGAAACTCCTCGCGCTTCGCGGAGTGGTCACTTCATCTCTCGCTGGCCACGACTGGTTTTCACCGACATGATCCTGTCATTCAACGACAAGATCGTGGAGTGAGAACCCGGACTGAGCCGAACCGCGACGACAGGTAAACGCCGACGGCGACCTCATCCCGACCCACGCCAGCGGCCACATCTACGCCGATGACTTGGGCAAACTCGTGACTGTCTTGAACGCATAGTCGGTCATCCCCATCCACACCTTCGAGCCCCAGATGCTCTGCGACCAGTTCCCGAACGCGGAGTTGCGGTCGGACGGCGATCCCTACCACCTCTGCTGCGCGACCGGCTTTACGCCTTCCAGCGGGTACCCGATCCGGACGGCCGTCCGCAGAGAATCGAACCCGTGACCAAGACCCTGGCCGAACTCCAATCTCTCTGCCACCAAATCGGAATCATCGTCCCGTCTCAGCACCGGCCCGCCGCTCACTGGCATGGTCCCGCCGGACGGCAGGAGCGACCAGCAGCGCCACGGGATTTGGCCGAAGGCCACCGAGCCAACCCTTTACCCGGCGAAACTGGGCCGCGAGCCGTCCTTGGCACCGCGCTGCGGCATTCGATCAGCGTTCACGGCTGCCGGGATTTACCCATTGACCTCCCCACTCCTGGCTCAGTCCTTGGAGCCACGCGTCCCAGGCTGCTCGGGACCGCGAAGGGGGATAAGGAACAGGGGCGATCGGCTCCTGCGACGTCCAGATGATCTCGATTCGCCCGTCAGTGCTGAAGCGGCCGAGCCGGGCTGTTCGCCACGCGTGCTGGTTGTGCGGATCGATCCGCACCAACCCCTCGGGCGCCTCGAAACTTTGACCGCCCAGGGCGAGGCGGATCGCCCCCACGTCCTCACTGCCCACCGTCTGCACCGCCTGCGCCCAGAGATTCACCCCGGCGTACGCCGCCGCCACGGGATCAGAGGTCATCCGGTGGAGTCCGTAGCGTTCCTGGAAGCGGCGCACGAACTCATGGTTCTCGGGTCGGTCGATGTTCTGGAAATAGTTCCAGGCCGTGTAGTCGCCCGCCACGTCGTGCGCCACCAGGCTACGCAACTCGTGCTCCACCGTGCCGAAGGAAACGGTCGGCATCCGGTCCGGCCTCACGCCCGCCCGGCGCAGCGCCCGGTAGAACTGCACCTTGCTGTCCCCGGCGATCATCTCCAGGAGCACCTCCGGCTGAGCCCGCACCAGCGCCTGGACCAGATCGGCGACCTCGCCGCTACCTAGCGGCAGGTACGCTTCGCCGACGATCTCGCCTCCCAGGGCCGTCACCTCATCCTTGATGATCGCGGCGGTCGCGTGTGGCCAGACGAAGTCGGAGCCGACCAGGAAGAAGCGTCGGCCCAGGTGTTCCGATGCCCAGCGCATCGCCGGTATTACTTGCTGGTTGGGAAGCGCCCCGGTGTAGACGATGTTCGGCGACTGCTCCAGTCCCTCGTACTGCATCGGATACACCAGCAGGTGGTCGTGCTCCTCGACCACCGGCCGCACCGCCTTGCGGCTCGCCGAGGTCCAGCAGCCGAAGATGGTGTGCACCCGCTCGCGGGTGATGAGCCGCTCGGCTTGCCGCGCGTGCGTGGGCCAGTCGGATAGCCCATCGACGACAACGGCCTTGAGGCGACGGCCCAGCACGCCTCCCCGCTGGTTGATCTCCTCGACGGCCAGCAGGGTACCTTCGACCACTGGCGTTTCACTGTGGCCCATCGTGCCCGACAGGGAGTGCAGTATGCCCACACGGAGTACC
>Ga0247822_10001356_pt1 | contig 14922 bp, 12 predicted proteins | sample 13C_Cellulose_Da_FD_192423 | JGI IMG/M metagenome (GOLD analysis project Ga0247822, IMG submission 192423) | Soil microbial communities from agricultural site in Penn Yan, New York, United States - 13C_Cellulose_Day30 | ecosystem: Environmental > Terrestrial > Soil > Agricultural land | place...
GGCGTACTACGTCACCGGCCGGGCCTGACAAGAACACGGACAGGGGAAGCAGCACATGTGCGGAATCGCGGGTTTCATGGGTCCCAGCGTCGTCTCGACGGAGGCGCGGCCCTGGCTGGAGCGGATGATCCAGCCTCTGGCGCACCGCGGCCCGGACGGCTTCGGTTTCCACGCCGCGCCGAGTATCGGGCTGGCACATGCGCGCCTGTCGATCATCGACCTGTCCACCGGCGACCAGCCCATCCACAATCCGCGCCGCACCGTGTGGACGGTGTTCAACGGGGAGATATTCAACTTCGTCGAACTGCGCAGGATGCTGGAGGACAAGGGCCACGTGTTCTACACGCAGTCCGACACCGAGGTGATCGTGCACCTGTACGACCGCTACGGCGAGGATTTCGTCCATCACCTCAACGGCCAGTTCGCCATCGCCCTGTGGGACAGCGAACGCCAGCGCCTGGTGCTGGCGCGCGACCGGGCCGGCATCCGTCCGCTGTACTACACCCGCCAGCGCGGTCGCCTGTGGTTCGCCTCCGAAGTGAAATCGCTGCTGGCGGTACTGCCGGAGTGCGCGCATCTCGAGCCGCAGGCGTTGCTGCAGACGCTGACCTACTGGGCGCCGGTGGATCCGGAGACGCTCTACCAGGGCGTGCAGAGCCTGCCACCGGGGCATGTGCTGACGGTGGAGCGCGACGGGCGCCAGCACCTGCGCCGCTATTGGGACTGGACGTTCCCCGACGCGGACGCGACATCGCCTTCGCGGTACCCGCTCACGCTGGAGCAGGCCACGGCGGAGCTGCGCGAACTGCTGGTCGATGCGGTGCGCCTGCAGCTGCGTGCCGACGTTCCGGTGGGCGCCTACCTCAGCGGCGGCCTCGACTCCTCCGGCATCGTCGCCCTGATCCGCGGCTTCACCGACACGCCGGTACGCACGTTCTCGGTGGCGTTCGAGGATGGCGAGTTCGACGAAAGCGCGCACCAGCAGGCGATGGTGCGGCACCTGGGCACCGACCACACCACGCTGATGTGCACGCGCCGCGACATCGGCAATGCGTTTCCGCGCCTGATCCGCCACACGGAAACACCCGTGCTGCGCACCGGGCCCGTCCCGCTGATGCTGCTGGCCGGCAGTGTGCGCCAGCACGGCTACAAGGTCGTGCTGACCGGCGAAGGCGCCGACGAAGTGTTCGGCGGCTACGACCTGTTCAAGGAAGCCAAGGTGCGACGCTTCTGGGCGCGCCAGCCCGGCTCGCGCCTGCGACCGCGCCTGCTGGAGAAGCTGTACGGCTACCTGCAGAACTCGCCGGTGAGCAGTCCCGCGTTCGCGCAATCGTTCTTCGGCCAGGGCATGGAGCACCTCCACCGGCCGATCTTCGCGCACGTGCCGCGCTGGACCACCTCGCAGCGCGCCTTCGCCTTCCTGTCGCCGGACCTGCGGACCACGGCCGCGCACTGGGACCCGCTGGAGGCGTACGAGCACACGCTGCCGCCGGACATCGCGCGATGGAGCGCTCTCGCGCGCGACCAGTACGTGGAAGCCAAGTCGCTGCTGGCCGGCTACCTGCTGTCCTCGCAGGGCGACCGGGTGGCGATGGCGAACTCGATCGAGGGCCGTTTCCCGTACCTCGACCATCGCGTCATCGAGTTCGCCAACCGCCTGCCGCCCAGCTTCAAGATCCGCGGCATGACGGAAAAGTACCTGCTGCGGCGCGCCCTGGCGGAACTGCTGCCGCCGGATATCGTGCAGCGGACCAAGCAGCCGTACCGCGCACCGGACAGCCAGAGCTTCTTCTTCGACGGCAAGCCGCTGGACTACGTCGCCGACCTGCTGTCACCCGATGCGATCCGCGATGCCGGCTATTTCGACCCCGCGCCGGTATCGCGGCTGGTGGAGAAGTGCCGGCTTGGACGGGCGACGGGCTTTGCCGACAACCAGGCATTCGTGGGCATCCTTTCCACGATGCTGGTGCACCGCCAGACCGTCGAGGCGCGCTTGTCGCCCCTCCCGGCGGCACAACCTTCCGGCGCGGTCGCGTAGGACGCACACTCGGACATCTCGAGGGGATCAAGGCATGGATTGGCGGGTCAAGGGCACCATCCAGAAAATTCTCGGCGCGCTGCCCGGTGGGCACGGGCTGCACTTCCACCTGCAGCGCCGCTTCGGCGGCCTGCGCGATTTCGACGGTGAACTCGCGACCAAGGTGGACGACTGGGAAATCATGATCGGCCACCTGCGCGGCGCCGGCGTGGTGCTGCCCGGCGTCCGCTGCTTCGAGATCGGTACCGGGTGGTACCCCACGTTCCCGTTCGCCTGCTATCTGGCAGGTGCCGCACGCGTGACCACGTACGATCTCAACCCGCACCTGCGCATGGACCTGACGTTGCGCTGTGCGGACGTGCTCGGCCGTTTCCTCGACCGCATCGCCACGGCCGCCGGAGTTCCGCTCGCCGACGTCGAACAGCGCCATCGGCAGCTGCTCGACCGCCTGCGCGCGGGTGCCGACCTCGACGCCGCCAGTGGCGGCGTGATCCATTACCGCTCGCCGGCGGATGCCACCCGCACCGCGCTTCCGGACGGCGATGTCGATGTGGTGTTCTCGAACAGCGTGCTCGAACACGTGCCGCCGGATGTGATCGATGCGATGTATGCCGAATCCATGCGGATCCTGTCGCCGCGCGGCCTGATGTTCCATTCGGTCAATTGCGGCGACCATTACGCGTACGTGGACCGCAGCATCCACCAGCTGCACTACCTGAAATATTCCGACAACCAGTGGCAGCGCTGGAACAACGCCTTTCTCTACCAGAACCGCCTGCGCGCGCACTGGTTCGTGGAAGGCGCGCGCCGGCATGGATTCGACATCGACCTGGACACGTCCACGACGCGGCCCGAACGCATGCGCCAGCTCGCCGGCACGCCCGTGCACCCGCAGTTCGCCCACGTCCCGGCCGAGCAGCTGTGCATCACCAGCGTGGATTTCATCGCGCGCAAGCCGGCTGCGAGCGCGGCCGGCTGACCCTCGCGCGCTACTGCGGCGCAGCCTGTGCCGGTGCGGGTGTGGCGGGCGCAGGGGCGATACGCAGCAGCTTGCCGTCGGGTGCCGGCGCATCCACCAGCACGTACAGCGCGCCATCCGGCCCCTGCCGCACATCGCGGATCCGCTGGTTGCGTTCGGTCAGCAGGCGTTCTTCGTGCACCACGCGGTCGCCGTCCAGTTCCAGGCGGATCAGCGCCTTGTCCGCCAGCGCGCCCAGGAACAGGTTGCCCTTCCAGCCCGGCAACGCGTCGCCGGTGTAGAACGCCATGCCGCTGAGACCGGGGGACTTCGCCCAGACGTGATGGGGCTGCTCCATGCCGGGCGCCGCCTTGCCCTGCGAACCCGGTACGGGCCGGCCGCTGTAGTCGATCCCGTGCGTGATCACGGGCCAGCCGTAGTTGAGCCCGGCTTTGGGCAGATTGAGTTCATCGCCGCCCATGGGCCCATGTTCGGTGGCCCACAACTGGCGCGTCACGGGATGCAGGGCTGCACCCTGCACGTTGCGATGCCCGTACGACCAGATCTCGCCACGGGCACCTGCGCGCGACACGAAGGGATTGTCGGCCGGCACCGTGCCATCGGGATGAATGCGCGCGATCTTGCCCGAGAGCTTGTCCAGCTCCTGCGCCGTGGCCGCACCGACGCGATTGTCGCCCTGGGTGACGAACAGATTGCCCTGGTCGTCGAACACCAGCCGTGCGCCGACATGGGTGCCGTGCGAGAGCTTGGGCTCCTGCCGGTACACGACGGTCGACTCGACCAGCGCATCACCCTGCAGCTTGCCGCGCACGACTGCAGTCCCTGCCTTGTTGCCGCGGAAATTGGGCTCGGCGAAGGCCAGGTAGACCCATCCGTCCTGCGGGTAACCGGGTGACAGTGCGACGTCCAGCAGGCCGGCCTGTCCGTCGACGAAGATCTCGGGCAACCCGGTGAAGGGTGCCGACACGCTGCCGTCGGCGGCGATCCTGCGCAGTCGCCCCGCCCGTTCGGTGACCAGCATGCCGCCGCCGGGCAGGAAGGCGAGCGACCACGGATGGTCGAGGCCGACGACCTGTTCCGACACCACGAAATCCTGCCTCTCCGACGCGTAGGCCGTTGGCGCCGGATCCTGCACCGAGCGGGGAGGCGCCGCGGGCGCGGCGACGGGATCGGCCTGGCGGCACGCCGCCAGCGCCAGGACCAGCAGACACAGGGAGAAACGCATCGTGGACTCCTGTCGGCGCGGATACTGGGCGGCGATGGTAGCACCGGCGGATCGGCGGCCAGCCCCCCATCCGGATGGCCGGTGATACGCGGAACCGCCGTTCATGTGAGCAGCAACGGAACAAGAAGCGTTGGGGAAACCATGCCGCAGAAGCAGCAGATCAAAACCTTCATCCTGCAGAACTTTCTCTTCTCGGATGACCCTTCCGCCGTGGGCGATCAGGATTCGCTGATCCAGGGCGGCATCATCGACTCGACGGGGATCCACGAGCTGGTGTTCTTCCTGGAGGACGCGTTCAAGCTGCAGATCGCGGCGGAAGAGATGACACCCGCCAACTTCGATTCCATCCAGACCGTCGACGCGTTCGTCTCGCGCAAGCTGGCCGGCTGACCCGTCGCGTACGCCGTCGCCATGGAGCGCCTCGCCACCCGACTCGCGCGGATCGCACGTACCACGCCGCAACGCACCGCGATGGTGGAGGGCGATCGCACGATCGACTACGGCAGCTTCTGGTCGCAAGCGTCCGGCTTCGCGCACCACCTGCGTGAGGCCGGCCTGCAGGCCGGCGAACGCGTGGCGCTGGTGCTTCCGAACAGGATCGAAGCCGCCGTTGCGCTGTATGGCATCTGGCTGGCCGGCGGCGTCGCCGCGCCCCTGAATGCGCAGGCACGCTCGCGCGACTTCATGCCCTGGCTGCGCCACTGCGGCGCGCGCTTCGTGGTGCATGAGAGTGGCCATCGCGACATGGAGCAGACGCTGGCGCAATGGGACGACACCGCCCCCATGCCACGCGCGATCGCGCTGTCCCCGGACGACGACCTGCCACGTGCCGAGGGCGACGACGACTGGCCGCAGGACGATGCCGACGACACGCTGGCACAACTGCTCTACACCTCGGGCACGACAGGTGAGCCCAAGGGCGTGATGCTGAGCCATGGCAATCTCGCCGCCAACACCGATGCCGTCGTCGCTTATCTGGAGCTGACGCGCGACGACGTGATCGTCAGCGTGCTGCCGTTCTACTACGCCTACGGCGCATCGGTGCTGCATACCCACCTGGCCAGCGGTGCGTGCATCGTGCTTGGCCCGGGCATGGTCTTCCCGATCCAGGTGCTCGACGCGCTGCAGCGCCACCGCGCGACCGGCTTCTCCGGCGTTCCGTCCACCTACGTGTTGCTGATGGACATGCTGGAGCGCCGCAGCCACGACCTGTCTTCGCTGCGTTACCTGACGCAGGCGGGAGGTGCGATGGCGCCCGCCGTGGCCGACCGTGTCCGCGCCGTGCTTCCGGATGCGCGCCTGTTCCTGATGTACGGCCAGACCGAAGCCACATCGCGGATCAGCTGGCTCCCGCCGGAACGGCTTGACGACAAGCGCGGCTCGGTCGGCATCCCGGTGCAGGATACACAGTGGCGCATCCTGCGCGAGGACGGCAGCCCCGCCTCGACGGGCGAAGCAGGCGAAGTCTGCGTGCGTGGGCCCGGCATCATGCAGGGCTACTGGAACCATCCCGCCGGCACCGGGGCAGTCCTGCGCGATGGCTGGCTGCATACCGGCGATCTCGGCCATGTCGACGCCGACGGCTATCTGTTCCTGCAGGGCCGACGCAGCGACATGATCAAGACCGGTGCCCACCGCGTGCACCCCAACGACGTGGAAGAAGTCATCGCAGAACTTGCCGGCATCCGCGAAGTGGCGGTGGTCGGTATCGACGACGACACGCTGGGCCAGGTCATCAAGGCCTTCGTGGTGGCGGACGAATGCATCCCCCGTGCGGAAGACCGCATCAAGGCACACTGCCGTGCACGCCTGCCGGCCTACAAGATTCCCCGACACATCACCTTCGTCGAAGCCCTGCCGCGGACTGCATCCGGCAAGGTAAGACGCGTCCAACTGACGGAGCAGACCACGACACCATGAGCCAGCTCGATCACCATGTCCTCGACATCGACTACCAGAGCGAAGCCGACCGTATCGCGGCGCGCCTGCGCGAGATCACCGCGCGCCAACTGCACCGGCGCGGCCTGGTGGTCGCGATCTCCGGCGGCATCGACAGCTCGGTCAGCGCCGCGCTGGCCGTGCGCGCGTTGGGGCCCGACCGCGTGTTCACGCTGATCCTGCCCGAACAGGATTCCTCCGACGACAGCGCCGCGCGCGCGCGCATCCTCGCCGAACACCTGGGCGTGCGGACCGAGACCGTGGACATCGCCCCTGCGCTGGCGGCGATCGGCTGCTACCGCGCCCGCGACGAAGCCGTGCGCAACACCCTGCCCGAGTACGGCGAGGGCTGGAAGTTCAAGATCGTCATCGACGGCGGCACCGAAGGCCGCATCAACCGCTTCCGCCTGATCGCGCAGTCGCCGGATGGCGCCATGCACGAGCGCGATCTCGCGCTGGCCGACTACCTGACGATCGTCGCCGCGACCAACTTCAAGCAGCGCATCCGCAAGACGTTGGAGTACTTCCACGCCGACCGCTTGAACTACGGCGTCGTCGGCACGCCGAACCGGGTGGAGTACGACCAGGGCTTCTTCGTCAAGAATGGCGACGGCTCGGCCGACGTCAAGCCGATCGCGCACCTGTACAAGTCGCAGGTCTACGGCATGGCACGCCACCTCGGCCTGCCGGAGCGCGTCTGCGCCGCGATCCCGACCACCGACACCTACAGCCTGAGCCAGGGCCAGGACGAGTTCTACTTCGCCCTGCCCTACCAGCAGATGGATCTCGCCATCTGGGCGCTCAACCATGGCCGCCCCGCCAGCGAGCTCGCCATCGCCCTGGGCATCACGCCGGCGCACGCGCAGGCCGTCTACGACGACGTCCGCAACAAGCGCCGCACCACGAAGTATCTGCACATGGCGCCGGTGTTGGCCGGCGACGTTCCCGAACTGGACTGAGCGATGAACGCCATGCCCACCCCGCCGCAGTACCTCGTGGAAGCCGGCCATCCGGCGCGCGACCGTGAGACGGTGCTGTCGTTGTGGCGTGGCAACCTGGGCCAGGATGCCCGGATGACCGCGAAGTACGAGTGGTTCTACCTGCGCTGCCCGCATGGCGAGCCACTGTTGCAGTTGCTGCTCGATGTCCCGACGCAGACGCACGTGGGCACGGCATCCGCAGGCAGGCGCCGCCTCGTGTGGCAGGGGCGGGAACTGCGCGGGGGCGTGCTCGTGGACCTCGCCGTGCTGCCCCAGCATCGTTCACTGGGGCCCGCACTGATGCTGCAGCAGGGATTGATCGCGGCTGCGGGTGAAGCGCTCGATGTTCTCTACGGCTTCCCGAATCCCAAGGCCGCCCCGGTGTTCAAGCGGATCGGGTATGCCCAGTCCGCGCATCTGGTGCGCTACGCACGCGTGCTGCGCCACGCCCACTATCTTCGCAGCCGCCTGCCAGGCTGGCTCGCGTCCCCCGCAGGCTGGGCCGCCGACAGGGTGGTCGCGCTTCGCGATGCATGGTCGCGCCTGCGCGGCCCGGCGTTGCGCTCGGCATGGACGGACCAGGCCGACGCCCGCATCGATGCCGTGTGGGCGGACTCCCACAAGGGCGACGATGTCATGGCGGTACGCGATGTCGGCCATCTGCGCTGGCGCTTCGACGAATCTCCGTTGGCGACCACCCGCTACCTGCTGGTGAAGCGCGCACGGGACCGTGCCCTGCAGGCCTGGTTCGCCGTGCAGCGCATCGAGGGCACGCTGCATGTGCGCGACTTCTGGTCCCTTGACGGCGCCAACGGCATGGCGGCCATGCACGTGGGCGAGCTGCTTCGTGCCGCGCGTATGCTGGGCTGCGCGGCTGTCTCGGTGGAGATGTGCACCTCGGACGCGCAACGCGCGGGATGGCAGGCGCTGCATTTCGTCGAGCGCGGACGCAGACCGGTGTTCACGCGCTGGAGCTCGTCAGGCGAACCGGCAGCCGCCGCGTCGCTGTTCCTGACCTCGGCGGACGAAGACGAATAACGCGCGCGGCGGCACCCGTGCCTGACAGCGTCAGGCCAGGCGGCGCGCCTGTCTGCGGAACAGGTACAGGGCCAGCCAGTCTTCGCGGAACCGTCCCTTGCCATCGACCACCGCGTCGGTTTCGAAACCGGTCCGGCCCAGCAGCCAGCCGACGCCCGGCGTCGTGGGATTCAGTACCGGCACGCTGGTGAACAGCAATTCGTAACCGGCTTCCCGCGCCCGCTGCGCGATGGCGGCATCGAACGATCCATGGGGAAACGACATCGACTCCGCACTGGCATGCGTCTGCCCCAGATGCTGGGCGAGCGCTGCGCGTGCGCCGGCAAGTTCCGCATCCAGATCAGCCGCGAGCCTCATCGGCGTGTGGGTCTTGCCATGCAGGCCCAGGGCCACGCCGCCAGCTTCAAGCTGATGCAGTTCCTCGGCAGTGACCATGTGGCGGTGCCCGTCATCGAGCCGCGCCATGAAAGGCTCCAGTACGCGCGCGCGGACATCCGCCTCCAATGCTTCGAGGCGCGCGATCACCTCGCGCAGGGCGCCGATGGTCTCATCGACCTGGGCCCCTGGCGCCTCGCCAGCCGGCAACGCAGCCGCCAGTTCGTGCACACCCAGCGCTCCGCGTCGCCAGGCGCCGATGAGGCGTTCCTGGAAGAAAGGCTGCCGGGTTCCCACCGCATCCGCCACCACGAACAGCAGCGCCGGCAAGCCCGCCCGCTTCAACGCGGGAAGCGCGTAGTGGGCATTGTCGGCCCAGCCGTCGTCGAAAGTGATCAACAGGGATCTTGGCGGCAGGGGCGCGCCTGTCCTGCGCGACGCCAGCACCTGCTCCAGCGATACCACGCTGTAGTGGCGGCGGAAGAACGCCAGCGACTGTTCAAGCCAGCGCGTGGCCAGCGTGTAGTCGGGATCGCAGGTCGCCCAGCGCGGATCGTCCGGACTCAAGGTACGATGGAACATCACCACCGTCAGGCTGTCGGCGTTGCGCAGCCGGTGATAGAGGCCGAGCAACCCGCTCGTGTACAACAGCTTCTTGGAGACGTCCTTCAGCATGGCGCCCGACATCGAAGTTTCAGTGATTATACCGACGTACAACCGTCGGGACCTGTTGCCGCGCGCCATCGATTCCGTGCTGGCGCAGACCCACCGCGTCGACGAGATCATTGTGGTGGACGACGGCTCCACCGATGGCACGGCCGACGTGCTGCAGGCGCGCTACGGCGAACGCGTGAAGCACGTGTGGCAATCCAACGCAGGCGTATCGGCCGCACGCAACCATGGCCTCCGCCTCGCCCGTGGACGCTATCTCGCCTTGCTCGACAGCGACGACGAGTGGTTGCCGGAAAAGACCGCGCTGCAGGTGGCCTTCCTCGAATCCAGGCCGGACTTCGGCATGGTCGTCTGCGACGTCGAGCGCATCGATGGCGACTACCGGCACATCGACGTCTTCCACCGCCGCGAGGTGATCCGCGAGGATGGCTGGGCGTTGAGATGGCTGCTGCACAATCCCGCATTGATTCCCGCATCGGTCATGCTCCGCCGGCAGGTGGTGGACCAGCTGGGCGGGTTCGATGAGGCATTGCGCACTGCCGAGGATCTCGAATTCCACCTGAGGGTCGCACGTCACTGGCCGATCGGTGTCGTCGAACTGGCACTGGTGCGCGCGATGCGGGGCCATGATGGCCTGTCGGCGGCGAGCAGCACGTACGACGACTATGTCCGCGTGGTCGAAGCCGCTGTCGCCGGTGCCCGCGGCACGCTTGACGACGGCGAACTGGACGCCGCGCTTGCCGGCACCTACCTGCGCAATGCACGCGGCATGCTGATACGCCGCCGCTGGGTTGCGGGCGGCAGACTGGCCAGCCGCGCCTGGCGGCTCTCGCGGGACAGGGGACAGCGTCGCGAAATCCTGGCCCTGTTGCCGTTCGGCCTGAAACGCTTCCTGCGCGGACTGCTCCCCGCCGGCTGAATTTCCTTTCCGCATGCGCGGCCGCTCAGCGCGCGCCGCGGCCGAACAGCACGACCTCTACGGTCTGCAGCAGGATCATCACGTCGAACACCAGACCATGGTTCTTGACGTAGAACAGATCGAACTTGAGTTTCTCTTCCGCATCGCGCACCGATGCACCGTAGGGGTAGCGCAGCTGCGCCCACCCGGTCAGACCGGGCTTGACGCTGTGCCGCACGCCGTAATAACGCACTTCATCGTTGAGCATGTCGACGAAATGCGGGCGCTCCGGCCGCGGCCCCACGAAGCTCATGTCGCCGCGCAGCACCGCGATGAGCTGCGGCAGTTCGTCCAGGCGCGTCTTGCGGATGAAGCGTCCCACCCGCGTGCTGCGGTCGTCATCCTTGCTGGCCCAGATCGCGACACCGCCCTTCTCGGCATCCACCCGCATGCTGCGGAACTTGGTCAGCGTGAAATGCCGCCCACGCTCGCCCACGCGTGTCTGGCTGTAGAAGACAGGCCCGCCCGACTCGAGCCAGACAGCAAGGCCCACGAGGACCATCAGCGGCCAGCTGACCAGCAACAGCGCGCCCGCCGCCAGAAGGTCGAAGAAGCGCTTGCTGAGGCGACGTGGCGTGGAGTAATCGAAGCCCCCCGAAAACACCAGCCAGGACGGGTCCACCGCGTTGAGCTGCACCATGCCCGCTTCGCGTTCGAAGAAGCTGGACAGGTCGACCACAGATATCCCCTGTTGTACGCACTGGAGCATCTGCTCCATGGGTAGCCCGCCGCGACGCTCATCGGGCGCGATGACCAACTCGTCGATCAGCAGGCGTTCGGTCAGGGCATGCAGTCCTTCATCCCCCATGTGGACCAGCATGTCCTCGCGTACCAGCAGGGGCTGGCCCGGCACCGGCACGAATCCCACGACGGAGAACGTGCGACGGTCCGAGCGGCGCCGCATGCAGGAATTGATCAGGTCCGCATTGCGGCCTGCACCGAGAATCAGGACGCGCTGCTTCAGGACGTCCGAATGGAACACCCGCACCCACCCGATGCGGACCAGCACGATGCCAACCACTCCGATGCCCAGCGAGATGGCCAGCACGCCGCGACCGAGATACGCAGGAGGCACCAGGTAATACAGGACGACGAGCGCGATGCCGCCAAACGCGAACGAGAGCGCCAGGCGCAGGACGAAGTCCATGCGGGAGTGCCGGACGTGGGTCTGGTAGAGGCCGAAGGCGGTCATGGAGCCGGTGATGGCCAGGGCCACCAGTGCCGCGCGCCACGGCGTCTGTTCCAGGAACATCACCTGGTATTCCGGATCCGTGTGGAAGCGGATCCACGCCGCCGCCATCACGGCTGCGAACAGTACGACCACCTCCCCCAACCACAGGAACCGGATCACCCGGTCCTTGCGGCTCTTGTGCGCTGCCTTCATCGACGCCCCCTGCTGCCGTACCGGCCAGCACCCTCGGCCCGTACCGCGATACGTTTCATTCCGTCGCCACGCGGCCATCCCTTCCCGGGAAAACCATCGCTCTGGCGCCGGTACGTCTTCTTACTTCCGACACACCTCCTCGAACGTGACTTTCCGCCAGTGCCGGACACGGGAACGAAAAAAGGCCGCCCCGAAGGGCGGCCTCTGGTCGCAACAGGGGAAAACGGCCGCGCGTCAGCGGCGGACAACGCCCCTTCGGTAACGTGCAGCGGGCGCCTGCCGCCAGCGCGGCCGCTCGCGGACCGCCGGCAGCGTGGCCGGCGCAGGGGTGGCAATGGCCGGTTGGGACGCGGTCACCGGCTGTGCCGCCGCTCCGGACGCGCGTGAGGGGATCAACGGTTGCGACCCATTCACCCGGATCGGGTCGGAGACCTGGTCGATGTCGAACTGTTCGAACGCCCCCACGTCGATGCGGTTCTCCAGCAGAAGACGGGCGTGCGCATCGCCCATCGCGAGTTTGGTCCGCAACGGCGGATCGAAGGCCGGCAGCAGCTGCGGCGACGGGAACGGGAAAGCGGTTGGCGTCACGGGCGTATTGTTGCCCGCGTTCAACAGGGGACTGCCCGCGCGCGGGCGAAGGTTGCGCTGCGCCAGATCGACGAACATCGGGTCGTTGCCGCGCAGCGTGCCCGTCCATTCCGTCGGCACCATCGCCGCCGCCGTCTGCACCCAGTTGTTGGAGCCGGCGACCTTGCGGCCATCCGACCAGGGCTCCCTGCTCTGCGGACCACAGTACGGCGTGTCGACATTGCTGGCCGGATTCTCGCGGACGATGCTGGGCGCACTGCCCGCTGCCGGCTGGTAGATCACATTGTTGTGCATCTCCAGCGAGCCCTGTCCCAACTGGACCAGCACGGCGTTCGCCGTGCCGGAGCGGTCCATCAGGATGGTGTTGTTCACCAGGCGCGTGCGCCCCTGGTTGCGTCCGTTGAGATCGCCGCCAATGCGCAGCGCATTGCCCGAACGACTCGTCGAACGATGGATGATGACGTTGCCGACGAGCTCGGCGTCTTCGCGCCGGAGATCCGCCGTCCAGCCGGACTTCTGCGTCTCGCAGTCGGGCCCGATCAGCTCGACTTCGTGCAGGTCCGACCCCTCGATCCAGTTGTAGTGGATTTCGGCACGCTGGTGGCGCACGCGCACCAGCACGCCACCCGTGGCGCTGTGCACGTAGTTGTAGCGCATCCTGAAGACGGTGTCCGGATAGGCCACTTCGTCGGACTGCATGTAGATCGCGTGCCGGCGGTCACCCTGACCCGAGCGGGCGATCTCGCTGTATTCGAGCGTGAACGAACCGGAGTTCTGGTCGGCGCCCAGGATGCCGTGCGAGGGACAGTCATGCACGTAGGCATCGCGTACCGTGGCGTTGTGGGCTTCGCTGAAAATGCAGGAGCTCGTTCCGCCGGTCACCTCGAAGCCTTCCAGCACGACGTGGTTCGACTGCTCGAACTTGATGGTATGGGTGCCCCCCGAAAGCACCGGCCGGGTTGCCCCGGCGACACGGCGCCACCTGATCGTCACCGGGCTGGCTTCCGTACCGCTGTCATCGCTACCCACCACGATATTGCCGGCGTAGGTCGCATTGCCGTCCACTTCGACGATGTCGCCAGGCGCCAGATTGACGCTGCTGAAGAGGGTCGTGAGCTGCGTATAGGTGCGCCCCGGGCCGACGTTGTAAGTCGCGGCAGCCGCGCTCAAGGGGACAGCCGCCAGCAGCCCCAGCCCAAGCAAGGGTTTTGAGAAATGCATCAAATGGACTCCCGCGATTGCTCGCGTTCTGTTGTTTCCCCTGCCCGATCATTGTCCCGACGCGGGCGTGAACAGCCTGCTAATCCGGACCTTCATTGAGCGCTGCGGATGAGACGCGCGCCCCATTTCGGTGATCGGATCTGCCTTCAAGTACGCGAAGGACCGCCGAAGGCGGCCGCAGGCGTCGTGCCCAAGGAATCTTTCCATCAGGTTATTGACGGGTGAAATTCGTTCGTGCAAAATTCCGCTTCTAACGAAACGCGCCCGTAGCTCAGCTGGATAGAGTACCTGGCTACGAACCAGGCGGTCGGGAGTTCGAATCTCTCCGGGCGCGCCATTTTCGAAACAGGCTGACTTAGGTCAGCCTGTTTTTTTTCGTCCGCGATAAGAGGAGCATCGTTCCAGCTCTCATGCGGACAAAAAGAAGCCCCGCATTGCGGGGCTTCTTTCATCAACTGGCGGAGTGAGAGGGATTCGAACCCTCGATAAGGCTTTTGACCCTATACTCCCTTAGCAGGGGAGCCCCTTCGGCCACTCGGGCATCACTCCGGTTTTTGTCGCACGTTGCAGCCATGCTGCAGCGGCCGCCTAGGATAGCGGCTCACCGCGCAGGCGGCAAACAAATTCACTCCGAAGTGACGTTTTCAGACCCTGCAGGCGAAGCGATCTCTTCGCCGCGCTGGATGCGCTGGTAGATTTCTTCGCGATGCACGGCCACATCCTTGGGCGCGGTGATACCGATACGCACCTGGTTGCCTTTCACGCCAAGCACGGTCACCGTGACCGAATCGCCGATCATCAGGGTTTCGCCGACACGGCGGGTCAAGATCAACATGTTTCTTCTCCGTAATCCGGCAAAGGATAGTGCCGGGGGCGCGCCTGTCCCGTGAAAAGGGGTCGGCGGCTTCCTGGTACATTCATGAACCTAAAGCATGTTAGCGGCCGGAGGCGCACGGCCGCAAGCACCGGATGGTCCAATAAGGGGGGTCAACCGAGGCGCTGCTGAACCCATTCAGGAATACCCTGGAGGGCCGTGGCAAGGGCGGGTCCGTCCTCACCACCACCCTGGGCGAGGTCCGGGCGACCACCGCCCTTGCCCCCGATCTGACTGGCGACGTGTGAGAGGAGTTCCCCGGCCTTGACCCGCCCGGTTGCGGCGCCGTTCACGCCGGCGACCAGGGCCGCCTTGCCGTCCGCAGTGCCGGCCAGCACGATGACGGCGTCCCCGAGCTGCTGCTTCAGCCGGTCCACGGCATCGCGAAGCGCTTTGGCATCGAAACCTTCCAGGCGGGAGGCCAAGACCCGGATACCCCCCACGTCCACCGCAGCGCCCGCCAAGTCGGAAGTGGCGCTGGAGGCCGCCTTGGCCTTGAGCGATTCCAGCTCACGCTCCAGCTTCTTCTGGCGGTCGGCGAGCGCCCGAACCTTCTCGACCACCTCGGTCGCGTTGCCGCCCAGCAGCGCAGCGGCCTCGGCCAGGCGATGTTCCTCGTCGGTCACGTAGTCCAGCGCGCCCTGCCCGGTGA
>Ga0247822_10001357_pt1 | contig 14921 bp, 7 predicted proteins | sample 13C_Cellulose_Da_FD_192423 | JGI IMG/M metagenome (GOLD analysis project Ga0247822, IMG submission 192423) | Soil microbial communities from agricultural site in Penn Yan, New York, United States - 13C_Cellulose_Day30 | ecosystem: Environmental > Terrestrial > Soil > Agricultural land | place...
CCGCAACGGGTTCGGCAGTGGGCTCGGCCTCCGCCTCCGCAGCGGGTTCGGCTGCGGGCTCGGGCACGGGCTCGGCGTCCGCATCGGGCGCGGGCTCCGCGGCGGGATCGGATGCGGTAGCTGCCTCGGGAGCCGATCCGGCGGCGGGCTCGGGCTCGGGTTCGGCCACCGCATCGGATCCGGCCGTCGCCACGAGAACCGTGAAGCTCACGATCAACGTCAAGAACGCGAAGCTCTTGGTCGATGGCGCGGCCGTGCCGATCGAGAACGGTGTGGCCACGCTCGACCTCACCGACGGCTCGCATCAGCTCGAGGTCTCCGCCGCTGGACGCGCGCCGCTGCGCGAGACGTTCGAGGTGTCCGCCGACAAGACCAAGCTCGCGCTGCACCTCGAGCGCGCGAGGAGCGGCGGAGCTCAGTCGTCGACGAAGAAGGCGCCTGGCACCACGCCTTCACCGGGGGGCGCGACGCACAAGGACGACACGATCGATCCGTTCAAGTGATCGCTCGCCGCGATCAGAACTGCCAGCCGACCGTGAACGTGCCGCCGCCCTTGGTGGGCACCACCGCGACCGACGAGGCCTTCTTCTCCTTGCTGTAGCCCAGGTAGAACATCACGCCGCCCGCGACCACCGCCGCGCCGCCGATGGCGAGCGAGGCGATCGCGATCGTGTTGTTGCGCTTGCCGGCGTCGTAGGCGTCCTGGTCCCACGCACCGCCGCTGGTGTTGAGCTCCTCGAGATCGCTCTGCTTGCCCTTGGCCATCATCCCGAACACCACGCCGGTGATGATCAGCGCGCCGCCCACCCCTGCGGTGGTGAGGCCCGCGAGCTTGAGCCCCTTGCCGCTGCCGGGCTCGACGATGTCTTTCGGCTCCGTCGGCGTGGTCGTCGTCGGCGTGGTCGTCGTCGGCGTGGTCGTCGTCGGCGTGGTCGTCGATCCGTTCGAGCCGTCGGGAGACACCGTGCCGATCGGCGCCTTGGTGCCCATCTTCTTCTGCTCCTCGAGCATCGTCTTCATCTCGGCGATGCGTGCCTCGACGTCGGCGCGGTTCGCCGCATCGGGCTTGAGCCGGAGGTACGTCTCGTAGAAGTGGCTCGCCTGCTCGTAGTCCTTCTTCAGGCGATACGACTGCGCGATGTTGAACAGAAGGCCCGGCGCCTGCGAGAGCTCGTACGCCTTCTTGAACGCGGCGACGGCCTGGTCGTACTCGCCCAGGTTGTAGTGCGTGTTGCCGGTCTCGTAGAGCGCCTTGGCCTCGGCCTTCTTGGCGTCCTCCGTCGGTGGAGACGTGGGTTGAGCCGACGCCGAGGGGACCGCGGCGACGACCAGCGCCGCGGCGAGCCCAGAAGTGAGAAGAGTGCGGGTCATACGATCGAGGCTCCGGGTCATTAGTTGCCGAACGGGTTGAGGGTGTCGTCTTTGTGGTGCGTCGGCGGGGGCTTGCTGCCCGATCCGGAGCCGCTATTCGGCGGCTTCGTGCCGGTCGGCGGCTTCTTGCTGCCGGTGGGCGGCTTCTTGCTGCTGCCGGCCTTGATGCGTTCGAGCGTCGCGACGACGGGCACGCTCGCGCCGCCCTTCACCTCGAACGTCTTCTCGAACGATTCGCGGCCCGCCGCGTGAACCACGACGACGTGCTCGCCTTCGCTGTCGACCGGGACGCTCGCCTTGCGGCCCTGCAGCTCGACGGGCTTGCCGTCGACAGTGACCTCGGCCTTGTCGACGTTCACCTCGATCGCGAGGGTGCCGGCCGGCTTCGGTGGCTCGACGGTCTTCGCCGTGTCGGTGACGGGGTCGACCTTCGGGGGATCGGTCTGCGGCGGATCCACCTTCGGAGGATCCGTCTTCGGAGGATCTTCCTTCACCGGATCCACCGGCGGCGTGTTCTGCGCGACGGTCTCCTTCTTGTCGCCGCCGCTCTGCATCGCGAGGAACGCGCCACCGCCGCCGAGCAGCACGACACCGGCGAGCACCCCGACGATCAGCCCGGTCTTCTTCTTCCGGGCCGGCTCGTCCGGCGCGGTCACCGGCGGCGACGTGATCGGAGCGGCGGCGGCCGGGCTGGTCCCGGTCGCGAGCCCCGCCGGGATCGGCGTGCCGGCCGCAGGCGTCGCGATGCGGCCGATGCTCGAGCCGAACGCGACACCGCGTCCCCCGGCGAGCGTGACGAGCCCGCTGGTCACGAGCTCCGCGAACACCGCGCGGGCGTCGGCGAGCGTCGGGCGCTTCGCCGGGTCCTTGTCGAGCATCTGGTAGATGACATCGTCGAGCTTCGCCGGGATGTCGGCCCACACCGAGCTCGCGCGCGGCGGCGGCTCGACCATGTGCGCGAGCACGATGTCCATCGCGTTGTCGGCGACGAACGGCAGCCGTCCGGTCACGATCTCGAACGCCATCGCGCCGAGCGCGTAGATGTCCGTCCGGTGATCGACGTTCTTGCCGCGCGCCTGCTCGGGCGAGATGTAGCCTGGCGTGCCCATCATCATGCCGGTGCGCGTCTTCGCGATGCCGCCCTGGCTGCCCGGCCCGTCGGGCACCGACAGCTTGGCGATACCGAAGTCGAGGAGCTTCACCATCGTGCGACCGCCACGCACCGCGGCGAGGTAGACGTTGTCGGGCTTGAGGTCGCGGTGGACGATCTGCTTCTCGTGCGCCGCCTCGAGCGCGTCGCACACCTGATCGAGGATCTCGATCGCCTCGCCGAGCGGCAGCTGGCCCTTGTGGAGTCGGTCCGCGAGGCTCTGCCCCTGGAGGTACTCCATCACGAAGTAGTTGCGCCCGTCGGGGAGCGCGCCGAAGGCGAACACGTCGACGATGTTCGGGTGACCGATCTGGTTCACCGACTGCGCCTCGTGCACGAACCGCTGCACCGCGGACGCGTCGCTGCTGAGGCTCGCACTGATCACCTTGATCGCGGCGCGCTTTCCGATCATCGGGTGGGTCGCGGAGTACACGGCCCCCATGCCGCCCTCGCCGATCTTCTTGTCGACGCGATACTCACCGACGACGAAGCCGGGCGCGAGCTCGAGGCCCAGCGCCTCTGCATGGTGCTCGGGCTCGGGCTCGGGCTCGGGCGCCGCGACGGCTTGCGCGATCGCGCTCGCACCGCGAGCGCCCGCAGCGATACTCCCCGGGTTGGTCGGCGCCACAGTGGCCTCCACTCCCAGCTTGAATGACCACCCATCGTCCGGACACACAGTCGTGGTGTCCGGCCACTCCTTGTCACATTTCGGGCAGCGAGGCATGTCCCCAGTCAGCGTAACAGACTCGGCCGGCAATCTCCCGTGACATGACGCGTGCCGTGATAGTGTTGCGTGCTACGGGGGCCTCGCGATCACAAGGGCCGAGGTGTGAACTTAATGTCGAACGTTTTGCTTCGTTGCTGGTGGCTTGTCCTGGTCGTCGTGGGTGGGTGTTTCTCTCCACAGTTCGAGGACGGAAAGATCCAGTGTGGCGAGAACGGGAGCTGTCCTCCCGGCCTGACGTGCGACACGAGCAGCAACATCTGTCGCTCGGGCCCAGGTCCGCAGGACGCGAACACGTTCACCCTCACCGTGACGCCCGGTGGCAACGGCACCGGCACGGTGACCTCGGCCCCCGCCGGCATCGACTGCGGCGCCGACTGCACCGAGGCCTACGCGGCGAGCACGATGGTCACGCTCACCGCGTCGCCGTCGGCGGGATCGCAGTTCATGGGGTGGACCGGCGCATGTAGCGGCACCGGCACGTGCACCGTCACGCTCGCGTCGAACATCAACGTGACCGCGAACTTCGCGCTCGCGAACTCGCTGATCGTCACGAAGGCGGGCACCGGCACCGGCCTCGTCGTGTCCGATCCCTCCGGCATCAACTGCGGCTCGGACTGCAGCGAGCAGTACTCCCCGGGCACGACGGTGGTGCTCACCGCGCTCGCGCTCACCAACTCCAAGTTCGACGGCTGGAGCGGCGAGGGCTGCACGGGCACCGGCACGTGCACGGTCACGCTCGACGCCGCGCGCATGGTGACGGCGACGTTCTCGCCGATCCAGCACGCGCTCACCGTCCAGCGCGCCGGCAATGGTACCGGCACGGTGACCTCGGCCCCCGACGGGATCGACTGCGGCGTCGACTGCGACGAGGTGCTCGATCAGGGCACCATGGTCACGCTGACCGCGACGCCCGAGACCGGCTCGGCGTTCGCCGGCTGGTCCGGCGGCGGCTGCACCGGCACGGGCACCTGCATGGTCACGCTCGCGGCCGCCACCACGGTGACCGCGACGTTCTCGCTGACGACGTTCGCGGTGACGGTGACGAAGGCCGGCAACGGCGCGGGCTCGGTCATGTCGACGCCGGCGGGCATCAACTGCGGCAGCGACTGCACCGAGGACTTCAACTACAACACGATGGTCACGCTCAACGCGTCGCCGTCGACCGGCTCGGTGTTCATGGGCTGGAGCGGCGGCGGGTGCACCGGCACCTCGGCGTGCGTCGTGACGGTGACGCAGGCCGCCTCGGTCACCGCGACGTTCATGCTCACCACGCCCGCGCTCACCATCGAGAAGAGTGGCAACGGCTCGGGCTCCGTCTCGTCGAACCCCGTGGGCATCGACTGCGGCTCGGATTGCTCGGAGAACTACAACTACGGCTCGATGATCACGCTGAGCGCGACGCCGTCGACCGGCTCGACGTTCACCGGGTGGTCGGGTGGAGGCTGCACGGGTACCAGCGATTGCACGGTCACGCTGAATGGCGCGACGACGGTGACCGCGACGTTCACGCTGCAGACGCGCGTGCTGTCGGTCACCAAGGCGGGCACCGGCGCGGGCGCGATCACGTCGGTGCCGGCGGGCATCAACTGCTCGTCGGGCACCTGCATGCAGAGCTTCGACTACGGCACGATGGTCGTGCTGACCGCGACCCCTGCGCTCGGCACCACGTTCGACGGCTGGTCGGGCGGCGGCTGCTCGGGCAACGGCAGCTGCACCGTCGCGATGACCGCCGCACAAGCGGTCTCGGCGACGTTCACTCTCACCCAGCATCAGCTCACGGTCACCAAGACCGGCGTCGGCTCGGGAACGATCTCGACGGTTCCGGCGGGTGGTGGCATCAGCTGCGGCGCCGACTGCGTCGAGCTCTACGGGTTCGGCACGAGCGTGACGCTGCGTGCGCAGCCGGCGACCGGCTCGAGCTTCACCGGCTGGTCGGGTGGCATCTGCACGGGGACCGGCGACTGCACCGTCTCGGTCACCACGGCGACGACGGTCACCGCGACCTTCGGGCTCACCACCCAGAACCTCACCGTCACGGTGAACGGCACTGGCGCGGGGACCGTCACGTCCGCGCCCGCGGGCATCACCTGCACGGGCCCATCGTCGGACTGTACGGAGTCCTACAGCTACGGCACGACGGTGACGCTGAGCGCCGCCGCGCAGACCGGTTCGAGCTTCACCGGCTGGACTGGTGGCGGCTGCTCGGGGACCGGCACGTGCGTGGTCTCGATGACCGCGGCGACCGGCGTGACCGCGACCTTCACGCTCGGCACCAACTCGATGACCGTCGCCAAGGCGGGCAACGGCAGCGGCACCGTGACCTCGATGCCCGCCGGCATCAACTGCGGCGCCGACTGCAGCGAGAACTTCACGTTCGGCACGATGGTGACGCTCACGGCGACGCCGTCGGGTGGGTCGTCGTTCACGAGCTGGCAGAACTGTCCGAGCCCATCGGGCAACACGTGTACCTTGACCGTCAACTCCCCGATCACGGTGACCGCGACGTTCACGCTCGACACCTACGCGCTCAACGTGACCAAGGCGGGTATGGGCACCGGCTCGGTGAGCTCGATCCCGGCGGGCATCAGCTGCGGGGCGGACTGCACCGAGACCTATTCATACGGCACGGTCGTGACGCTGAACGCCAGTGCGGCAGGGAACTCGACGTTCACCGGCTGGTCGGGTGGCGGTTGCATGGGCACGGGCTCGTGCACCGTGACGATCGCGGCGATGACCACGGTCACGGCGACGTTCGTGCCGATCCAGTACAACCTCGGCGTCACGAAGGCCGGCAACGGCAGCGGCACGGTGACCTCCAACGTCGCGGGCATCATGTGCGGCGCCGACTGCAACGAGCTCTACAACAGCGGCACGACCGTCATGCTGACCGCGGTCAATGATCCGGGCTCCACGTTCACCGGCTGGTCGGGCGGCGGGTGCTCGGGGACGAGCACGTGCACCGTCAACATGACCGCGGCGGCCACCGTCACCGCGACGTTCACGCTCCTCAAGTACGACCTGACGGTCAAGGTCACGGGCTCGGGGAGCGTGAAGCTGGACCCGCCGGCTGCCACGTGCAGCGGGACGTGCGTGGAGAGCTACGACTACGGCACCGACGTCACGCTGATTCCGAACGCGGCGGTCGGCTACACGTTCGCCTACTGGGATGGCGCGGGTTGCGAGAACGTCGGCACCGACAAGTGCGTCGTGACCATGAAGCAGGCCGAGACCGTCGAGGCCGTGTTCAAGATCGACGCGTTCACGCTCAGCGTGATCAAGAACGGCACCGGCGCCGCGAACGGCACGGTGAAGTCGAACATCGGCAGCATCAATTGCGGCGCCAACTGCGCCGACAACTACGACTACGGCACGCTCGTCACGCTCTCGGCGACCGTGGCGTCGGGCACCGGCACGACGTTCAACGGCTGGTCGGGCGGCGGCTGCAGTGGCACCGGCACGTGTGTCGTGACGGTGGACGCGGCGAAGACCGTCACCGCGACGTTCACGGTCGCGACCTACGCGGTCACCGTGACCAAGGCGGGCATGGGGAACGGCACGGTGGCCTCGAACCCGTCCGGGATCAGCTGCCCCGGAACGTGTAGCGCGAGCTTCAACCACGGCGCGACGGTCGTGCTCACGGCGAACCCCGCCGCGGGCAGCAAGATCACGTGGTCGGGCGCGTGCTCGGGCTCGTCCACGACGTGCACGCTCACGAACATCACCGGGCCGAGGGCGGTGACCGCGACGTTCGACATCATCCCGCCGAACTACGTGTTCGTGACCTCGACGGGGCTCTCGCATCCGTTCGGCGGCCTCGCCGGCGCGGACTCGTTCTGCCAGGCGCGCGCGAGCGCCGCAGGCCTCACCGGCACGTATCGCGCGTGGCTGTCGACCTCGACGGTCAACGCGATCTCGCGGCTGCAGGGTGCGAGCGGCTGGATCCGCCGCGGTGATAACAAGCCCGTGGCGTACGCACCGTCGGAGATCGCGACGGAGCGCTTCTTCTATCCGATCAACAATGACGAGTTCGGGACGCCGGTCACCGGGGTCCCGATCCTGACCGGGACGCTCCCCAGCGGCCTCGTCAACCCGAGCCCGTACGTCACCTGCAACGACTGGACGGGGACCCCGAGCGGGAACGTGTTCGCGGGCTACCCGCACGCCAACAGCGGCATGTTCACCCTCTTCACCTCGGTGTCGTGCGGCGGAGCGGCGCGCCTCTACTGCTTCGGCGTCAGCAACGCGGCCGTGGTCGCGCCGCCGCCGGTCTCGGCGCGGCGCGCGTTCACCACGAACGCGACGTTCACGCCGGGCGGTGGCATCGGGGCGGCCGACGCGATGTGCGCGTCGGAGGCGAGCACGGCCGGGCTGCCCGGGACGTACAAGGCGCTGCTCGCGACGACCACCTCGTCCGCGATCGGCCGGTTCAACACGGCCAACGGTTCGCTGCCGTGGGCGCGCCCGGACCACACGCTGGTCACCGCGACGCCCCAGGCGCTCACGACCGCCGCGCTCACCTACCTCGACGCGGCGCCGAACACGAACGCCGCGGGCACGACCTCGTTCGGTAACTTCGGCACGTGGAGCGGCGCGACGAGCCTCACGGCAGTTGGCACGGCGGCGTCGACCTGCAACGACTGGATGTCGACCGCCGGCACCGCCGGCGCCGGTGGCCGTGCGGGCGATTCGCGAGTCGCGACCTGGTTCGGCTTCGACACCTCGAACGCCTGCAACGCCACGCACCTCAAGCTGGTGTGCCTGCAGCAGTAGCAGTCGGGGCCGGCGCGTCGGCGCGCTTCAGGTGAGTGCGCGAGGTGCTCGTTAGCGCTGCTTGACCACGCCGCCGTCGACGCGGAAGTCCGACAGCGGACCCGTGAACATGGCGGCGACCGCGGGGGCCTGGTCGCCGAGCGGCGCCTTGGACTTCGCGAGGACCTCGGCGATGCGGCGCTTGATACGCCCGGACTCTTCCTCCGGGCGAATCAGCGCGGCGATCAGCGGCGGCGCGATCTTCTCTGGCGCGCGCTCGGCCATGCCGTCGATCGCGGCGTAGCGCGAGTTCTCGTCGAAGTCGGTGACGTACGGGGTGAGGCGGCTCACGAGCTCGTCGTCGGTGGAGCCCTTCCACTCGGAGAACCAGCGCAGCAGATCGATGCGGCGATCGGGCATGCGCACGTAACCGGGCTGCTCGCTTGCGAACAGCTGGTCGGCGACCTCGAGCACCTTGTCGTGATCGGCGATGCGCTCGAGCACGCGCAGCGCGAACGACAGCGTGTCGGCGGTCTTCATGTACGTGACGAGCGGCCCGAGCGACGCGGGCCCGTTCGCGACGAGCACGTCGACGACCCAGTGCTTCTCCTGCTCGTCCTCGACCGCCTTTTGAGAGGTCACGCTCCAGCGCTTGCAGAGGCCGGCGAGCGCTTCGTCGCTGCCATCCCTCTTCAGCGCCTCGAGCGCGCCCCAGCGGTCGGGCTGCTGCGAGAGCTTGTTCGTGGCGCGCTCGATCGTCTTCTTGAGGTTCTTCTCTTTGCTGGAAAACAGGCCAAACACCATAAGGGACTCCGAGCAGGCTAAGGCAGCGGGACGCTACCACACGTGTAGGTCGCGCCCTCGGGGCGGGCAAGCCCCGAAATCGCCTATAGTCCAGCCCGATGAACGTCCGGATGTTCGGGTTGATCGCGGCAGTCTCCATCGGATGCTCGGCCTCGGTGAAGAAAACCCCGCCGAGCGGGAATACGACGGACTCGGCGGGCGCATCGGGCGCGGCCGCGCAGCCGGCGCCTTCTGATCCGAAGCTCTCCGCTACCCTGAGGCCACTGGCGGAGAAGGCGCAGCTGCTGCGCGAGGCCTCGGGGCAGCTGTACAAGGCGGGCGTCGCACTAGACGCGGGCAACAAGAACCTCGCCGAGCAGCTGTTCTCCACGGCGGAGCTGCTCACCGGACCCGAGGCGGTCGCGTCGATCGCGCCGCTGTTCCGCGACGGCGCGCCGCCGCGCGTGACCACGCCGACGCAGAAGGTCGATACGACCGCGGCGCCGCAGCCGAAGATCGCGGGCAACTCCGACGACGAGGACGAGGCGGCGAAGGTCCCGCCGCCGCCCGCGGTCGGCAGCCTCACCGGCACGCTGATGATCGACGGCAAGCCGCTGACCGGGGCGTACGGCCTGGTGACGCTCGAGCCGGCGAGCGGGAAGTGGAAGCCGCGCACGCCGAAGAAGGGGGTGATCGAGCAGCGCGGCCGGGAGTTCCTGCCGCACATCGCCGCGATCTCCGTCGGCTCGACGCTGTCGTTCCCGAACTTCGACACCGTGTTCCACAACGTGTTCTCGACGTCGCCATCGGCGCAGTTCGACCTCGGCATCTACAAGGTCGGCGAGGCGCGCGAGTACACGTTCACCAAGGAAGGCATCATCCGCCTCGGCTGCAACCTGCACGCGAACATGAGCGCGTACATCGCCGTGGTGTCGGCGCCGTCGTACGTCGTCACCGACGACAACGGTGCGTTCAAGTTCCGGCGGCTCGCGCCCGGCAAGTACAAGCTCCGCGCGTGGAGCGAGAAGAGCAAGGCGCCGATCACGCAGGACATCGCGATCAAGTCGGGCAAGAACGAGGTCACCGTCGGGGTGTCGGCGGATGCGCCGGCCGGCCCGGCGCCCGACAAGTTCGGAGGCAAGCGTGGGTAGAGGCCTGCTCGCCGGCGGGGTGGTGCTCCTCGTCGCCGGCGGCGGTGTCCTCGGCTATGGCCTGACGCGCAAGCCCACGGGCGGGACCTCTCCCGAGGCCGCCGCGGCGATCGCGGCGAACACGAGCTCTCTCGACGGTGACGTCAAGGCGCTGCGCGCGAAGGTCGAGGTGCGGGCGAAGACGCTCGGCGAGGTGCCGATCGTCAAGGCGGCGGTGAGCGCCGACGCGCAGACGGCGAAGGATCTCGTCGGCAAGGAGATCGCGTTCAAGCCCGAGGCCGACGAGGTGATCGAGCTCGGCAACGTCCCCAAGGGCGGCGCGCCGGTGTCGTTGCTGGTGCTGCCCGACGGCGGCGTGCGCGCGAAGCAGAGCGGCAAGGTCGGCGCGTTCGCGCAGCTCGCGGGCGACCTCGTGATGGTCACGCAGACGGTCCCCGTCGAGCCCGCGGACCCGACGGCGCTCGGTCTCGAGGCCGGGTTCGTGACCGTGTCGCGGATGCTCGCGATCACGCCGACCACCGATGCCTTGGTCGCCGCAGGTGTCTCCGGGCGCCTCGAGCTCGACGGCGCGACGATCCCGTTCGGCCCGAACGCGGCGGCCGCCAAGGACGCCCGCCCGATCGCGTCGCTCGCCGGCGCGCAGCTCGTCGTCGCGACCGCGAAGCCGGCGGGCGGGATGCCCGTCGCGATCGTCGGCGGCGGCGCGGGCGCAGCGGGGCTCGGCCTCGTGCTCGTGCTGTTCTCGCTGCTCGGCGCGAAGGAGCGCTCGGGCGTCACGCGCGGGATGCCCGCCGTCGCGGGCACGACGCAGCTCACCGACTCCGGCGTGTCTCGCGCCGGCTCCGATCCGAGCGCCTCGCTCGCGGGCCAGATGATCGGCCGCTGGCAGGTCGTGAAGCGCATCGGCTCGGGCGGCATGGCCGACGTCTATCTCGCGCAGGCCAAGGGCGAGGCCGGGTTCGAGAAGGTGGTCGCGCTCAAGGTCATGCATCCTCACCTCGCGCGCCTGCCGCGCGCCGTCGAGCACTTCCTCGACGAGGCGCGGCTCGCCGCCCGCGTGGCGCACCCGAACGTCGTGCAGATCCAGGACCTCGGCAAGATCGGCAACGACTACGTGATCGCCATGGAGTACGTCGATGGTGTCGACCTCGAGCGCTTGCTCGCGTCGGCGCGCGCGGCGACACGCCCCGTGCCGATCGCGGTCGGCCTCGGCATCGTGTGCCGCATCTGCGACGGCCTCGACGCCGCGCATCACGCGACCACACCGGACGGCACGCCGCTCGGCATCATCCATCGCGACGTGAAGAGCGCGAACGTCCTCGTGTCGCGCCAGGGCGGCGTGAAGGTCGTCGACTTCGGGATCGCGAAGGCCGCGACGCAGGTCCATATGACGGTCGCCGGCGAGACCAAGGGGACGCCGTCGATGATGGCGCCCGAGCAGCGCACCGGCGGCCGGGTCGATGCGCGCGCCGACGTGTACTCGGTCGCCGCGGTCGCCTACGAGGTGCTCACCGGGCACGGCGTCAACCTCGACCTCGCGGCGCTCGCGCACCTCGGCGTCGAGAACTGGCCGCACCTGCCGCCGCCGTCGACGCTGCGCGCGGAGCTCCCCGTCGAGCTCGACCCGCTGCTGCTCACCGCGATGTCGTACGACCGCGAGCGACGCCCCGCGAGCTGCGCCGAATTCGAGGCGCAGCTCGAGGCAGTGATGAAGAGCGCGAACCTGAGCGCGAGCGACAAGGACATCGCGCGCTGGGTCGAGAGCGAGCTGCGTGCGCTCGGCCCCGTCTAAGTCCTTCGCGGCTCCAAGCCGGTCTTCGAGCAACCGCGGCTGACGCGCCGTACGCGCCGGTCTCGAGACACAACGCGCCACCGGCGTTTTTTCGGGTGCACGCGGGCGCGGATCAATAAAGTCCCCGCGATGAAGCTCGGATGTACGGCGGTCGCGTTGGCGATCGCGTTGGCCGCCGGCTGCGGCGACAACTATCCCACGTGCGAGATGAGCGGCGAGGTCGCCGACGCGTACCAGCTCGCGGCCGACGGCATCACCGCCGAGATCACGACACACCCGTTGCAGCTGCGCGTGCTCGACGGCACCGGGGCCGTGATGCTCGAGACCGTCGACGGCTCCGATGGCTACGCGCCGGCGGCGTGGACGACCGGTAACGTCCGGATCAGGGCGTATCCGACGCCGGGCTACTTCACGTTCGACGCGGCGCTCGATCCGTGGCGAGCGCTCGAGGTCGTCGGCGCCGAGCAACCATCGGCGGTGGAGCTCGTGCTGCACCTGCGCGAGCGAGGCGCGAGCGGGTGTGCGTCGACCACCATGCGGTACGCGGTGAGCGCGTCGAAGCTCCGCGTCGAGGCGAGCGTCGAGGGCACGACGCCGCGCGCGTGGAGCGCCGCGTTCGCCACGCCACCCGACGAGGGCTTCCTCGGGTTCGGCGAGCGGTTCAACCGCACCAATCAGCGCGGGCACGCGCCGTTCTCGTGGACCGAGGAGTCCGGCATCGGCGCGGGCGAGGGGACCTCTCCCTCGCGCGACAACCCGTTCCCGTCGGGCGAGACGATGACGAACTATCCGGTGCCGTTCTTCCTCTCGACGCGTGGCTACGCGTTCTGGCTCGACACGACGTGGCGCAGCCAGTTCGAGCTCGCGACCGAGCGCGAGGATGCGTGGCGCGTGTGGCACGTCGGCCCGACGCTCGCGTACGAGGTCTACACGCGACGCCCCGGGGACGCGCGGCCATGGCCGTATCAGCTGATCGATGCGTTCACCGCTACGACCGGGCGCCCGATGGTGCCGCCCGCGTGGGCGTACGGGCCGCGGCGCCGCATCAGCCCGCCGGACCTCGTCGATGGCATGCCCGAGGCGCAGGTGATGCGCGACGAGGATCTCGCGATCACGTCGATCGATGACGCCGTGCACTTCTATCCCAACGGCAGTCACGTCGGGAACGAGGCATCACTCGCGGCGTGGGTGTCCGGAGCCCGAGCGCTCGGCTATCGCGTCAATGGCTACTACAACTCGATGATCAACAACGACCCGGCGAGCCCGCTCGCTCCGCGCGCGGAGGAGGGCCTCGCGGGTGGCTACTTCCTCGCCGACGCGGCCGGCGCGTTCCCTTTCATCTACATCCTCACCGGCGGCCAGCTCATCGAGCTGTTCGTCGTCGACTTCACCTCGCCCGCGGCCTCGGCCTGGTACACGCAGTCGCTCGCGTGGGCGCAGGAGCTCGGCTACAGCGGCTGGATGTACGACTTCGGCGAGTACGTGCAGCCCGAGGTCGTCGCCGCGAACGGGATGACCGGCGAGGAGCTGCACAACCTCTATCCGGTGCTGTACGCGAAGGCCGCGCACGACTTCACGCAGGCGAGCGGACGGCCGGACGACTGGAACATCTTCATGCGCAGCGGCTACACCGGCTCGTCGGCGTTCGTGCCCGTCGCGTGGTCGGGCGATCCCGCGGCGTCGTTCGAGGACGCCGACGGTCTCCCCAGCGTCGTGCGCGGCGGCATCAACATCGGCATCTCCGGCGTCCCGAACTACGGCGGCGACATCGGCGGCTATCACTGCATCAAGGACGGCGCGGCGGCCGCAGACGGCGAGCTGCTCGCGCGCTGGATCCAGCAGGGCGCGCTGTCGCCGATCATGCAGGACCAGAGCTCGTGCGTCGGCGGCGACGCGGGCGCGAAGGCGAACCTCTGGCGCTCGGCCGACGCGCGCGCGGCGTGGTTCACGTACGCGCGGCTGCACACGCAGCTCGCGCCGTACCTCTACACGCTCGGCAAGCAGGCGAACGAGACCGGCGCACCGATCATGCGGCACGTGTTCCTCGAGCATCCCGATCGCCTCGACCTCGCGAGCGAGGACACCGCCTACTACCTGGGCCCCGCGCTCTACATCGCGCCGGTGCTCGCGCGCGGCGCGCGCACCAAGACCGTCACGTTACCCGCTGGTTGGTACCTCGACTGGCAGGCGCAGGCGCTGCTGGAGGGCGGCACGACTCACACCCTCGATGCGCCGCTCGACAAGCTCCCCATCCTGCTGCGCGCCGGTCACCTCGTGCCGCTGCTCGATCCGACGATCGACACGCTCGCCGAGGAGTCGAGCCCCGACATCGTGTCGGTCGCGGACGTCGCCGACGTCTACGACGTGGTCGGCCTGCTGGTGACCGGCGAGGCGGCCGCGTCGTTCACGCTGCATGATGACGGCGGCCTGCAGGCGACGGCGGATGGCAGCACCGCACCGTCGACGCTGGACCAGGTCAACAACGACAACCAGCTCGCGAGCTGCACCAGCTGCTGGCGCAAGACGGTGATCGACGCGCGGCTGTCGCGCGTGCAGATCACGGCAGGGGATGGCACGTGGTCGGCCGGCGGCGTGACCGTGACGTCCTCGACGGGCCGCAAGGTCCGCTGGGACCTCTACGTCGTCGGCGAATGATCATCGTCCGGGATTCGGACAACAACTTGTCAGCTGCGGTCCATGGCGCGTAACGCTGCGAGTTGGTGAGCCAGCTCCTCGACGGTGCGCTCGAGCCGTTGCACGCGCTGAATGAGGTCGGCGACCCCTGGCGGGAGCGACGCCAGGTTCGCTTGCTCCTCGCGCATGCGCGCGCTCTCCGCATCCGCGGCGGCGCGGGCATCCGCTTGCCGGCGGATCTCGTCGGCGAACAGGCTCTCGAAGAGGGTGAGATTTCCACGCTCGATCCACACACCGTGCTCGAGGCACTGTCCGAGCGCGAGCTCCGTGTCGCGCCCCGCATACAGGTCGGTGAGCGAGCGCTTGCACGTGGGGCAGCGTGAGAACGGAAATGCGGGAGAGCGTGTCGGGCTGCTCCGTGCGAGACCGACGAGCGACGCGGGATCGAGGCGCATCATCGCATTGGGCACCCACGTGCCGCAGCCGGCGCCACACGCGAGCGCGGCTTCGTCATCGTGCGGAAGGCGTGCCTCGCAGCGCGGGCACGCCTTCCGCACGATGACG
>Ga0247822_10001358_pt1 | contig 14919 bp, 14 predicted proteins | sample 13C_Cellulose_Da_FD_192423 | JGI IMG/M metagenome (GOLD analysis project Ga0247822, IMG submission 192423) | Soil microbial communities from agricultural site in Penn Yan, New York, United States - 13C_Cellulose_Day30 | ecosystem: Environmental > Terrestrial > Soil > Agricultural land | place...
CGAGCTGCGCGGCGACAGCGCCGAGGCCGCGCAGCTCGAGCGGCGCGCCGACCACGAGCGCCAGACCATGCACGCCCTGCTCGCCGAGCTCGCCACGCTCGAGACCGAGCTCACGGAGCTCGAGCGCGTGAGCAAGTCGGTGCCCCGGGACCTCGGCGACGACTTCGGCGCGGGGGCGCGTCACACGTCGTCGAGCACGCCGCGCGCCGAGCCGTCCCCGCGCGAGCGGCCGCGCCCGTCGATCGACGACGCCCTCAGTGATCTCAAGCGCCGCGCCGGGACATCGGGGGCCTCGTCGAGCGCCCCACGTCCGTCGCAGGGCAAGCCGTCCGGCACCGCGTCGCGTCCCGCGTCGACCGTCGACGACGAGCTCGCCGCGCTCAAGCGCAAGATGGCCTCCGCGCCGAAGAAGAAATGATCCGCGCGGCGGTCGTCCTCGCGCTCGTCGGCGGCTGCACCGGTCAGCCGCACCCCAAGCCCGTGCCGCACAGCTCCGAGCCCGCACGTGCGGCGCCCGTGACGCCGACGCGCAAGCACTCCTCCCACGAGCACGCGCACGGCGCACACCCGCACGCGCGCGATGGCCATCATCACCACCCTCATCCGCACCCGCACCTCGATGGTCCCGGGCGTCATCACCACCCGTACTGACGCTAAAAAAATGTCGGGAGCGCGGTCGATCCTGGACGCGCTCGTTCGTCGCGTGGATGAACCCCACCCAGCCCGAGGAATCCACATGAAATACTTCACGTTCATCCGCCACGCCGAGCACGATCCCGCCACCATCAAGATTCCGCCTGCGCTGATGAACGCGATGAGCACGTTCATCGAGCGCAGCCAGCGCGAGGGCGTCCTCGTCGACACCGGCGGCTTCTTGCCGAGCAAGGATGGCGTGCTGATGCGCGTCGCCCGGGGCAAGCTGACCATCACCGATGGGCCGTTCACCGAGGCCAAGGAGGTGATCGGCGGCTGGGCGATCCTCCAGGGCTCGCGCGAGGTCGTGATGCGCGCGGCGACCGAGTTCGTCGAGCTCCACCGCGTCCACTGGCCGGAGTTCGAGTTCGAGTGCGAGGTGCGCCCCATGTTCGAGCCCGGCCAGGGCCCCGGCTGAGGGGTATGCTGCCCGTATGGGCTCCGCGGCGACGAACCTCTCGACGGTCAGCACGAAGATCACGAGCATCAACCCGGCGACCGGTGAGCCGCTCGGCGAGGTCCCGGATCAGACGCCCGCGGAAGTGCGCGCAGCCGTCGACGCGGCGCGGATCGCGCAAGCCGAGTGGGCGAAGGTCCCGATCGAGCTGCGCTGCAAGCGCGTGCGGCGGTTCGCCGAGGTGCTGATGGCGCGCGCCGACGAGGTCATCGAGCTGCTCTCGCGCGAGGGCGGCAAGACCCGTCAGGAAGCGCTAGGCATGGAGGTCATCGTCGTCGCCGACCTCGTGCGCTACTTCGCGAAGCACGCGCCCGCGATGCTCGCGCCCGAGCCGGTGCCGCTGCACCTGATGAAGCACCGCGCGAGCTATCTGCACTTCGTGCCGCGCGGCGTGGTCGGCATCATCGCGCCCTGGAACTTCCCGTTCTCGATCCCGATCGGCGAGGTCGTGATGTCGCTGATCGCGGGCAACGGCGTCGTGCTCAAGCCGTCCGAGGTCACGCCGCTGATCGCGCTCAAGGCGCGCGAGCTCTACCTCGCCGCGGATCTGCCGCCCGAGCTGTTTCAAGTCGTCACCGGCCGCGGCGCGACCGGCGCGGCGCTGATCGACAGCGGCATCGACTACTGCGTGTTCACCGGCTCGGTCGCCACCGGCAAGAAGGTCGCGGCCGCGTGCGGCGAGCGCCTCATCCCGTGCACGCTCGAGCTCGGCGGCAAGGCGCCTGCCGTCGTGTGCGCGGACGCGGACCTCGACCGCACCGCGCAGGCGATCACGTGGGGCGGGTTCGCGAACTCGGGCCAGGTGTGCGCCTCCGTCGAGCGGGTGTACGCCGTCGACGCCGTCCACGACGCGCTGGTCGCCAAGATCGTCGAGCTCGCGCGCTCGCTGCGTCAAGGCGATGCCGCGCAGGAGGTCGACGTCGGTGCGATGGCGTGGGATCGCCAGGTCGAGACGGTCGAGCGCCTCGTCGATGCGGCGGTCGCCGCGGGTGCGCGGGTCGAGGCCGGAGGCTCGCGCGGCCCGGGCCCGGGGCTGTTCTTCCAGCCGACCGTGCTGACGAATTGCACGCAGGACATGGACGTCATGCGCAAGGAGATCTTCGGCCCGGTGATCCCGATCATGCGCGTCGCCGACGACGACGAAGCCGTGCGCCTCGCCAACGACTCGCACCTCGGGCTGCTCGCGTACGTGTTCACCAAGGACCGCGAGCACGGCAAGCGCGTCGCCGAGCGCATCGCCGCCGGCACCGTGATGGTCAACGACGTGCTCTCGACCTACGCTTGTCCCGAGACGCCGTGGGGCGGGGTGAAGCAGTCGGGCATCGGCCGCACGCACTCGATCCACGGCCTCCGCGATCTGTGCGAGACCCGGCACGTCAACCACGACCGCGTCAGCCTCGCGCGCGAGGTGTGGTGGTACCCGTACAAGCAGGGGACGTTCCGCGGGCTCTTGCGCGCCGCGAAGCTGTTATTCGGCAAGCGTCCGTGGCAACGCTAAACTGACCGCGTGGGCCGCCTCGAAGACATCGCCGAGCGCAACCGCAACCCGCGCGCGCATCGCCGCGGGATGCGGACGAGCGTGCTGGTCGGCCTGTTCCTGCTGCTCGTCCTGTTCCTGATGATGTTCACCGACCTCGGTCTCTCGAAGGAGGCCACGGAAGCCAGGGACGCCGACCCCAGGCCGGGCGGGCGCGCGGTCCCGGTGCACCTCGGCACCCCGCGCAGCAAGTAGTCAGCGGCCGGAGCGGCCGTAACGATCTTCGAGGCGCACCACGTCGTCGAGCTCGGTCGTCGAGACCTCGAGCACGTCGGTGTCCTCGAGCGCGATCATGCGGTGGCGCAGTCCGGGCGTGATGTGCACGGGCTCGCGCGGGGCGAGCTCGCGCGAGCGCGGCTCCTCTCCCTCGTGGAAGTAGACGAGCTGCATGCGCCCGGTGAGGACCATGATGGTCTCGTCCTTCACGCGGTGGTACTGCAGCGACAGCGCCTCGCCCGCCTTGATGTGGAGGATCTTGCCGACGTATCGATCCGTCTTCGCCCAGATCAGCTCGTGGCCCCAGGGCTTGTCGACGACCGACATCGCTACTTCTTCGGCGCGGCCGAGGGCGTCGAAGAACCCGGCTGCGTCGCGCTCGGCTTGGGCGTGTCGAGCGTGCCGGTCGCCGTCGGATCGAGCTCCGTCGGCATCTCGACCTTGGGACGCGCGCCCGGAATCTCCTCGCGGCGGTCGACCTTTCCGTCGAAGTCGTCGTCGTAGAGGATCGCGAGCAGGATGGTGTCCTTGTACTGCTCCCACAGATCGGGGTTGCCGTCGCCGTTGCGGTCCTGCTTGATGCTCGTGAGGTTGCCGCCGGAGTCGTAGACTTCCTTCACGTCGAACCGACCGTCGAAGTCGGTGTCGCGCTCGACCTCGGCGCGCTGGTTGACCTTGGTGTCGTAGATCGCCGACATGTCCCAGCGGCCGTCGAAGTCGACGTCGGCCTTCTCGAACAGCGTGTTGCCCTTGCGGTTGTAGGCGACGACCCAGTCCTTCTTGTTGTCGTAGTTGAAGTCGATCTGCTTGCAGGTCATGAACTCGATCTTCGTGCCGCCCTCGTCCTCGACCTTGTAGAGGCGCCACACGTCGGGTCGGTTGTCCTTGTTCAGATCGTAGGTGACGATGTTCTTGCCGTTGGTGTCGCACAGGGTCGGGTCGACCTTCGGCACCGTGGTGTCGGCCGTGTTGCTGGGGGTCGTCTTCTCGTTCTTGCCCTTGCACGCGGCAAAGGCGAGGAGCACCCCGGCGAACACCGATAGCTTCGTCATCGCGCTGAGCCTAATCGGCCGTGGATCTAGGCGCAATGGTTTGACCTATCTCATATGGCCACGTATGGTCACGCCGCCGTGGCCCGGAAGAAGATCTCGACGACCGTGTACATCACGCCCGAGCAGGACGCCCAGCTCAAAGCCCTGCACGGACGCACGAAGGTCCCGGTCGCCGAGTACATCCGGCAGGGCATCGATCTGGTGCTCGAGAAGTACCGAGATCAGCTGCCGGGGCAGGTCGACCTGCGACTGGGATCACGCTAAGTCTCCACGCTCCCCTCGCCGCCATGACGTTCCCGCTCGAGCGCATCCGCAATTTTTCGATCATCGCCCACATCGATCACGGCAAGACCACGCTCGCCGATCGAATCCTCGACGAGTGCGGTGCCGTCACCGCGCGCGAGGCGCAGGCCCAGATGCTCGACTCGATGGACCTCGAGCGCGAGCGCGGCATCACGATCAAGGCGCAGTCCGTCCAGCTCCACTTCAAGGCCAAGGACGGGCAGCTCTATCAGTTCCACCTGATCGACACGCCGGGCCACGTCGACTTCCACTACGAGGTCTCGCGCTCGCTCGCCGCGTGCGAGGGCGCGCTGCTCGTCGTCGACGCCGCGCAGGGCGTCGAGGCGCAGACGCTGGCCAACGTCTACGTCGCGCTCGATAACAACCTCGACATCGTCCCGGTCCTCAACAAGATCGATCTGCCGGTCGCGCGTCCTGACGAGATCAAGCAGCAGATCGAGGACACGATCGGCCTCGACGCGCAGGACGCGTGCCTGGTGTCGGCGAAGACCGGGGTGGGCGTGCACGACATGCTCGAGGCCGTCGTCGAGCGCATCCCACCGCCCAAGGGCGATCGCGAGGCGCCGCTGTCCGCGCTGATCTTCGACAGCTGGTACGACACCTATCGCGGCGTCGTCGTGCTCGTGCGCGTGATGCAGGGGCGGGTCACCAAGGGCACCAAGCTCCGGTTCTGGGCGACCAACGTCGAGTACGAGTGCACGATGATCGCGGTCAAGACGCCGCAGTGGGTCGAGCAAGCGTCGCTCGAGGCCGGGCAGGTCGGCATCCTCGCAGCGGCGATCAAGGTCATCGCGCACGCGCGCGTCGGTGACACCGTGACCGACGCGAATCGCCCGTGCGACGAGCCGCTCAAGGGCTTCAAGCTCGTCAAGCCGATGGTGTTCGCGGGGCTGTTCCCCGTCGACGCCGCGGACTACCAGGATCTCAAGGACGCGCTCGGCAAGCTCGTGCTCAACGATGCGAGCGTGACCTACGAGCCGGAGACGTCGGCGGCGCTCGGCTTCGGCTTCCGCACCGGCTTCCTCGGCCTCCTCCACATGGAGATCATCCAGGAGCGGCTCGAGCGCGAGTTCAACCTCAACCTCATCACGACGGCGCCGAGCGTCCGCTACAAGATCCACCTCGCGGGCGGCGAGCTGCTCGAGGTCGACAACCCGGCGAGGGTCCCCGACCAGGGCAAGTACGACAAGGTCGAGGAGCCGATCATCAACGCGACGATCCACCTGCCGCAGGAGTACGTCGGGCCGATCATGCAGCTGTGCCAGGAGCGGCGCGGCGTGCAGCAGGGCCTGCACTACGATCCGGGCGGCCGCGTGCGGGTCGTCTACGAGATGCCGCTCGCCGAGGTCGTGTTCGGCTTCTACGACCGGCTGAAGACGATGTCGCGCGGCTATGCGTCGCTCGACTACGAACCGGCGGGCTACCGCGAGGCTGATCTGATCCGCCTCGACATGCTGGTCAACGGCGAGCGCGTCGACGCGCTGTCGATCATCTCGCACCGCGACAGCGCGTACCACCGCGGCGTCGAGCTGTGCACGAAGATGAAGGACGTCGTGCCGCGCCAGATGTTCGACGTCGCGATCCAGGCGGCGATCGGCAGCCGCGTCGTCTCGCGCACCACGGTGAAGGCGATCCGCAAGGACGTCACCGCGAAGTGCTACGGCGGCGACATCAGCCGCAAGAAGAAGCTGCTCGACAAGCAGAAAGAGGGCAAGAAGCGGATGAAGTCGGTCGGCTCCGTCGAGCTTCCGCAGGAGGCCTTCTTGACGGTGCTGAAGGTCGACTGATGCGGTCCTCCGCGCTCGATCGGCGAGTGCGGAGCGAGGCGCGCCAGCTGGTGCGCGAGGCCCGCGCCGCGCTCGCGCGCAAGCCCGGGCTCGTCGGGAAAGCGGGGGACCTCGGTGAGGTCACCACGGAGATGGAGCGCGCGCTCGAAGGCGGCGACCTCGCGGGGGTGCGGCGCACGCTCCCCGCGCTCGATGCGCTGGTCGACGAGCTCGTCGAGCCGCAGGGCAAGTCGATCCTGCGCGACTACGTCGAGGCGATCGGGACCGCCGTGCTGATCGCGCTGACGCTGCGCGCGTTCGTCATCGAGGCGTTCAAGATCCCGTCGGCGTCGATGTACCCGACGCTCGAGATCGGCGACCACATCTTCGTCAACAAGCTGCCGTACGGCCTGCGCATCCCGTGGACGAACACCAAGCTGTTCGCGCGCGGCCCCGAGCGCGGCGAGGTCATCGTGTTCGTGCAGCCGTGCGAGCCGGACAAGGACTACATCAAGCGGGTGATCGCGCTCGCCGGCGACACCGTCGAGGTGCGCTGCAACGTCATCTACGTCAACGGCGAGGCGGTGCCGAGCACGCTCGTGGAAGGCGAGGGGTGCGTGCACGACGACTTCGACGAGGACACGAAGACCTGGTTCACGCGCACGTGCAGCCGCTATCGCGAGACGCTCGGCGGCAACACGTACGAGACGTTCCACGATCCCGGCCGCCCCGCGCGCGACGAGGAGCTGAAGCAGAACGGGTTCCTCGTCGACGGTGACGGCAACGACTTCCCTCGCGGCACCACGATGTTCTCGCCGCCGAGCTGCCCGCGCGATGCCGACGGCGCGACGGTGAAGCCGGAGTCGCGCAACCAGCTGCCCGGCAAGCTCGTCATCACGCGTGCGGAGCTGGCTCATACGCACGCCTGCGAGCCACAGGCGCACTATGTCGTGCCCGAGCGCCACGTGTTCGTGATGGGCGACAACCGCGGCAACTCGCGCGACTCGCGCTCGTGGGGATCGGTGCCGCTCGAGAACATCAAGGGGAAGGCACTCTTCACCTGGCTGTCGTACAGTCGAGGCGTGTCCGGGATCCGCTTCCATCGCATCGGCAACCTCGTCCACCACTGATGCGCGCCGCCACGTTCGATCGTCGAGTGAAGAAGGAAGCGAGCGCGCTCGTGCGCGAGGCGCGCGCGGCGCTGCTCCACAAGAAGGAGCTCGTCGGCAAAGCTGGTGACCTCGGCACCGTCACCGGCGAGATGGAGAAGGCGCTCGCCGATGGTGACCTCGCGCGCGTGCGCCGGCAGCTGCCGGTGCTCGACTCGCTCGTCGACGAGCTGATCGTGCGCAAGGCGAAGACGGGGATGGGCGACCGCGTCGAGTCGCTGATCGCCGCGGTCGCGCTCGCGCTGCTGTTGCGCGCGTTCGTCGTCGAGGCGTTCAAGATCCCGTCGAGCTCGATGTACCCGACGCTCGAGATCGGGGACCACATCTTCGTCAACAAGTTCATCTACGGCCTGCGCATCCCGTGGACGAACATCAAGTTCCTCCAGCTCCGCGGGCCCAAGCGCGGCGAGGTGATCGTGTTCGCCAAGCCGTGCGAGCCGGACCGCGACTACATCAAGCGCGTGGTCGCGACCGCCGGCGACACCGTCGAGGTCCGTTGCGACGTCCTCTACGTCAACGGCGTCGCGGTGCCGTCCGAGCTCGTCGAAGGGCCGTGCAGCTACGAGGACCTGGTCGAGATCGGCGACGAATCAGAGCTGACGTTGCCCACGCGGCGCGGCGGGCCCGCGACCAAGACGTCGACCGAGTGGATGGAGCGCCGCTGCAGCCGCTATCGCGAGACGGTCGGTGACAACAGCTACGCCACGTATCACGACGAGGCGCGGCCGGACCGCGGGACCACGCGACCCGGTTCGAGTGATTTCCCGGCGGACGAGCCGTCGAGCTGCGCGACGGACACCGCGCCGGGTGCGCGGCCGGCCGACAACCAAGCGGTCGGCACGGTCGTCGAGACGCGGGCGAACGCCGGCGTCTGCGAGACGCAGCGCCACTACGTGGTCCCACCGGGGCACGTGTTCGCGATGGGCGACAACCGCGCGAACTCGAGTGACTCGCGCGTGTGGGGCGCGGTGCCGGTCGAGAACATCAAGGGCAAGGCGATGTTCATCTGGCTCTCGTACCGCGACGCCTTGTGGAAGCCGATGACCTGGCGGTGGTCGCGGATCGGGAACTTCGTCGACTGAGTGGACCGGACTACTGCTTCTTCGGCGGGACCGCGAGCTGCTTGAACACGGTCGTCATCGCGTCGGCGACCGCGGCCTCGGCGGCCTGATCCCACGTGTACTCGCGATCGCGATCGCGGACCTTGAGGCCGACCTCCTGCTTGATCGTCGCCTGACCGTCGCCGGTGAAGCCCATCGTGCGGCCCGGGACGTTCTCGCCGAGCAGGTGGACCGCGACGCGCACGACCAGGCGCTGCGACTTGGGCTTGTGCTCCATCGGCACGAGCTCGATCGATGCGTCGGTGACCTCGACGGTCACGAGGTACGCGCCCGCGATGCCTTTGCGCTTCAGAAACTTTCGGAACGCGTCGGGCTTCGCGTCCGGGTCGGGCGCGCCCTCGATGGCGCCGACGAGCTGTGGGTGGCTCGTGAACGTCTTCTCGACCTGGCCCTGGATCCGCGGCGTCGCCTCCTTCGCGACGTCGGCGGCGACCTCGGGCTTCGCGGTCACCGCGGCGAGCTTGAAGTGGTACTTCTTCTTCGGCGCCGCGTCGGCGGTGGTGGAGAACGCCACCAGGGCGACGGCAAAGGCCACGAGGGTTGCTTTGAGGTGCATCGCAGGGAGCATCATAGGCCGGTGTTTCCCTGCGACGTCACGTGCTAGCGTTCCATTCACATGACGCGCCCACGCTGGCACGACGTGTTCATCGTGGCCGCGGTCGTCGGCGTCCTCGTCGTCGGTGTATGGGCGCTATGGTGGGACGATGTGCGGTCGGCGTTGGGGTGGGGGGACAGCGCCGAGGAGGCCGCACCGGCCCCGATCACCACCCCAAGCGGTTCAACAACTTGACCATGATTGCCGTGGCTTAGTACCGTTCGCGGAGGGACGGCCGTAGGCCCTCAGGAGCCAATGTTCACCATACTCATTCAGGAAAAAGGCGGCGAGCAGCGCCGCATGGTGTTCAACAAGGCGGAGGTGACGATCGGCCGCGTGCAGGGCAACGACATCGTGCTGCCGAAGGGCAACGTGTCGAAGCGCCATGCGCGCATCGTGCTCAAGGACGGCAAGTTCATCATCGTCGACCTCAAGAGCACCAACGGCACCTACGTCAACGGGCGAAAGATCACGAGCCCGCTGGTCGTCAAGGACTCCGACAAGATCTACATCGGTGACTTCATCGTCGGTGTCGACGAGGCGGGCGGCGATGACCTCGATCGCCCGTCGGAGACCACGAACGTGCCGCCGAGCGCACCCGCACCGCAGGACCTGCGGCCGCCGCGCCCGACCGAGGCGCAGCCGATGGCCCCGCACATGATCCCGGGCGGCAACGCGGAGCCGTTGAGTGCACCGCTTCCGCGCTCGCAGCCCCCGCGCCCGGCGCCCTCGCCGACGCGTGACATGCCCGCCGCGCGCGAGCCGGCGCCGCCGCTGGGCGCGCGCGAACCGGAGTCGCGACCGATGCCGCCGCTGTCGTCGCCGTCGACGTCGCGGCCGCCGATCGGGCGCAACGCGGGCGGCACGATGCCGCCGCCGCTCTCCCCGATCCCGTCGCCGCTGGCCTCGCCGCCGCCGATGGCCGTGCAGCCGGCTCCGATGGCGCAGCCCGCCCCGATGCCGCCGCCGGCGCGCGACATCTCCGCGCCGCTGCCGTCGTCGATTCCCGCCACGCCCGCGCCGTCCCCGATCGCCGCCGCTCCGCTCGCAGCGCCCGGACCGATGCACGCGCCGGATCCGATCGCGCCCGCCGCCGCGCCGACGTCGATCGGCGCGCCCGCGTCGGTGGTCCCGATCGCGGACAAGACCAAGGGCCGCAACCTGGTGGGGCAGGGCGCGAAGCGCGTCGTCGGTCGCGCGGTGGCGATGCCCGGTCGCCGCGGCGTGCAGTTCGATCCGCTCGACGCGAAGACCGTCAAGCTGCTCGACCTCCAGGCCAACATCCTCGAGCGCCTGCGCACCAAGCTCGATCTCGACAAGCTCCCGCTCGAGCGCCTGCAGGAAGACGAGCTGTGGGATCGCGCGCAGAACGCGACGATCTCCATGGTCGAAGCGCTCGAGACCTCCGGCGAGCTGCCGAAGTACATCGAGCACCAGACGCTGATCGACGAGACGCTCAAGGAAGCGCTCGCACTCGGGCCGCTCGAGCACCTGCTCGCCGACGAGAACATCGACGAGATCATCATCGATCGCCGCGACCGCATCGTCGTCGGCAAGGACGGCAACCTGCGCGGCTCGGGTCGCGCGTTCTCGTCGGATGACGTGTTCGAGCGCGTGGTCAAGCGGCTCGTCGGGTCGGAGGGCGGCCGCATCGACGAGACCACGCCGATCATCGACCTCCGGATGCACGACGGCACGCGGCTGACCGCCGCGATCTCGCCGGTCGCGGTGCACGGTGCGACGCTCGTGCTCAAGAAGGCCAAGGCGCCGATGCCGACGCTCGCCGACCTCGGCGCGCGCGGCACGATGAGCACGGGCATGGCGAACTTCCTCGCCACGTGCGTCACCGCGCGGCGCAACATCCTCGTGTGCGGTGCGCCCGGCTCGGGCAAGACCTCGGTGGTCGCGGCGCTCGCGGCCGCGTCGCCGCAGGGCGAGCGCGTCGTGTCGATCGAGGAGGTCGGCGAGCTGTCGCTGGCCCGCGAGGAGTGGGTCGCGCTCGAGACCCGCGTCGGCGTGGGCAAGCACGCGGACGTCGACATGACCGCGCTGCTCGAGACCGCGCTGCGCCTCTTGCCCGATCGTCTCGTCGTCGGCGAGGTCCGCGGTCGCGAGGCGCTGCCGCTGATCCACGCGCTCAACGCGTCGGCCGACGGCACCGTGGTCGCGATGACGGGGGAGGGCGCGAACACCGCGCTCACGCGGCTCGCGACGCTCGCGCGCGCGGCCGGTGGCCAGCACGACGCGGTCCGCGATCTCGTCGCGCAGGCGTTCGAGATCGTCGTCCACGTCGTGCGCTGGAGCGATGGCTCGGTGCGCGTCGCCTCGATCGACGAGGTCGTCGGCTCGAGCGAGATCGGGTTCGATACGCAGCCGCTGTTCCAGTTCCAGAACGGGAACTTCGTGCCTGCGGGCCACGTGCCGCGCTTCTACTCGGAGCTCGAGGCGCGCGGCATCCCGGCCGATCAGGCAGTCTTTCGCTAAGCCCGGCGCTAAGGAACGGTGACCGCGGTCGGGCGGGTGGCATCCGTCGTCGACGAGGTGCCGAGCCGCCCGTACGTGCCTTCGCCCCAGCACCACAGCGTGCCGTCGAGCTTGATGCCGCACGTGTGGTCCTTGCCCGCGCTCACGCGCACCCAGCCGGTCCCGACGTAGCTCGGTGAGGTGCGGCGCGTGATGGTCGTGTCGCCGAGCTGTCCGCTCTCGTTCGCACCCCAGCAGTAGAGCGTGGAGTCCGTCGCGATGGCGCAGGCGTGGCGGCCGCCGGCCGAGACCTGCGCCCACGCGATCGACGGCCCGACCTGGCGCGGCGTCGCCGACGAGTTGCTCGTGCCGTCGCCGAGCTGCCCCCACACGCCGTCGCCGCGGCAGTAGAGCGTGTTGTTCTCGGTGAGCGCGCACCAGAACGCGTCGCCGGGCTCGATCGAGCGCCAGGTCTGCGAGCTGTTCGTGGTGAGCGCCTCCTCGAACAGCTCGCAGCGGATCACGCCGGCCGCGGTGACGCCGCACGCCGAGTCGCCGCCCGAGCCGATCGTCTGCAGGAACACGCCCATGTACGCCGGCGTGCTCGCGGGGAACCCGCCGGCGATCATGCCGGCACACGAGCTGGTGGTGCCGCCGTCGCGCAGCGCGCACGTGTGCGTCGCGCCTGCGCTCAGCTCGCCGTACGGATAGTCCTGCGGCTCGGTGAACTGCACCGGCGTGGCGGTGGTGACGAGGTTGCCGTTGCCGAGCTGGCCGCTATCGCCGCGGCCCCAGCACCACGCGCGGCCGTCGGTGCGCAGCCCGCACGCGTGCGCGTCGCCCGCAGCGACGGCGGTCCAGTCGTTCGCGGTCTCGAGGCGGATCGGGCGCGCATCGAAGCCGAACGGCGTGCCGCCGGCGCCGAGCTGCTTGTAGTTGTTGCGGCCGAAGCACCACATCGATCCGTCATCGCGCAGCGCGCACGTGTGCTCGCCGCCCGCCGCGATCGCGGTCCACACGATCGGATCGGGTGGTTGCGGGCACGTCCCGCAGGCGAGCGTGCCGCCGCAACCGTCGGAGGCGGTGCCGCACGACAGGCCGATCGCGGCGCACGTCGTCGGTGTGCAGCCACTACCACTACCGCTGCCGCTGCCATCGTCGGGCACGCAGCCGCTATCGTCGAAGCCGCGGCAGTCGGCGCGGCAGGCGAGCGTGCCCGTGCCGAGGCCGAGCGCGGCGCACGAGAGCCCGTCGAGCTCGGCACCGTCGCAGGTCTCGTCCGCGTCGAGCATGCCGTTGCCGCACGTCGCGGGCGGTGTCGTCGTCGGATCCGCGGGCGGGCTCGTGCACGCCGCGAGGGCGAGGAGCAGCGTCGCGCGCTTCACGGGATCCTCACCGGGACCGAGGACGAGCCGCCGCCCGTGCCGAGCTGGCCGTACGCGTTGTGCCCCCAGCACCAGAGCTGCTGGTCGGTGTCGAGCGCGCAGGTGTGCGCGTAGCCGCCGGACACGCTCGCGAAGCCGCTGCCGATCAGCACGGGCTCGTAGCGGTTCGACATCGAGCCATCGCCGATCTGCCCGCCGTCGTTGATGCCCCAGCAGTAGAGGTTGCCGTTCTCCTTGACGCCGCACGTGTGCGCGTCGCCCAGGCCCATCTCGCGCCAATCGCTGAGCCCGTCGACGACGCTCGGCAGCGACTCCGCGGCGCCGAGGTTGCCGAGCTGGCCGTACTCGTTCGAGCCCCAGCAGTAGAGCAGGCCCGTGTACGCGAACCCGCAGGTGTGCGAGCCGCCCGCGAACACGTCGCTCCACTCGGTGTCGAGGCCGACGTCCGTCGGCGGCGACGACGGTTGGATCGAGCCATCGCCGAGCTGGCCCGACGTGTCGAGCCCACCGCACACGATGTACGGCCCGAGCACGCCCTCACGCAGGTAGCACGCATGGCCGCCACCGAGCGCGACCACCGTGTAGACGCTGCCGACGGAGGTCGGGCTCGTCACGTCGCCGAGCTCCTCGCTGAGCTGGTTGTAGATGTTGTTGCCCCAGCAGTAGCGCTCGTTGTCGCTCGCGCACGTCGTCGTGTAACCGGCGACGACGTCGCGCCACTCGCGATCGCTCTCGATCAGGCGCGGCGTGGTCGCGGCGTTCGTCGTGCCATCGCCCAGCTGATAGCTGTCGTTCCAGCCCCAGCAGTAGAGGTGGTTGTAGTTGATGCCGCAGGTGTGGAAGCCACCGGTCGCGACCTCGGTCCAGCCGAACGAGGTGCCGACCCGCTGCGGTGTGGTCATCGTGCCGCCCGTCGCGCCGAGGCCGAGCTGACCGAGGTTGTTGCGACCCCAGCACCACAGCGAGCCATCCTGCTTGATCGCGCACGTGTGGTAGTTGCCGGTCGCCACCTGCTGCCACTGCGACGGCGGTGCCGCGCACACGTTCGGCTGACCGCCGGTGCCGCACGTCGCGCCGCCGCTGCACGTCCCACAGGTCAGCGCTTCGCCACAGCCGTTGTCGATCGTGCCGCACTCGGCGCCGGCCTCGGCGCACGTCCGCGGCGTACACGTGCCTTGCCCGCACTGGTTGACCTGCTGCGCCCCGCAGGTCTCGTTCGCACCGCAGCCGCCGCACTCGAGCGTGTTGCCGCAGCCATCGTCGACGAGCCCGCACTCGGCGCCGGCCTGTGCGCACGTACGAGGCGTGCAGCTGTCGGGTTCGCATACGCCGGCGGCGCTGCACGTTCCGTCCGAGCACGTGCCGCAGACGGTGCCGCACACGGGATCGAGGCCGCAGCTGCGGCCGTCGCAGTCGGGCTGACAGCCGGTCGGCGCATCGGGCGACGGCGGCGGATCGTCGGAGCCGCCGCCGCCCCCGCCGCAGGCGGGGAGAGAGAGGACGAGGGAGAGGAGGGGGACGAGCGTGCGCATGGTCGCCGCCCTCGTTCACGCGATGTGCCACGCGCACCCACGCGCAACTGCCGTGGATGCGCGGCCGTGCGCCCCGCCTGCACCCGGCCGGAGCGAGCCGGACAGGTGCACCCCGAGGTGCACCAGGTGCACCCCCGCGGCGCTTGAAACCCTCCGGGCGGTCCTCGATGATCGCCGCGATGGCCGACCCGGGCGCTCGCACGGAGACGCTCCACTCGAGCCCGAAAGCCGAGGTGGCGTCCGCGCTCGCGCCGGGGCAGCGGCTCGGGCGATTCGTCATCGAGCAGACGCTCGGCGCCGGCGGCATGGGCATCGTCGTCGAGGCGCGCGATCCGGATCTCGATCGCACGGTCGCGATCAAGGTGCTGCATGCGGGAACCCGCGATCGCGCGCGGCAGGAGCGGCTGATCCGCGAGGCGCGCGCGCTCGCTCGGATCGCGCACCCGAACGTCGTCACCGTGCACGAGGTCGGCGAGCACGACGGACAGATGTTCATCGTGATGGAGCGGATCGACGGGCCATCGCTGCGGGCGTGGCTCGCCGAGGCGCCGCGTACGGTGGAGGCGACGCTCGACATCCTCGCGGGCGCTGCGCGCGGCCTCGCCGAGGCGCACGCGCATGGCATCACCC
>Ga0247822_10001359_pt1 | contig 14903 bp, 11 predicted proteins | sample 13C_Cellulose_Da_FD_192423 | JGI IMG/M metagenome (GOLD analysis project Ga0247822, IMG submission 192423) | Soil microbial communities from agricultural site in Penn Yan, New York, United States - 13C_Cellulose_Day30 | ecosystem: Environmental > Terrestrial > Soil > Agricultural land | place...
GCATCAAAAAGTTCGAACTTTCAGGACATCTCCCGTTCCGAGTTCAAGCCGCTGCTAGATATGCTTGGCGAACTGTCACGCTCGCGAGGACGCTTGGGCTTCAGTCCGACGGAGACGGCGACTTTTGTGTTCTCTTTCAAACAGCCTTTATTTGCCGCCTTACAAAAGGCTCATGGCAAGGATGGAGTTGGTTTGGTGGATGATATGTGGACGGCCACGGTGGTCCTTGATCGCCTCGGTCTCTACACGACGGAAATCCACCAGCAGGCGCGCGAGGATGTGATCCGCCGTCAGCAGGAGGAGATGCTGGAGTTGTCCACTCCCGTCGTACAGCTATGGGAAGGCATCGTGGCCCTGCCGCTGATCGGCACGCTCGACAGCGCCCGGACCAGTGTCGTCATGGAGACGCTTCTACAGACGATCGTCCAGACCCGCTCGGAGATCGCGATCATCGACATCACCGGTGTTCCGACCGTGGATACACTCGTCGCCCAGCACTTGCTGAAGACAGTGGCCGCCGCCCGCCTGATGGGTGCTGACTGTATTATCTCCGGCATTCGTCCTCAGATCGCCCAGACGATGGTTCATCTCCAGATCGACCTCAGCACGGTCACGACGAAAGCCACGATGGCCGAAGCTCTCCGCACGGCGATTAAGCGCGGCGGATTCGAAGTCGGCCGCCAAGGCAAGCCCCTCGCCACCCGCTAGTTTTTTCCTCATGGACCGAATTCCGATTCTCACGATGGGACGATTCCTTCTGGTGACCATCCAGGTGGACATGCATGACCAGCTCGCGATGAATCTCCAGGATGATCTGACTAACAAGATCACGGAGGAGACAGCGAAGGGAGTTCTTATCGATATTTCTTCCTTGGATGTGGTCGATTCCTTCATCGGTCGGATGCTGGGGAACATTTCGTCGATGGCCCGCGTGCTGGATGCTGAGACCGTCGTTGTCGGTATGCAACCCGCTGTCGCCATCACATTGGTGGAACTGGGCCTCGATCTGGCCGGTGTTCACACCGCCCTAAATGTCGAGAAAGGCATGAAAATGCTCCGCCGCCATCTCGATTCTGACGATGGCGATCTCAACGATTGGAACGAGCATGCCAACTCTGAAAACTGAGACCCTTCCGGTTTCCGTAGAGTCTCACATCGTCATCGTGCGGCAGGCCGCAAGGCGTCTGGCTGTGGAGATAAAGCTCTCTCTCGTCGATCAGACGAAGGTCGTGACGGCCGCGAGCGAGCTCGCCCGCAATCTCCTGATCTATGGTGGAGGCGGAGAAGTCGTTCTGGAGGTTCTTCAGGAGGGGTTGCGACTGGGGCTCCGGATTCACTTCATCGACAAAGGACCGGGCATACCTGACATTGATCAGGCTTTGCGCGATGGCTACACCTCGGGACATGGCATGGGATTAGGGTTGGGGGGCGCCAAGCGTCTGGTTAACGAGTTTACGATTACTTCCAAAGCCGGTGAGGGCACACATGTGACGATCACCCGGTGGAAATAACCGGATGATCTCCAGCCAACGGTTTGTTGTCGCGGAAGAGAGTCAGGTCGGGGAAGCGCGTCGTTTTATTCAGGAAAGGGTCAAGCGCTGTGGAGGGTCCGAGGCTTTTTGCGGCAAGGCGGCCCTCATTGTCACGGAGTTGGGGCGCAATCTCGTGCGCCATGGTGGCGGGGGAGAAATTATCTCGCGGGAAGTGCGCTCGGAGGGGCTTCATGGCTTGGAGATCCTGGGGATCGACCGAGGACCCGGCCTGAAGAATGTGACGGAGTGCATGCGGGACGGGTATTCGACGATCGGCACGGCTGGTACAGGCTTGGGCTCGCTCCAGCGGATGTCGGACCGATTCGATATCTTTACCGAGGTTGGGAAGGGGACATGCGTATGGTCCCAAATTTTCGACGGCCGTATCACGGTGAAAACTCTGGATTTTGAGTTTAGTGGCGTGAATGTGGCTTTGGAGGGAGAGACTCTCTGTGGCGACTCTTGGGAGGTGCTACCCCTTCCGGATGCGAGGCTTCGTGTTCTGGTCGCCGATGGATTGGGGCATGGTCCCTTCGCGGCGGAGGCCTCGCGCGAGGCGATCAGCGTCCTGCGGAGTCATGAGAAGGCCGGTTTGGCAGAGACGGTTGATTTGATCAACAGAGCACTGGGCAAAACTCGGGGAGCGGCTGCTGCTGCTGTCGATATCCTGCCCCTTCAGCAACAGGTCACTGTATCCGGCGTGGGGAACATCTCGATCCGGGTGCACGGTCCAGAGTTCTCCAAAAGCCTCATCAGTGACAATGGGACGCTCGGTGTGAATGCCCGGAAAGCCAGAGAGTACACCCAGCCGTTTCCTGCCGGTTCGCTCCTGATCATGCATTCCGATGGCCTGACGGCAAACTGGAATCTCAATGACTTCCCGGGGTTAGCCCGCCGCTCGGCTGGATTGATCGCGGGAGTCCTGTATCGTGACTTCAAGAGAGGTCGCGATGACTCCACGGTCGTCGTAGCCCGTTATCGCCCATGACTGTTCAGCCCCTCGATCAAAAAACGCCTTTGATGGCCATGCCTCTCCAGCAGGAAAAGGATGTGGTGCTCTGCCGGAACCGGGCCCGTCTCATCGCTGGGATGCTGGGGTTCGATAAGCAGCAACAGGTTCGTATCGCGACGGCCGTTTCCGAAATTGCGCGCAACGCCTTCCGCTACGCGAAGGGCGCTGCGGCGGAGTTCGCCCTGATCAGTCGGCAGGCCCGTCTGACCGATCCGGCGGTACAAGCACTTCTCGTCATCGTCAAGGATCAGGGACCAGGAATGGCTGCGCTGGAGGCGGTCCTCGCCGGTACCTACTCGTCGACGACTGGCATGGGGATGGGGATCCGCGGGGCGCGGCGTCTCATGGACAGCCTCGATATTCAGACCGGCAGTCAGGGCACGACGGTCATCATGACCCATCAGCTCCCACGAGGAGCGCGGATCACCTCAGCTAATATCCAGAAAATCGTCGAGGAGCTCACCCATTCCGCGCCGGCCAATCCGATGGATGAGTTGGCGGTCCAAAACACGGAGCTTGTCCAGACGATCGAAGAACTCAATACGCAGAGGGGGGAACTCGACAAGATCAACGAAGAGCTTAGCGAGACGAACCGTGGCGTCGTGGCTCTCTATGACGAACTCGATACCGTTTATCGGGTGAGCCGAGTCGTGGCGTCAAAGCTCGATTTCGAGTCTCTGCTAAGTGCCATCACTGATGCCACTGTGGATATCAGCGGGGCCGAGTTTGGGGTCTTTTTCCACCGCGACGGCGAGGAAGTGGCATTGGTCTGCCATGCGGCGTCTGGAGTGCTCGCGCCTCATTTGAAAGGATTTTCCACCGCGGTAGTCAAAACGCTTACGGCGGAAATGGCCGGCGTTTCCGAGGCACTGAGAGTTGATAATTCCGCCATCGACCGACTTGGGGAGCCTTTCGGTCCGGAAAACCGGATCGCCACCACTCTTTCCGTAGCCGTACGCGGATCGGACGGCAGTCTCGCGGGCATCATGCTTTTTGGCCACCGCACGCCCAATTTCTTTACGGAGCGCACAGAGCGCATCTTGGCCAGCGTCGCGGTTCAGGTGTCTATCGGCATTGAAAATGCCAAGCTGTACCAGAGCGTGCGGAGTGCCAGTCTGGCGAAAGATAACTTCCTCGCGATCCTCAGCCATGAGCTACGTACTCCGCTGAATCCTGTCTTCGGTATCCTCAGCGCGCTCGAGGGGCGGAAGGATCTGCCAGCGGATGTTCCGCTGGACCTGCAGGTCATGCGGCGGAATCTCGAGTTGGAGGCTCGCCTGATCGATGAACTGCTGGATCTCACGCGGATCGTGAAAGGGAACATTCCCCTCCAAAGCAAGGTGATCGACTTGCATGAGCTCATCCACTCGGTTTGCCGGACCTGTCTGTCGGAAATCCAGAGGAAGGAACTCATCGTCGATCTCCAGCTCAATGCCCGGACTTTTCATGTAATCGGTGATCCAACGCGCTTGCAGCAGGTGCTTTGGAATTTGCTGAACAACGCGATCAAGTTCACGCCCGTGGCTGGAAAAGTCGTTTTTCAGACCTCCGATGATGGGAGTGGTCGGATCCGTATCAGCCTGACCGACACAGGGCGTGGCATCGACTTTGAATCCATGGAGAGAATTTTCCGCCCGTTCGAGCAGGGGGACCCTCACGTCGCCACTCAGTTCGGAGGATTAGGACTCGGACTCGCGATTTCGAAAGCCATCTTGGACGCTCACGGAGGTGACATCAGCGCGAGCAGTGAGGGGATGAATGCGGGCGCGACATTTACAGTGATTCTGCCTTTGACGGAGACACCTGTGAGTTCTGAACAGGCTTCCGTTCCTTCACCCGCCGAGGTAAAGGGGCCTGCGGGATTAAGTATTTTGCTAGTCGATGATCACGAGGATACCCGTGAGATCATGAGCCGTTTGCTGGTGCTGCGAGGGCATGCCGTGGTGACCGCCGACTGCTGCGCGGCTGCCCTGGAGCGCGCGGCTGGCCAAGAGTTTGATCTTCTCGTGAGCGATCTGGGTCTTCCAGATGGTAGCGGGCATGGGCTCATGAAGGAGCTCAAGGAGAAGTATTCGCTCAAGGGGATCGCTCTGAGCGGATATGGAATGGAGTCAGACCTCAAACGAAGCGAGGAAGCGGGCTTCATCGCTCACCTGACGAAGCCCGTCGATCTGGCCTCGCTGGAGGCGGTCATTCAGAAGATTTTTAGCTAAGAGGTGTTTACTCCTTACCGGGAGAAAAGGGGCAGGTCTTAGCTCCTTCCGGCCAGATGCGAGTCTGATGATGGTAGCTGGGCGTGAGTTCGCTTTCATCGTAGTACCGATGGAAAACCCGGGTCGTCGCGGGTGACATCGGCGGGATGAGCCAGCTCCAGTCGCCTGTCACCGGGCGGCTCTGTTTTTCCTCGGCCTCGATATGCTGCATGAAGGTCTGGCACGCGGTGTGGTGGTCGATAATGGTGACGCCGGCGCGGCGAAAGGAGTGCAGCACGGCGACATTAAGCTCCAGCAAGGCGCGGTCTTTCCACAGCGTGGAGTTGGAGGAGCGGTCGAGTTGCAGGTGATCGGCGATGGACGGCAGCAGGTGGTAGCGGTTTTCGTCGGCGAAGTTCCGCGCGCCGATTTCCGTGCCCATGTAAAAGCCGTTGAAGGGTGCCGCAGGAAAGTTCAGCCCGCCGATCTGAAGGCTCATCTCCGTGAGCAGCGGCACGGCGTACCAGCGCAAGTCAGCCGGTAGCAGATCAGGATGTTCCGGGTGGACGATCCGCACCTCGCGCACGCTGTCCCGCGCGAGTTCGAAGCACTGAAGCTTTCCGGTGGCATCCGTAATGAAAACCGGCAGCAGGTCAAAGTTGGTCTTCTCTTTGGGCGGTTGCCATCCGTGCGCGATGGCGCGGGCGGTGAATTCGTCGTTCAGAGGATCTCCGAGACGCTCCCCGGTGACGAGTTTCCATCCGGCGTAGCCGAGGAGTTGATAGTTCCAGATACGAATCCCGGCCTCGGAGGGACGTTGAGGAGCGAAGATCGTGATGGTTGAGCGGATGTTGCCATTATTGGTCGCTGACTTGAGGTGTGCCTGGCATTCCTCGAAGATCGTCGGCGCGTCCTCCACGTGGCGGCGATCGCGGACGATGAGGCTTTTCCAGAAGTACCGCCCGATGCAGCGGTTATTGTTCCTCCATGCGATTCGCGCTCCGTACTCCAGTTCGGGAAAGGTCGGCGTCCAAGTGCCTGACTCTCGAATCTCAGCGCAGATTTCGTCTTTCCGGGCCGGCATGTCTCCGGCGGGCGAGACTTCTTCGATGTACTGTTCGAGGAACTTCATCGCCTCTTCAGTGAGGAGGGCGGGATTCGTAATGATGGACGGAATTTCGAGCATGGCTGGCGGATCGCGGTGGACGGGTCAGCTTCAGGGAAGCCGGGAACGGTCGCGAGGATTATCGCCCGTTTCGAGACGGCGTGCGGATGTTTTTTGCACCTTGTCGGGCCGTAAGTGGGGTTTCCACCTCCCCGGGGCGTAGAAAGGTCACTCTTTCAAGTTGACGCTGTCTTATTCCGCCCGGTAATTTGCCCGACCCGCTGAAGACTGGCCCCCGCTCGTCTGAGCGGTTTACCTTATGGCCGAAGAGCTCTCCTACGTACTTATCACCCCGTATTCCATCCGGAAGTCGCGGACTGGTGGCATTATTAGCCGCCTGCTATCGCGTTCTGGTCTGGAACTCGTTGGTGGACGGCTCTTTGCCCCCAGCCAGGGACTCATCGAGGAGTTCGCCGCCGCCACGGTGACGGACTCGGACGAACGCCACCGCCGCACGCAGGAGTTGATCCGCGATTACGTGTTGAAGAAGTTTTCGCCCGATGCCGATGGTGTCGTGCAGAGAGTGCTTTTCCTCGTCCTGCGAGGCGAAGACGCCGTGCAGAAAACCCGCACTGTCGTCGGCCACATCGTGCATGAAACGACGAGCGGCGAGACGATCCGTGACACCTACGGCGACTATTTGGTGGAAAACGGCGAAGTCGCGTACTTCGAGCCCGCCGTCCTGGCCGCTCCCGACGTGGAGACTGCCCGCAAGCATCTCGCGATCTGGGCGAAGTATTCCGACACTGACAGCGGCATCCTGGAGGACTCCGTGCCTCTGCCCGCCGGGGATAACGTCGAGACGACCCTCGTGCTCATCAAGCCGGATAACTTCCGCTTCCCCAACGCCCGCCCCGGCGGCGTGATCGATCTATTTTCCCGCAGCGGTCTCTACATGGTCGGCTTCAAGGTGCACTACATGAGTGTGGCCCAGGCCGAGGAGTTTTACCGCCCGGTGCTGGACGTGCTCATGGATAAGCTCCGTGAACCCAGCAGCAAGCGGGCCCGCCTCGCCGTCGAGGAGGAGTTCGATATTCCTATCGATGAAGCGACTGAGCGTCAGCTCGGCGAGTTGATCGGCCCCATCGCGGGTCGCAACCATTGGGAAAACATCGTTCAGTTCATGTGTGGTACCCGGCCGAATCAGTGTCTGCCCGAGAACCGCCATGCCCCCGGCTCGGAGAAGTGCGTCGCACTCATCTACCAGGGAGTGAACGCCGTGCGGAAAATCCGCGAGGTGCTCGGCCCGACCGATCCTTCGAAGGCTCCCGCCGGTACGATCCGCCGCGAATTTGGCCAGTCGGTCATGATCAACGCTGCCCACGCCTCTGACTCCCAGGAAAATGCCCGTCGTGAGATGGTCATCATCCAGGCCGAAGAAAATAATTTAAAACCTCTCATCGACTCTCACCTGTCCTAACATCATCCTCTTCACACCATGGAACTCGCATCCCGCGTAAAAGAACTCACCCCATCCCTCACTCTCGCCATCGATAGCAAGGCCAAGGCATTGAAAGCCGAAGGCGTCGATGTCTGCGGCTTCGGCGCAGGTGAGCCTGACATGGACACGCCCGAGCACATCAAGGCAGCCGCCATCGAGGCGCTGAACGCGGGCTTCACGAAATACACTCCCGCCGCCGGCACTCCTGAACTCCGCCAGGCGATCTCCGAGAAGTTCTCCAAGGACAACGGTCTCGAGTACAAGCCCAGCCAGATCATCGTCAGCAACGGCGCCAAGCAGTCCTGTTTCAACGCTATCGCCGCTGTCTGTAACCCCGGCGACGAAGTCATCATCCCGACGCCTTACTGGCTGAGCTATCCTGAGATGGTCCGCCTTGCTGGTGCCGAGCCTGTTTTCGTTCAGACGACCGAAGAGAACGAGTGGAAGATCACCGCTGAGCAGTTCGAAGACGCGATGACTCCTCGTACGAAGATGATCATCATCAACTCTCCCGGCAACCCGACCGGCTCGATCTACTCGCGCGAAGAACTCCGCAAGATCTCCGAAGTCGCCGCCGAGGAAGACATCTACATCCTCTCCGACGAAATCTACGAGAAGCTCACCTATGACGGTGCCGAGCACGTCAGCATCGCTTCCCTCACTCCGGAAGCCTACGACCTCACGATCACGATCAACGGTTTCAGCAAGGCCTATGCAATGACCGGATGGCGCTTGGGTTACCTCGGCGCTCCTGAGGCCGTCGCCCGTGCGATCGACTCCATGCAGAGCCACAGCACGTCGAACCCCTGCTCCTTCGCTCAGAAGGGCGCGCTCGCCGCTCTCAAGGGAGACCAGCAATGTGTCATCGACATGCGTGACGAATTCGACATTCGTCGTCAGTACATGTTCGAGCGCCTCACCAGTATCGCTGGCGTGACCGCCGTGAAGCCACAGGGTGCCTTCTACGTCCTGGCCAACATTAGCGGCCTGGGCTTGAAGTCCCAGAACTTCGCTGACCGACTCCTGACCAAGGCCAACGTCGCCGTCGTTCCTGGTATCGCTTTCGGTGATGACCGCACGGTCCGCCTGAGCTACGCCACGAGCCTCGACGTCATCAAGACGGGCCTCGATCGCATCGAGGAGTTCTGCAAGTCTCTCTAATCTCATGAAACAGCCGGTGGCGGATCGCGCGGGAAACTCCGCTCCGCCGCCGCTGAGTTCCGTCCGCCCGGCGGCCAAAGCGGCCGCCGCGCGACTGACTCTCCCCTTTAAGCGAGGTCTGCGCCGCAGTGTCGGCCAGACGATGGGGGCAGGGACGGGCAGTTCGATCGATTTTCAAGATCACCGCCCTTATGCTCCGGGCGACGACCCGCGGCATATCGACTGGCAGGCCTACGCACGTAGCGGCCAGTATTTGATGAAGCAGTACCACGAGGAGGTGCGTCCTCTGGCCGATGTGGTTTTTGACGCTTCCCCTTCCATGTTTCTTGATGAGGCGAAAACACGGCGTTCTCTCGAACTGGCCGCCTTCAGCGCCGAGAGTGCCATGCGCGCAGGCGCGGCGGTCCGCATTTTTTCCATTTCCGGCACCGATGTCGCCGTCCACGAGGCGCAGACCGATTGGTCGCTGGCCTGGGCGGCTGGCAGTAGCGTGGTACCGGATCTGAACCGCATCCCTTGGCGCGCGGCGTCTTTACGGATCTGGATCAGTGATTTGCTGCACCCCGTACCGCCGGAGACTTTGCTGCTCCCTCTGCTGTCCGGGCGGGGACGCGGTATCATCCTTTGCCCTCAGTGTCCGGGGGAATCCGATCCCGATTGGCTGGGTAATACGGAGCTGGAGGACTGCGAGAGCGGCTCTCTCCGGGACTTGCGGTTCGATCACCAAGACATGGATCGCTACCGGGCCGCGTATCGCCATCATTTCGGACTTTGGGACGAGGCTTCTCGCCGACACGGCATTCCCTTCGCCCGCGTTGCCGCAGATCTCCCGCTGATTGAGGCTCTTAGCAAGGAATGCCTGGCCAGCGGAGCGGTCGAACTTCTGTAAGCTCCCCTGCTTTAGACGGTTCGGAAATCCAGAGCCAGTGCCCGATGGATGGCCTGCGAGAGGTCCTCGATCCGCAGCGGCTTGCTGATGTAGTCGTCCATGCCGGCCGCCAGGCATTTTTCGCGATCGCCGATCATGGCGTTGGCGGTGAGGGCGATGATTTGCAGCCGATCGTACTCTCCGGAGATCTCCCGCTCCCTGATACGCTGGGTCGCTTCGTACCCTTCCATGACGGGCATTTGGCAATCCATGAGGACGAGCTTATACTGACCGCTCTCCGTGGCGGCAACGGCTTCGGCCCCATTGTTGACCACGTCGGCGTAGAAGCCCAGCTTCTTCAGTTGCAGGAGGATGACCTTTTGATTCACCCGATTGTCTTCGGCGAGCAGGATAAAGTTGGGTCCCTCTTGGCGCTCCAGTGAGGTGATCGCAAATGTCTTGGAAACGGTCGCCGGTGTGGCGGGGAGCGGGACGCCGTCCATCACGCGAGTCAGGGCCTCGATGAGACGGGCCTGCTTGATCGGCTTGAGCAGGCACTCCGCGATACCGGCTTCCCGCATGGTGTCTGCGTCGAGACGATACCCCAGTGAGGTGAGGACGATCTTGCGCAGCCCGGATGTGAGTGGATCGGTCTCGAGGACGCGGGCGAGGGAGAGACCATCCATGCCAGGCATCTGAAGGTCGAGGATCAGGAGGTGAAAGGGATCGCCTTCTTCCGCTCGCCTTCTGATCAAATGAAGCGCGTCTTCCGCGTTGGAGGCATGCTCGTCGCGCATGCCGAGGCCGGAGAGCTGATAGTGCAGCAGCAGGCCGTTGGTGACGGTGTCGTCCACGACGAGGACGTGCACGTGGCCGAGATTTACGGGGCGGTTTTGAGCGAGCGCGAGGGGCTTTCTGGCCTGCTCCAGCGTGAGGTCAAACCAGAAGGTGGAGCCGACCCCCGGAGTGCTGGTGACGTCGATGTCCCCTCCCATGAGCGAGACGAGCCGTTTCGAGATGGCGAGGCCCAATCCGGTGCCCCCGTACTTGCGTGTCGTCGAGCCATCGATCTGGGTGAATGCTTGGAACAGGTAACGCAGCGTCTCGGGAGCGATGCCGATACCGGTATCTTGAACCTCAAATCGCACGACGGTGAGGCCCGAGTTTTGGCCTTCGACGGTCGGCACGGAAACACGCACGATGATCTCGCCTTCTTCAGTGAACTTCACCGCATTGCCCACGAGGTTGAGCAGGACCTGGCGGATGCGCAGGGCGTCGCCGCGGAGATGGACCGGAGTGCCGGGCAGAAGCAGGCCGGTGAGTTCGACACCCTTGGCCTGGGCGCTTTCGGCCAGTACGTCGAGCGTGAGCTCCACGATTTCCCGAAGGTCGAAGTCCTCCTGGTCGATGGCCATCTTGCCGGCTTCGATCTTGGAGAAATCCAGGATGTCGTTGAGCAGGTTGAGCAGCGATTCCGCGCTGCTGTAGGCAGTGGACGCGAATTCGTTTTGTTCAGGCGAGAGCTCTGTGTCGATGAGCAGGCTCGTCATGCCGAGCACGGCATTCATCGGCGTGCGGATTTCGTGGCTCATGTTGGCCAGGAACTCCGACTTCAGGCGGGCGGACTCGAGCGCCGCGTCGCGGGCGAGACCGAGTTCCTCCCGAGTGCGGCGTTGCTCGGTCACATCTTCGGCCGTGCCCACGTACCCGATGAGCGAGCTATTCGTGTCGATGAGCGGCTTACCGCGCGTGTGGACCCAGCGGTTCTCGCCGGACGGATGCAGGATGCGGAACTCCGCGTGAAATTCCCTCCGGTCGGCCACGGTCTTCAGCCAGTGTGCGAGCAGTGCTTCGCGATCGTCGGGATGAACGTTGTCGCTCCATCCCCCGCCCAGGCTCTCTTCCGGACGCAGGCCAGAGATCTCCGACCACTGAGGGTTGGTGTAAACGCAGTCCCCCTTGTGGTCTGTCTGATAGATCCCGATGGGTGCGGAGGAACTCAAAAGGCGGAAGCGCGCTTCGCTGGCGGTGAGCTCCTCGGTACGGAGGCGTACTTTCTCTTCGATGTCGGCATTGACCGCCTCGATCTGCGCATGCTTCAGAGAGGAGTTGGAGAGCTCTTTCAGGCTGTGCCGGATGGACACGATGAGAAACATGTCCTCAAAAAGCACCCAGCCCAGGTGCTCGAAACTCCGTCCGATATCCGGCGTGACCACGCCGAAGACGGACTGCGGCCAGAAGGCTCCGCGTAGAAAGTGGTCCAGACCCACGACGATCGACGCCGTCACGAGCACCTTCCAGTCGCGGTAAAAGGCGAGGAAGGCCAGTGAGCCGAAAACGTGGAAGTGCGTCTCGATCCGTCCCCCGGTCAGATGGATCAGTAGCGCGCCGGTCAGCATCTGCGCCGCCGCCATCGTGTGGCGCGTCAGAGCTCGGCCGGGCTCTCTCCACGCCATGTAGATGGGCAGGGCACTGATCGCGCCGCCTAAAAAGATCGCCAGCCACACGTGAGGATGCAGCTTTTGGATATCACCCGCCCAGGTGAAGGGCGTGATGAGCACAGCGGCGAAAACTCCGCAGACCCACTGTAGCACCATGAGCTTGGCAAACAGTCGATCGGTGTGCTGGTAGATGTTTTGCCGTTGAATCTCGAAGTACTCTTCGGCGCGGCGGACGGTGGCTTCGGAATTCATGGCGTGTCCTTGATGATGGGACAGCCGAAGACGGCAAACCGCGTGAGTGAAGGAACCTGACTCTGGGCGATCTGCCGGATGGCGTCCTGGCCGGGGCTATCTCCGGCGTGACCACGGCTGGCTGTCAGGCCACCGTGGAATTTCAATGTGCCGGAGGGATCGTAAATATAAGTGTCGCCCGAGGTTAGAGCCCCGAAGAGCTTCGCCTCGGCAGCGCTTTTATCCGTTACGACTTCGGCGTGAGGCAGATTGCGTGCTTTTTTCCAGAGATCGGTCTGGGTCCAGGATTCCTCGGCTCTGTCTGGCTGGAAAAAGACAAAACGTAGAGCGAATGCATCGGGGTAAAGCGCGAGGACGCGGGAAAGCTCCTCCAGAGAAGCCCGGGAGCAGGGGCACTTGGGATGAAGGAACATCACGAGAGTCGGACGGTCCGACGCCGGAGCCACGGCGCTCGCAGCAGGCCAGTCCTCGGTATCGCGACCGGCCGCTCCTGGAGTATGGCCGTAGGCCCAGATCGCAGTGAATCCCGCTGCGGTCACCAACGCCCAGATCCCGACGACGCACCACAAGGGCCAGCGACGGGCAGGTAAGGGTGGTTGGACGGCAGACATCCGGGTGAATGTAGGTTTCATCGAAGCTCTTGCAACAGGTTTCACTCGGTAATTTAACGCAACTTTGCGAAATATACGTTTGAGTGAACGTTACAGGTTGCATGAAAGTGCGCGAAAATACGCACCGAGTTACCGGGCAGATTAGGCGGACTTCCAGCGCGTTTCGGGCTGGAGATTGATGTCGTCCAGGGACACTTCAAATCCGCAACTACGCAGGAGGTAGTCAACGCCTTCACGGCTTTCCATGGTCTCCTTGAGGCTGCGGGCGAAGATTTCGATGTATTCCTTATAGCTGTCGAGTGCGAGGCGGCCTTCAGAGAAATGGACGGCCAGTTGGTCGTCGTGATTCTCGATGAGCGCGATGAGTGCGCGGCGGAGTTGGGCGCGCATGACGGGATCGACGACCAGCCGGAAAGGGCTGGCCGTCGGATCTTGCAAGGTGCGGTCGGGTGCCACGTCGATGGTGAGTGGCTCGATGGCTGTTTCGGAGATTTGATCGTTCATGGAAAAGTGCCGTTCTGTTTCGCAGAAGATCCGATCTTTGGCCATCGGGTAGCACCCTGACGTGGGCTTACTTCGCAGGCAGCGTCCAAGCGAGCTGGTGCGTGCCAGCTTCCAAGGCGACCGCTTTGGCTGCGCCGAAGGGAGGGTGGTAAGTCGCGTGGCTTCCGGCCGGCACCGTGACGGTGCTGCGGAATTGGTCGCCCTCCAGATCCCACCGGATCGCGGCTTTGCCACGTGGCGTATCCAGAGTGGCCTCCGCCCAGGTCAGGCTGCCGCCGGGCTTGGGATGGAAGATCACATGCTCGTACCCGGGAGCCTGTGGATCGAGATCCAGACCGGCCACGACTTCATACATCCAGGCTCCCACTGCGCCGTAAGCGTAGTGGTTGAAGGAGTTCATGCCGACATCTTGGAAGCCTTTGTCCGGCGTCCAGCCGTCCCAACGTTCCCAGATGGTGGTGGCGCCGTTTTTGATCGGGAAGAGCCACGAGGGGAAGCTCTCCTGCTCGAGGAGCCCGTAAGCCACGTCGAGGTACCCGTGTTTCTCCAGGACGCTGAGCAGATACGGCGTGCCGACAAAGCCGGTGGCGAGGTGGAATTTCCGACGCTTGATATCGCGAACGAGTTCCAGAGCGGCCATGGCGCGGTTTTCCTCCGGGATCAGGCCGAAATGCAGCGCCAGCACATAAGCGGTCTGAGTGCCGGCGGCCACGAGGCCCTCTGGAGTGATGAAGCGGCGACGGAAAGCGTTGGCGATGTTTTCGTAAAGAGCGCTGTAGCGGCGGGCGTCGTCTTCGCGTCCGAGGATCGTCGCGATCTTGGACATGAGTTGGGCGTCGTTGGCGTAAAAAGCGGTGCCGATGTATTCCTTGAGGGTGCCTCCTTCGGTCTTGCCACTGCCGTCGAGGGCGAGCCAGTCGCCGTAGCCGCCCCATTCGTCGGCATCAGGGTGCGAGCGGATGAAGTCCTTGCAGCGGTGTTCGGCCATGAAAGCCATGTAGCGCTCCATGGCGCCGTAATGGTCGGCCAGGATCTTCTGATCGGCGTAGCAAAGATAGATCGTCCATGGGCAGATGATCGTGGCGTCGGACCAGGCGGGGCCGCCGTCCTGCTGATCACCGAGGAAGTGGCGATCCGGCGCGACCGAGGGCACACCGCCGTTCTCGCGCTGGGCGTCGCGCATGTCCTGCATCCACTTATGGAAGAAGGCGCGGACGTCCATGTTGAACGCGGCGGTGCGGACGAAGACCTGCGCGTCGCCGGTCCAGCCCAGGCGCTCGTCGCGCTGCGGACAGTCGGTCGGGATATCGAGGAAGTTACTCTTCTGGCCCCAGACGATGTTCTTCTGGAGTTGGTTTAGCAGAGGATGGGAGCAGGCGAAGGTGCCGGTCGGAGGCGTGTCGGAGTGGAGCACGATGCCGGTAAGCTCGGCTTTCTCGTCTTTCTCGATGCCGGTGACTTCGACGTAGCGGAAGCCATGGAAGGTGAACGCCGGTTCCCAGATTTCCTCCTCGGAGCCCTTGCAGGTGTAGTGGTCGGTCGCTCGGGCGGTGCGCAGGTTGGCGACGTAGATCGTGCCGTCGGGATTCAGGATTTCTGCATAGCGCAGCTTGATCGTCTGGCCTCGCTTGGCCTTGACCTTGAGGCGGACGCGTCCGCTGAAGTTCTGCCCGAGGTCGTGAATGTAGGAGAACTTAGGCCAGGCCTCGCGTGGCGTGACTGAG
>Ga0247822_10001360_pt1 | contig 14901 bp, 14 predicted proteins | sample 13C_Cellulose_Da_FD_192423 | JGI IMG/M metagenome (GOLD analysis project Ga0247822, IMG submission 192423) | Soil microbial communities from agricultural site in Penn Yan, New York, United States - 13C_Cellulose_Day30 | ecosystem: Environmental > Terrestrial > Soil > Agricultural land | place...
GCCTTGGGCTGATCGAGGAACTGCCGGCGCCCCGAGCGAGCCGCAGGCGAGCGGTCAAAGATGACTCACGGTGTGCGGGGTCACCGGTGGGGCGCGGGGTCGTTCAGGGCTTGGCCGGAACGGCCTTGGGCTGATCGAGGAACTGCCGGCGGACGGCCAGGATCAGCGCCCAGGTGAACAGGACGGCGAACAGGCCTAGTCCGACGTACACCGGCGGCAAGTACCAGTAGCTGCCCGGCTTTTCGTCGACGAGGATCACCTTGGCGCCGGCCGGCACCGGCCGCGGGGCCCACACGGCGGCGACGTCGATCGCGCGCCACGGGATCGTGCCGGCCGGGCCGCGCACGCCGTCGTCGGAGGTGGCGAGCTGCGACCACGGGGCGCGGAAGCGCGCGGTCGCCGGGTCGACCCGGGCGCCGAACAGGGCCGCGATGTCGAGGGCCTGGCCGAGCTCGGCGCTCGGACGGGCGACCTCCCAGCGGGCGGTGTCCTCGGCGGTGCTGGTCGGCGCCGCGCCGGGCGCGATCACGCCGGCCTCGGCCAGCGCCTTGGTCCACGCCGCCACGTCGGGCAGGCGCTCGGTGAACGCGACGATCACCATCGAGCGGCCGGGGTCGGGGACGACGATCTCGACCTCGTCGTCGCCGCGGACCGCGAGGGTGCCGCCGCCGACCAGGGCGACCTCGCCGCCGCCGGGGCTGGCCGCGCGCACCCGGCGGAGCTCGTCGCCGGTGACGAAGCGCGGGGTCGGGTGCTCGGCGGCGTAGCCGGCGACCGCGGCGGCGATGCGCACGTCGGCCATCGAGCGCAGGCGGCCGGTGGCGACCTCCTCGTACGACACCGGCGACCAGGCGTCGCCGGGCACGGCGACCCACAGCTTGTCGTTGGAGCCGGCGACCGGGACCACGCGGGTGCCGGCGTTGGCCTCGGAGACCCGGGCGCGGATCGCGGCGCTGCGGACGAGCGGGGCCGGGACGGTCACGTAGCTCTCGTCGGCGACCTTGCCGCCGATCACGTCGGCGACCGAGACCGGCCGCGGGGTGTCGCCGGCGCGCGCGAACGTGAAGTCGTGGCGCAGCCGCACCATCAGGACGACGCACGCGAGCACGACCGCGGCGGCGGTGATGGTGCCGACCTTGGGCCCGCTTCGACGCAGGCTCACCAGCTCGGGGTCGATCTCATCCTTGCCGATCGGCGCGCCCGGCTCGCGGCTCGCGGGTCGGGGGTCGGCTGCGTCCGCGCGGTCCTCGGCCATGACGACTCCGGGCATCCTATCGTCCCCTGCGACACCGCGCCAGCACGCCAGGTTGCAGGGTTCTCGGGGTCTCGGTAGGGTGGGGCGGTGTCGGACGCGGCGCCGAAGCCCGCCTCGCGCGAGCGGCCGCTGACCGTCGGCGATCTGGTGCGCTGGGCCAACGCGGCGGTCGAGCGCTACGGACTCCTCTGGGTCGAGGGCGAGGCCGCCGAGGTCAAGCGCCCGGCCAGCGGCCACGTGTATTTCCTGCTCAAGGATCGGGGGGCGTGCATGCCGGCGGTGCTGTGGCGCACCACCGCGCAGCGGCTCAAGTTCGCCTTCGAGCAGGGCACGCGGGTGCGGGTCCGCGGCCGGCTCGGGGTGTTCGACCGCGACGGCCGGCTGCAGCTCTACGTCGACTACGCCGAGCCGGCCGGGCTCGGCGCCGAGGCCGCCGCCCTCGAGGAGCGCAAGCGCCGGCTGGCCGCCGAGGGGCTGTTCGCCGACGCGCGCAAGCGGCCGCTGCCGGCGCTGCCGCGCCGGATCGGCGTGGTGACCTCGCGATCGGGCGCCGCCCTGCGCGACATCGTCAAGACGATCCAGCGCCGGTTCCCGCCGGCGCACATCGTGGTCGCCGACTGCATCGTCCAGGGACCGAACGCGCCGCTGCAGATCGTCCACGCCTTGCGGGTGGTGCAGAACGCCGCGGTCGACGTCGTGATCCTCGGCCGCGGCGGCGGCGCCATCACCGACCTGGTCGCGTTCAACGACGAGCGGGTCGTCCGCGCGGTGGCGGCGTGCACGGTCCCGGTGGTGAGCGCGGTCGGCCACGAGGTCGACATCACGCTGTGCGATCTGGCCGCCGATCGGCGGGCGTCGACGCCGACCGCGGCCGGCGAGATGGTCGTCCCGGTCCGCGACGAGCTGGCCGCGCGGCTCGACGCCGAGGCGCGCCGGCTGCGCCGCGAGCTGGCGCTGCGCCTGCGCGACGCGCGCCAGGAGCTCGACGACGTCGGCGAGCGCGCGCGGGCGCTGGTCGCCGCCCGGCTGGTCGGGCGCGCCACCGAGCTGCGCCGCCTCGAGGTCCGGCTGGCCGCCGCCCACCCGCGCGCGCAGATCGGCCAGCGCCGCGCCGAGCTGATGCGGCTCGAGGCCCGGCTGCGGGCGAAGAGCCCGGCGCCGCGGCTGGCCACCGCGCGCGATCAGCTCGCCCGCGGCGACACCGCGCTGCACGCGGTCATGCGCCGCGCCCTCGACCGGCGGCGGGCCGCGTTCGCGCAGCTCGCCGCCCGGCTCGACGCGCTGTCGCCGCTGCGGGTGCTCGAGCGCGGCTACGCGCTGGCCGCCAAGGACGGCCACGTCGTCACCGACGCCGCCCAGCTCGCGCCCGGGGACGAGCTCGAGCTGCGCTTCGCGCGCGGGCAGGCGCGAGCGCGGGTCACCGACGTCGAGTGACCCTCCCTGACTTGCGGCGGCGGGATCCGCCCCGTAACGTGCGCGCATGGCGGAACGCGCCCGCACCAGCGCCGGCGGTCGTCGCAAGACGACCCGGTCGTCGCGCGGGGCCACGTCGATCCCGATCGACGACGAGCAGCTGGTCGAAGAGAACGAGCTGACCGACCTGCCGCACGCGCGGGTCGCGATCCACGAGGCCTCGGCCGGCGCGCTGGCGCACGCGCGGGCGACGATCGCCGCCTGGGGCTACGAGATCGTGGTCGCCGGCGCGGGCGCGCCCGGCGCCGCCGAGGTGATCGCCCGGCTGACCGGCGATCCGCCGCCCGACGTGGTGGTGGTCGGCCTGCCCGGCGGCGAGGCGGTGCTCGATGCGGCGCGCGCGCTCGAGCCGCGCCGGCCGGCGCTGATCGCCGCGGTGCCGGGCACCGGCCGGGTCGCCGCCGACCGCGCCCACGCCGCCGGCGCCGATCTGGTCGCGCTGCGCCCGCACGAGCCCGAGCGGCTCGGGCCGGTGCTGTTCGCCGCCGCCAAGCTGGCCGCCGAGCGCCAGGAGCTGCTCACCCTGCGCGGCAACGAGGTCCGCCTGCGCGAGCGGCTGTCGCGCTACGGCCGCGCCGACACCGCGACCGGCTTCCAGCAGTTCGAGTTCTTCCAGCGCGTGCTCGAGCTCGAGATCAAGCGCGCCCGCCGCCACGGCTACGCGCTGTCGGTGTGCCTGCTGCGCCACGTCGAGCCGCCGCGGCTGGCGGCGACGGTGCAGCGCGACCTGCGGGTGCGGGCGGCGACCGCGGTGGCGTCGGCGATCCGCGACATCGACATGCCGGTCGAGATCGCCGGCGATCGCTTCCTGCTGCTGCTGCCGTACACCGACCCCGAGGCCGCGGCGCAGGTCGCCCAGCGCATCGTCGCCGCGGTCGCCAAGGCGCCGCCGGTGCGCGCGGCCAGCGGGCCGGTCACCGCGCGGGTGCTCGCCGGCGTGTCGGGCGTCGCCTCCGGCGGCGAGCTGTCGTTCGCGCGGCTGATGCGCGACGCCACCACCGCGCTCAAGGCCGCCGAGGCCGAGGGCGAGGACGTGATGATCGCGTGACGGTGCGGGCGACCACCCGGGTCGGCGCGGTGCTCGGCTGGCCGGTCACGCACTCGCGCAGCCCGGTGCTGCACAACGCCGCCTTCGCCGCCGTGGGCGTCGACGCGGTGTTCGTCGCCCTCGCGGTCGCGCCGGCCGACTTCGCCGCCGCGGTGCGCGGGCTGGCCGCGTGCGGGTTCCTCGGCGCCAGCGTGACCGTGCCCCACAAGGAGGCCGCGCTGGCGGCGTGCGCGCGGGTGGTCGGCCCGGCCGATCGCATCGGCGCGGTCAACTGCCTCGCCTTCGAGGCCGGCGAGGTGGTCGGCCACAACACCGACGCCGGCGGCTTCGTCGACGCGCTGCGCGAGGACGGCGTCGAGCCGGCCGGCCGGCGTGCGCTGGTCGTGGGTGGCGGCGGCGCCGCGCGCGCGGTGGTCGCCGGCCTGATCGACGCCGGCGCCACGGTCACCGTGATCGCCCGCCGGCCCGAGGCGGTCGGGTGGACGGTCGCGCGGCCGTGGTCCGAGCTCGACGCGCGGCTGGCGGCGACCGAGCTGCTGGTCGACGCCACCAGCGCCGGCCTCGACCCCGCCGCCGACGCCGCGCTCGCCGACGCGATCGCGGTCGACCGGCTGCCGGCCGCGGCCGCGGTGGTCACCCTGGTCTATCACCGCCGCACCGCGCTGCTGGCCCGGGCCGCCGCCCGCGGCCTCACCGTCGTCGACGGGCGCGGCATGCTGGTCCACCAGGGCGCCCGCGCGTTCGCGCTGTGGACCGGCCGCGACGCGCCGGTCGCGGTCATGCGCGCCGCGCTCGACGCCGACCTCGCCTGAGCCGAGCCGAAGGCGGCGCGGGCGTCGCGTGGCACGTCGCCTGCAACTTCGGCGGCCACCGTCGAGAGGAGGCCGTCCATGACCGCGAAAGCACGCGCGCGGGGATGCTGGAGCGCGCTGATCCTGTCACTGGGATTCACACTCCCGATCACCGCCTGGGCCGACGACGCACAGCCCGAGGGGCGACCGTCGCACTACGAGTGGATCGAGGACCCGTACCAGCCGCACGACGCGCGCGGCACCAACCTGCGCGCCGGCAGTGCGGTCGGCTACGTCTTCCACGACGCGGAGCGCTACACCGCGCTCGGCCCGACGGCGTCGCTCGGCCACCGCTTCGATCGCCTGACCATCGAGGCGACCTACCTGTACGCCGACCTGTCCGAGCCGGGGCCGTCGACGCTGTCGCACGGCCGCATGCAGCGCCTCGGCGTGATGGGCCGGGTCGACGCGCTCCGCTTCGGTCCGCACGCGGTCGGCGCCAACTCGATGCTCGCCCTCTACGTCGAGGCCGGCCTGGCGCAGCAGCGCTACCACTGGTACCGGCCGGAGCCCAACGAGCGACCGCGGGCGATCCCGGTCGACGACAACCGCGTCACCGCGGTGGCCGGCTTCGGCTTCAACCTCGATCACCGCCTCGAGCAGCCGCGCGGCTTCCCGTCGCGGATCGGCTGGCAGCTCGGCTGGCAGCTCACCGCCGCCGACCGCCAGGAGATGGGGCCGACCATCGAGTGCCGCGGCCAGACCTGCGTCGCCGGGCCCGTGGTGATGCGCGGCGCGGCGCGCGACACCTCGTTGCTGGTGACGTCGACGATCGCGGTCACCTGGTAGTCAACCGAGCCAGAGCCGCGGCCCGATGACCGCGGCGCGGCCGAGGTGGCGCTGGAACCACGCGACCGCGAGGTCGTTGGCCTCGTCGAGCGCGCCGGGCTCGTCGAAGCGCTGGCCGGCGCCGGCGACCACGTGCAGCTCGGCGCGCGCGCCCAGGCGATCGCGGGCGCGCTCGGCCAGCGCGCGCAGCACGTCGTCGGCGCCGCCGACCACGATCAGCACGGGAGCCTGCACCCGCTCGAGCGCGGCGCCGGCCAGATCGGGCCGGCCGCCGGCGGCGACCACGGCGGTGACCTCGCCGGCGGCGCGCGCGGCGACGATCAGCCCGGCGGCGGCGGCCGCGCCGCTGGCGTGGATCCCGACCGGCAGGGCCGCGGTCCGCGACTGGCTGCGCAGCCAGCGGACGGCGTCCTCGAGCCGGGTGGCGATCAGCTCGAGCTCGGTCTCGGGGGCGCGGATCCGGCCGCTGCCCTCGTCGCTCTCGGTGATCAGATCGACCAGCAGGGTGGCGAAGCCGCCGGCGGTCAGCTGGGCGGCCAGGTAGCGGCAGCGTGGATCGACGCGGCCGGCGCCGGGCGCTGCGACCGCGACCACCCCGGCGGCGCCGGCCGGCACGACCAGATCGGCTTCGAGCGGCGTGCCCGCGACCGGCACGACCGTGGTCGGTGGGAACGGGGCGGTCGCCATCAGATCCCGGTCGGGAACGTCTCGGGCGCCTCGTGATCGGCGGCCGCGGTCGGCGCCAGACGCTCGAGCGGCTCGAGCGCCTGGGTGCGATCGACGTGGACGATCAGGTCGAACTGCTCGCCGAGCTGGGTGGCGAGGTAGTGGCTGACCCGCTCGGTCGCGGCGCGGTAGATGACGCCGATCGCGCGCTCGAGGCGCTGGCCGCGCTCGGGCAGGAGGTCGGCGACGTCGCCGGTCGCCAGCGCGAACGCGCCGTGATCGACCTGGTGGAGCATCGCCTCCCAGCTCCACGGCAGCGCCGCGCGCACCGGCTTGCGCTCGGCCGGCGCGTCCCAGTCGCTGGCCGCGATCACCGAGCCGTCGTGGGTGGTGAGGCCGACCAGCGCGACCTGGCCGGGGTGGCGGGTGCGCGCGAGCTGGCCGAGGGTGAGCTGGCCGGCGGCGGACATCTCGGTGGCGCGGCCGTCGCCGACGTGCGAGTTGTGCGCCCACACGATGACCCGGCCGGCCTCGTCGCGGGTGCCGTGGTGATCGGCGATCAGGTCGAGGGTGTCGGCCATGTGGAGGTCGCGGACGTTCCACGCCTCGACCCGACCGAGGAACATGGTGCGGTAGTAGGTCTCGGCGTTGCGCACGACCCGCGCCTGCTGGGCGGCGTCGAACCAGTCGTCGTCGGCGGGGTCGGCCGAGGTCCACTCGCGCTGCAGGATCTCGGTCAGCTGGGCGACGACCTCCTCCTCGCAGGCGGGGCGCAGGCCGAACTGGGCGGCGAACCCGTACGACTGCGGATCCGACGCGGCGTGATCGAAGCAGGCGTAGCGGGCTCGGGCCCGGCGCGCGCCCTCGGGATCGACGCGGTCGAGGTACTCGAGCACGGCGGCGATCGACGCGTGCAGCGAGTACAGATCGAGGCCGTAGAAGCCGACCCGGCGCGCCGCCGGCGGCCGGGCGTCGTTGTGGGCGCGCAGCCAGTCGACCAGCTCGACGACGTCGGTGTTGCGCCACATCCATGCCGGGAACCGGCGGAACGAGCCGAGCGCGTCGAACGCCGACCGGTCGCCGGGCAGGCCGCGGACGTAGCGATCGACCCGCCGCGCGTCGGGCCAGTCGCCCTCGATCGCGACCGCGGTGAAGCCGTGGTCGGCGATCAGCTTGCGGGTCAGCGCGGCGCGGACTCGGTAGAACTCGTGGGTACCGTGGGTGGCCTCGCCGAGCAGGACCAGGCGGGCGCCGGCGAGCCGGCGGGCGATCTCGTCGACGCCGTCGCCGTCGGGCCGCAAGATCGCGACCGCCGAGATGCGCTCGACGAGCGCGCGGTCGTGATCCGCCTTCAGGGTGCCCACACGGTCAGCGTGGGCCGGGCGGTCCAACCGTCAACTGCGCGCAGGCGCTCGGTCGTGCGTCCGCGCACGGCGGGCGCCCGCCGGGTCGTCATCGCCACGCGGGAGCGCGGCGGTAGAATCGCGCCGAGGTTGCCATGCGCGAAGCCATCGAGGTCGGGTTCCAGGCCTACACGACGGACGGCGGCGATCCGTTCGGCGCGGTGCGTGACGTCGACCTCGCCGGCGGCAGCATCACGATCTACGTCGAGAACTCCGGCGACTTCATCGTCCCCGCCGCGGCGATCGCGTCGGTCCACTCGCAGAAGGTGGTGATCGCCCTCGACCGGGTCGACCCGCGCGTGCGCGACGCGATCATCCACGCCCACGACGCCGAGGAGCCGGGGCTGTAGCCGAAAAACGACGAGGGGAGCCGACGGCTCCCCTGTTCAGGTCAGGCTAGCGGATAGGGGGCGCGGTCACTGCGACGCGCTATGGCGACGGATAAACGTCGGCACGTCGAGCTCGCTCTCGGCGTCGTCGCCGAGGATGCCCTTGAGGCTCGGGCGCGGCGGCACGGTGCGCTTGCGCTCGGGGGGCAGGTGGGCGGGCACCGCCTCGGCCGCCGGCGCCGGGCCGGAGCCGGTCGCCAGCCGCTGCGAGTACTCGGCCGGCTCGGGCACCGGCTCCTCGACCGACAGGTCGGCCAGCGCGCGCTCGACCGGGGTCATCTCGGCGTCGCCCCACACCACGTCGACCTCGGCGTCCTCGACCAGCAGCGCCGGCGGCTTGATCTCGCCCGAGGCCTTGCGGGCGGGCGGGACCAGCGTCGACGGGTACTCCTTGGTGGTCGCCGACGCCTGGTCGTAGGGCAGGGTCACCTGCTGCGACGTGCGGTGGCGGACCGGGGTCGGGGTCGGGGCCGGCGCCTCGACCGGCGCCGCCACCATGCGGCTGGCGCGGTCGAAGCCGGTGGCGATCACGGTGATGCGGACCTCGTCGGTGAGGTTGGGGTCGATCACCGAGCCGAAGATGATGTTGGCGTCCTCGTGGGCGGCCTGCTGGATCAGGCTCGACGCCTCGTTGACCTCGTGGAGGGTCAGGTCGGGGCCGCCGGTGATGTTGATCAGGATGCCGGTCGCGCCGGTGATGCTGACGTCCTCCAGCAGCGGCGAGCTGATCGCCATCTCGGCCGCCTCGAGCGCCCGCTTCTTGCCGGTGCCGACGCCGGCGCCCATGAGCGCGCGGCCCATGTCGCACATGATGGTGCGGACGTCGGCGAAGTCGACGTTGATCAGGCCGGGCACGGTCATCAGGTCGCTGATGCCCTGGACCGCGTTGAGCAGCACCGAGTCGGCGCGGCGGAACGCGTCGACCATCGACATCTGGGCGCCGGCCAGCGCCAGCAGCCGGTTGTTGGGGATGACGATCAGGGTGTCGACCGCGGCCTCGAGCTTGCCGATGCCGTCGTCGGCGTGCCGGCCGCGCTTCTTGCCCTCGAAGCCGAACGGCTTGGTCACCACGCCGACGGTGAGCGCGCCGCAGTCGCGGGCGACCTGCGCGATCACCGGGGCCGCGCCGGTGCCGGTGCCGCCGCCCATGCCGCAGGTCACGAACACCATGTCGGCGCCCGAGATCGAGTCGGCGATCTGCTGGATGCTCTCCTCGGCCGAGCGGCGCCCGACCTCGGGGTTGGCGCCGGCGCCGAGGCCCTTGGTCAGGCCGGTGCCGAGCTGGATCTTGTGCGGCGCCAGGTTGGCTTCGAGCGCCTGGCGGTCGGTGTTGGCCGCCACGAACTCGACGCCGTCGAGGTTGCCGCTGATCATCGTGTTCACGGCGTTGCCGCCACCGCCGCCGACCCCGATGACGAGGATCTTGGCGTGGTTGGCGTCGTCGAATTCGATCAGTGCCATGGGTGAATCTCCCCGTTGATGAGACCCATATGAAAGTGAGGGATCGAGGGGGGCAACTTTTTGGGTGAGGTGCGCGGTGGAATTGTTGCGATCCGGATCCCGTCGGCGGATCGCCGCGAGACGCGGGCGAACTAGGCGGCTAGGCCGTAGGTCGTGGAACGGCCCAGGAGTCCCGCAGACAGACCCCGAGCGCCACGAGTGACCCCGGACACCCAGAGTCATGGTTGACCGCTCGCTGCGCTCGCTGGGGCGCGCTAGAACATCTCGGCGAGGCGCGTCCACGCCCGCTTGATCAGCCCACGGTCGCCCTGCTGGGCCTCGCGGGTGCGGGTGGTGAGCTGGCGACCCTGGTTGGCGCCGTAGACGACCAGGCCGACGCCGGTCGAGTACGCCGGCGACTTCACGACGTCGACCAGGCCGCCGACCTTGGTCGGGAAGCCGCGCCGGGTCGGCAGGCCGAGCACGTGCTCGGCGACCTCGGTGGTGCCGTCGAGGCTGACCGCGCCGCCGGTGAGCACCACGCCGGCGGCCAGGCTGTCGGCGTAGCCCGAGCGCATCAGCTCGCGCTTGACGTGCTCGAAGATCTCCTCGACGCGCGGCTCGATGATCTCGACCAGGGTCGCGCGCGGCAGCACGCGCGGGCCGCGACCGCCGACCGACGGGACCTCCATCTGCTCGCCGTCGTCGACCAGCGACCGCGACGCGCAGCCGTACTTGCGCTTGATCTTCTCGGCCGAGTCGAGCGGCGTGCGCAGCACGGTGGCGATGTCGTTGGTGACGTGGCCGCCGCCGAGCGGCAGCACCGCGGTGTGGACGATCGCGCCGTCGCAATAGACCGCGACGTCGCAGGTGCCGCCGCCGATGTCGATCAGCGCGACGCCGAGCTCGCGCTCGTCGTCCTCGAGCACGGCCTGGGCCGACGCCAGCGGCTCGAGCACGATGTCGGCGACCTGCAGGCCGCAGCGGTTGGCGCACTTGACCACGTTCTGGGCGCTGGTCACCGCGGTGGTCACGATGTGGACCTTGGCCTCGAGCCGGACCCCGGCCATGCCGAGCGGATCGCGGATGCCGTCCTGATCGTCGATCACGTACTGCTGGGGCAGGACGTGGAGGACCTCGCGGTCCATCGGGATCGCCACCGCCTTGGCGGCGTCGATCACCCGGCCGATGTCGGCGTCGCGGACCTCCTTGTCCTTGACCGCGACGATGCCGTGCGAGTTGAGCCCGCGCACGTGCGCGCCCGAGATCCCGGCGTACACCGTCGACACCTGGCAGCCGGCCATGTTCTCGGCCTCGTCGATCGCCGCCTGGATCGAGCTGACCGTGGCGTCGATGTTGACCACGACGCCGCGGCGCAGGCCCTTCGACGGCGAGGTGCCGATGCCGATGATGTCGACGCCGTCCTCGGTCACCTCGCCGGCGATCGCGGCGATCTTGGTGGTCCCGATGTCGAGGCCGACGATGATCTCGGTGGTCTTGGTCTTGGCCATGGGTTGGGCGATCTCGGTTGAGACTCAGTTGGGCGTGAACGAGACGGTGACGAGGTCGGAGCGGGTGTCGTTGTCGACGTGGACGGCGCGGGTGCGCCGCCGCTCCTCGGGGGTGAGCGCGGCCCACGCCGCGTCGAAGCGAGCCAGGCGGGGCGCGAGCGCGGCGTCGTCGCCGGCGCCGAGGCGGACCGCGACCGCGTCGTCCCACGTGTACAAGGTGGCGCCGCGGCCGTCGACGTGGACCTCGCCGGCGGCCGGCCGGGCGCCGGTGTTCCACGCCGCCAGCACGGCCAGCGCCCGGGTGACCCGCGCCGCGGCCTCGTCGGGCGCGTCGGCGTAGAGCTGGCGCGGCACGCCGCTGACGATCGGCAGGTCGGCGCCCTCGCCGCGCTCGAGCTCGGCCTTCTTGAACGGCCGGCCGTCGGCGTCGACCAGGTACAGGCCGTCGGCGGCGACCACCGCGGCGGCCCGGCGCTCGCGCACGTCGACGACCACGGTGTCCGGCAGCTCGCGGTGGACGTCGACGTCGGCGACCCACGGGTGGCGGCGCAGCGCGGCCTCGGCGGCGCCGGTGTCGATGCGGAACACGTTGACCCCCGGCGCGAACGGCAACAGGGCGCGGAGCTCGTCGGCCGGCACGGCGTGGGCGCCGCGGACCTCGATCGCGGTGACCGCGAAGCGCGGCGAGGTGGTGAGGAAGCGCCAGCCCAGCCAGCCGCCGGCGCCGATCGTGCCGGCGCACAGCAGCGCGATCATCGCCGGCACCGCGCGGCGCAGCGCGCGCCCGCAGCCGTCGATCGCCTCGCGCGCGGTCGGCAGGCGCGCGATCAGCGGGCTGGTCCGCTTGCGGTTCGGACGCAGGACGAGCCGCGACACCCGCGGGATACGCGGCTCTTCGGCGCGGGGTGCGCCCCTCGGCGTCCGGCGGGATCGCTCCATCGTTTGCGAAATAGGCACGCGGCCGATCGGGGGGCAATTTTTCGACCGTCGGCGCGCACGTTTTGAAAGCGATCCGGATCTGCACCTTGCACGGACGTTCAGGTTCGTGCCTGATAGGCCATGGCCGACGACGACTGGCTCGTGAGGGCGCTGGCGGATGCGCGAGCTGCCTTCACCGACCCGAGCCTGCGCGCCGAGGCGATGCTCGTGGAGGCCGCCGTGCTGATCCTCGCCGCCGAGGGCGAGGCGTCACGCCGCTACGTCTCGATCGTGCAGGTCGCCGCCGATCGCGCCTTCCAGCGCGGCGACGTCTGCCAGGGCGAGGCGCTGCTGCGCCGCGCGCGCTTCCTCAGCGAGCAGGTCGGTGACGTCGCGACCGCGGCCGAGATCACCTCGCGGCTCGCCGCCTCGGTGGTGGGCCGCCACGCCGCCAAGCGCCTCGATCTCGAGCGCGGCGTGATCGACGTCGAGGTCCAGCACACGCTGGCCCGGTGGATGCCGGCGCAGGTCGGCTTCCAGGGCTCGGGCGATCGGCCCAAGCGGTGGACGCTGCTGGCGCCGCGCCGCTGGTGCGCGACCACCGGCGGCGGCGAGGCCGCCGTCGAGCGCGCGTTGACCGCGATCTTCGCCGACCGCAACCAGGCGATGAACGCGACCACGCCGGCCGACCCGAACTACCTGATGCTGAGCTCGTTCACGCACCGCGCGCTCGACGGGCGCGCGGTCGCCGACGCGCCGTGGCGCGAGCTCGCGGGTGGGGTGGTGTGGGAGCTGTCGAGCTTCTTCGTCGTCGACGATGACGCGTGGTTCGCGGCCGATCCCGCCGACTTCGTTCCGATGGCGCTGACCACCCGCATCCTCGCCGGCGAGCTGACCACCGCCGCCGCGCTCGACGCGCTGGCCGGCCTCGGCTTCGATCGCGCCGACTGGGCCCGCCGCCTGCAGGATCCGGCGGCCGAGCTGCGCGCCGCCCTCGATCACTACGTCGCCTGACCGCCGGTCAGGGATCCTCGATGACGATGATCGGATCGTCGTCGACCTCGCTGGCGGGGTCGCGGGCCGGCGGGGGCCGGCGCGCCGGCTTCTTCTTGCGGCTCGGCTTGGTCGGGCGCGACGCCTTGCGCGGCGTCGACGACGACGACTTGGCCTTGGAGGTCGCGGCGGCCGCCGGCTTCTTCTTTGGCTTCCACAGCTGGGCCTCCGCCGGCGCGGCCAGGCCGAGCGTCGCGATCACGGTGAGGCCGAACCAGCGCCAGCGTGCGAGCACGGGTCGAGACTGCCACAGCCGCGGCACATGTGCGCCAGCATCCTGAAAGTTCTGCGATCACGAGCCGCTACCTCACGCGCGAGGGACGCATCCGAACCCTCAGACGCGGTACATTGAGCGCGGTGTCAGCCCCGAACCCGACGCCCGCGCCGGCCGCGCCGCAGGGCTCCGCCGACGACCCGGATCTGGGCGCCGTGATCGGCGGGCGCTACCGGCTGCTCGAGCGCATCGGGCTGGGCGGCATGGGCGCGGTCTACCGCGCCGAGCACGTCGGCCTGGGCCGCGTGGTCGCGGTCAAGCTGCTGCGCCCCGAGCTCGGCGCGCACGCCGACGCGCTGGCGCGCTTCGAGCGCGAGGCCCAGGCCGCGGCGCGGGTCGCGCACAAGAACGTGGTCGCGGTGTCGGACTTCGGCGTCCGCGACGACGGCGCGCTGTACCTGGTCATGGAGTACCTGCGCGGCGAGTCGCTCGGCGATCGCCTCGAGCGCGACGGCCGCATCCCGTGGGCGCACGCGGTGGCCATCGCCCGCCACGTCGCCCGCGGGCTCGCCCACGCCCACGAGCGCGGCATCATCCACCGCGACATCAAGCCCGACAACATCTACCTGGTCACCGACGAGGACGATCCCGACTTCGCGAAGATCGTCGACTTCGGCATCGCCCGCATGCTCGGCGGCGGCGACGCCAACGTCACCCGCGTCGGCCTGGTGGTCGGCACCCCGGCCTACCTGTCGCCCGAGCAGGCGCTGGGCGGCGAGCTCGACGGCCGCAGCGATCTGTACTCGCTGGCGATCGTCCTCTACGAGATGTTGACCGGCCGCACGCCGTTCGGCGATCGCGAGCCGGTGGCGATGCTGACCGCGCACGCGGTGATCGATCCGCCGTGGTTCGGCGAGATCGCGCCCGACCTGGTCGTGCCCGAGGTGCTCGAGCTGCTGGTCCGGCGCGGCCTGGCCAAGGCCAAGGAGGACCGCTTCGCCGACGCCAACGACTTCGCCGCCGCGCTCGACGAGGTGCGCGGCCGCTCGGGGTTCTGGCCGCAGGCGGCCGACGTGGTCGCGTTCGGCGAGCCGAGCTCGAACAACGGCTTCGCCCTGCCCGGCCGGCCGTCGGGCGCGCACCCGCGGGTGACCACGCCGCTGCCCTCCCCGCGGCTGTCGACGCCGATGCCGGTGCAGCACGTGTCGGGCGTGCACGCGCCGCTGTCGTACAGCGAGACGATGGCGATCGAGGCCGGTCCGCCCGCCGGCATGCGGGCGTGGATGCACTCGACGTTCCCGTGGACCCGCGATCGCGCCCGGGTGAAGAAGATCGGCACCTGGCTCGGCGGCGGCCTGCTGGTCGTCGGCCTGGTCGCGGCGATCCAGAGCGCCGGCAACCCGTCGTCGGGGCCGGGCTCGACCTCGGCGGCGGCGCCGGCCGGCGGCTCGACGAGCATGGCCGACGCGGCGCCGGTGGCGGCGCCGATCGCCGAGGCGATCGAGCTCCTGACCCCGGGCCCCGATCCCGCCGCCGACCTCAAGCTCAAGGCGGCGCTCCACGATCTCGACAAGGGCAAGACCTGCGAGGAGCGGCGCGCCGCGGTCGTGCGCCTGCGCGAGCTCGGCGACGCGCGCGCGGTGCCGTCCCTGAAGAAGGCGCGCTACCGCATGCGCGGCGGGGTGCTCGGCGTCGGCGACTCGAACACCAACGCGTGTCTGAAGAAGGACCTCGACGCCGCGCTGAGCGCGCTCGAGCCGCCGGCGCCATCGCCGCCGCCCGCGGCCGCCGCGGCGAAGACACCCTGAATCCGATTGTGGAGCCCGGTCACCGGGCATATCGTCGATCCATGGCGCGCTGGGAGCAGGACTTCGAGTTCTACATGGCGGCG
>Ga0247822_10001361_pt1 | contig 14899 bp, 17 predicted proteins | sample 13C_Cellulose_Da_FD_192423 | JGI IMG/M metagenome (GOLD analysis project Ga0247822, IMG submission 192423) | Soil microbial communities from agricultural site in Penn Yan, New York, United States - 13C_Cellulose_Day30 | ecosystem: Environmental > Terrestrial > Soil > Agricultural land | place...
GCCGAAGCCCATCGCGCCCGAGCCGGAGCCCTTCTGCATCTGGCGCAGCACGAAGAAGGCGATGCCGAGGAAGAGCAGGAACGGCAGCGAGTTGTACAGCATGTACATCCAGATCGAGGGGCTTTCCTCGGGCCGGGCGCTGATCGTCACACCCTTCTGGCGCAGCGTCGGGATGAGCTGCGGGTCGGGCACGGTGTTGGTGCGGAACTTGGTGTCGTTGCTGAACGTGCCGGTGATCACCGTCTGGCTGACGTTGACGTCCTTGACCTCGCCGCCCTGAACCTTGTCGAGGAAGGTCGAATAGGGGATCGTCGAGCCCGCGCTCTGGCTCGGCCGGTCCATGAACGACACGAACAGCGCGAGCGCGGCGAGGATGCCCACCCAGATCAGGAGGCTTTTCATCCAGGGGTTGCCGTTATTGTCGGGACCCTGTTGCTTGTCGTTGTCGTTCATTCCGATTCCGGTGCCATGATTCCCCGATAAGATAGGGTGTGGCAGGTTAATGGCAATGGAACAGCTTCGATCAGAGTGATCGGCGCGGCGGAGCGGGGGTGAAGCGCCAGCTGCCGTCGCGCTCGGGCGAAACCAGCACCCCGGCCTGCGTCGCGGCCTTTCCCGCGGCCAGCGCGTCGAGCAGCGCCTCGACATTGGCGCCGTCCGAAAAGTCGGGCGCGGCGATCCCGTTGGCCCCGCGTACCTGCGCCACCGCGCCGCGGACCAGCCTGCGCCGGGCCTCGCGCGGGAGCCCGGCAGCGCGCAGCAGTCCCTTCCCCGGCGACCAGCGCTCGGCCCACAAGGTTTCGGTGAGCGCGTCCAGCGCCGCCTCTGCTTCGCCGAGATGGGCGGCGGAGCGGGCAAGCGCGGCCGGATCGAGCAGGGGCTGGTCCGCGAGCAATGCGCGGAAGCGGGTGCGGTCGTGCCGCGGATCGGCGTTGGAGGGATCCTCGACCCAGGGCGCGCCTGCCGCGGCGGCGATGTCGCGCAATGCGCCGCGGCGCCAGGTCAGCAGCGGCCGCAGCAGCGGCATATCGTCCTCGAACCGCCACGGCCGGATGCCGCTCAGCCCCGCCACGCCCGAGGCGCGGTTGAGCCGCATCAGCAGCGTCTCGGCCTGATCGTCGGCATGATGCGCGGTCAGCAGCGCGTCGGCGCCCGCCGCCTGTGCCCATGCCGTCAGCGCGGCGTAGCGGGCTTCGCGCGCGCGGCGCTGGATGCTGGCTCCGGCGACCGGTGCGGCGGGCGCCAGCGTCGTGTGGGTCACGCCCAGCGCGGTGCAGGCTTCCGCCACCAGTGCGGCCTCGGCGGCGGCTTCGGGGCGCAGGCCGTGATCGACCGTGGCCGCGACGACCTGTCCGGGAAAGGCGGCGGCGGCGAGCAGCAGCATCGCCATGCTGTCTGCGCCGCCCGACACGGCGAGCGCGATCCGGGCATCGGCGGACAGGTCTTCGCCCGCCGCCGTCGCGAACAGCCGGCGGAGGTCGCAGGCGAACCGCTCGACCCCGGCGGGATCGGGCGGATTCAACCGCTTACTTGCACTTGCTGGCGGTGCGGCCGGTGGCGACATCTTTCTTCATCGCGTCGGAGATGCGGTCGCCATAGACCTGGGTCAGCTCGTCATAGACCTTGCAGACCTCGCTCGCCGGCTTCTTCATCTTCACCAGCGACTGGGCGAGATAATAGAGCGAATCCGGCGCGCGCTCGCCGTTCGGCATCTTCTGATAGCTCTCGAAAAAGGCGGTCGCGGCGAGCGCGGGCTTGCCCTGGTCGAGCAGCGCGCGGCCGAGCAGGTTCTGCGAATAGCTGGCGCGGCGGTGCTTGGGATATTTCTGGACGACCGTGCGCAGCTCGGCGATCGCCTTGTCATATTGCTTGGCCTGCCACAGGCGGTAGCCATAGACATAGCCGTCCTCGGCCGGATCCTCGCTCTTGGGCCGGTCGACCGCGACCGCGGGCGTGGTGACGACCGGCGCGACCGGGCCGCCGACCGCCGGGCGTGTCGGCGCGGGGCGGGTCGATCCCGTCACCGCGGCATCGTCCTCGGCAGGCGTGGCGCCCGCTTCGAGCGCCTTGAGGCGCGCGTCGGTCGTGCGCTTATAGGCGTTGAACGCGTCTTCGAGCTGGCGGACGCGATACTGGGTCTGTTCGATCTGCCCGGTCATCGACGAAAGCTGCGATTCCACCGCGCTGACACGCGAATTGAGGTCGGCCACCACGCTGGTCGCGGGGATGCCCGGCGCGCCCTGCTGCTGCTGGGGTGCGGCGATCTGCGGCTCGACCGTCTGGCCCGCGCCGCCCGGGAACACCTTGCGCTGCACCGCGCGCATCTCGCGCTCGAGCCGGTCGACCCGGCCCTCGATCCCGCCCGCGGCACCGGCCCGGTTGGTCTGAGCCGTTGCCGGCACGGTCGCCAGCGCGGCAACTGCCGTGCCCAGCAACGCCATCTTTCCCATCAAACGCATCGAAATCCCCGCAGGCGCTAACATCCTCAACGCCTTATACATCACATGCCGAATCTGTCGCCACGCTTTACGGCGCGCTACTGTTTCCGCCCGTCTGAGGTTCGGGCGTCACCGGCACCGGTTGCGCCGGCGGATCGAAGGCCGGGCGGAAGGCCGGGGGCAGCGGCCGCTCGGTCCGCGTCCTGGGGCTGGCCGCCGGAGCGGGGGTGGGTGCCGCCGCGGGCGCGGTAGCGGCAGGCGCCGCACCGGTGCCGCGCGCCAGCAGCGCGGCGGCGCTGATCGGCACATCCTTGATCGCGCGGCCCGGCGTGCCGAGCGGCGCGACGTCCGATCCGTTGACGCTCACGCGGATCGACTCCGGCCGGCCGAGGTTGATCATCGGACCCTTGGCGTCCTGCGGCACGTCGTAGCGCTCGCCGGCGGCCATTTCCTTCTCGAACAGGCGCTTGCCGTCCGCGTCGTAGATGCGCAGCCACACCGCCTGGGTTGCGGTCAGCGTGACATGGCCATTGCCGGTCACCGTCGCTGCGGGAGAGGGGTCGGCCGCCGGCGCGGCGACCGGCGTCTCGGTCGCCTGCGGTTCGGGGGTGGTGCCGCTGCTGCGGAACAGGTCGGTGCCGTACCACAGACCGACCGCGGCGAGCAGCAGCACGGCGATCACAGCGCCCGCCCAGACAAGACCGCTCGACGGCTCGCGCACCGGATCGGCGGGATCGTAGCTCTCATAGACTTCGCGCGCGGCGAACATGCCCGAGGTCTCGGCGCGCAGCTCCCTGGCCAGTGCGACCTCGTCCGCGCCGATGGCGCGCGCATAGGATTTGACGAAGCCGATGGCGTAGGTGGGCGAGGGCAGGCCCGAATAATCGGAGGTCTCGATCGCCTGCAGATGGCGCAGCGGAATGCGCGTGCGCGACGCGATGTCGGACAGCTCCAGCCCCTGCGCCAGCCGCGCATCGCGCAGCTTCTCGCCGACCTTCTCTGGGAAGAGTGTCGGGTTCTCGCCGGGTTCGCCGTCCATTCAATCTCTCTCCGGTCGCGCTGGGGGTTCGCCAGCGAAATGCAGGCTGTGCGGGGGTGTCCAACACCCGCCTGCCGCTGTCAACGCTGGCGGAGGGAAAATGGTGCCTATTTAGTGCCGCATCAGCCCGCTCCCCCACCCGGCTTCCCGGCGAAGTTACTCTATGGGAGACCGGGTGGCGGAGCGGGCTGGTGCGGCGTTCAAAAAAGCATCACGCCAGCTCGACGCCGTGATCGATCGCCCACTGTTCCAGCGCCGCGCGCATGTCCTGCGGCGGACGGGCGAGCATCCCGGCCATGGCCTCGATCAGCGCCGGGCGGTCGAGCGAGCGCACCATCGCCTTGATCGGCCCGACTGCGGCGGGCGTGATCGACAGCCGTTCGATGCCGAGCCCGATCAGCGCCATTGCCTCCAGCGGCCGTCCGCCCATCTCGCCGCACACCGCCAGCGGCACGCCCCCGGCGCTGGCTTCCGCCGTCACGCGGCGCAGGAAGCGCAGGATCGACGGGCTGAGCCAATCGTAGCGCACCGCGAGCTTGGGGTGCGCGCGGTCGGCAGCGAACAGGAACTGGGTCAGGTCGTTGGTGCCCACCGACAGGAAGTCGACATTGGGCAACAGGATATCGAGCACTTCGGCCAGCGCCGGCACTTCCAGCATCGCGCCATAGCGGATCTGGATCGGCAGCTTGTGTCCGCGTGCTTCCAGCCATGCCCGCTGGGTCTCGAACAGCGCACGCGCCTGATCGAACTCCCATGGTTCCGACACCATCGGGAACATGACGTTGAGCGTGCGTCCGGCAGCGGCTTCGAGCAGGGCGCGCGCCTGCACCTTCATCAGGCCTTCGCGGTCGAGCGCGAGCCGCAGCGCGCGCCAGCCCATCGCCGGATTCTCCTCCTCGCCATTTTCGTCATGGTCGAGATAGGGCAGCGCCTTATCGCCGCCGATATCGACGGTGCGGAAGGTGACCGGCCGCTCGCCCGCGGCGTCGAGCACATCCTTGTACAGCCGCCGCTGGCTGTCGCGCTGGGGCAAGGTGGCGGAAACGAGGAACTGGAATTCGGTGCGGAACAGCCCGATGCCGTCGGCGCCGGTCAGGTCGAGCGCGGCGACATCGTCGCGCAGCCCGGCATTGACCATCACCGTCAGCCGGTGCCCGTCCTTCGTCACCGGCGCCTCGCTCTTGAGCGCGGCAAAGGCGGCGCGGCGCTTCTGGGTGATCAGCAGCTTGGCGTCGAACGCCTCGTCCATCGCCGCGGTCGGGCGGATGACCAGAATGTCCTCGGTGACGTCGACCAGCAGCCGGTCGCCCTCGGCGATCAGGCGGCGGACATCCTTGACGCGGCCCAGCACCGGCACGCCCATCGCCCGCGCGACGATGGTGACGTGCGCGGTCAGCGACCCTTCCTCGAGCACCACGCCCTTGAGGCGGCGGCGGTCATATTCGAGCAGTTCGGCAGGGCCGAGGTTGCGTGCGATCAGGATCGAATCCTGCCGCAGGCCCAGCTGTGCCGCGGTGCCGAGCTGGCCCGAGACGATGCGCAACAGCCGGTTGGACAGATCCTCCAGGTCGTGCATGCGGTCGCGCAGCAGCGGATCGTCGATCTGGCGCATGCGCATGCGCGTGCGCTGCTGGACGCGCTCGATCGCCGCCTCGGCGGTCAGGCCGCTGTCGATCGCCTCGTTGATGCGGCGGCTCCAGCCTTCGTCATAGGCGAACATCTTGTAGGTCTCGAGGACCTCCTCATGCTCGCCGCCGCCGCCGAACTCGGCCTGGCTGGTCATGCGGTCGATCTGCTCGCGCATCTTGTCGAACGCGGCATAGACGCGATGGCGCTCGGCCTCGGTATCCTCGGCGACCGTATGCTCGATGATGATGCGCGGCTGGTGGAACACCGCGGCGCCCGCGGCCATGCCCTCGACCAGCTTGAAGCCGCCGACCCGCGCGGTTCCGGTCGATTGCAGCCGGGTGGTGCCGCCGCCGCCGGCCGGGTCGATCAGGCCGGCATTGGCGATCAGCTCGGACAGGACCATCGCCACCGTCTGCAGCGCCTCGATCTCGACCTCGTCATATTTGCGGGGGTCGGCATGCTGGACGGCGAGGACGCCGACCGCGCGCTCCTTGCGGATGATCGGAACGCCGGCATAACTGTGGAAGCGGTCTTCGCCCGTTTCGGGGCGATAGGCGAAGTCGGGGTGCGCGGCGGCTTCGTCGAGGTTGAGCGTCTCGACATTCGCCGCGATCGTGCCGGTCAGGCCCTCGCCCAGCGCCAGCTTGGTGACGTGCACCGCCTCCTGCGCCAGCCCGCGCGTCGCGAACAGCTCGAGCACGCCCTCGCGCAGCAGATAGATCGAACAGACTTCGCTGTTGAGCGCCTCGCCGATGATGTTCACGACCGAATTGAGCTTGGCCTGCGCCGCCGAGCGCGACGCCATCACATCGTGCAGCCGTGTCAGGATTTCGCGAGCGGAGGCGGCGGCGGAAACGGGCATGGTCTCGCGCTATCAGATCGACGCGGGCACGCCAATCGGGCTTATCGGAAACGGCACCGGCCGGCTCCCCCACCCGGCCACCCAACGGCATCGTATGTTAGTGGGTGGCCGGGTGGGGGAGCGGGCCGGTGCCGCAGACCGGTGACTAGCGCGCGGCGAGGACGGTCCGCCCTCCGCCGGTGACGATGGCGGTCGCGGTGAACGCGGTGCGGTCATAGTCGAGCCGCGGCGCGGCCAGCGTGCCCGCGCGCCAGGCGGCCAGATCGGTGCGATAGGCGTCGTAGCGCGCATAGAAGTCGCCGAACGGCCGGTCGATCGCGGTCAGCGCGGTTCCGGCAAAGCCGTCGATCGACCCCGCGGGCAGCGCCGCCGCCTGATGCAGCAGCGGCCCCGCCTGTGCGCAGAAGCGCGCCAGCACCGGCGGCTGCGCGAAGTAATTGTAAAGCCGGGTCATCGCCGGATCGAACGACGCCATGCCGCCATATTCCGCCGTCAGCGTGCGGTGTGCCGCCGCCAGCGCCTGCCGGTGCGTCGCCAGCAGCCTGTTATAGGCGGGGGCGAGCGAGGGGTCCGGGCAGTTCAGCGCCGCGACATTGAACGCCGCGCGCAAATGCCACACCGCACCCGCCGCGGAGACGGTGCGGTTGGGGGTGGCATAGCCGCCGTCCGCCAGCTTCGCCGGAATGGTCAGGTTCGCCGCCGCGCCATCGGGCGGCAGCGGCGCGGCGCGCGGCGGGGCGGGAAGCGGCACCGGCAGCGGCGCGGGCGCGGCCACCTGTTTCTGCCCGGCGCATCCCGAAAGGGCGGCCAGAACGGCAAGCGAAGCAAAGGGGACGCGGTACGACATGCCGCCATCCCATCACCTCAAGGTAAAAACCGCGTTAACCGCACTGGCATCGCCTGGGCGCGGGGATGGCGGACTCCCTGCCGCGAAACACGCTTGTGCAGCCATATACTGTGTATTATACAGTGTATATCGCACACGATATGAAGCATGGTATATGCCGATCGAAGACGACCTGTTCGAAAAGCTGCGCATCGAACTGCGCCGGGGATCGCTGGTGGTCGCGGTGCTCGGGGCGCTGCGCGAGGAGCGCTACGGCTACACGCTGCGCCAGCTGCTCGAGGATGCCGGGCTGCCGATCGAGGAAAGCGCGCTCTACCCGCTGTTGCGGCGGCTGGAGGCGCAGGGGCTGCTGTCCAGCGAATGGCGTGAGGAGGGCAAGCGCTACAAGCGCTTCTACCGCCTGAGCAATGAGGGTGGCGAAGTGCTCGCGCGGCTGCTCGGCGAATGGAATGCGATCTCCGAATCGATCCTCCGCCTGACCGGAAAGGATGCATGATGGATCTGCTCGACCGCTATGTCGCCGCGGTGCGGCGCAACCTGCCCTCGGGCGCCAATGGGGTTGGGGCCGACGATATCGCCGCCGAATTGCGCGACGTGCTGCTCGAACGCGCCGAAGCGCGCGAGGAAGCGCTTGGCCGCCCGCTCGACACCGCCGAATGGGAACGCTTGCTGGTCGAATTCGGCCACCCGCTGGTGGTTGCGGCGCGGTATCGCGAGAAGCAGTCGCTGATCGGGCCCGAACTCTACCCCTTCTACCTCTATTCGCTGAAGCTGTTCGGCGCGATCACCGCGCTGGGCGTGGCCGCCGTCGCGATCTTCCGGGCGATGGTCGATCCCGGCGACGCCGGACAGGTGGCGGTGCAGCTGCTGCATTCGATCTGGTGGGCCGCGACGACGGTGGTCGGCACCACGACGATCGTCTTCGCGGCGGTCGAGCGCTATGGCGGCTTCGATCGCCATTTCCGCAACTGGAAGCCCGGCGACCTGCCCGAGGTCGAGCGCACGAAGGAGCCGGGCCGCCTCGCCTCCGCGGTCGAGGTCGCGCTGGGCGTCCTGATCCTGTTGTGGTGGGCGGGGCTGGCGCACATCCCCGTCGTCACCAACGCCAACGGCTTCCGCCTCGAGCTCGCGCCGGTGTGGACCCAGCTCTACTGGCCGGTGTTCGCGGTGCTGGCGCTGCGGCTCGCCTATAATATCGTGCGCTGGCTGAAGCCGCACTGGGGCTGGACGCGCGGGGGACTCGCGATCGTCTCGACCGTGGGCGCGATCATCGTCGCGGTGCTGCTCTACCGCGCCGGGCACTGGGTCACGGTCGTGCCGACCGGCATGGCGGCGGAGCAGGCGGGCAAGCTGCAGGCAAGCCTCGACCTGTCGCTGCGCATCGGCATCGTCGCCGCCGCGGCGGTGTGGCTGTGGCAGGGCGCACAGGAACTGTGGCGCTGGATGCGCCGCTAGTCCGGCGTGCCCGGCCGGGTCAGGCCGCGCGCTTTTCCAGCGCGTGCGCGGCCTCGGCCATCAGCTGGGCGATGATCTCGGCGACCGGCTCTTCCTTGGTCACCATGCCGACCGACTGACCCGCCATCAGCGATCCGTTGTCGACATCGCCCTCGATCACCGCGCGGCGCAGCGCGCCCGCCCAGTAATGCTCGATCTGGAGCTGCGCTTCCATCATCTCGACCTTGTTCTCGTCGAGCAGCTGCGCGACCTCGCGCTGCTTGGCGGTGAACAGCTCGGACGAGGCGTTCTTGAGCGCGCGCACCGGGATCACCGGCAGGCGCGGGTCGATCTGAACGCTGGCGACCGCGTCGCGCGCAGATGCGCGGAAGAACGCCTTCTTGAAATTGGGATGCGCGATGCTCTCGGTCGCGCAGGCGAAGCGCGTGCCGAGCTGGACGCCCGCCGCGCCCTGGTCGAGATAGCCGGCGATCGCCTCGCCCCGGCCGATCCCGCCGGCGACGAACACCGGCACCTGCTCGGCGACTTCGGGCAGGATTTCCTGCGCGAGCACGCTGGTCGAGACCGGGCCGATATGCCCGCCGGCTTCCATCCCCTCGACCACCAGCGCATCGATGCCCGAGCGGATCAGCTTCTTGGCGAGGCTGAGCGCGGGGGCGAAGCAGATCAGCTTGGCGCCGTTCCCCTTGATCGCATCGAGGCTGCCCGCGGGCGGCAGTCCGCCCGCCAGCACGATATGCGTGACATTGTGCTTGGCGCACACGTCGATCAACTCGAACAGCTGCGGGTGCATGGTGATGAGGTTGACGCCGAACGGCTTGTCGGTGAGCGCCTTGGTCCCGGCGATCTCTGCGTCGAGCAGCTCGGGCGTCATCGCGCCGCACGCGATCAGGCCGAAGCCGCCCGCGTTCGAGATGGCGGAGACGAGGTTGCGCTCGCTCACCCATGACATCGCGCCGCACAGGATCGCGGTCTTGCTGCCCAGAAACTCGACGCCGCGCGCCATGCGGCGCTGCAGCCGCTCTTCCCCAATGCTCATCGCGCGGGCCTAGCCGGGCGAGGGGGTTGGAGGCAAGCGGCAGATCGTGTCGCGGACAGCGTTGTCGGCGCGGCGTTCGCGCTCTACGAGAGCGGCATGGTCACTCGCCGCACCCTGCTCGCCGCCGCCACGGCGCTTCCCGTCGCCGCCTGCGCCCCGCGCGCCGCGGCCCCGCGCACGCCGCTGCGCGCGGTTACCTTCAACATCTGGCACGACGCCGGTAACTGGCCGCTGCGCCTCAAGCTGCTGACCGACGTGCTGCGCGCCGCCGATGCCGATGTCATCGCGCTGCAGGAAGTGCTGCAGGATTCGAAGAAGAACCTGCCCAATCAGGCCGAGACCATCGCCGCCGCGCTCGGCGGCTATAGCGCGCATTTCATGTCGACCTCGCCCGAGGGGGCGGCCAACCGCTACGGCAATGCGATCCTGACGCGGCTGCCGGTGCAGGCGGTGGAGACGATCAAGCTCGAGCCGCTCGACGACTATCGCACCGCGATCCGCCTGCGGGTCGAGGCGCATGGCCGACCGGTCGATATGGTCAACACGCATCTCGCCTGGCAGCCCGATGCCGGCCCGGTACGCGCGCGCCAGATCCGCGGGCTGCTCGACTGGTTGCCGCAGGACGGCGTGCCGCTGGTGCTGATGGGCGACTTCAACGCCCCGCTCGACGAGGCCGCGCTAGCGGCGATCGCCGTCCACGGCCTCGATCCCGCGCTCAGGCCAGGTTCGACCGACACCACTTTGGTCGTCTCACGCGGGCACCAGCCGCGCGTGATCGACCATATCTTCGCCGATCCGCGCGCGTTCGACGTGATCGATGCGCGCCGCATCGGCGATGCCGCGGTCGACGGCGAATATCCGTCGGATCATTTCGGCGTGGCGACGACGCTCACCCCGCGATAGCCTCGCTGCTTCTCGGCTGGGGGCAAGCGAATGGGGGATGGCGACAAGCCCGCGGGCGGAGCGGGGCTGAAATGGGGATGCGCCACCGCGCTGCTGGTGGGTGCCCCGCTCGGCTTCGGGGCGCTTGGACTTGCCGCGCTTGGCCATTGCACACCGGGCACGACCTGCCCGACCGACGCTCAACTGTTCGGCGGCGCGTTTCTGATTGCGGCGCTATGCGGGCTGGCGGTCGGCGCGGCGATCGATCGCCTGCCCCGACGCGACTAGCCTTACGCCGCCTCTTCTTCCGGCGCGTCCAGCCCATAGGCGGTGTGCAGCACGCGGACGGCCAGTTCGGTCTCGTCCTCGTGGATCAGCACGCTGACCTTGATCTCGCTGGTGGTGATGGCGAGGATGTTGATGCGGCGCTCGCCCAGCGTTTCGAACATCGTCGCCGCGACGCCGGCATGGCTGCGCATGCCCACGCCCACGACACTGATCTTGGCGACCTTGGTGTCGTGGATCAGCGAGTCATAGCCGATCGGCGCCTTGTTCTTCTCGAGCACGTCGAGCGCGCGGGCGAGTTCGGCGCGCGGGACGGTGAAGGTCACGTCGGTCGAGCCGGTGGCGTGCGCCACGTTCTGCACGATCATGTCGACGTTGATCCCGGCCTCGGCCAGCGGGGTGAAGATATGGCCCACCGCGCCCGGACGGTCGGGGACGTTGGTGAGCGTCACCTTCGCTTCGTTCTTGTCGTGCGCGATGCCGGTGATCAGCTGGCGTTCCACGTCGTCTACCTCCTCTTCGCCGACGATCAGCGTGCCGCGATGGCCGTCATCGTCGCGATTATCCTCGAACGAGGAAAGCACGCGCACGCGCACGCCTTCCTTCATCGCCAGTCCGACCGAGCGGGTCTGGAGCACCTTGGCCCCGACGCTCGCCAGTTCCAGCATCTCTTCGTACGTCACCTTGGTCAGCTTGCGCGCCCGGGGGACGATGCGCGGGTCGGTGGTGTAGACCCCGTCGACATCGGTGTAGATGTCGCAACGGTCGGCCTTCATCGCCGCCGCCACCGCCACCGCGCTGGTATCGGATCCGCCACGGCCCAAGGTGGTCACGCGATTATCCTCGGCCAGCCCCTGAAAGCCCGGGATCACCGCGACATTGCCGTCGGCCAGGCTCGCGTTGAGCTCGACCGTGTCGATCGTGCCGATGCGCGCGCTGGTATGCGCGCTGCTGGTGTGGATCGGCAGCTGCCAGCCGAGCCACGAGCGCGCCGGTACGCCGATCGCCTGCAGCGCAATGGCGAGCAGCCCGCTCGTCACCTGCTCGCCGGCGGAGACCACCGTGTCATATTCGCGCAGGTCGTACAGCGGCGAGGCTTCCTTGCAGAAGCCGACGAGCCGGTCGGTCTCGCCCGCCATCGCCGAGACGACGACCGCGACCTGATTGCCTGCTTCCCACTCGGTCTTGACGCGGTTGGCGACGTTGCGAATCCGCTCGATGCCCGCCATCGACGTGCCACCGAACTTCATCACGATGCGTGCCATTTTGTCTCGCCCCCTTGAATCCCGGGTTGGGAAGGTGTGGGCGCGCTGATAGGAGGGGGGGATGGCGATGACAAGCAAAGCAACCATTGACCCGCGTGAAGCTGAGCATTTCGGCAGGCTCGCGGCGGACTGGTGGAACCCCAAGGGCTCCTCGGCGATGCTCCACCGCCTCAACCCGCCGCGGCTGCGCTATATTCGCGAGGCGGTCGATGCCCATTGGGACGGCGATCCGCACAGCTTCGCCCCGCTTGGCGGCAAGACCGCGCTCGACGTCGGCTGCGGCGCGGGGCTGTTGTGCGAGCCGCTCGCCCGGCTGGGTGCCGAAGTCACCGGAGTCGATGCCGCGCCCGAGAATATCGGCGCGGCGCGCGCCCATGCGCAGGCTTCCGGCCTGACGATCGACTATCGCGCGGGCGAGTTCGAGACGCAGGTGAAGGGCCGGACCTTCGACCTTGTCACCTCGATGGAGGTGATCGAGCATGTCACCGATCCCGCCGCCTTCGTCGCCGGGCTCGCCGCGGCGCTGGCGCCGGGTGGCCTGATGATCCTCTCCACCCCCAACCGCACGCCGCTGTCGCGGCTCGCGATGATTACGGTGGGGGAAGGCCTCGGCATGATCCCGCGCGGCACGCACGACCATGACAAGTTCATCACGCCCGACGAGCTGACCGGCCTGCTCGCCGATGCGGGGATGGAGGTCGCCGACCTGCGCGGCCTGAGCTTCTCGCCCGTCGCCGGCTTCCATCTGTCCGACGACACCAGCCTCAACTATCTGCTGACCGCGCGCTGTCCGGCATAGCGGGGCGCCGCACCTTCGCTCATTCTTTCGACCGTCATCCCCGCGAAGGCGGGGATCCATTCCGGCTATTGTTGAGGATCGAGCCGCCGGGGCACCGTCAATGGAACCCCGCCTTCGCGGGGATGACGGACAGGATGGGCAGACCCCGTTCCTGTGCAGACACGGCATAGCGGTCGGGGATCCGCGGCGATCGGTGGATCCGGTTGAACAGCCGCGCCCGATCCTCTTCCGTGAGCGGTTCGGTCAATTTGCGCTCCCCGGTCATCGCCGTTCGCCCGACAGGCCGAACAACGTCCCCGCCACCGCCCATAGCCCGGTGTAGAAGCCGGTCAGGAAGATCACGTCGCGCGGCCAGCTCGGATCCCCGGCGCCCAGATCGCCCGCCACTGCGATCGCCCCGATCGCCAGCTGCGCCGCCGCCGCCGCATAGAGCGTCAGCCGCATCCCGGCGGGCCTGAACCGCGCGATCATGCCGCCGCCTGCGACGATGGCGATCACGGCGACGAACATCGCGTTGGCGTGATTCCGCTCGGTGCCGATCACGCCGACCGCCATGTTCATCCAGATCAGCAGGAACAGGCCGAGCGTGGTCAGCACCGACGCGGCCCGATAGGCGAAGCCCGGCGCACGGCTGGCGAGGAATTCATAGGCGCCGAGGATCGCGACGAACAGCGTGCCCATCACCACGAAGTCGCTGCCGCTCCAGTCGAAGCCGCTGCCGGGAAAGCGCATCGCGATCGCCGGAACGCACAGCAATGCCGCCGCCGCGCTCCACCGCCCGATCCGCCACCGATTAGGTCCGCTTGCCTGTGTCGTCGCCGTCATCCGCCTTGCTCCATGTCGTTGCGGCCGCAGCGGTCGCACCGGCGCGGATGAACGTCATGAGCAAAGCCTGATCTTTGCCTGAGCAATGCCGATGTGGAGTTTTCCTACCGCCCCCGCGCCGTGATAGCTGGTCGGTCCCATGATCGACCGGGACTCCCCATCCTTCGGCTTCGGCCCGCCAACACGTCGCGTGCGCGGCGCATGGACGACGCGCGCTTGTCGCTTCGCGGTCGCGGGCATGGCGCGCCGGTGTCGCGTGGCCGGCGCTTCGCGGGCGCGAACCGGGTGCGAACCGGGCGCCTGGTGGAGGCGAACCCGGCGCTTCCGCCCCGGAACCCCGTTTTTATGTCAACTTCGTCAACCCGTGCGGTCAGAACAGCCGCCCGCCATCGGGCACTGCGACGCTCGGGTGGAACAGCACGACCTTCCCATCGGCATCGGGGAAGCCCAGCGTCAGCACCTCGGACATCATCGGCCCGATCTGGCGCGGGGGGAAGTTGACCACCGCCGCGACCTGCCGTCCGGGCAGGTCGTCGAGCGCGTAATGCTCGGTGATCTGGGCCGACGACCGCTTGATCCCGATTGCCGGGCCGAAGTCGATGGTCAGCTTGTAGGCCGGCTTGCGCGCTTCCGGGAACGGCTCGGCGGCGACGATGGTGCCGACACGGATGTCGACGGCGAGGAACTGGTCGAAACCGATTTCCGCCGCGGCCGGGGCCGAAGCGTCGTGGGACATATGCATGGCTTAGAGACTGGCTCCGTCGAACTTGTGGATGGTCAGCGCGTCGAGATCGATATCGTCGGCGCAGCGCAGGTTGATCGCGACCATCTCCTTGCCGTCCGGTCCGGTCCCGCCGGCAAAGGGCGAACAGCCGCAGGTCGCGCAGAATTTGTGCCGGATATTGTGCTTGTTGAACTGATAGGTCGTCATCGCCGCCGGATCGGTGTGCAGCGTGAACTGGTCGACCGGCGCGAAGTGGAGCAGCGATCCCTTGCGGCGGCAGATCGAGCAGTTGCACGACACCGCGCTGTCCGGCGCATCGCCTTCGAGCGTGTAGCTGATTTTGCCGCAATGGCAGCTTCCGGTGACGGGCATTTCAGCTCTCCCTCGTTGACAGTTCGGCGCTGGTTCGCACAGTCGCGCCCGGAAGGAAACCGCATGGCCGTGAAGCTGCATCCCGACTGGCTCGAACCGCTCAGCCAGGAATTCGACGCGCCGTACATGGCTGCGCTGCGCCAGTTCCTGCTCGACGAGAAGGCGGCGGGGAAGCGCATCTTTCCCAAAGGCGGCGACTGGTTCCGCGCGCTCGACCTCACCCCGCCGCAGGACGTGCGCGTCGTCATCCTCGGTCAGGATCCCTATCATGGCGAGGGGCAGGCGCACGGCCTGTGCTTTTCGGTCCAGCCCGGCGTCCGCGTGCCGCCCAGCCTCGTCAACATCTACAAGGAACTGCGCAGCGACCTCGGTATCGAACCGCCGCGCCACGGTTTTCTGGAGCATTGGGCAAAGCAGGGGGTACTGTTGCTCAACGAT
>Ga0247822_10001363_pt1 | contig 14891 bp, 13 predicted proteins | sample 13C_Cellulose_Da_FD_192423 | JGI IMG/M metagenome (GOLD analysis project Ga0247822, IMG submission 192423) | Soil microbial communities from agricultural site in Penn Yan, New York, United States - 13C_Cellulose_Day30 | ecosystem: Environmental > Terrestrial > Soil > Agricultural land | place...
CAGCGCCTCGACCCGGCGGCGCGCGGGACGCTGATCACCGAGGAGCAGAAGGCGCGGCCGGCGGCCGACGAGTGGGACGCGCTGCGGCTGGCCGCCGGCGAGGCGGGCATGCTGCACGCGGCCTTAGCCGACGGCCGCGCGGTCGCCGGCAAGGGCAGCGCGCAGCTGACCGCCGACGCGTGGACCAAGCGCGAGCTGCTGATGGACCGCGTGGTGCGGGCGCGCGGCGGCGACGAGCTGGCGCGCGAGCTGCGGCCGGGGGATGGCGGCGCCGAGCCCGGCGAGCTCGAGGCCTGGCGGCTGGTCCGCGAGTGGCTGCGGCGGCGGGTGCCGGCGCAGATCGCCGACGTCGAGGACCCCGTCGATGCGCTGGCCCGGCTGCGCGACCACCTCGACGTGCTCGAGGGCCGCCTGGCCCGGCAGGAGGGCGACCTGCGCGGCGCGTCGGAGGACGTGGCGCGGGGCATCGACGTGCAGCTGCGGCGGGCGTACGGGCAGGTGCGCCGCCTGAACCAGCACCTCGAGGGCATCCGGTTCGGCAGCATCGCCGGGATCCGCGTCGAGCTCCGCCGGGTCGATCGCATGGAGCAGATCCTGCGGGCGCTGCGCGAGGGCGCCGGCCAGGAGCTGCTGTTCCTGTCGTCGATGCCGATCGAGGAGGCGCTCGACGAGATCTTCCGGCGCTACGGCGGCGGGCGGACCGGCGGCCAGCGCCTGCTCGACTATCGCGAGTACCTCGAGCTGGCCGTCGAGATCCGCCGGCAGACCGCCGAGAGCTGGGAGGCGGCCAGCCCGACCCGGCTGTCGACCGGCGAGGCGATCGGTGTGGGCGCCGCCCTCATGATGGTGGTGCTCACCGAGTGGGAGCGCGACGCCAACCTGCTGCGGGCGAAGCGCGCGACCGGCTCGCTGCGCTTCCTCTTCCTCGACGAGGCCAACCGGCTGTCGCGCGACAACCTCGGCGTCCTGTTCGATCTCTGCCGCAACCTGGATCTCCAGCTGCTGATCGCCGCGCCCGAGGTGGCGCGCGCCGAGGGCAACACGACCTACCGGCTGGTCCGCCAGGTCACCGACGACGGCCGCGAGGAGGTGATCGTGAGCGGCCGGCGCGCGGTGGCGGCGCCGCCGAGCGCCGACATCGAGGCAGCCGAGGCGGTCGCGGACACGGGCGCGGCGGTGGACACGGCCGCAGCGGTGGACACGGCCGCAGCGGTGGACACGGCCGCAGCGGTGGACACGGCCGACTCCCTGCTTCCGTTCGCCCTGAGCGAGGGCGAGCGCTAGTGAGCCCGACGTCGAAGGGCGCCCGCGGGGGCAAGCGAGCACAGGCTGCGCCGCACTGCGACGTCCGCGTCGGTCGCTGCGCTCCCTCCGCGTCGCTCAGTGCGAACGGGAAGGGGGGCGCGCCAGGAACTTCCATCGCGCCTGGTGAACGGCACGTTCATCCCGTCTGCTGCGAAATGAAGCGCCAAGGCTGCGGAACCATGTGTTCCGTTCGTTCAGAGCGAGGCCGACCGACGAAGGAGGGAGGCCGACGTCGAAGAACGGCACCCACGGTGCAAGCGAGCGCAGGTTGCGCCGCCGGGCACCGCCGCACCGCCGGCGAGCGCAGGTTGCGCCGCACTTCGACGTCCGCGTCGGTCGCCGCGCTCCCTCCGCGTCGCTCAGTGCGAACGGGAAGGGGGCGCGCCAGGAACTTCCATCGCGCCTGGTGAACGTCGACGTCCGCGTCGGTCGCTGCGCTCCCTCCGCGTCGCTCAGTGCGAACGGTTAGAAGGGGGAACGCGCCACGACGTTCATCGCCTGATGACGACACGTTCATGTCGTCCGAGGGCGAACGGTTACAGGGGGCCGGGGCGTGGAACGCGGCCCGCGCCTGACGTATCAACGGCCATGCTCACGCTCCACTACTCGCCGGGCACCGCGAGCCTGGTCGTCCACTGGCTGCTGCTCGAGCTCGACGTGCCGCACGAGCTGCGCAGGGTCGACCTCGACGCCGGCGAGCAGAAGTCGCCGGCGTACCTGAAGCTCAACCCGGCCGGCCGCGTGCCGACCCTCGTCGTCGATGGCCAGGCCATCGGCGAGGCGGCCGCGATCGTCATGCACCTGGCCGACCTGCATCCGGCGGCCCGGCTCGCGCCCGCGCCCGGCACCCCGGCGCGCGCCAGCTACTACCAGTGGATGTTCTTCGCGGCCAACACCCTCCAGCCGGCCTACCGCGCCTGGTTCTACCCGACCGAGCCGGCCGGCGAGGCCCACGTCGACGCGGTCAAGGCGCAGGCGCGCACGCAGATCGAGGCGGCGTGGGAGCGGGTGGCCGCCCACTTCGACGACGGTCGTCCGTATCTGCTCGGCGACGAGCTGTCGGCCGCCGACTTCATGATCACCATGCTGATGCGGTGGTCGCGCAACATGCCCCGGCCGGCCCACACGGCGCCGTCGCTGGCCGCCTACGCCGCCCGCATGAAGGCCCGCCCGACCTTCCGCGAGCTGTACGCCCGCGAGGGCCTGACCGAGTGGGCGTGACGATCGTGCCCATCGCGCGGGCCGACCTCGGGTAGGCTGCGAGCATGGAAACCGACCTCGACGCCCTCGCGGTCGAGCTGCGGCACGCGCTGGCCAGCGAGCCGGTCCGGCTCGATCGCGTCGCGCTCGCCATCGCCCGCCTCGACGACGCCCCGGTCCGCGACGCCGACGTGCTGGCGACGCTCGATCGCTGGGCGGCGCGGGTCCGCGCCGAGGTCGACGCCGGCGCCGGCGGCGCGTCGGCGCTGGCCGCGGTGCTCGGCGGCGAGCTGGGCCTGCGCGGCGACGACGAGCGCTACGACGAGCCCGAGAACAGCTTCTTGCCCCGGGTGCTGGCCCGCCGGCGCGGCCTGCCGATCGTGCTGTCGCTGGTCTACCTCGAGGTCGCCCGCCGCGCCCGGGTGCCGCTCATCGGCCTCGCCTTGCCCGGCCACTTCGTCGTCGCCGAGCCGGCCGGCGACGGCGCGCTGATCGTCCTCGATCCGTTCGCCGGCGGCCGGGTGGTCGGCGCGCGCGAGGTCGAGGCGCTGGTCGCGCGGGCCGGGGCCCGGCTGCGCCCCGATCTGCTGACCGCGGCGACGGGCCACACCATCGCCACCCGCATGCTGCGCAACCTGATCGGCAGCTACCAGCGGCGCGGTCGCCGCCACGAGCTCGGCGCGGTCGCCACCCTGCTGCGCGCGCTCGACGCCGACGACGCCGGGGCGCGCCGCGTGCTCGCCGACCTGGCCGCGGCCACCGACGACCGCCTCAACTGATCACCGCGGCAGCAGCCGGCGCGGCCCGGCGCCGCCGCCGCGCTCGAGCGGCCGGTGCAGCACGATCGTCCGGCCGGCCTCGCGCCCGGCCAGGTGGGCGCCGTCGAGCCGGAAGGTGCGCTTGCGCCGGGTGATGCGCGGGTGGCGCGCGCGGTAGAAGCGATCGAGGTCGGCGTCGCCGCGCCAGACCAGGCCGGTGCCGTTCAGCTCGGTGCGCTCGCCGTGCAGGCGCTCGTAGAAGCCGCGGATGACGCCGGACTGGTACGAGATGCGATCGCGGCCGTTGCGGACCCGGGCGTCGCCGCGGTTCTCCTGCCAGAGCCGCTCGGCGGTGGCGAGCAGGAAGCCGTGGACGTGCTCGGCCATCTCGACGTTGGCGCGGGTGCCGGTGATCTCGAACACCGCGCCGTGCTTGCCGACCCGCGGCTGGTACACGGTCACCCGGATCACCTTGACGAAGAAGAACTCCGCGAGCAGGCCGAGGATCTCGGCCTCGACCCGGCTGGTGCGCTGGCGGGGATCGCCGAGGTGACGCACCTCGTAGGCCCCCGCGGCGCGGGCCTGGGCCGCCTCGATGTTGTGGCGGAGCATCAGCTCGTGGGCCCGTCGCATCGCGGTCTCGGCCTCGTGCTGGTTCGAGCTGGCCGCCAGCGCCAGCAGCTTGCGGACGCGCTCCAGCACGCGATCGACCTCGGGGGCGCCGCCGGGGTCGGCGATCGGCGCGCCGGCGGCGCGGCCGTCGATCCCGCGCTCCGCGCACACCCGCTGGAAGGTCGCCCCGTGGGGCGGCTCGTCCCGGACCTGCAGCACCTCGTCGACGTACTGATGGGCCATCTCGTGGGCGAGCACGCTGGTCACCTCGAGCCACGGCCGGGTCAGCACCAGCGCGCGCGACAGCTCGATCGTGCGGGTCGCCCGCACCCACTGGCCGAGCCGTGCGGTCGCGCTCGACAGGGCGAACACCGGGGTGGTCAGCCGTCCGCCGAAGCGGGTCTGGTTCTCCCACGCGTGCAGCCGGATCAGCTCGCGCAGCAGCGCCGTTTCGAGCGCGGCGGACAGCGTCGGTGGCGTGTCGAGGTCGTCGTCGGCGTCGTGCATGGGAGGCGAGATTGTCGGCGAGCGCGCCGCCGCGCGCACGCGCCTGGGGCGCGCCTCCGGCGATCGACGAGATCCCCCTGCATCGGCGGCATTCGCCCCCGGGATCGTCCCATCGAAACGGCTGGCTCGGCGGCGCGCCGAGCCTCGGCGAGTAGCCCAGGCTTCACTCGTCGGAGACGCAGCCATCCTCCAATCTCGATCATGCTCGCTCCAATCATCTCCTTCTCGAAGGACTGGCATGAGGACGCGACGTCGAACCATCACGTCCTGCGAGAGCTGGCCAAGACCCGCCGGGTGCTGTGGCTGAACTCGCTGGCGACCCGGACGCCGAAGCTCACGTCGAGCCGCGACCTCGGCAAGATCCGTCGCAAGCTGGGCGAGTTCGCGAAGGGGGCGGTCAACGTCGAGAACGATCTGTGGGTGACGACCCCGCTGGTGCTGCCGTTCCCGCACAGCCCGGCCGCCCTGATGGTGAACCGCCAGATCATCCGGCTCACCATCCGCGCGCTTCGGGCCCAGCTGGGCATCCGCAACTTCCACCTGTGGACCTTCCTGCCCAACAGCGGCGACTACGTCGGCACCCTGGGCGAGGAGCTCTCGGTCTATTACTGCGTCGACGAGTGGGCGACGTTCGCCGGGCTCGACCGCGACGCCACCCTGCGCGCCGAGCGCCGGCTCCTCGAGCGGGTCGACGTCACCTTCACGACCAGCCGTGCCCTGGCCGATCGCAAGCGGGTGAGCTGCCCGGCGACCTACCTGGCCCCGCACGGCGTCGATCACCGGATGTTCGCCACCGCCCTCGACGAGGCCACCGCGATCCCGGCCGACCTCGCCGCCTTGCCGCGACCGCGCATCGGGTTCTTCGGGACCCTGCGCGACTTCCTCGACTACGAGCTGATCGCCGCCGCCGCGCGCGCTCGCCCGCAGTGGTCGTTCGCGCTGATCGGCCAGACGATGTGCGACATCTCGGCGCTCCGCGGGATCCCCAACATCCATCTGCTCGGGCGCCGGCGCCACGCCGAGCTGCCGGCCTACTGCAAGGGCTTCGACGTCGGGCTGGTCCCGTACCGGATCGACGACCAGGTCCAGTTCATCAACCCGCTCAAGCTGCGCGAGTACCTGTCGGCGGGCGTGCCGGTGGTGTCGACCGCGATGCACGAGGTCCAGCCGTACGCGCACCTGTGCCACCTCGCCGACACCGCCGACGACATGGTTGCCGCGATCGAGCGCGCGCTCGGCGAGGGCGGCCCGGCCGCCCGCATCGCCCGCTCGCGCGCCATGGCGTCGGAGACGTGGGCCGGGCGGGTCGCGTCGGTGATGCGGACGGTCGACGCCATCGCCGCCCACAAGCGCGCGGCGGGCGCGCCGGCGCCCGCGCTCGATCCCGAGCTGAACCTGGCCGGGCTGTGACCCCGCTCAGGCCGCGGCGCCGTGCGCGTGCAGCACCGCGCTCAGGCGGCGGCCGGCGGCGGCGAACATCCGCACGCCGATCCGCTCGAGCGCCGGCCGGCTGACCCGGCCGAGCGCCGTCGGGGTCGCCGCCATGATCCAGTCGATGCGGGTGGCGTCGCCGACCGCGGTCAGCCGGTAGTCCTCGGCCATCTGCCGCACGAACGGCGAGGTCGCCGCCACCATCGTGAACGCGAGCCGCTGGCCCGGGTCCCAGGCGATCATGCGCTCGTCGAACCGGCCGAGCAGGCGCAGCGCGACCGCGCGCTCGGCGCCGATGCCGCCGTCGCCGCGGATCCAGGCGGCGCGGTGCAGGAGCGGGAACCAGGCGGTCCAGCCGGGCGCGTCGGCGAGCGCATCGAACACCGCCGCCGGCGACGCCGGGATGGTCGCCTCGGCGAAGATGCGCACCGGCGCGTGGTCGAAGTAGTCGAGGGTCGTGGGGTCGAGCCGCCTCATCGCGGCGACTCTACCAGGGTCGATCGGGAGCGACTCTTGCTCCCGATCGACGCGTGCACCTGCTCGCCTTCGTCGTGGTCGCCGCGACGCTCCTCCCGGTGGCCGCCTGGGCGCAGACCCAGAACCTGGGCCACCGCCTCCCCGGCGGCGTCGGGCTCGACGCCGGCGTCCAGAACGACGAGGGCGTGTTCATGGGCTTCCGGCTGGTCCGCTACCATGCCGGCCGGATCAACGATCGCGACGGCGATCCGCTGCCGGTGCCCGAGCTCGACATCGTCGCCCGCGCCGCCGTGATCGGCCTGTCGGGCACCTTCAAGCTCGATGGCCTGCCGTACCTGAGCGCGGCGGTGGCCGCGCCGGTGGTGCGGTTCACCGCCGACTCGGGGCTGCCCGAGGCCGGCATCGACCGGCTCGCGCTCGGCGACGTGTTCGTCGAGCCGCTCAAGCTCGGCTGGCGGTCGTCGCGCGCCGACGTCGTCGGCTCGTACAGCTTCGAGATCCCGACCAACCAGGGCGCGCGCCTGGGCATCGGCCGGTCGCAGTGGGCCCACCAGCTCTCGGCCGGCGGCGCCGTGTTCTTCGACGACGTCCGCGGCTGGCGCGCGTCGGTGCTGGCCAGCTACGTCCTCCACCAGCAGAAGCGCGGCGTCGACATCACCCGCGGCGACACCATCCTCGTCCAGGGCGGCATCGGCGGCCGGGTGCTCGGCGTGGTCGATCTCGGGCTGGCGGGGTACGGGCTGTGGCAGGTGACCGATGATCGCGGCGCCGACCTCCCGCCGGGGTTGCGCGGGCTGCGCGAGCGGGTGTTCGGCCTCGGCCCCGAGCTCGACTACGCGATCCCGTCGCTCCGCGCCCGCCTGTCGGTTCGCTACGAGTGGGACCTCGGCGCGCGATCTCGGCCCCAGGGCCAGCTGCTGGTCGTCTCGCTGGCGTTCGTGACCTGGCGACCAGGCGCCTGAGTCTCGCGGCGGCCTGCCAGGTTTTCGCTCGGCGGGATCACGAGCGTTGCCGCCCCCGGGCGTGGATCCAACCTTCGCAGGAGGCGCGTCGCGAAGGAGGTCCCCTTGGAGCCGAGGCGTGAGAACCGGAAGGTGCAGCGAGCGAAGAAGCCAGGGCCGGCGGTCGGCCGGCTGCGCATCAACGGCAAGGAGCAGACGTTCGCGCTCGATCCGCGCAGCACGGTGCTGGACGTGCTCCGCGAGCGGCTCGGCCTCACCGGCACCAAGAAGGGCTGCGATCACGGCCAGTGCGGCGCGTGCACGATCCTGGCCGACGGCCGGCGCGTGCTGGCGTGCATGTCGCTGGCCATCGCCTACCAGGACGCCGAGCTCACGACCATCGAGGGGCTGGCGGTCGACAACCAGCTCCACCCGATGCAGGCGGCGTTCGTCGCCTGCGACGCCCTGCAGTGCGGCTACTGCACGCCGGGCCAGATCATGTCGGCGGTCGCGCTGCTCGACGAGGCCCGGCTGCGGGTGCCCAGCCACGCCACCCCCGACGTCGCCAACCCGCCGACCCTCGACGAGCTGTCGGACGACGAGCTCCGCGAGCGCATGAGCGGCAACCTGTGCCGCTGCGCGGCGTACCCCAACATCATCGAGGCCATCCGCCGGGTCCGCAGCGGAGGCCGGCCGTGAAGCCGTTCGCCTACCTCGCCGGCACCAGCGTCGACGGGGTCACCCAGGCGGTCGGCGGCACGCCGCAGGCCATGTTCTTCGCCGGCGGGACCACGCTGGTCGATCTGATGAAGATCGACGTGCTGACCCCGGCGGTGCTGGTCGACGTCAACCGGCTGCCGCTCGACCGGATCACCGTCGAGGACGACGGCCTCCACCTCGGCGCCACCGTGCGCAACAGCGAGCTGGCCTGGCACCCCGAGGTCCGCACTCGCTTTCCGGCGCTGTCCGAGGCGGTGCTGGCCGGCGCGTCGACCCAGCTGCGCAACATGGCCACCACCGGCGGCAACATCATGCAGCGCACCCGCTGCCCGTACTACCGGGACGTCCACGCCGCGTGCAACCGACGGTCGCCCGGCTCGGGCTGTGACGCGATCGACGGCGTCAACCGCGGCCACGCCGTGCTCGGCACCAGCGACCACTGCATCGCCGTCCACGCGTCCGACATGTGCGTCGCGCTGGCGATCTTCGACGCGATCGTCCGGACCCGACGGCCCGACGGCACCAGCCGCGACATCCCGCTGGTCGACCTCCACCTGCTGCCCGACACCACCCCCGAGCGCGAGACCGTGCTCGACGTCGGCGAGCTGATCACCGAGGTGATCGTGCCGCCGCTGCCGTGGGCGACCTGCTCGCACTACCTGAAGGTGCGCGACCGCGCCAGCTACGAGTTCGCGCTGGCCTCGGCCGCGGTCGCGCTCCGCTTCGACGGCGACGTCATCGCCGAGGCGCGGATCGGGCTCGGCGGCGTCGCCACCAAGCCGTGGCGCGCCCGCGACGCCGAGGCCGAGCTGGCCGGGCAGCGGCCGTCGCCGGCGCTGTTCGCGGTCGCCGCCGACGCCGCGCTGGCCGGCGCGGTGGCCCGGCGTGACAACGGCTTCAAGATCGAGCTCGGCAAGCGGACCGTGGTCCGGGCGCTGACCGAGCTGGTGGCCCGCCTGGGCTAGAGGAGGCGACGATGCCCCGCGTGATCGGCCAGCCGACCAGCCGGATCGACGCCCGCCGGAAGGTGACCGGCCGCGCCGACTACGCCGCCGAGGCGCTGCTGCCGGGCATGGCCCACGGCGTCCTCGTCGGCGCCACCATCGCCAGCGGCCGCGTCGAGGCCATCGACACCACCGCCGCCGAGCGCGCCCCCGGCGTGGTCCTGGTCTTGACCCACCGCAACCGCGGCCGGCTCGGCGCGATGCCGAGCGGCCTCGACTGGACCACCGGGCAGGCGCTCGATCCGCGGCCGCCGCTCGCCGACGATCACGTCCGCTACCACGGCCAGTACGTGGCGCTGGTGGTCGCCGACACCCTCGAGCAGGCCCAGCACGCCGCCCGGCTGGTCGCGGTGCGCTACCAGGAGCAGCCGCCGCTGGTCGCCCTCGACGATCCGCGCGCGCCGCGGGTCGCGCCCGAGGCGGCGCTCGGCGTGCCCCTCCGGATCGAGCGGTCGGCGCCGGTCGCGCCCCTCGACATCGACGTCGACGTCGCCTGCGGCGACCACGGCGACTGCCGCGGCGCGCTCGCCGCCGCCCCGGTCACCGTCGACCACACCTACACCTCGCCGGCCGAGCACGCCACCGCGATGGAGCCGCACGCGGCGATCGCCAGCTGGACCGACGGCGAGCTGGTCGTCCACAGCTCGACCCAGTACGTCGGCGGCGAGCGGGCGGCGCTGGCTGCGGCGATGGAGGTGCCGGTCGAGCGGGTCCGCGTGGTCGCGCCGTTCGTCGGCGGCATGTTCGGCTCGAAGATCGCCACCGGCGGCCACGCCGTGCTGGCCGCGCTGGCGGCGCGCCAGCTCGGCCGCCCGGTCAAGGTCGTGCTCACCCGCCCGCAGGTGTTCGCGACCGTGACCCACCGGCCGGCGTCGGCGCAGCGGATCACGCTCGGCGCCGGGCCGGACGGGCGGCTGCAGGCGATCCGCCACCACACCGTCACCCAGAGCCTGGTCGAGGACGGCTACCCCGACGACAACGAGTACGTCGAGCCGACGACGTTCACGTCGCGGATGCTGTACGCGTGCCCCAACTACGAGTCGGCGCACGAGCTGGTCCGCCTCAACCAGATGAAGCCCGGCTGGGTCCGCGCCCCCGGCGAGGCGCTGTGCACGTGGGCGCTGGAGTCGGCGATGGACGAGCTGGCGTGTCGACTGGGGATCGATCCGGTCGAGCTGCGCCGCCGCAACCACGCCGCGGTCCGCCCCGGCGACGGCAAGCCGTTCTCGAGCAAGCACCTGCTCGCCTGCTACGACCGCGGCGCCGAGCGGTTCGGCTGGGCCCAGCGCGATCCGCGGCCCGGCTCGATGCGCGACGGCGACGTCCGCATCGGCTGGGGGATGGCGACGGCCACCTATCCCGGCCTGCGCCTCGGCGCCACCGTGCGGCTGCGCGTCGAGCGCCTCGACGGTAGCGTCACCGCGACGGTGTCGACCGCCGGGGCCGACGTCGGCCAGGGCCTGTACACGGTGGTCGCGATGACGGCGGCCGACGCGCTCGGCCTGCCGGTGGAGCTGATCTCCGTCGAGCTCGGCGACACCCGGCTGCCGCCGTGCGCCCAGGCCGGCGGCTCCAACCTGACCGCGAGCGTGGCGTCGGCGATCGTCGACGCCGCCGGTGAGCTGCGGCGCCGGCTCGGCGTCGCGCCCGACGCGCCGTTCGCCGATGCGGTCCTGGCCAGCGGCGAGGCCGCCGTCGAGGCCGAGGCGACGTCGACCGTGATCGTCGGCGAGACCGACCGGCTGGTGTTCCAGTCGTTCGGCGCGGTGTTCGTCGAGGTGCGGGTCGACCCCGACCTCGGTCGCATCCGGGTCGCGCGGGTGGTCGGCGTCTACGACGTCGGCCGCGTGCTCAACCCGCTGGCGGCGCGCAACCAGCTCGCCGGCGGGGTGGTGTGGGGCCTCGGCCAGGCGCTGCTCGAGGGCCTCGCCTACGACCCGGTCCACGGCCAGCCGATCAACGGTGATCTCGCCGGCTACCTGGTGCCGGTCCACGCCGACATCCCGGCCATCGACGTCGGCTGGATCGACGCGCCCGATCTCGACTTCAACCCGCTCGGCGTCCGCGGGATGGGCGAGATCGGGATCACCGGCGTGGCCGCCGCGGTCGCCAGCGCGGTCCACCACGCCACCGGCGTGCGGGTGCGCGACCTGCCGATCAGCCCCGAGCGGCTGCTCGGGTAGGCGAGGTCGCCCGGTGCTGTCGCCCAACGAGCTCCGCCGCATCGTCGCCGCCGCCGACGACGCCGGCGCGCGCGGCGCGGGCGCGGCGCTGGCCACGGTGGTCGCGGTCGACGGCTCGAGCTACCGCCGGCCGGGCGCGCGCATGCTGGTCCTCGACGACGGCGCGACCGTCGGCGGGGTCAGCGGCGGCTGCCTCGAGGCCGACGTGCGGCGCAAGGCGGCGTTCGCGATGATCGACGGCCACGCCCGGGTCGTGCGCTACGACACCTCCGACGAGGACGATGGCGGGTTCGGCACCGGCCTCGGCTGCGGCGGGGTGATCGACATCCTGATCGAGCCGCTGGCGAGCGGGCCGGGGCGCCGCCACGTCGAGGCGCTGCGCGCGGCGCTGGCGAGCCGCCGGCCGCTCGCGCTCGGCCTGCGCATCGCCGGACCGGTCGAGCGGCTGGGCGTGATCGACGACGGCGATCCGGTGCGCGGGACGGTGTTCGTCGACCACCTGGTCCCGATCCCGCGGCTGATCGCGGTCGGCGCCGGGCCCGACGTCGAGCCGCTCGCGGCCTGCGCGGTCGCGCTCGGCCACGAGGTCGTGGTGATCGACGAGCGGCCGGGCTACCTCCACCGCCGGCGCCTGCCCGAGCCGGTGGTGTGCGCGACCAGCCTGACCGGCCTCGGCCGCTGGCAGCCCGACGAGCACACCGCGTGCGTGGTCGCCACCCACCACGTCGGCTACGACGCCCGCGCCGTCGAGCACCTGCTGCGGACGCCGGCGATGTACCTCGGCCTGCTCGGGCCGCGCCACCGGACCGCGCGGGTGATGGCCGAGGTCCGCCGCGCCGCACCCCAGCTGGCGGTGACCGATCGCTTCCGCGCGCCGGTCGGCCTCGACCTCGGCGGCACCACCCCCGAGCAGATCGCGCTCGCCATCCTGGCCGAGATCGAGGCGGTGCGGAACCGCCGCGCCGCCGGGTTCCTGCGCGACCGCGCCGGCCCGATCCACGAGGCGACGCCCGAGTCGGCGCACGCCGTGCCGCCGGGCGAGGAGCGGCCGGCGTGACCGCGGAGACCGCCGCGATCCGGCCGGTGGCCGGGGTCGTGCTCGCCGCCGGCGGCTCGACCCGCATGGGTCGGCCCAAGCAGCTGCTGGCGATCGACGGCGAGCCGCTCGTCCGCCGCGTCACCCGCCAGGTCGTCGGCGCCTGCGCCCCGGTCCACGTCGTCGTCGGCGCCGCGCGCGACGCGGTCGCGGCCGCGCTCGCCGACCTGCCGGTGACGCTGGTCGACAACCCGGCGTGGGCCGACGGCCTCGGTGGCTCGGTGGCGCGCGGCGTGGCCGCGGCGTTCGCCGATCCTGCCGTCGACGCCGTCCTGCTCACCGTCGGCGACCTGCCGCGCCTGCTCGCCGCCCACCTGCGCGCGATGGTCGCCGACGGTGAGCAGGACGGCGTTCGCCGATCCTGCCGTCGACGCCGTCCTGCTCACCGTCGGCGACCTGCCGCGCCTGCTCGCCGCCCACCTGCGCGCGATGGTCGCCGGGTTCCGCCGCAGCGGCGCGGCGGCGCTGGCCTCGTGCCACGAGCGCAGCGTCGGTGTGCCGGCGATCTTCCACCGTCGCGTTGGCGGGGCGCTGCTCGCGCTGCGCGGCCCGATCGGGGCCCGGGCCGTGCTGGCCGGCCTCGGCGCCGAGGTGGTGCCGTTCGAGCTGCCCGAGGCGGCGCTCGACGTCGACGGTCCGGCCGACTGGGCGCGCGCCGGGCTGGCGCCGCCGTGATCGCCGCGAGCTTCTGATCGGGGACGCTCGGTGCGACCGGGCGCCTCGTGGGGGCGTCGGGGGCCGGGTGCTACACGCCGCCACCGCGCGGCCTCCGCGCCTCGGCACCCCTCGGCACCCCTCGCAGGATCGGCGTCTCGATGCACCATCGCTCTCACTCCTCCCGCGCCGCGCTCGCGGCGCTGCTCGCCGCGCTCGGCCTGGCCGGCTGCGCCGGGAACGACTCCGGCAACCTGCAGGCCACCCAGCTAGGCGACGTCTCGCGTCCGCTCGAGCGGCGGTCGCCGGTCGACGAGCTGATCCAGGCCTGCGGCGACGGCGCCGCCACCGATGCCGCCGCCGCGACCCTGCGCCGCGAGCCCTACCTGCAGCAGGTCACCAGCGGGTCGGCGATCGTCGGCTGGGTCACCACCGGCACCGCCGGCGAGCGGGTCGTGGTCACCACGCCGGCCGGCGAGCCGGTCGCCGAGGTCGCCGGCGCCGCCGAGGACACCGTCGTGCGGAGCCGCGGCGAGCGGCAGACGTGGGCCAAGCTCGACGGGCTCGCGGCCGACACCGTCTACTGCTACGCGCTGGCCCGCGGCGACCAGCCGTTGACCGCGCGGACCGGGTTCCGCACCGCGCCGGCCGCGACCACGACTCGCCCGATCCGCTTCCTCGCCTTCGGCGACTCCGGCTGGGGCGAGACCGACCAGCTGTCGCTCTACGATCAGATGCTGACCGTGCCCTACGACCTGATCGTCCACGTCGGCGATCTCGCCTACCCGTCGGGGACCATCGACCAGATCGAGGACACCGTGTTCGCGATCTACGCGCCTCTGTTCCGCCACCTGCCGTTCTTCCCGGTCGCCGGCAACCACGAGTACAAGACCGACGACGCCAAGCCGTTCCGCGCCGTGTTCGCCCTGCCCAACAACGAGCGGTGGTACTCGTTCGACTGGGGGCCGGTGCACTTCGTCGCGCTCGACACCGAGCAGGACTACGGCAAGCAGGCGGCCTGGCTCGACGCCGACCTGGCCGCCACCCGGCTGCCGTGGAAGGTCGTGTACATGCACAAGCCGCTGTACTCGTCGGGCGATCACGGCTCCGACGGCTCGGCGCGCAAGGCGTTCGAGCCGCTGTTCGAGAAGCACGGCGTGCAGCTCGTCCTCGCCGGCCACGACCACCACTACGAGCGCGTCGAGCCGCAGCGCGGGGTCGCCTACTTCGTGACCGGCGGCGGCGGTCGCGGCACCCGCCCGACCGGGTCGTCGAGCTTCACCGCGCTCAGCCAGCCGGTGATCCACTTCCTGCAGATCGAGATCGCCGGCGACCAGCTCACCGTCCACGCCATCGACGGCGCCGGCAACGAGTTCGACTCGCTGGTCGTGCCCCGCGTGCCGGTGAACCACCGGTGAGCGAACGCGCGCAGCGGCGGGCGGCTCAGCTCTCCATGACGATCCCGGCGATCGCGCCGGTCGCGTCGAACTCGACGGCGAGGACGTAGCTGGTGACGTCCTCGCCGAGCGAGTAGTCGAAGACCGCGAAGCGATCGGGATCGTCGGGGCTGAGGTAGACCCGGGTCAGCTCGATCGGGCCGAGCACGCGCTCGCACCCGACGGCGCCGCGGCGGCGCGCGAAGCAGTGGTCGATCACCTCGGGCGCCAGGACGGCGAGGTGGTGGTCGAGGTACGCGCGCACCGCCGCGCCGTCGACGAGATCGCGGCACAGCGCGGCCCGCGCCGCGGCGTCGAACCGCTTCACCTGGCACGGGAAGCGGGCGGCGGCGTCGAGCTCGGTGGCGCACGTCTCGCTGGTCGATAGCCAGACCGGGATGGCGCGGCCGTCGAGCTCGACCTGGCCCTCCCAGCTCAGCTCGCCGTGCACCGTCGCGACGGTGCCGAAGTACGGGTGGTCCATGGCGCGCTCCTACGGCGTGACCGCCGCCGGGCTCCACTCGGCGGCGACCGCCTCGACCACCTGGTACGCGGCCTGGCCTACGA
>Ga0247822_10001366_pt1 | contig 14881 bp, 15 predicted proteins | sample 13C_Cellulose_Da_FD_192423 | JGI IMG/M metagenome (GOLD analysis project Ga0247822, IMG submission 192423) | Soil microbial communities from agricultural site in Penn Yan, New York, United States - 13C_Cellulose_Day30 | ecosystem: Environmental > Terrestrial > Soil > Agricultural land | place...
GTTCAGGGCAGGATTAGCCGGAAAACTTGACTTGGAGCCGCGTTTCCGCTTGAGGGCGCGGCTCACCCACAAGTGACGGGAAAAAGGGGCGGCTCCCGCAAAGAAGTCGGCCTGGCCGGGATTACCTTGAACGGATCCCGAACGAACGGAGAAGAGACATGCGTCACCGCGTAGGCGGCCGTAAGCTGCAGCGTACTTCCAGCCACCGTGCGGCCCTGTTCCGCAACATGGCGGCAGCGCTGATCAAGCACGAACAGATCACCACCACGACCGCGAAGGCGAAGGAACTGCGTCCTTACGTCGAAAAGCTGATCACGCTCGCCAAGCATGGCGGCCTCAGCAATCGCCGTCTGGCCCAGTCGCGCCTGATGGACGACGTGCAGCTCGTGAAGCTGTTCGACGTCCTCGCGTCGCGTTACGCCGACCGTAACGGCGGCTACACCCGCATCATCAAGGCCGGCATCCGCGCCAGCGACGCCGCTCCGATCTCGATCATCGAATTCGTCGACCGCGACGTCTCGGCCAAGGGCCAGGACAGCGGCCCGGTCGTCAGCGACGAGGAACTCGAAGCCGCGTAAGGCTTCGAAGCTGCCGAACAACGAAGGCCGCGGAGCGATCCGCGGCCTTCTTTCTATGCGCTACCGAGTTTTCCCCAATTATGTGAAGGCGGGCCCAATACGCTCCGCTGCGTTCGTGCTATGATCGGAAGATGCGGGGGACTAGCACTTGAACACGCAAACCGCGATCGCTGAACCGATTTCCGAGGAAGTCGTGACCTTGATCGTCGTCGCGATGCTAACGAGCATCACAATCGTGCTGTCGGGAGCTGCTACCTTCGCGACGTCCCTGCTTTCGTCTCTCGTACTTTAGTCTTAGCTAACGCGGACAAGTCGATCCGTCTGTCGCGATGCACGTCCCCGTGTCATTCAGGGAAGTTGCGACCGTCTCTCCAAGCCAGATCGATGACAGTGCAATGCCAGTGCCTACGATGGCGAGAATCATTGCATATTCGGCGGCCGATGCTCCGCAGCGGTCCGAAAGCAGGAGGAGGAAAGCCTTCATGTCGACACCTCTCTATCCATAGGAGGTCAGACGTAGGCTATAATGTCAATCACACTCGACAAATTGCGCCGAACTGGGACGCTCAGCCCGATCAAGTCCAGTTGAATAACGGTCGGTTATGAGGGGTCTTCCTCACCGGGACCGATGATCCGCCATCAAGGCTGTCAGCCGCGTCCAGAAGTGCGGTACGAGCATCCTCGGTAAGGCATTCCGCAGCCATCTCGCGGCACAGTCTCGCCGTCTTGTTCAAGGTTGCAGGTTGGTGAAGCATACGTCATCGACGCCCAACTATAACCAGAGTTCCCACCGTTACGGTTCCGAACCGTTAAAGGCTCTTAGGTGCAGCTGCGTCCCCCAGTGGCGACACAGGTCGAGGACTCGTTAACTGATGAGGCGATCGTCCCGCCGAACTGAACCGCGATGATCGCAACAAACGTCCCGATGATCGCCAAGATGAGCGAGTACTCGACCGACGATACGCCGTTCGCATCGCGGATGAAGGCTTGCGCAAGCCTCATTTCGACACCTCCGCAGGGAGGAGGGCAGAAGATCGATCGTGTGTCAATGACACTTTACAAAGTTTAAGGCAGGCTTGAAGCCTTTGACAGGGCATATTTAGTCCAGCAGCCGTCGGCCACTCAAGCCCTAAAAGGGACTTGGTGCAAAGCCAGCTTGACATACCCGTGAGTCTTGCGAGCATATGCCCGGCCTGATCTTCGGCGTGCAGACGCGGAGAGCGGGCCAAGCCCTTGGAACTAGCCCCCCAAAAGGCCCCAAGGGCGGGAGGCGATCTTGGAATGAGCACCACTCGAAAACCGGATCGCCTCCCATTTAGCGCTCCCTGGCAGTGCACACACCTTATCGAAAGTTAAGTGTCCTTAACATTTCGGAGAATGCGACTCAGCGGCGGATGCCGGGCCTCATCTCGTAGACGTTGAAGTCTGGCGATCTCTGCAGTTCTACCGACGCGAGCGAGGCATATCTCACCGCAGCCATCAGCAGGGCCTGACATTCTTCGAGGCTCTCGGCCTGGTCGGCCGCGGCCATAGCGTTCTCGCTCAAGCGAGCATAGTCGAAGCTGGCGATACTCATGCGGCCATCATGCCTGCCGCTTCGGCCAGCGAAAGCCGGTCTCCAGGCATCGTGCGAAAGTGAGACAGAGCGATTCTTCGATGTCCTTTTCGAACACGCGCTTGAGCAGGCCGAAGTTTGGCTGCTACCGGGTCTCCGTCGCCAAATCCTTGGCGTCGGGAGGGAAATTCATGCGTCGGAGTATCTTGCTTGTCGGTCTTCTCAGCAGCGCCTGCGCAATGACGCCCAATCCCGGAGTCGAAGCCGCCGCCGCGGCCGATGCCGCAGCCATGGCAGCGGCATCTGCCGACGCCGCTTCCGCCCAGCCGGCCCTGGCGTATCCGCAGACCCGCCGCGTGGACCTCGTCGAGCCGCAGTTCGGCGCGCAGGTCGCTGACCCCTATCGTTGGCTAGAGAACGACGTCCGCAACGACGCTGAAGTGAAGCAATGGGTCGACGCCCAGAACGTGGTCACCAACCAGTTCCTCGGCACGCTCCCCGGCCGCGAAGCGCTCGAGAAGCGAATCACCGAACTGTATAATTACGAACGCTTCGGCGTTCCGACCAAGAAGGGCGGCCGCTACTTCTATTCGCGCAACAGCGGTCTGCAGAACCAGTCCGTACTGTACGTCCGCGACAGCCTCGACGGCGAAGGCCGTGTCCTGATCGATCCCAACACCTGGTCGAAGGACGGTGCCACCGCGCTCGCCGATTGGGCGCCGAGCGACGACGGCAAGTATCTGGTGTACTCGATCCAGGACGGCGGTTCGGACTGGCGGACGGTCAAGATCCTCGACGTTGCCACGGCAAAAGAAACCGGCGACGAGATCAAGTGGGTGAAGTTCTCCTCGCTCGAGTGGACGAAGGACGGGTCGGGCTTCTTCTACACCCGCTTCCCGGAGCCGCAGGCTGGCCAGGAATTCCAGTCCACGAACCTCAACGCCAAGATCTACTTCCACAAGATGGGCACGCCGCAGTCGGCGGACCGCCTCGTCTACGCCACGCCCGACAAGCCGACCTACGGCCACTACGCTTCGGTCAGCGAGGACGGCCGCTGGCTGATCATCACTACCGCCGAGGGCACGGACGACCGCTACGAGGTGCACGCCCTCGACCTGCGCGCCCGCGGCGCAAAGCCGAAGGCCCTGATTACCGGCCTCGAGAACAACTGGAGCTTCATCGGCAACGAAGGCTCGCGCTTCTTCTTCATCACCAACAAGGATGCGCCCAAGCTGAAGGTCGTCGCGATGGATGTCGGCCGCGCCGGCAATCCCATCACCCCAGTCATCGCCGAGCAGGCCGCGACCCTCGACGGTGCCTCGATCGTCGGCGGCAAGCTCGTGACGTCCTACCTCGTGGACGCGAAGTCCGAGATCAACGTCCACAATCTGCAGGGCCGCAAGCTGTCGAGCGTTCAATTGCCGGGCATCGGCACGGCGAGCGGTTTCTCCGGCGACATCGACGATCCGGAGACCTTCTTCGCGTTCACCAGCTTCAACCGCCCGACGACCATCTACCGCTATGATCTCAGCAGCGGGAAGGCGACGGAGTGGGCGGCGCCGAAGGTCGCGTTCAGCCCAGATGACTATGCAGTCGAGCAGGTCTTCTACAATTCGAAGGACGGCACGCGCGTGCCGATGTTCATCGTCCGCAAGAAGGGCACGACCGGCCCTGCGCCGACTTTGCTCTACGCCTATGGCGGTTTCAACGTATCGCTGACGCCCAGCTTCTCCGCGACGCGTCTGGCGTGGCTCGAAAAGGGCGGCGTCTATGCGCTCGCCAACCTTCGCGGCGGCGGCGAATATGGCAAGGCGTGGCACGATGCCGGCCGCCTCGCGAACAAGCAGAACGTCTTCGACGATTTCATCGCGGCCGGCGAATATCTGAAGGCCAATGGCATCACGACGCCGAAGGGTCTCGCCATCCAGGGCGGCTCGAACGGCGGCCTGCTGATCGGTGCAGTCGTCAACCAGCGTCCGGACCTGTTCGACGCTGCCAATGCCGCGGTCGGCGTGATGGACATGCTGCGCTTCGACCGCTTCACGGCCGGCCGCTATTGGGTCGACGACTATGGCTATCCGAACAAGGACGCCGACTTCAAAACCCTGCTGGCCTATTCGCCCTATCACAACATCAAGACGGGCGTTCATTACCCGGCGATGCTGGTGACGACGGCGGACACGGACGACCGCGTCGTCCCGGGTCACAGCTTCAAGTATATTTCGGCGCTACAGGCCGCCGATCCGAACGGTCAGCCGCACCTCATCCGCATCGAGACGCGGGCTGGGCACGGCTCGGGCAAGCCGACGGACAAGATTATCGAGGAAGCATCCGACGTGCTGGCCTTCTTCGGCCGCTTCACCGGACTGACCTTTTAGGTCTTAGCGGTCGCGGGCGGGACTGACGTTGTGGGTTCCGCCGTCGGCGGCCAGGTCCGCATAGGCCTGCGCCAATTCCTGATGCGCGCGCCGTGCTTCGGGGCACGAAGCGGTCTTCGCGGCCGCTCGTTCGGCACGTTCACGCGTGCGGTAATATTCCGCCGATTTCATATCCATAATGTCCCCCGCGCCCTTGCGCTTTCGATTCGGGGGCCAAAATCACCTGAAAAGCGTGCGCGCCCAATAACATAGGGTAAGGTCGGGTCAGCGCGGCCGCTTCTCGAGGATCAGATAATCGGGATCGAACTCGCCGACCGACTGAAGGCTCTCGAGGTCGAGGATGGTCGCCCGCCTGTTCTCGACCTGGATCAGGCCCTGGCGGCGAAGAGCTTGCAGCGTGCGGTTCACGTGAACCGACGTCAGGCCGATGCATTCGCCGAGTTCCTGCTGGGTCAGCGGGAAGTCGTAGCTGTTTCCGTCCGTCAGGCCGGCGACTTTCAGCCGTTCCAAGATCTCGCAGAACAGATGGGCCATCCGCGACAAGGCCGACCTGCGGCCGAGCGACACCGTCCATTCGCGGTGGATCGACCCGTCGATGTTGGTCATCAGCCAATACAGCCGCATCAGGTGCGGATGACGGGTCAGAGTGTCCAACACCCGGTCATGCGGAGCGACGGCGAAGCGGCACCGAGTGATGGCGGTGATATTGTGGTCCAGCCGCTTCATCGTGAAGCCGTGCATGTCGGTGAAGTCGCCGCTGAATGCGAGTTCGCTGATTTGCCGGCCACCGTCGCGCAGATCCTTGGTTCGCGCTGCCCAGCCGTCGAGCAGCAGCAAGGACTCCTTGAGATCCTGGCGCCGCCGGACGACCACCCGGTCGGCCGGAAATTCGCGAACATCCGAAATCATGGCCAGGATTGCGCGCTCTTCCTCCTGGCTGACGTCGTCTCGGGCGCGGAGTTTTCGCAGGTGAGCTTCGATCATGCCCGGCCCTTCGTCAGGACTTCCGGGCCAAGCGGCATCACCATCGTGAAACGCATCCCATCGTCCGTGAATCGAATGTCCGTCTCCGCCCCAAGATCATAGGGCAAGGACCGGCGAAGCATTTCATGACCGAAACCCTCGTGTGACTCTGCCGGTTTCCGGTCGAGGCCGCTTTCGACCCATTCGAGCCAGAGCTCCTGCCGCCCCGCATCCGCCTGGCGCACGTCCCAACTGACCTTGATCCGCCCGTCCCTGGAAGTCAGCGCACCGTATTTCACCGCGTTCGTGGCAAGTTCGTGGATGGCGAGGCTGATCGACTCCGCCGGTCGTGCGCGAAGGCTGACTTCGGGTCCGCTGATCCGGAATTGCTCGCCCTCGCGGGCCGCGATGGAGATCAGTTCGTCTTCGACGATCGCGTCGAGGCTGAGTCCGGCTTCGGGGTTGCGCGTGACAGCCGACTGAACGCGCGAGAAGGCGTTTAGACGGCCTTCGAAGTGGGAGACCATTTCGTCCAGCGTTTCACTGCGGTCGGCCGTTCTCCGCGCAATCGACCGGACAACGGCGAGCGTGTTGCGGACGCGGTGCTGAAGTTCGCCCAGAAGGATTTGGGCATGCCGCTCGCTGGCCTTCAGCGCCTCGGAGACCTGCTTGATTTCCGTGACGTCCAGATGGGCACCGACGATCCGGACGGCCTTGCCTTTGGCGTTGCGCTCGATGTCCGCGCGAGCGTGGATCCAGCGCGTTTGGCCGTCCGAAGGACGGATGATGCGATATTCATTCTCGTAGCTTGAAGCATCGCCATTCAGCGCCTCGAACATCGCATGTTCGGCTTGATGGCGATCGTCCGGATGCACGCGTGCCAGCCAGTCCTCGTGCGTTTCTTCGGCCTGCTCGGGCGATAAACCGTGGAGCCGCATATATTCGGGAGAGCGCCGTCCACGCAGCCCGCCGGTAACATCGATATCGATCCCGCCAACGCCGCCGACGCGCTGTACGCGAGAAAGGTCGGCCTCTCGCTCTCGCAACCGCTCTTCGCTCTCCCGTAGCGCCTCTTCGACGCCTTTGCGCTCGATGAAATCGCTCGCCTGGCGGACCAGTACGTCAAACAGCCTTAGTTCCCGCGCCTGGGGCACGTAACTCTCTCGCCAGTGCGTCGAGATCATGCCGATCACCCGGCCGTCGCGCGTGGTCAGCGGCGTCGATTGGACCGCCTTGATGTTGGAAATCTCGTAACAGCGGAGGGTCTCGATACCGCGCATGTGCTCATCCTCGCCAACGTCGGGAATGATCACGCGATCACCGTGCTGCAATGCAGACCCGCAAGCCGAGCCGGTCGAGACCGAGACGTTCTGCCAGTACTCCGCAGCCTCCGGGTGGAAGTTCCGCCAGGCGATCAGGCGCAGCACTTTTTCCTTCTCGTCGAGCAACTGGATGCTGCCGAATTCCGCGCCCATGATCGCCATCGCAGTATCGACGATCCGCTCGTAGAACTTGTCGCCGCTCTCTTTGATCAGCTGTCCGCTCAGCGCTTGAAGGCTTTCGGCGCCTTTCAGGTCGGCAGCTAGCCGCTCCTCGCTCTCGCGCAGCGCCGCCTCGGCCCGCGCGCGTTCGACTGCGGCCCAAGTGCGCTCGGCCACCTCGACGAGCAGTGACTCATCATTCGCCGACCAGTCGCGGGTGTCAGTGTCACCGACCAGCAGGGAAGCGATGAGGCGACCTTCCTTGACGAGGGGCGCTGCCATCATCGACCGGAAGCCCAAGGCGGTGAAATTCTGGCGGATGCCCGTGCTCAGCATTTCGTAACTGGCGTAGTCGGGGGCCGTCAGCACAGCGCCCTCGGCCAGCAGTTGGAGGAACTCCGGCACATCGGACACGTCGTGCTCGCCTGCGAGCGATGGAAGTCCTTCGCGGGTGCTATCGCGGAGCACCAGCCCGGTCTTTTTGTCCAGATCCCAATCAACGTAGTAGCACCAGCCCGCGTTCAGCTGTTCACGCAGCAGGCGGGCGGCCTCGCCCTGGATTTCCGCAGCATCCACGAGCGGTCGGACGACATCGGATAGCTTCAGCAGAAATGTCTGCCGCTCCTCGCTCTCGCGCAGCGACTGCTGCGCAACCAGCATGTCGGTAACGTCCAGCGAGCACCCTATGAAACGATTGTCGGCGACCGGACCACCTGTGTTGCGAAGCCACCGGTATTTCCCGTCCCCGCGGCGGAAGCGGGCATCGTAGGAATAAGGCAATCGGTGCTCGAATGCGTGGCGATACACTTTGGCGTAGCCTTCCGCATCATCAGGATGGAGGAAGCGGCTCCATCCCATCCCAAGGACTTGTTCGATGCCGACTCCGAAGAAATCGAGGTAATGAGCATTTACCGACGTCGCGCCTTCCTGGTCCGTTTCCCAAATTAGAACCGGCGCGTTATCCGCCATGGTCCGGAACCGCTCCTCGCTTTCGCGCAATGCCTCCTCGGCGCGCTTCCGCTCGTCGATGTCGCGAATGAAGACCGAGACCTCGTCTTCCGCACTGCGATAGAAAGTGAGGTCATACCAGCGGTCGGTCGCCTCGACGCATTCCTCTAGCGAAGCCGGTTGGCCGGTATCGGCGACCCGGCGGTGGATTGGCATCCATCGCTCGAAGTCCTGCTTTGTCGAAACCTCTGACAGTCGGCGACCGATGAACTGCGCGCGGTCGATACCCGTCTGGCGCTCCGCTGCGTCGTTGAGCGCCACGTAGGCCATGTCGGCGACTTCTCCGTCGTCGCCGCGAACAACCCGAAGCACGGCAAATCCGTCGTTCAGATTGTTGAACAGCGAGCGATATTTTTCCTCGCTCTCGCGGAGCGCAAACTCGGCTCGTTTACGTTCGGTGATGTCGAAGAAGACGCTGGCCAAGCGCCTGCTTCCGGGACCTCCGACCCGGGCCGTGGAACTATGAATCCACCGCCCCGTCGGCTCGTGCCATTTTTCGATATGCTCGCCTTTGCCGCTTTCGACGACCCGGCCAAACATTTCGATCCAATACGGCTCTGTCCCAGGCATGAACTCGCTGGCGAGCCTGCCCGTGACGTTCTTCAGTCCGCTCTGCTTTTCGTAGCCAGGATTGGCTTCCAGAATCCTCCAGTCCACCGGCCTGCCATGGTCGTCGTAAATCATGTCGAAGATGCAGCAGGCTTCGTTCATCGTTTCGAACACCGCCCGAAACTTTGTCTCGCTCTCGCTGAGTGCCCGTTCGGCGCGTTTGCGAGTCTCGATGTCCATGTTCATCCCGGCCCATTTTTCGACCGCGCCACGCGCATCGAGGACCGGCGCCGCGCGCACGTTGGTCCAGCGCCAAGTCCCATCCGGCGCCCGCATCCGGAATTCGCCGTCAACGAGGCTCTTCGCCGCAACGGCGTCTCGCCATTGCCGCCCGGCATATTCCCGGTCGTCGGGATGGATCGCGTCGAGCCAGCCGTAGCCCAGCCATTCTTCAAAGGTCTGTCCGGTATAGGCCCGCCAGCTCGGGCTATCCTTGACGACCACGCCTTCGGAATCGGTCTCCCAGATCGCCTGGGCCCAGCTATCGACGAGCAGGCGGTGTCGTATTTCGCTTTCGCGCAGTGCAGCCTGCGTTGACTTAAGGTCCGCGACCTCCTCTTCCGCATCGACACGCCGGGTTACGTCGAGCCACGACATGAAGTGGTGAAGCGTTCGACCCGCGTCGTCCTTGAACGCACTGATCAGCACGGTCGCGACGAAGCGCTCGCCGCTTTTGCGATACTGGATCGTCTCCAGGATCTCGTCCTGGTCTGACCGCACCATTTCCCGAAAGCGGGCTTCGTCCCTTGGGTCGGTGTCCGGTCCGTCCATGAAATGCGGCTGCTGGCCGAGCACCTCTTCCATGCTGTAGCCGGACAGCTTCAGAAATGCCGCGTTGGCGAAAACGATCGGGTTGCCGGCAAGCGTCGGGTCGGTGAGCACCATCGGCATGCGCGTTGCGCGAACCGCGTTGACGAACACGCCGCCCGCGGCGCGCAGCGTCTCGATCCCGCCCTCGGAAAGGGTTCGCGCAGACGTTTCGGGCTTGTCGCTCTCGAATTCGTTGGGCGACGCGCCCGAGTCAGTGATTGGCGTCGAGGTGTCGTCCTTCATGGTCGAGATGCAGATAGTTCGCGTTGAACATGCTCGCGTCCTTCAACTTCTGCAGGTCCGGGATGTTCAATTGCTTGCGCTCAAGCTCGATGAGGCCGTCCCGACGCAACTCCTGAAGAGTCCGATTGACGTGAACCGACGTCAATCCCGTGGCGTCGGCAATGTCGTTCTGGGTCAGCGGGAAGTCGCAGTGACCATTCTGCGTCAATCCGACAGTACGCAGCCGCAGGTACAATTCCACAAGCAGGTGGCCGATGCGCTCATATGCCGTGCGCTGGCCGACATTGAGCGTCCATTCCCGCTGGATCGCCGAATTGACCAGCGCTTCCCACCACAAGGCCTGCGTGATGCGCGGATATTTCGTGGTCAATTCATCCATGTCGTCGCGACTGATGTCGGCGACGGACAGGCGCGTGATGGCGCCGATGCTATGGTCCATTTCTTTCAGGATATAGACGTTGAGGTCGCAGAAATCGCCGGGAACGAAGAACGCTACGATCTGTCGCCGGCCGTCAGGCAAGGTCTTGTAGCGGCACGCCCAGCCTTCGGTCATCAGGTGAACGAATTTCGGCACTTCGCCCTCGCGGATGAGGTCGCGCCGCGGCGGTATGACGCGCGCCGTCTTGCTCAGCCTGGCGATCGCTGCACGGTCGTCGGGGGAAAGTCGCGTAAACGCGTCGAGACGGAGAGCCAGTGCTTGGACCACTTTCAACGAAAGCCTTTGTTATCGGCAGCCTAGACTGCTGATTCCGTCGCTTCCCTTATCCATGTTAGGGTCGCGGCTGTTCTTAACTGCGAGAACAGGCCCAACGGGGCGACGCCATGGCTATTGATGAACGCACAAAGTCTCTCGACGGAGCCCGCGTGCTCATCGTCGAGGATGAATACTATTTGGCGGACGATTTGTCGCGTTCGCTGGTGCAGGCCGGCGCGGAAGTCGTGGGCCCGGTCGGGGCGCTCGCGGAGGCCCAGAGCAGGGTTGGTGGCGACGATTTCGACATGGCCGTCATCGACATGAACCTGCGCGGCGATTTCGCTTATGCGGTCGCGGAGCGGCTCGATTCTGAGCGCGTCCCGTTCGTCATCGCGACCGGTTACAACGAGGCGTCGCTCCCGGAGCATCTCAAGAACGTGCCGCGCGTGGAAAAGCCGTTCGCAGCCCGCGACGTCGTCTCATTGCTGATCGACCTTCGCGAAAAGATCAGGCCGCTCGACTAGGGCTTGGGGCTCTTATATCCTTTGTTAGTGCACATCTTGCGGTCCCCCGCTTAAATCTTCGCGGGCGGGGACTTCTCATAGTCGGACGATGTCGTGTTGTGTTTGAGTGGGCGTGTGCGTGGTCGGTGAAGCGTTAGTAAAACATCTATCCAGGGTCGGTGAACTTTCGCCTCAGGATTGCGAGGCAATCCAAGGCATCAAGGGCGAGGTGCGCTTCGTCCGCCGGCAGGAGGATATTGCCAAGGCGGGAACGGCGCCCGTTTTTTCCGTGCTTGTGCTGAAGGGCTTCCTGCAGCGCTATAACAGCCGCCGCGATGGATCCCGCCAGATCCATTCCTTCTACATCGCCGGAGATGCTCCGTCGTTCGAGAGCCTGCATCTCGACAAGATGGACTCCAGTCTGGGCGCCGTCGTGCACAGCGAGGTCGCGATCATTCCCCACGGCGAACTCATGGCCTTGATGCGCGATCGGCCGGCCGTTCAGGCACTGGTCTGGCGGTCCAGCCTTCGTCAGTCCTCGCTGTACCGCGAGTGGCTGACCCGCAATTCGCGTCTCCCTGCGGACGGCGCGATGGCCCATTTATTCTGTGAGCTGTACGCGCGCTCGCTGGTGGCGGGCCTCGTCGAACAGAAGAGCTGCGAGGTTCCGCTGACGCAGGAAATGCTCGCGGATGCGCTTGGCCTGACCGGAGTGCACGTGAACCGCACGCTCCAGCAACTCCGCGAAACCGGCATGGTCGATCACAAGTCCGGCCGCCTGTTCGTCCACGACGCCCGAAAACTGGCGGATTTTGCCGATTTCGACCCTTCCTATTTGCATCTCCGGAACGGTCACGCCCTCGCGCTAAGCTGAACGGCAGCAAACGGGCCATTCAGAACGCATGCAGGGGTAAACCCGTATGAAGCCTGAGAGCTTCCCGTGCGTTAGGCCACGGTAGCGACTTGAGGAGAGTGGCCATGAAGGCATTCACGATGGTTCTTGCTGGCACCGCCGGTTTGGCGGCCCTGGCGAGTGCGGCCCCCGCGGCCGCTCAGTATTACCCGCAGCCGGGATACGGCTATAATAACGGCAATGTTGTCGGTCAGGTTCTGGGTCAGATCCTGAACCCGTACGGCAACCGCGGGTACAACAATTACGGCTACGGCAATTACAACTATGGCGGAAACGACCGTTACCTGGTCGATCGCTGTGCCGCGGCCGTGACGCAGCGCGTCAACGCCCGCTATGGCGGGTACCAGCAGTACGGTCAGCCCTACGGCTACAATGGCCAGTACGGTTACAACAACGGCTACGGAAATGCCCGCGTCATGGGCATCACCCAGGTCGAGCGCCGCAACAACGGGCTTCGCGTCCGCGGCGTCGCGTCGGCCGGTGGCTATGCGGGCTACAACAACCCGTACGGCTACAACCAGGCTGCCGGCGACCTGACGTTCAAGTGCAACGTCGACTATCGCGGCCGGATCACCGACATCGATCTGGATCGCAACCGGTACGCGTACCGCCGTTACTAAGCTTTCACCTTCGGGTGGAGAAGAGATGCGCCGGGGTCGAAGGACCTCGGCGCATTTTTCTCTAGGCCTGGGCGTCGGACCGGCCCCTGCGCTCAGCCTCTAGGCGGGCAATGTCCTCTTCGATCTCGCGCGCGGAATTGGTCAGGAAATCGAGAAGTTCCCGATTGGTGGCGCTGTTCGCCAGCCGACGGCACTGCGCAGCGCGTTCGCGCATGTTTTCGAGCGGATCTTCCCCCATTTCCGCACAACTGCTGAAGGTCAGGGTTGTTCCTGAGAGGCCTCAGGCGCGCACCTTCAGACCGTTCGCATACTCCACAAGCTGCTCGGCAACCGTGCCCCAGCCATCCTGGAAGCCCATCTTTTCATGCTGGTCGCGATCCGCGCCATCCTTGTGCATCGCGACGGCCTTGTATGCCGTCTTCCCGTTCCCGGCGTCCGCGAAGGTGACGATCGCCGTCATCGGGAAGCTTTCGCAGCCTTCTCCCATTGCGGCGGGGCGATAGCCGGGCCCAAGCGCGCTGGTCCAGGTGAAGGTCTTGCCTTCCACGACTTCCAGCACGCAGCCGGCATTGCCGTGTCCGGTGTCGAAACCGTCCGGTCCTGTCATGCGGATCCGGAAGATGCCGCCCGGGCGAAGATCCAGCTCGCACTCGGTGATCTCGTAGGGCCGCGGTGCGAACCACTGCTTCAGATGCTTCGGTTGCGTATACGCCTTCCATACCAGGTCGATCGGCGCGTCGAGTGTCCGTTCAAGGACGAGGTCGAGATGGTCGGCCATCAGCTTATCCATTGTCTGTGAGCGTTGAGAGATAGTCTTCGAACCGGTCGAGCTGCGCTTCCCATTCGGCGCGGCGGTCCGCGATCCAGGTTTCGGCGGCGCTGAGCGCTTTGGGCTGCATCCGCACGGTCCGCACACGGCCCTGCTTCTTCGACCGGACAAGTCCGCTCGCCTCCAGCGCGGCGAGGTGCTGCATCACCGCCGGCAGGCTGATGCTGAACGGCCCGGCCAGCTCCGAGACGGAAGCGGGGCCACGGCTGAGGCGGGCGAGGATGCCGCGGCGGACCGGGTCGGCCAGCGCCTGGAAGGTTCGATCAAGTGACGATTCGTTAAGCACATGCTTAAGTATCAAGTCCGGCGATTTCGGCGCAAGACACTTAATATTGCACTTAAGTGTCAGCGATGGCGGCGAGGCTGGAGATCGACCTAACCTTTACACCCACGGTTAAATGGCTATCCGCCACGCATGACGGTCCAGCCCACCGAATCCATCCTCATCGTCGACTTCGGCAGCCAGGTGACGCAGCTCATCGCGCGGCGCATCCGCGAGACCGGCGTCTATTGCGAAATCGCCCCGTTTAACGCCGCCGAGGAGGCCTTCGAGCGGCTCGATCCCAAGGGCATCATCTTCTCTGGCGGACCAGCGTCGGTCACCTGGGAGGACAGCCCGCGCGCTCCGCAGGCCATGTTCGACAGCGGGCTTCCGCTTCTCGCCATCTGCTACGGGCAGCAGACGCTTCACCAGCAATTGGGCGGCAGGGTCGTCACGTCCGACCAAAAGGAATTCGGCCGAGCATTTATCGAGATCGTCTCGCCGTCAGCCCTGTTCGATGGTCTGTGGCAGGTCGGCGAGAAGCACCAGGTGTGGATGAGCCACGGCGACCGCGTCGAGAGCCTCGCGCCGGGCTTTGAGGTCGTGGCGAAGTCCGAAGGCGCGCCCTTCGCCATCGCCACCAACGAGGATGCCAAGCGCTACAGTCTGATGTTCCACCCCGAGGTCGTGCACACGCCTGACGGCGGGAAGCTTCTTTCCAACTTCGTGCGCCACGTCTGCGGCTGCTCCGGCGAATGGTCGATGGCCAGCTTCCGCGATGCGAAGATCGCCGACATTCGCGAGCAGGTCGGCAGCGGCCGCGTAATCTGCGGCCTGTCCGGCGGCGTCGACAGCGCGGTTGCGGCGGTCCTCATCCACGAAGCGATCGGCGAGCAGCTCACCTGCGTATTCGTCGACCACGGCCTGATGCGGGCAGGGGAGGCGGAGCAGGTCGTCTCGCTGTTCCGCAACAGCTACAACATCCCGCTCGTCCACGTGGACGCCAGCCGCGATTTCCTCGGCGGGCTCGAGGGTGTCACCGACCCGGAAAAGAAGCGCAAGTTCATCGGCGCCGAATTCATCAACGTGTTCGAGGCGGAAGCGAAAAAGATCGGCGGCGCCGACTTCCTCGCACAGGGCACTCTCTACCCGGATGTCATCGAGAGCGTCAGCTTCACCGGCGGCCCGAGCGTCACGATCAAGAGCCACCACAATGTCGGCGGCCTGCCCGAGCGCATGAACATGAAGCTGGTCGAGCCGCTTCGCGAACTGTTCAAGGACGAAGTCCGCGCGCTGGGCCGCGAGCTAGGCCTGCCCGACGCCTTCGTCGGCCGCCATCCGTTCCCGGGCCCCGGTCTGGCAATTCGCATCCCGGGCGAGGTAACCAAGGAACGCTGCGACATCCTGCGCAAGGCGGACACCATCTACCTCGAAG
>Ga0247822_10001368_pt1 | contig 14875 bp, 11 predicted proteins | sample 13C_Cellulose_Da_FD_192423 | JGI IMG/M metagenome (GOLD analysis project Ga0247822, IMG submission 192423) | Soil microbial communities from agricultural site in Penn Yan, New York, United States - 13C_Cellulose_Day30 | ecosystem: Environmental > Terrestrial > Soil > Agricultural land | place...
CAGGTCGTCGAGCTCCACGCGGATCTTCGCGCCCTCCTCGGACACCAGCTCGAGCGTCGGCAGCATCACCCGGCGAGGTGCGCTCCATGGCCCCGCGGCCTCGGCCTCGACGAAGTGGGCCGCGGGCGGGTAGGTGAGGGCGCGCTCCTTGGTGCCGGTCAGGGCGCGGCGCTCGGCGCAGCGCGCTTCTCCATCGGTCCACGCATCGACGATCGCGCGGCGGCACGCGTCGGGATCGAGGACCAGCCAGCGCGCGTCCGCCGGGACGAACGTCGCGGGCGCGACGAGCTCGTCGTGGAACGCCGGCGTCAGGCCCTCGATGCCGACGAACACCGAGCCTGCCTCGAGCTGCTCGATCAGCTGGCGGGTCGCCTTCGACGGGAACGCGATCTCGTCCGCGTAGTCGCGCACGCGCGAGCGCAGGTCGCGGCTGCCGGTCGCGATCGTCTCGCGCACCGGATGGAGGTGGACTAGATCGACGGCGCGCAGCGTGCGCTGCGACTCGGCGTCGAACCAGCGCAGCGACTCGATCTCGTCGCCGAACAGCTCGATGCGGATCGGATGCGGCGCGAGGGGCGCGTAGACGTCGATCACGCCGCCGCGCACCGCGAACGTGCCGGGCTCGTCGACCACGGGGGTGCGCGTCCAGCCGCCGGCGACCAGCAGCGCGGCGAGCTCGTCGCGATCGAGGCTCTCGCCCTTCGCGATCGTCCTGCCGCGCGCGGCGAGCTCGGCGGGGACGACGGTGCGCCGGGCGAGCGCTTCCGCCGACGTGACCACGATACGCGGGCGCAGGGCGGGGACGGCCAGCCGGTACAACGTCGCGACGCGATCGACCAGGCTCGTGCGATCGGGAGACAGCTCGGCATAGGGAGAGACGTCGATCGCGGGGAGCGCCGCGATCTCGTCCAGCGCCGCGCCGGGATCGTGCGTGCCGCCCCGAAAGAAGCGGACGTCATCCTCGATCCGCCGAGCCGCGAGCTCGTCCGGCGCGACCACCACGACCAGCGGCTCTCGGTCGGCGAGCTGCGCCGCGAGCCACGCCGACCACCCGGCGGTCGCGCCGTGCGCGATCACCACCGGATTTTTCAGAGCGTTGTCGAGCTCGGGCCACATCCGCGGCGCACCCTAGCATGCGCGCCAAGGGCGTCCGCGCCACGACGGAACGGCGGACGAGGTGGTCAACGGAGTCAGGCCTGCTTCAGGCTCCACAACAGCTGCGCGAGCGATGCGGATGCCTCGACGTCGCTCGAGGTCCACATCGCCGCGAGCGCCGCCGGCTTCGACGTGGGCCCCACGACCCGGATCACTTTGGCGTCGAGCGCGAACGCGATGGAGAGCTCCGGAACGTCGAGGTGGACGCGGATGGCCTCCCCGATGGTGAACTCGACGTTGCGATCGTTGCGAAGCAGCAGGCCGCCGGCAGAGATGTTGAGCACCGTGAAGGCCTCGAGGTCGCCACCACGACGCAACTCGACCTGCGCGAGCAGCTCGAACCGTTCGTGCTGTCGGCGCTCGGCTCCAGGTCCTGACGAAGCTCCGTCGGACATGGGCCGATCATGGCACTAGAAGGCGTCGTCCGTCGACCACATCGGGCCACCGTGTCCGTGGCGCTCAGTACAGCGCGTTGCAGTTACCGATCTCGCCGTCGCTGATCTGCGCGGCGGGCGCGTCGGAGTCGGCCGGGAAGAACGCGCCGACCGGATTGTCGCCGCCGTACCAGTGGATGCCGATGAACTTGCGCCCATCCGCGTGCTCGAGCTGCTCGATCGTCACCGTGCCGTCGTCGGTCATCTCGATGAGCTCGGCGACCGTCTCGCCCGGCTCGCCGTAGCTCAGCGCGGCGCGGATCTGGCTCTCGAGCCGCGGGTCGATCGGATCCGTAGGCGCGAGCTCGCGCAGCCCGGTCCGCTTCATCTCGGGCATGAACTGCGCCTCGTTCTTGTACTGGCCGAACACGCAGGCGCGCGGCGCCCACGTACACTCGTCGAGGTAGCCGTCGTGGATCGCCGCGATCGGCGTGGGCGCGTTGTCGTGGAAGAACGCGCCGTACGAGTTGTCACCGGCGCCGTACTCGATCGCGTAGATCGACTCGCCGCGCAGGTCGTCCCACATCCAGTACCTGTTGATCTCGCCGAGGTCGACGGCGTCGAACGCCTGCTCGATCGTCGTGACGTCGTCGTGCGACGACTCGCGGACGGCCGCGATGATCTGCTGCTTGAGGGCGTCGGTCATCTGGCTCGTCACGGTGAGGCGAGTGTCGCCGTACGACAGCAGCGAGCCCTCGTGAACGTCCCTGATCTCGTGGAACTCGCCGCTGCCGAACAGACACTGCGGACCGGCCTCGCAGCCGTCGCCGGTGCAGTCCATCCGCAGCATGAACCCGCCGTATGCGTCTCCCGACAGCCCCTTGGCGAGCACGCGATAGGTCCCTTCGTCCAGCGCGCGCGTCAGCGTGGCGAAGCCCTCGCCATCGGCGGGCAGCGCGCGGGCGATCCGGCGGTAGGTGCCGTCGTCGCGCTGCTGGTAGAGATACAGCGCCGTCGCGGTCAGCTCCGGTTCGTCGGTCGGAGCCTCGCGGGTCGTGATCGTGACGCTCGCGGCACCATCGACCGAGAAGTCCCAGGTCGGGAAGCGGATCGAGCTGCTGGGGTCGACATGGCCGAACTGCCACACGCCTTGGAACAGAGCTCCGAACCGGGTCGGGGAGCCCCACGAGTCGGCAGCGCCATCGACCAGCGTGTCTCCGGGCTCGTTGTCATCGGTGGGCGTTGTCGCGCAACCGACGAACACGGAGCCGAGGAGCAGGCCGGACAGGATGGTCATGACGTTCCGCATACGCCCTGCCTCGAGCACGGCGTGTGCCGTCGCGGGTTCGTCACCGCGCGGGGTGCCCCCATGGCGAGCCGCACAGGTCTGCGAAATCGCGGCGACTGCAGGCCGCCCGGCGCCCGCGGGATCGCGCCCCCTGACTGCGCCATCCGCCACCAGCGACCACAGCTGCCGGAAGCTGGCGGCTTCGGGCACCTGGATTGGCGTGTTTGGGCGGCTGCCCGCAAGCCCGAGGCGCTCTCCTGGTATCACTACCTGGATGTTCCGTCGTGCCGTCGTGGTGGCCTCGAGCTGCGCCGGCCTCGGCGATCCCACGCTGCACGTCCACGCCGCCGGCGAGCTCGGCGCATGGCGCGTGCACGGGCGGTTCGGCACGAGTGTGCCCGCTGGTTCGACCGAGGAGGATCCACACGCCCTCGGCGCGATCGGACAGAAGCACCAGCACGTGCAGCTGGGGACCGGCACGTTCATCCCGTATGCGGCGCTCGAGGTGCAGCGCGCGCTGCGCGACATGATCGCGTCGGTGTGGACGCTCGCGCGTCTCTCGCTCTACGACAACCACCACGGCTTTCGCCAGGGGCATCGCTTGTCCGCGGGGCTCACGCTGTCATCGCGCCTCGGGACGCGCGCGTTCACGTTCGGCCTCGCGAGCGAAGTGCATGGCGAGACCGCCGAGACCTGGTACGGGGTCGAGTATCCCGACGAGGGCAACACCGGGCGCATCGACGTGCTCGCGGGCGGCTCGGTCGCGTGGAGCCCGGCGCCTGCGTTCGCGATCGTCGGCGACGTTCGGGTCCCGGTCGCTTCGCACATCGAGGGCACGCAGGTCGATCTGGGCCCGGTGTTCGGCCTCGGCATCATCGGCACGTTCGATCTCGCGCCGCGCGCGAAGTGGCGCGGTCTCGACGAGGCGCCGCTCGGGCCGGCCGGCACCGCCGCACCGATCGTCACCGTCCCCGGCAAGCTGACCGTCATCGATCTCTGGGCCACGTGGTGTGCGCCGTGCCGCGAGCTCGACCAGCGGCTCGTCGCGCTCGTGGCCGCGCATCCCGACCGCATCGCCGTCCGCAAGCTCGACGTCGGCGACGATGAGAGCGCCGCCTGGCAGCGCTATCTCGCGCCCGGTGGCTTCGCGCTGCCGCACCTCAAGGTCTACGGCCCGGATGGTGCGCTCCTGTTCGAGAAGTCGGCGCCGCCCGAGGAGCTCGTGCGCGCCGTCGAGCAGCTGCTCCGATAGTCAGCGCGCGAGCAGCGCGTCGATCTCGGCCAGACGCGTGCTGTCAGCCGCGCGGTCGGCGTAGGTCGCGCGTGCGGCACGTAGAAGGGTGAGCGTGCGCGGGCGGTCGCGGCGCAGGGCGAGGAGGGTACGAGCGAGTCCGAGCTGCACGTCCGCGAGCTCGGTCGGATCGACGCCCGCGACGTTCGTGCGCGCCGCGATCGCTCGTTCGAAGTACGCGATCGCGTCGGCGTGACGGCCCGCGCCCTGCAGGCTCAGCGCGATGCCCTGCTCGGCGTAGTAGCTCTGCTCGGCCTCTCCACGGGTGGCACGGATGCTGGCCGCCTCGCGGTACGCGGCGATCGAGTCGTCCCAGCGTCGCAGGCCCTGCAGGACGCGGCCATAGCCCTCGAGCGCGACCGCGAGATCGTCGTCGGTGGGGCCCAGCTGCTTGCGCACGATCGCGACCGCGCGCTCCTGATCGGCGAGCGCTTCCGCGAACCGTGCGGCGTTGGCGAGCGCCTGGGCACGCAGGACGAGCATCGTCGCGAGCATCGCGGTGTCGGTGCCGATCGACTGCTCGTAGGCGGCGATCGCTTGCCCGAGCAGCACGAGTGCGTCGTCGATCTCGCCCGCCTCCGAGAGCGCGGTCGCGAGGGCGACGGTGTTCTGCACGAGCAACGTACCATTCGGCCCCGTGTGCACGCGCGCGATGTCGAAGCCGCGGCGGCCGAGCGCGATCGCGGTCGGATAGTCACCCGCGACGGTCGCGATCGCGGACCGCAGGTAGAGCGGTCCGAGGAGCGCGGGGTGGCGCTCGCCGAGCACGCGCTCTCCGATCGCGACCGCACGCTTCAGGTGAGCGCGCGCCTCGTCGGGCGCGCCCTGCTGCCAGAGCGCGAGCCCGAGGCTGGTCAAGATGTGGATCGTGGCATCCTCGGCGCCGTGCGCGCGCTCGTGCTCGGCGAGCGCACGCCGCAGGAACGGGACGGCGGCCGCGTAGTCGTCGCGCCACACGGCGAGCAAGCCCTCGTGATACGTGACCGACGCGGCGAAGCTGGCGAGCTGCAGGCGATCGACGAGCGCGCGCGCCTGTGCGACCCAGCGCTCGGCGTTCGCGCGGCCGTCGAGCTTGTTCTCGACATTGGCGAGGATCAGGTACACGGCCGCGCGAAGGCGATCGTGACCCGACGCCTCCGCAGCGACGAGCCCGCGCTCGAGTGCGGCGCGTGCGACCGCGTAGTCGCGATCGTCATCGCGGGCTTCGCCTTCGAGCCGCCACGCTTCGGCCTCGAGCGCACGCGCGGGGATCGAGGCGGCCTGCTTCGCGATCTCGGCGGCGGCGTTCGCGGCCTCGCCATACCGACCGGCGGCGCGTGCGGCCTGGGCGCGGGCGAGGTGCTGGCGTAGCTCGTCATGGCGCGCACGCGCCACGGGGTCGCTCGGCTCGCGCAGCGGCTCGAGCAGCGCACGCGGCGAGGCCGTGCACTCCGCGAAGTCGGCGGCGCGGTTGACCTCGGCGAGCGCGACGTCGACGACGTACGGGGTTGGCTTGCCGAGCTCGGCCATCAGCGCCGAGACGCGCTCGACGTTGCGGGCGAGGCACAGCATCCGCAGGTCGAACAGCTCCGGCGACTCGCGCTCCGCGATCCGCGTGGCATGGCAGGCGGTCGCGCGCGCCTCGCCGATGCCGGTGCGCCACACCTCGAGCCGCGCGATCACGCGATCGGCTGCGGCCGCGCCACCCGGCGCGCTCGCGCCGAACGCGGCGCGCATGGCGCGCGGATCGTACGCCAGGGCGGGCCGCTCGCCGGCGCTCGCACATGGTGCGGGTGACTCGGTCGCGCGCATCGCCAGGCCCGCACTCGTGCCCGCGAGCGCGACCGCCGCCGCCGCGATCCACCCGGCGCGGCGCACGATCTTCCGCCGCGCGAGCGCGGCGAGCAGCGCCGGCATCGACGGCCAGCGCGCTTCGGGATCCGTGGCGAGCCCACGCGTGATGACGCCGCGAAGCCACGCGGGGGCTGCGCGGGTCGGGGGCGGACGCACACGTCCGGCGGTCACCTCGGCGGCGAGCGCGTCGAGCGTGTCGCCCGCGAACGGACGCTGTCCGTACAGCGCCTCGTAGAACGCGACGCAGTACGCGAACTGGTCACTGCGTGCATCCACGACCGCGCCGGCGAAGTGCTCGGGCGACATGTACCCCGGCGTGCCGGCGACGCTGCGGGGCGACGAACGGAGCTCCGCGTCGGGTGCGGCGAGGCCGAAGTCGGCGACGCGCACGCGGTCGCCGTCGATCAGCACGTTGTCGGGCTTGAAGTCACGGTGCACGAGCCCGTTCGCGTGCGCGGCGGCGAGCCCGCGACCGGCGCGCTCGAACACGCGGACCACCTCGCGCCAGCTCCGTCGCCGCTCGCGTAGCCACGAGCCGAGCGTGCCGCCCTCGACGAGCTCCATCGCGACGAACACCTGATCGTCGACCACGCCGGCATCGAACACCGCGACCACGTTCTCCGACGAGACCTTGGCGAGCGCGCGCGCCTCTTGCGCGAGCCGTGCGCGGCTGGCCTCGTCGCCGTCGGCGTGCACGAGCTTGACCGCGACGCGGCGATCGAGCGTCGGATCGTACGCGGCATAGACGACGCCCATGCCGCCTTCGCCGATGCGGCGGAGCAGCACGTAGCGATCGATGCGGACACCGGCGCAGTCCTCGGGCGGTGTCCCGGGCACGGGCGGCTCGGTCCCACGTGCGAGCTCGGCCAGCAGGCGCCGGCAGCGCGCGCAGCGGTCGATGTGCTCCTCGAGCCCGCGCACGCGCTCGACCTCGAGCTTGCGATCGAGGAAGAGCGTGACGGTGGTCTCCTCGAGACAAGCCGCCTTCACCTGCCTCATAATAGGCCGCGACGGATGGCGACGCAGCCGGGAAACCAGATTGCCGAGTGGTTGGTGGCCGCGGCGCCGGAGCTGGAGCCTCATGCGGCCCCACTCGAGGCGGCCGCCGAAGCCGCGCTGGCGCGGGCGCGTGCGGCATGGCCGGCGCTGGTCGTCGACGAGCGCGACGTGATCACGGCGATGGCCGGGGCGATCTGCGAGACCGGCGATCCGGTGGGGGCGCTCGGCCAGCTCGCGGCGGAGGATCTGTATCTAGCGCGTGCATGTCTCACGGGATCCTCCGAGGCGCTGACGGCCTTCGCGGCGGCATACGCGACGACCTTGCGCGCGAGCCTGCGCACGATGGGCTTGGCCGCGGATGTCGTCGACGAGGTCGCGAACGACGTGCAGACGAAGCTGTTCACCGGCAGTCCGCCGAAGATCGCGACGTACTCGGGGCGCGCCGCGCTCGCGAGCTGGCTGCGCACGGTCGCGACCCGCATGGCGGTGGACCGCGTGCGCCGGCGCGACGACAGCTCCGAGGACGAAGACGCCCTCGCCGCGCTGCCGGATCCCACGGACGGACCCGAGCTCGCGCACTTTCGTCGCGCGTATCACGCGGACTTCAAGGCGGCGTTCGAGCAGGCGCTCGCGTCGCTCGGGGTCCGCGAGCGCAACCTGTTGCGGCATCAGTTCGTCGACAACCTGACGATGGAAGAGATCGGGCGCATCTACGGCGTGCACAAGACCACCGCCTTTCGGTGGCTGGAGGCCGCGCGCACGGCGCTGTCGAAGCGCACGCGCGCGGCGTTCCAGCAGCGAGTCCAGGTCGTGTCCTCGGACCTCGAGAGCATCCTGCGTCTCGTCCAGAGTCAGATCGACCTGAGCCTGAGCCGCGTGCTGTAGCGGGCGACGACGGACAGGGTCGAAGTACGCATTGGAAATCTCCTTTGTTCGTCGCGGTGACGGGGGCGCGTGTGGGTTGTTGCGGGAATTCGACATGCATCGAAACCGCGCAACGTCGCGGCGTGCTGCCCGTCGAGGCGGCATGCGTTTCTCGATCGCCTTGCTCGTCCTCGCAGCTCGCCTCGTGCACGGATGACGGCGACTGCGCGCCCGACTACATGTGTCTCACCGACGCGCAGGGCGCGAACGGCATCTGTCAGGAGGGCTGCGATGCGCAGAACCCGTGCTCGAACGGCCGCATCTGTTACGGGTGGTCACCGCCGATGATCATCGGTGGGGTGACGTTCGGGGCGTGCCGGTGAGGCTCACGGCAGCACGATCGAGCGGATCGAATTGTTGCCGGTGTCGGCGATGTAGAGGACGCCGTCGGCGAGCTCGATGCCGTACGGGCGCTTGAGGTGCGCTTCGGTCGGCGGGCCGCCGTCGCCGTCCTCCCCGGGCACGCCGCACTCGCCCGCGATCGTCGAGATCGTCTGGTCGGGCGCGATCGCGCGCACGCAGTGGTTGTAGACGTCGGTGAAGTAGAGCGTGCCATCGTCGGCGAGCGCGAGGTCGACCGGGTTGAACAGCTGGGCCTCGAGCGCCGGGCCGCCGTCGCCCGAGTAGCCCGGATCGAGCGGCTGACCGGCGACGCGATGGACGATGCCGTTCGCGTCGATCTTGCGGATGATCGAGTTGGCGCTGTCGGCGAAGTAGAGGTTGCCCTCGCGATCGAACACGATGCGGCCCGCCGGATCGGCGGACTGGCCGAACGGCTGGCCCATGCGCAGCGTGAGCGCGGGGCCCTCGTCGCCGCCGTAGCCGGGGGTGCAGGGCAGGGCGCACGTCGCGGGGGCGCCGCACGTGAACTTGCCCGACGGCGACGGGCACGGCGTGGGCTCGGTGCCGTCGGCGCACTTGCCCGGGCCGGGGTCCGGGCCGTCGATGACGCAGCGCCCCGCGTAGCGGGTGATGGTGCCGTTCGCGTCGACGGCGCGCATCACCTGGTTCGCCTGATCCATGATCACGAGCTTGCCGTCGGGCGCGTAGGCGATGCTCGCCGGCAGGTCGAGCGAGGCGGTGAGCGCGGCGGTGCCGTCGCCGAAGTACGCGCGGCGTCCGTCGCCGCACGAGTCGCTGATCTCGCCGGTCGCGAGATCGAGCTCGCGCAGCTTGCTGTTGTGCCACGCCGCGATGATGAGGCGCGTCCCCGACGGATCGAGCACGAGCCCCGTCGGGTGATTGAGATCGGAGTTCGCCGGATCATCGAGCGTGCCGCCGAGCTCGCCGCGACCGGCGACGTGACGGATCGTGCCGTCGCCTGGCAGCTTGCGGATGCGGTGGTTGTTCCAGTCGAGGATGTACAGCGTGCCGTCGGGCGCGCGCAGCGTGTCCTGGGGGAGCGACATGCGCGCTTCGGTGGCGGCACCGTCGTCGCCGGCGTAGCCGCTCGTGCCATCGCCGGCGATCGTGCAGATCGTGCCCGGGATCGTGGGATCGCACGCGGGCGCGGTGGCGCCGTCGCTGCATGCGACGAGCGCGAACGGGAGGACGAGCAGGGAGCGCTTCATCGCGTCACCTCGAGGATGCGGCTGTTGATCGTGTCGGAGATGAACAAGTTCCCCGCGGGCGAGAAGTCGATGCTGAACGGGCGGGCGAGCTTGGTCTCGGTCGCGAGCAGGCCGTCGGTCTCGTCGAGCCCGAGCTCGCCGGTGCCGGCCACCGTGCGGATCGTCCCGCTCGTGAGGTTCACCGCGCGGATGACGTTGTTGTCGGTGTCGGCGATGTAGAGGTCGCCGTCGGGCCCGAATTCGAGGTCGCGCGGATGCTTGAGCGTCGCGCTCGTCGCGGCACCTCCGTCCCCGCTGTAGCCGGCCTCACCGCTGCCGACCACCGTCGTGATCGTGCCCGAGGCGAGGTCGACCGCGCGGATGCGATGGTTCAGTGAGTCGGCGATGTAGAGCGTGTCGCCCGCGATCGCGAGGCCGCCCGACGGCTCCGGGTTGGAGTTCGCCTCGAACCCGAGCTTCGCGTCGAGCGCGGGGCCGCCATCGCCCTCGAAGCCCGGCATGCCGCTGCCCGCGATCGTGGTGATCACGCCCGTGGCCGCGTCGATGCGGCGCACGCGGAAGTTCTGCTGATCGAGGATGTAGAGGTTGCCCTGCGCGTCGCGCTCGAGGCCCTTGGGCTGCTTGAACGTCGCCATCGTGTACGGCCCGCCGTCGCCTCCGAAGCCCGCGCCGCTGCCGGCGAGGATGCGCACGTTCCTGGTCGCCGGGTCCACCTCGCGGAGCTTGTGGTTGTGCCACGCCATGATCAGGACCTTGTCGCCCTCGCCGCGCGCGAGGTCGGTCGGGTGATTGAGCTGCACGTCGATGCCGAGCACGCCAGCCGGTGTGCGCTCGGCGCCACCCGGCACGCCATCGCCCGGGAACACGGGATCGATCCAGCCGACGAGCGTCTCGACCGTGTCATCGGCGAGCACGCGCCGGACGAGGTGGTTGTTCCAGTCGATGAACCACACCGTGCCGTCGTCCGCGAACAGCATGTCCATCGACCAGTACAGCTCGGTCGCGAGCCGGTGGTGGCCGTCGCCGTTGAACCCGACGACGCCGGGGACGCCGGCCCACGTGCAGGCGTGGCCCGAGACCCGCTCGCAGGCGGAGCGCCCGACATCGAAGTTGTCGCCGCACGCCGCGAGCCCCAGCGCGCTCACGATGAAAAGTCCGTACCGCTGCATCGTTCCCTCCGAAGCCCGCCTAGCGTGCCATCACACCGGATGAAGATCCAACGCGCGCGTGGCAGGCTCGGGGGCGTGTCCTGGCTCCGCGCTGTCGCGTCCGCCACGCTCGTCGCCGTCGCGGTGCCTGCGGCCGCGGCGCCTGGGTCGATCGACGCGCTCGCCAAGGAGGTCGCGAAGCTGCGCGGCCTGCGGCTCAAGAAGCCGATCGCGAGCGAGATCGTCGATCGCGACGAGCTGCGGCGCCGGCTGCGCGCGATGGCCGAGGAGGCCACGACCCGCGCACACACCGCGGCCGAAGGCTTCGCGCTCGCGCGCTGGGGCCTGATCCCGCTCGTGCTCGACTACGAGGCGCTGGTCATCGACATCTTCACGGAGCAGCTCGTCGGCTACTACGATCCGGCGACCGACACGCTCGCGATCTCGAAGGCCGCCGCCGACGATCCCGCGCACGCCGAGCTGGTGCTGGCGCACGAGCTCGCGCACGGGCTGCAAGATCAGGCGTTCGATCTCGAGAAGTTCGAGGACCTCCCGCCGGCCGAGACGGATGCGGCGCTCGCACGGCGCGCGCTCGTCGAGGGCGATGGTGTCGCGCTGATGATCGAGGTCATGCTCGCGCGCCAGGGTCAGGCCGCACCGTGGTCCGCGCCCGACGTCGCCGCCGTGCTCGATACCAGCTTCGCGCGGCCCGGCGGCGGCGATGCGTTCGATCGCGCACCGTTCGCCGTGCGCGAGGCGCTGCTGTTCCCGTATCGCGCGGGCACGAGCTTCGTCGCGGCGCTCCGCCGCCGTCAGCCGTGGAGCGCCGTCGATGCCGTCTACCGGCGCCCACCGCGCTCGACGGAGCAGATCCTCCACCTCGATCGTTACGTCGCCGACGAGGCGCCGATCGCCGTCGCCCTCGCGACGCCCGCGGCGCTGCGCGGCTTCTCGCTCGCGCACGAGGCCGTGTGGGGCGAGCACGGCTTCGCGCTGTTCCTGCAGGCGCACGGCGTCGACGCAGGCGTCGCGGCGAACGCGGCCGAGGGCTGGGGTGGTGATCGCATGCTGTCGCTGACCAGGGACGCCGACCGCCGCCCCGAGCGCGGCGTCGGCATCGCGAAGCTCGTGTGGGACACGGAGGCCGATGCGATCGAGGCCACCGAGGCCGCGATGCGCGCCGTCGACGCCGCCGTCCTCGGTGCCACGTTCGAGCGCGGCGCGGAGCGCATGCGCTGGCTCGCCCTCGACGGCACGGTCGCGTCGGTCGAGCGCCGCGGCACCACGCTCGTGGTCGTGCTCGGCGCACCGGCCTGGGCCTCGGCGCAGCTCGCCGCCGAGCTGTGGGCTCCGTAACTCAGAACCGACCGACGACTCCGATCGAGCGCGGTGTCACGGCGAACCGCGTGAACCGCTTCTCGATGTAGCGCTGCCGGCGCTCGCGGAAGTAGGCGGTCGCGACCAGCGCGACGCCCGCGGCCTGCGCGATGCCATCGAACGCGAGCAGCCACTGGTCGTCGTCGTCCTCGTCGCTGCCGTCGGCGAGCGTGACCCACGGCCCGGCGACCGGGATGTACAGCCAGCGGTTCTCGTCGTCGAGGCTGGCCGCCGCGAACCCGATCGACAGCCCGTAGCTGCCGAGGAACGTCGCCGCGCCCGCGACGAACAGCGGGTTGTCGTAGAGGTCACGGGATGACTCCTCCTCGGGCGCCGGGGCGCGGGGAGGTTGGGCGCTCGCCGTGGGCGCGAGCACGCCCAGGATCACGAGTCCGAGGGAGCATCGGCGCATACAGGATCTCCTGGCGACCAACGCTGCAAGCGCACGACCAGCGCCGCACCAGGAGTGCGCACCGGCGCTCAGGCGAACAGGTATTGCTCGAGCGAGACCAGGCGCTGCACGTCGTGCACGTCATCCTCGAGCAGCGGCACGAGCGCGAGCGTCGCGTCGGGGCCGCCGGCCGCGCGCAGCCTGTCGACGGCGGTGGCGTCGGCCTTCGCGAGCGCCTCGAGCTCGTCGTGCGCGACGAGCAGGGCCTGCGCCGCCATCGTGCGCGTCGTGCCCGAGAGGCCGAGGCTCGCGATCTGCGGCTGCGCGGCGAGCGCGGTCTCGAGCGTGGCGATGCTGGCGTCGGTCGGCCGCGAGGGATGGACCCTGTTGACCACGAAGCCGACGCGCGGCATGCCGGCGGTCTCGAGGCGTGCATGAAACGCGAGGGCCTCGCGCACGGCCATCGGCTCGGGGCTCGCGACCAGGAGGAAGCCGACGCGCGGCTGGCGCAGCAACGCGAACGTCTCCTCGGCGCGCTTGCGGAACCCGCCGAGGATGTCGTTGAACTCGGTGAAGAACACCGAGAGGTCGTCGATGAACTTCGCGCCGACGAACTTCGCGAGGCGCTTGATCACGAACGAGCCGCTCTTGCCGATCAGCGACCAGCGCGAGCCGCCTTCGCCCTGCAGCTTGCGGAACCACTCGATCGCCGGCGAGTCGATCGCCTCGCTCAACTTGCGGGGCGCATCGAGGAAGTCGAGCGCGTGCGCCGTCGGCGGCGTGTCGACGACGATCAGGTCGTACTTGCCCGACTGATCGAAGTCGTGGAGCTTGGCCATCGCCGCGTACTCCTGCGCGCCGGCGAGCGAGCCGGAGATCTGCGCATACACCGGGTTCGCGAGGATGCGCTTCACCGCCGCCGGATCCTTCGCGTGGCGCGTCACCACCTCGTCGAACGCGGCCTTCTGGTCGAGCATCATCGCGAACAGCGAGCCACTCGTGCTCGGCGCGCCCGCATGCACGAGCGCGCGGTCGACCTCCTGCACCTCGTGCCCGAGCGCGGCGAGCCCGAGGGAGTTGGCGAGGCGGCGCGCCGGGTCGATCGTCAGGACCAGCGTCTTCTTGCCGCGGCGCGCGGCGGCGAGCGCCAGGGTCGCCGCCGTCGTGGTCTTGCCCACGCCTCCGGAGCCCACGCACACCAGAATGCGTCGCTCCATCAGCACATCGACGAGGCGGAGAGACGGCACGGTTTCCACGCGGATAGCATGCATCGGCGTGCGGTGGCAAATGGGGTCGTGATATGAAGCCGCGGCAGTGAAACGCGAGCTGATCGTCACCGCGGAAGGGCGTGACCGGACGGTCACCGTCGAGGGCCCGGCCCCCGATGGCACCTTCCGCGTCAGCATCGAGGGCAAGGAGCTCGTCGTCGACGGCAAGCCCGTCCGCCCGGGCACGTGGTCGCTCGTCATCGAGGGTCGCAGCTTCCTCGTCGATCTCGATCGCCGCCGCACCGGCATCGCCGTCTCGGTCGGCGCGAGCCAGACCCTGCTGCAGGTCGAGGACGCGCTGCACAAGCGTCTCGCGCACGCAGCCGGTACGCGCGCCACGTCGCGCGGCGGGTCGATCCGCGCCCCGATCGCCGGCAAGGTCGTGAAGGTGCTCGTCGCCGTCGGCGATCAGGTCGAGCCGGGCACGCCGCTGCTCGTGCTCGAAGCGATGAAGATGGAGAACGAGCTCGCTGCCGAGCGCGGCGGCACCGTCGCCTCGATCACCAAGCAGGCCGGCCAAGCCGTCGAGACCGGCGAGCTGCTCGTCGAGCTGACCTGAGGACGCACGACGTCCGGACCACGCCCCGCCTCATCTGATCGTCGGGCGGTGGCTGCAGCCGATGTAGATCGCCTTCACCAGATCGCTCTGCGCGAGCTGCGTCAGGACCGGATAGCTCGGGTTGCCGATCGAGAACACGTCGTTCACGTAGTGCGTGAGATCAGGCGGCTGCGAGCAGGTCGCCGCGAAGCGGTGCAAGCTCGACAGCGGCATGTCGGAGTGGAGCGTGACCTCCACGCCGTCGGAGCAGCCACCGGGCCGCAGCGATGAGGCGTGGCCATGGAGCTTCGCCGCAGCGGCCGGCGGCATCGCGGCCCTGGTCGTGTACGCTGGATACGCGGTGCAGCGCCTGGCGAGCCGCGGCTCGGTGAGCTCGCGGACCGCGGCGGCGACCAGGTCGCCGTCGAAGCCCTCGCCGGCGAACGCGTTCCACTCGCCGGTCGTGCCGGTCTTCGCCTCGATGTCGCGCGACAGCAAGTACTCGGTCGCGTAGAAGTAGATCTCGACGGCGGAGCGCGGCAGCACGAGCAGCGCAGGCTCGTCGCGGTGCAGCCGGCTCAGGTAGTGCGCGGGATTGCCGAGCACGATCGCGCCGGCGTGGGTCTCGAGGACGCGCGCCGCGAGCTCGCACGCGGCACCGCACCGCGGCGAGATCACGACGGCGATGCGCGCGCGGTTCACCTCCGACGGCCGCGAC
>Ga0247822_10001371_pt1 | contig 14866 bp, 12 predicted proteins | sample 13C_Cellulose_Da_FD_192423 | JGI IMG/M metagenome (GOLD analysis project Ga0247822, IMG submission 192423) | Soil microbial communities from agricultural site in Penn Yan, New York, United States - 13C_Cellulose_Day30 | ecosystem: Environmental > Terrestrial > Soil > Agricultural land | place...
GGGCTGAACCGCTGCACCGCTCGCTGCACGCCGCCGCCGCCCGCGCCGACGTGCTGATCGAGCAGCGCCTCGGCCGACTCGCCGCGGACCACCAGGTCGGCGACCTGATCGGCGTGACGCTCGTAGAGGTCGTCGCCGCGGTCCATCCCGCCGTCGAGCTGGACGCCGGCGCGCTGCTGGACGACGTGGGCCGCCTCGTGCGCGGCCAGCCGCAGGTCGGGCGCCTCGGCGAACGCGATGGTGGTGCCGGTGGCATAGGCGCGCGCGCCGAGGGCCCGCGACGCGTCGGTCGCCGCGCCGCCGACCGCGACCCGCACGTCGGACACGTCGTGACGGCCGAACGAGCGCGCGATGCTGTCGATGAACGGCAGCGTGCCGCTGGCGTCGCGCACGCCCCCGTCGGCGATCTCCTGCGCGCCCTCGCGCTCGACCGGTGCGCCGTCGAGCGCGGCCCGCTGCACCGGCCGCCCGCTCAGCCGCGACGTCCGCGTGACCTTGCCGGGCGCGATCTCGGCCTCGCCGAGCGCGGCCCGCTGCACCGGCGGCCCGCCGGCCAGCCGCGACGTCAACGTGGACTTGCCGGCCGCGACCTCCGCCTCGCCGGGCAGCTCATCGCGTAGCTTGCCCTCGCCGAGCCCCCGCACGGCCAGTTCACGGTCATCGAGCTGCCAGACCATACCGACCAGCATACCGCCCCGGTGAGACCGGATCCATCGCTGGACCGCGCCCCAGCGAGGCCAGGCTGGCGCGCTCGAGGCCGTGCGCTCGAGGCGTGAGCTCGAGGCCGCGCGCTGTGGCTGCTCACCGAAGGATGGCGCAAGCACGGCGCCTTCGGGCGGCGCGAGGTACCGGGGCCCAGCACGTGACCAGAACCAGAGGCGGCTGGAGCCGTCTCTGGTTCTGGTTCTGGAAAATCAAAAGAATCTGGGAACTGGCGCGCCTGTGGGTGGTGTGGAGAACTCCGCCCTGACACGCCGGCGCTCGATCGAACCAGGCCTCGAAGGCGGAGTTATCCAAGCGGCGGTGGTCAGGCGCGCCCGCATCACCGTCACGCACGCGCCGGCCGCCTCGGAGGGCGCGGCTGTCCATCCGCCGCGGCACCATCCACAGGCTCCGGGAGCCTCGCGTTCGCCAGCCCGACACTCGGAACTGCGATGTGCAGACACCGTCGGGCTTGACCGCGGAGCCGTCCTCGTCTATGTCGGAACAATCAAACATGTGTGGCGGCGAAGGCGAAGGCGAAGGCGAGCGGACGTGCGGGGCAGATGGCCCTCGACCTGCGCCGTGACAAGAACGGCCAGCGGCGGGGTGGCAAGCGCAAGGGAGCCGGCCGCAAGCGAATCCACTTCTTGCCGTCGGGCAAGCCGCTGCACCGGCGGGTGCGCAAGCGGCCGAAGGTCTCGGCGCGGACGCCGGTCCATGTCGTCCTGCGGGTCTCCAAGACGGTGGGGCGGCTACGCCGTTGCAAGGCGTATCACGCGATCCGGCTGGCGATCCTCACCGCCGCGGTGCTCGGCCTCATCCGTGTCGTGCACGTCAGCATCCAGCGCAACCACATCCACTTGCTGGTCGAGGCGGTCAGCGAGGTCGCGCTCGCGCGTGGCATGAAGGGTCTGCAGGTCTCGGCCGCCCGTCGGCTCAACGCTGCGGTCACCGCGGAGCGACGCCTGGCGGCGCCACTCCGCGGCCAGGTCTTCCTCACCCGTTACCACGCCCAGATCATCCGCACGCCGCGCCAGGCGCGTCATTGCCTCGCGTACGTCCTGAACAACTGGCGTCGCCACCGCGAGGACCTCGGCGGCGCCGCCCAGCGCCGCGCGCAGGTCGACCCGTACTCGAGCGGCATCGCCTTCGACGGCTGGCAGGGCATCGCCTCGCCGTTCGCCATCCCGGCCGAGTACCAGCCGCTCCCCGTCGAGCAAGCTCGCTCGTGGCTGCTCACCACCGGCTGGCGCAAGTACGACGCCATCGGCATGCGCGAAGTGCCGGGACCCGGCGACTGACAGGCCTCGGCTGTAGACTTCGCGTCATGGCCAAGAAGGCGGGAGCCAGGAAACCGGCGCGACGGGCACGTCGGGACTCGGCGCCCGTGGACACGCGAGGCGTTGGGTACGCCCCTGGCCTGGTCATGGAGATTCCGCTCGATGCGGGCCGGTTCGCGTACGGCGTCTCGCTGGGCAGCGTCTACGTGCGGTATCACGACCAAGCCTGGCCGGAGCCGATGGACGACCTCGATGCGGTCCTGGCAACACCGACGCTGTTCGTGCTCGCGGGCGCCACGGAGGCGATCCGAACCAAGCGATGGCGCAAGGTAGGGCAGGTCCAACTGACCGACGAGGAGAGGCGCCTACCGCCGTTCTGTATGCGGCAGGATTCTCCTCCCTACCGCTGCTACATCGTCGAGGTTGGAGACTGGCCGACGAAGCGGCTTGCCACGCCGGAAGAGTGCGAAGGGCTGGAAGAGATGGCGGTGTATCGGCCCGAGCACGTCGAGCGCCGCCTGAACGAGCACTTCGCGAAGAGGTCGAGTCGTCGACCGGCCAGCTAGCCAGCTAGGTAGACGACTGTTGGAGATAGCTAGACCATGGCGAAGAAGACCGGATCCAAGCCACCCACGCGGCGCGTGCGTCGCGACTCGGAGCCGATCGATGCGCGTCGCCACGGATATCGAGCTGGCACGGTCATGGAGATTCCGCTCAAGGATGGAACCTTCGCGTACGGCGTAGCGCTGGGAGGTTCGTTCGTGCGGTATCACGACCGTGCCTGGGCCGAACCGATGGACGACATCGACACGGTGCTCGCGACACCCGTGCTGGTCGTGCTTTCGGGTGCCACAGAAGCGATCCGGGAGAAGCGATGGCGCAAGCTGGGGGAAACGACCCTGCGACCGGAGGAGCGGCGCATCCCGGACGTCTACATCCGCTCGTCGCTTCCCCCGCACGAGTACACGATCCTGGGTGAGGACGGCATGCCACGACCCGCGACCGCCGAGGAGTGTGAAGGCTTGGAGCCCGCCGAGGTGTATCGGCCCGAGCACGTCGAGGAGCGCCTGAACGAGCACTTCGCGAAGACGAAGTCACGTCGGCGACCGGCGAACTAACGCGGGCATCGTCGACTGGTCGCTGGGCCTCGAGCTGCCGGCGACCGTCGACGGTTTGGTTCGGCAGAGGCAGCCAGCGCGCGCCCGCCGCCCGGCTGGCTAGTCGTCGATCTCGACGCCGGCCTCGGCGGCCTTCTCGACCCGCTTGCGCAGGTTGTGATCGAGGATGGCCTTGCGCAGGCGGATCGACTGCGGGGTGACCTCGACCAGCTCGTCGTCGTTGATGAACTCGAGGGCGTACTCGAGGGTGACCTGGCGCGGCGGGGCGAGGATCAGCTTCTCGTCGGCGCCGGCCGACCGGATGTTGGTCAGCTTCTTGGTCTTGTTGGGGTTCACCACCAGGTCGTTGTCGCGCTGGTGGATGCCCACGATCATGCCGGGGTAGACGGCGACGCCGGGGCCGACGAACAGGATGCCGCGCTCCTGCAGCGAGAACAGGGCGTAGGCGTTGGTCTCGCCGGTCTCGCTGGCGATGAGGACGCCGTTGACCCGGCTGCGGACGGCGCCGGCCCACACGTCGTAGTCGGCGAGCTGGGTGTAGAGGACGCCGGTGCCGCGGGTGTCGGTCATGAACTGCGACCGGTAGCCGATGAGGCCGCGCGACGGGATGCGGTACTCGAGGCGGATGCGGCCGGGGCCGCTCGGGCGCATCTCGCGCATCTGGCCGAGGCGGCGGCCGAGCTCCTCGATGACCGGGCCCTGGTACTTGTCCTCGAGGTCGATGACCGCGTCCTCGTAGGGCTCGAGCAGCTCGCCCTTGGGGCCGGTCTTGGTGATGACCTGCGGCTGCGACACGCACAGCTCGTAGCCCTCGCGGCGCATGGTCTCGATCAGGACCGAGAGGTGCAGCTCGCCACGGCCCGACACCTTGAAGGTGCCGGCGTCGGCGGTGTCCTCGATGCGGAGCGCGACGTTGCTCTTGATCTCGCGGTACAGGCGCTCGCGGATGTTGCGCGAGGTGACGTACTTGCCTTCCTTGCCGGCGAAGGTGCCGTCGTTGACCTTGAAGTTCATCGAGATCGTCGGCGGATCGATCTTGAGCAGCGGCAGGATGGTCGGCTGCTGGATCGACGTGATGGTCTCGCCGACGTTGAGCTCGTTCATGCCGGTGAAGGCGACGATGTCGCCGGCGACGGCCTGGGCCAGCTCGAACCGCTTGAGGCCCTGGAAGCCGAGCACCTTCTGGACCCGGAACTCCTCCTTGCTGCCGTCGCGGTGGGCGAGCAGCAGGCGGTCGCCGACCTTGGCCGCGCCGGCGCGCATGCGGCCGATCGCGACGTAGCCGAGGAAGTCGTCGTAGTCGAGGGTCGCCACCTGCATCAGCGGCGGCGCCTCGACGTCGCCCTCGGGCGGCGGCACGGTCTCGAGGATCATGTCGAGCAGCGGCGCCAGGTCGGTGCGCTCGTCGGCGAGGTTCTTGACCGCGAAGCCCTCGCGGCCGGAGGCGTAGATCACCGGGAAGTCGAGCTGGTGCTCGTTGGCGCCCAGCGAGTCGAACAGGTCGAACACCGGGTCGAGCACCTTCTCGGGCTCGACGCCGGGCCGGTCGATCTTGTTGATGACGACGATCGGGCGCAGGCCCATCTCGAACGCCTTCGAGGTCACGAACCGGGTCTGCGGCATCGGGCCCTCGTAGGCGTCGACCACCAGCAGCACCGAGTCGACCATGCCGAGCACGCGCTCGACCTCGCCGCCGAAGTCGGCGTGGCCGGGGGTGTCGACCAGGTTGATGCGCACGCCCTTCCAGCTGACCGAGGTGCACTTCGACAGGATCGTGATGCCGCGCTCGCGCTCGAGGTCGTTCGAGTCCATCGCGCACTCGGCGACGACCTCGCCCTTGCGGAAGGTGCCGGCCTGGCGCAGGAGCCCGTCGACCAGCGTGGTCTTGCCGTGGTCGACGTGGGCGATGATGGCGACGTTGCGGAACTGGGTCTGGGGAGGCATCTACTTCTTCACCGGGGTAGAGAGCGCGAGGTGCTCGCAGGCGAGGATGGCGTTGGCGTCGGGGACGATGTCGTGGCCGATGAGCAGCGCGACCAGGACCGGATCGGTCGTGCCGCGGGCGACCCGGCCGGTCGGCGTGCCGTCGGGGCCGAGCGCGCGGACGCCGTCGGCGGTGCGCTCGAAGGCCGCGCGCGAGGCGCCGTCGGGGCCGGCCACGGTGGCGCGGTCGCCGTCGACCTTGATCCGGAACAGCGGGACGCCGGCCGGATCGAGCAGCGACAGCCGGCGCGGCGGGCCGGGCTCGTCGACGAAGCGGGCGCCGTCCAGCTGGGGGAAGCGCGGATCGCGCACGTGGTACCAGCGGCCGGTCGGGTGCGGGGCGCCGTCGAGGCCGCCGCTGGTCCAGCTGCGGTTGCCCTCGAGCTTCACCTCGGACGCGCCCCACGTGCAGCCGGTCGACGTGCGGGTGAGGACGAGGTCGGGGCTGCCCTCATGGCTGATCACGACGCGCGGCGGCTCCGCCGGCGACGAGGCCTGGCAGGCGCTGAGCGTCAGCAGGAGGAGGGCGGGGCGCATTGGAACGCGGCTGCGTATCACGTTTGTGCGCCGGCGTCTCGCACGGCTTGATGGCAGCTCGGAAACGCTCGCACGGGGGCACCGGCCGTGTTATGCGCCTGCGAGCATGGGGCGCCTCCTCGCTGTGATGGCGGCCACCGGTCTGTGCGCGGCGTGTGGCGCCGGAGACGGGGGGGCCCGGGCGGTCGAGCAGCGACCGGTCGCCGATGCGCGCTCACCCGAGGTCGTCGTCGATGTGGCGGTGCGGCCGCTCGGCAAATCGAGCCTGGACGGCTTCGCATGGCGGCGCGGCCCCGGGCGGGCCAGCTTCGACCGCGCGCTCGCCGCCGAGAAGCGCGGCGATCTCCCGGTCATCGAGGCGGCCTGCCGCGAGGCGCTGGCGGCCGATCCCGGCCACCTCGAGGCGGCGTGGATGCTGGCGGTGGTCCTCGCCCGCCAGGGCAAGCTCGACCAGGTCCTGGCGCCGCTCGAGATCGCCGGCGCCGGCGACTGGGCCAAGTGGGGCGAGCGCTCGCTCGAGCTCGGCGTCTTCGAGGCGTTCCGCGCCACCCCGGCCGGCAAGGGCTGGGTCCGCGCCGCCGACGACTACCGGGCGGCGCTCGCCGGCGCGCTGGCCGACGCCGCGGTGGTGGTCGGCCGGTCGGCGCCGTACCGCCGGCCGCGGTCCGGCAACGACCTGCGCGTCGATCACAAGGCCGAGCTGTACGCGGTCGGCGGCGGCCGCTGGATCCGGCTCACCCGCACCGGCGGCGGCGTGGTCGGGGCGCTGCCGGCGCCCGGGCGCCTGCTGATCGCCTACGCGGCCTACCGCGAGCTGGAGAAGCAGCGGGTCGGCGGCCCGGCGATCCGCGACCTGCGCATCGGCGTGGTCGATCTGGCCACCGGCAAGGTCGGCCGCGAGGTCGTGCTCGCCGGCGTCGACACCGCGACCCTCGGCTGGGTCGAGCAGAGCGGCGAGCCCGGGCTGGTGGTCCGCGTCGACCCGGCGCGCGGCGCGGCGAAGGCCGCGGCGAAGCCGAAGACCTGGGCGATCGACTGGCGCCAGGGCGGCAAGCGCGCGACCGATACCCGCCTGCGCGGCGACCTGCTGCGCGTCGCCGCGTTCGCCGCCGCCCGCCTGCGCCTGCCGGTGGCCGGCATCACCGCCGACTGGGACGACGCCGGCACCGCCAGCGCGTTCCGCATCGACAAGAGCCGCAAGGTGGTCGCCCCCGGCACCGCGCTGGTCGACGGCCACAGCCTGACCTGGTCGCCCGACGGCACCCGGGTCGCGTTCGCGACCGTCGCCGAGGATCCGTGCGGCGACGGCGCCGCCCGCGCGATCACCGTGTTCGTCGCCGACGCCGCCACCGGGCGGACCCGCGCGGTCGGCACCGGTACGTCGGTGCCGTGTCCGGCGTGGGACGCCGCCGGCCGCCTGGCCATCGTCGACGGCGACGCCGTGCGGGTGGTCGATCCGGCCACCGGCAAGGAGGTGACCCGCATCGCCGGCGGCGGCGGGGTCGCCACCTCGGTGCTCGGCGAGACCCGCGCCTGTGTCGACCCGGCGCCGCCGCCGTTCGCCGGGCCGCCGGTCGACGAGCCGCCGGCCGACGAGCCGCCCGAGGTCGAGGTCGAGGTCGGCGACGACGCGGCCTCGGCCGCCGCGCGCTGATCGCCGGCACCCCGTCGCTACCCGTGGCCTCGTCTGACGGCGCGGTCCCGACCGGCGTGTCTGGGGATATGGAGCAGCGCCCAGGCCTCGTCCTCGTCGTCCTCGCCGTGACCGCCGCCACCGGCTGCGCCGGTGCCCTCGGCGTCTACGTCCCCGGCAGCGGCAACAAGTCCGGCGACTTCCAGACCGCCACCCCGATCGGCGGTGGGCTGGCCAAGGTCGAGACCCACCACTACTCGATCGGCGACAACGGCTTCGGCCTCGCCCTCGGCGCCAAGGTGGGGCGGTCGTGGGCATCGATGGGCGACGTCGACCTCGCGCCCGGCCTGGCCGGCGAGTTCCACGCCGACTTCGGCTACTCGCGCGGCCGCTGGGGCGGCCTGCTGTCGGTCGGGTTCAACGTCGACCGCGGCACGACGGCCGACGACACCGAGGCGCAGTTCGGCGGCCTCGCCACCGGCGTGATCGGCCAGGCGATCATCATCCCGCGGATCGCCGTCCACGCCGGCCTCCACCGCTTCGTGTGGAGCGGGGTCGGCGTCGGCGAGGAGCGCGTCGACGCGTCGGGGTGGAAGCTCGCCGCCGGCGTCGATCTCACCGCCTACCGCGGCGACAAGAACGAGTTCATCTTCCGCGTCGACGCCCGCCACCAGCGCTCGGACGACGCCGTGCTCGGCGGCGTCGACGTGAGCTGGTCCGGCAACGCGCTGCTCGGCGAGATCGTCTGGGTCTCGACGCCCTGATGGGCTTGCCTCGCTGTCGGCGGGGATGTACCTATGGACCGCTCTCCCGCCGGAGAGGTCGAGGTGATCGCGGGCGTCGTCGGGTGGCAACACCTGCGGCGCCGGAGGAAAGTCCGAGCTTCACAGGGCAGGGTGCTGGCTAACGGCCAGTCGAGGTGACTCGCAGGAAAGTGCCACAGAAAACAGACCGCCTCCTCGCGAGGGGAGGTAAGGGTGAAACGGTGCGGTAAGAGCGCACCGCCCGCCTGGTGACAGGCGGGGCACGGCAAACCCCACCCGAAGCAAGACCAGACAGGGGTCGCGTGGCCCGCGCAATGACTCCGGGTTGGTCGCTCGAGCCCGCCGGCAACGGCGGGCCCAGATGAATGATCGCCACCGGCGCGAGCCGGGACAGAACTCGGCTTACCGTCCTCTCCGGCGTGGGGGCCTTCGTTTCGAGGCCGTCGGTGTACGTACCTTGCACAACGGGGGTGTGCGTACCTTGCACGAGGGCGCCGTCCGCCGGTGCGACTCGGGTCCGCCCGGACCCGGCGATCGCGCCGGTTGGGTCGGCCCGGACCCACGGCGGCGGCGAACTTCGCGAGCGCGCGACCTGTTCGGGTCGGCACGGCAGATGCTAATGCAGCGCGCCATGAAGCTCCGCACCATCACCAGCAGCTTGCTGCTCGCCCTCCTGACCGCCACCGCTGCCTGCGGCGGCACCGCGTCGCTCGCCGACCTCGAGAAGCTCAAGGCCGAGGCCTGCGCCTGCAAGGACAAGGCGTGCGCCGACAAGGTCGCCAAGAAGGCCGAGGGCATGCTCACCGACGACACCATCAAGAAGCACGGCGAGAAGGGCATGGACGTCGCGTTCGGCGTCGCGATGTGCCTCGCCCAGCACCAGGCCAAGTAGCGCGCGGCCGCGCACTTCAGGGGTGGGCGCGCTGCCAGGCCCGCAGCCGCGCCAGCTCGTTCTCGATCCGCAGGGTCAGCCCGGCCTGCATCGGGTTCTGCCGGGTCTCGTCGATGGCGCGCGCCAGCAGGCGCTCGGCGTCGCCGACCAGCGCGCGCGCGTGCTCGCGATCGCGGTCGCCACCGGTGGCCCACAGCGCCTCGGCGAGCGCGAACGACAGCGCGCCGACCGGGAACGGCCGCATCGGGGTCTCGCGCTCGGCGACGGCGAGCGCGGCACGCACCAGCGGCAAGGCCTGGTCGTACTCGCCGAGCAGCACCAGCGACCGGCCCAGGCCGCGCCGGGCCAGCTCGGCGCCGCGCGCGGCCCCGGCGCCGATCGCGTCGGCGGTGGCGAGCGCCCGCCGGTACCACGCCAGCGACGCCGCCGGCTGGCGCGAGCCGCGCAGCGAGTCGCCCGCGCTGATCATCCAGTCGAGCACGATGCCGCGATCGGTGAAGGCGTCGCCGAGCGCGTCGGCGGCCGCGACCGCGGCGGCGTAGCTGCGCGCGGCGGCGGCCTGATCGCCGGCGAGGTCGTAGGCCTGGGCGAGCGCGCCGATCACCATGACCTCGGTCGCCGTGCCCGGCGCGTGCAGGCGGGCCAGCGCGAGCGCGTGCTCGGTGCCGGCGATGAGGCGGCCGAAGTTGCCGTCGTACATGGCGGCGTTGGCCTGGTTGAGCGCGGCCTCGACCAGGTTGTCACCGTCGGGCTGGGCGAGCACGCGGCGGTGGATGACGTCGGCGGCCTCGTGGGCCGCCCGCGCCGCCGCGAGGTCGCCGTGGGTCTGGTGGGCCAGCCCGAGCGAGTGGTAGGCGAGGGCGACCAGCAGGCTGTCGTCGCCGTGCACGGCGCGCAGGCGCTCGACCGCGGCCCGGCGGGCCGCGACCGCGCCGGCGGTGTCGCCGCGCGCCGCGGCGAGCAGCGCGCGGGCGTTGTCGACGTCGACCGCGACCACCGGATCGCCGCCGGCCCGGGTCAGCGCCGCCTCGGTCGCGTCGAGCTGGGCGCTGGCCTCGTCGAGCCGCCCGGTCCGCACCAGCGCCTCGGTCAGGAGCGCGGCGGCGCGGGCGCGGCCGAGATCGTCGCCGGCGGCGTCGGCCTGGCCGACCGCCCGGCGCAGCGCCGCCTCGGCGTCGCCGTGGTGGGCCCGCTCCATCGCGACCCGGCCCTCGAGGGTCAGCGCGGCGATGGTGGCGATCGGATCGCCGGCCGCGATCGCCCGCGCGGTCAGCGCCGCCACGTCGACGCCCTGCAGGCCGCTGTCGACCGCGCGGTTGCGCAGATCGAGCGCGGCCAGCTCGCGGCGCAGCGCCTCGGCCGCCACCGACGGCGCCACGTCCTGCGCGGTGCCGGCCGGATCGCGGCAGCCCTCGACCGGCTCGAGCTGATCGAGCATGAGCCACGCCGCCGCCGGCTCGGTGCCGCCGCGGATGATCGCGTCGACCGCGCCCGCGAGGGTCGCGGCGCGGCGATCGAGGCAGCGCGCGGTCCGCTCGAGGCTGTCGGGCCGGCGCTCGCGGCGCACGTGGGTGGCGAGGCAGGCGTCGCGGCGCAGATCGATCCACGCCGCCGCGTAGCGATCGACCGCGGCGGTCGCCGCGCCGACCAGCGCCGCCGGGGCCTGCGCGGTCGCGAGCGCCTGCTCGACCGCCGCGCGCCGCGCCGGTGACCAGGTCGCGTCGAGCAGCCGCTCGGTGCCGGCGCAGCGCGCCGCCGGTGACGGCTCGGTCCGGCGGGCCAGCGCGACCCCGCCGATCAGCGCGCCGGCGAGCGCGAGCGCCGCGGCCGCGTACGGCCACCGCCGCCGCGGCGGGGCCAGCGCGGCGAGCAGGTCGCGCAGCGACGGGAACCGCGCCGCGGGATCGACCGCCAGGCCACGGCGCAGCGCGCGCTCGATCCGCGCCGGCACCTTGCGGTCGGCCGGCGGGTCCTGGATCGCGCCGCGGGCGATCGCCTCGCGCAGCGCCGCGATGCCGTCGGCCTGGAACGGGCGCACCCCGTACAGCGCCTCCCAGGCGGTGACGCAGAAGCTGAACTGATCGGAGGCGAACGACGCCTCGCCATCGGCCTGCTCGGGCGCCATGTAGCTCGGCGTGCCCACCACCGCGCCGGTCATGGTCAGCGCGGTCGCCGCGGTCGCCAGCGCGCCGGCGTCGTCGTCGCCGCCGTCCGAGCTGCCGTGGTCGCGGGCCAGCCCGAAGTCGCCGACCAGCACCTCGCCGCCGCGGCCGATGAAGATGTTGTCGGGCTTGAGGTCGCGGTGGACGAGGCCGGCCTCGTGGGCGGCGATCACGCCGCGGCCGGCCTGGGTGAGCGCGGCGAGGATCTCGGCCTGGGGGCGCGGCGTGCGCAGCCACTGGCGCAGGTTGTCGCCGTCGATCAGCGCCATGGCGACGAAGGTCTGGCCGTCGTGGGTCCCGACGTCGTGGACCGCCACCACGTTGGGGTGCGACAGCCGGGCCAGCGCCATCGCCTCGCGGCGCAGGCGCTCGGCGCCGCCGCCGGGGCGCAGGAGCTTGACCGCCACCCGCCGGCCCAGCTCGGGATCGTGGGCGGCCCACACCACGCCCATGCCGCCGCTGCCGATGCGGCGCTCGAGCACGTAGCGGCCCAGCCGCCGGGGCGCGTCGGGCTCGTCCTCGGCGGCGGTCGGCCGGGTGTCCTGGCCCGACGTCGCCCCGAGCAGCGCGTCGACGACCGCGCGGCAGGTCGCGCACGTGGCCGCGTGGTTGGCGATCGCGGCGCGGCGCGCCGGCTCGAGGCTGCCCGATACCAGCTGGGCGAGCTCGTCGTCGTCGGGGCAGGACACGGGCCTTCGAGCCTACTCCGGGCCGGGCGCCGCGCGGTGCTCCCGGCGGTCGCGGTGGTAACGTGGCCGCCATGGCCACCGCGCTCGCCGACGCGTATCTCGCCGCGCTGCCGGCCGCGCCCGAGGTCGCATCCGACCTGCGCGACCGGCTCGAGCCGCTGCTCGCCGCGCTGCACGCCGCCGGCCGGGCGGCCTGGCCGGAGCTCGACGTCGGCGCGGTCGAGCTGGCCAGCGAGCTCGGTCGCCGCCTCGGCGCCGTCGACCTCGACGGGCTGCCGCGGCTGGTCGCCGCCGATCTGTACCTCGCGGTCGCCTGCGCCCGCGGCGACGCCGCGGCCATCGACGCCGTCGAGCGCACCTGCTTCGTCGAGCTGGCCGCCGCCGCCCACCGCACCGGCGCGACCGACGCCCAGGCCGCCGACGTGCGCGCCCACCTGCGCCGCATCCTGTTCGTCCACGAGCCGGGCCGGCCGGCGGCGACCGCCGAGTTCACCGGCCGCGGCGACCTGCGCGGCTACGTGCGCGTGATCGCCACCCGCGAGCTGGTGCGCGTGGTCCAGCGCGGCCGCCGCGAGATCGCGCTCGAGGACGGCGTGCTCGACGCGCTCGCGCCCCACACCGATCCCGAGCTCGCCCACCTGCGCGATCGCTACCGCGGCGACGTCAGCGACGCGCTGCGCGCCGCCCTCGACGAGCTCGACGAGCAGGCGCGCGCGCTCCTGCGCTACAGCCTGGTCGAGGGCTGGAGCATCGATCGGATCGGCGCGCTCTACGGGGTGCACCGCGCCACGGCCGCGCGCTGGCTGGGCGCCGCCCGCGATCGGCTCGGCGAGCTGATCCGCGCCCGCCTGGCGTCGCGGCTCGCGATCACGCCGGACGACGTCACCTCGATCGTCCGCCTGGTGCAGAGCCGGGTCGAGGTGTCGATCGAGCGTGCCCTCGGCGACCCGCCGCTCGCTCCCGACCGCTGACTTTTTTTGCGACATCGCGCGCGAGGCCCCTCTGGGAGGAGAACCCAGCTCCCCCGAGGACTCCATGCGCTCGATCTTCCTTCCCTTCCTCGCCCTGACCACCTCGCTCACCCTGGCCGCCTGTGGCGGCGACGACGGCGACGACGGCATCTCGGCCCTCCCCGACGCCGGCATGGTCGACCCCGATCCCGACCCCCAGCCGTCGGTGTGCGGGCCGCTGCGCGGCTCGTGCCGGGCCGTCGACGGCTCGGGCTGCTTCGACGTCTACGCGCCCGCGTTCGACACCACCGACTACGCGACCGAGTGCGAGGCCGACGGCGACGCCACCTGGGCGGCCGGCGCGTGCGCGACCGCCGGCACGGTCGGCGGCTGCCGCCTGATCGAGGCCGGCCAGCTGTGCGCCGATATCTGGGCGTTCCCGCCGATCACCACCGCCCAGGTCCAGGGCGCCTGCGCCGCGCCCAACGTGTTCCTGCCCCCGCGCTGATTCCACCCCACCGCCCCGACGAGGTCGCCCATGCGCCTGCTCCACCTGTCCCTCCTGACCGCCGCCCTCACGCTGCCCGCCTGCGGTGACGCCGCCGACGACGAGCTCGCCACGCCGCGCACCCCGCTGTCCGACGAGCTGGCCGGCGACTGGTTCACCGGCAGCCTGTCGACCATCCAGTACTACGACCGCACCACCGGTGAGTGGCAGGACCCGTCGGGCAGCGGCTTCTACTACATCCTCGAGCCCGACGGTCGTTACGAGACCGGCGCGGTGATCGACTCGACCGTCGCCGGCTGCACCATGCGCCTGCTCGGCACCGAGGTCGGCACGATGGAGCAGGACGGCGACGTCCTGACCGTCCATCGCCACTGGGTGCGCGTCCACGTCACCAACAGCTGCGGCAACAGCGGCGAGCGCGTGCAGGGTGAGGCGACCAGTCGCCTCCGCTGGTCGGTCGCGCCCGACGCCAACGGCCTCGCCTGGCTCACGCTGACCCACGACGACGGCTCCGTCGAGACGTACCGCCCCTGGACCGACTGACGCGACCCGCCCCGGCGGCGCACGCCGGCGCGGGCGGCACCGCCGCGCCGCCGCGCCATGGTCCGTTCGTTCTGAGCGAAGCCGACCGACGAAGGAGGGAGGCTGACGTCGAAGAACGGCGCCCACGGTGCAAGCGTGCACAGGTTGCGCCGCACTTCGACGTCCGCGTCGGTCGCTGCGCTCCCTCCGCGTCGCGCCGTGCGAACGGTTAGAAGGGGACACGCCATGGTGGCGACCACGTAGTCGTCGGGCTTGAGGATTTCATTCCGCCTGGTGAACGGCACGTTCATCCCGTCTCGAGGCGACGGGAAGGGGGAGCTGGCACGCCGGTGAACCGTTTCGTCCTGAGCGTGGCCGGCGCGGCTACTTCAGCGCCGCCAGCTCGCGCGACAGCGCGCGCAACTCGGTCAGCGCCTCGGCGCGCAGCGGCTTCTTGCGGATCGCCTCGAGGTACGCGATGGCGCCGTAGCGCCGGCGCAGGCCGGCGGTGGCGTCGACGCCGTGGGTCGCGACCGCGGCGTCGAGCTGCTTGCCGACCCGCTGGTAGAGGTCGCGCAAGGTCGCCTTCTCGGCGTCGTCATCGAGCGGCGCGGTCGGATCGGCGACCGGGCCCGGATCGCGGGCGACCGCCGGCACGCCGGCGTCGATCCGGCGCGCCGGCGGCGGGCGTCCGGTGACGCGCACGCCGGCGTCGGGCGCCGCGGCCTCGACCGCCGCGTCGGGCTCGTCGACCACCGCGACCACCTCGACGACGCCGGCGTCGATCGCCTCGACCACCGCGATCGGCGCCACCGCGGCGTCGACCGTCGCCACCGGCGCCCCGCCGGTGCCGCCGCCGCCGGTCGACAGGATCGCCGCACCGCCGCCGAGCACCAGCGCGAGCACGACCGCGGCGATCGCCACCCGGCGGCGGCGCAGCGCCGGCGCGGTCTGCTCGGTCGGCCTCGGCTCGGCCGGAGGATCGAACCGAGTAGCCACCGGCGGCGGCGCGGCGAGCGTCGCCGCTGGCAGCGGCGGCGCGGCCGGCGCGACGGTCGCGGTCGAGGTCGGCGGCGACGGCGGCGAGCAGGCGCGCATCGTCGACTTCGGCCTGGCCATCGTCGGC
>Ga0247822_10001372_pt1 | contig 14859 bp, 10 predicted proteins | sample 13C_Cellulose_Da_FD_192423 | JGI IMG/M metagenome (GOLD analysis project Ga0247822, IMG submission 192423) | Soil microbial communities from agricultural site in Penn Yan, New York, United States - 13C_Cellulose_Day30 | ecosystem: Environmental > Terrestrial > Soil > Agricultural land | place...
GCGCGCTCTACCTGCGGGTCCCGGTGTGCCAGGACGCTCCGCCCGGGTCGTTCGAGTGGCCGACCCACCTCGAATGTCCGGATCCCGGACAGCCTTGGGACTTCTCGTTCGCGTTCAACCCCGGCCTGCCGAGCGGCTCGTGGACCAGCCGGGTCACCGTGACCGACAAGCTGGCCCGGACCACGGCGCCGGTCGACGTCAACTTCCTCGTCGTCCCGCCCAGCCAGACGCCGCCGGCGGCGATGAAGCCGGTCGAGATCACGCCCAACCGCGGCCAGCCCGGGCTGAAGCTGCGCCAGGCACCGGACACGGTCCTGCCCGGTGAAAAGGTCGAGATCCTCGGCCGCAACCTCCACAACAATCCGTTCCTGAAGGTCTACCTGACCCCGATCCCCGACGTCGATCCGGTCTGGTCGCCCGAGGCCGGCTTCCCGACCATCGACTGGTGCAAGTACGAGGCGACGATCGTCGAACGCAACACGGTGACGATGGCGCACAGCTCGTGCCCGGGCTCGACCCCGGGCGCGCCGCAGACCTGCGCGGTGTCGAGGCTCGAGATCCAGCTGCCCGAGGTCCCCGCGATGGTGCAGAAGTCGTGCGCGCCGGGCGTGACCGCGCGCTACCGCCCGCTCGACATCAACTGGCGGATCGCGATCTACGACCCGTGGGGCCGCCCCGAGCGGGTCCACGACTGGGAGGCGGTGCCCGATCCGTACCTGGCCCACAGCCTGCGCCAGCCGCCGTTCCGCCTCGGCGTCACCGACTTCCCCGAGGTGTTCGGGTTCGGCTTCCCCAACGAGGACGCCTGGCACGGGATGACCGAGTTCCTCGCCATCTACCGCGACAACGCGTACCTGCCGTACACGAGCATCCCCGACCCGATCTACTTCGGCCTGTACGCGCCCGCGTTCATCGCGGTCATGAACCTCATCGATGGCACCTGCAACGGCATCGCGGCGACCTCGCAGCTGATCGGCCGCGGCGAGCAGTCGGCCAGCGACTGGGACCCCGACGTGTTCTATCCAGGCGGCTTCGACACGCACGGTCCGGCGACCTGGGACGGCGTCCTGCGCCCGACCCCGACCTCGCTGTGGGCCGAGATCAAGAAGAACCACGGCGTCCAGACCAGCCACGAGTTCCTCGACGTCATCCTCCAGCAGATCACCGAGGACTTCCCCAACACCAGCCCCACGGCGCGCCTGGCCCAGCTCGCCAACGGCGCGACCGGGTTCGTGATGTGTGGCGGTGGCCACTGCGTGACCCCGTACGCGGTGGTTGGCAACGACATCCTGACCTACGACAACAACTGCCCCGGCGTGACCACGAAGTGGACCGTCAACCCGGTCGACGACACCTACACCGACGAGTGCAGCGGGACCGGCCCGCGCCGCGACCTCTTCACCATCCCGCTCCACGTCTGGCAGGGCGAGCACCACGCGGGGAGCCTCCACACCGCCCTCGGCCTGCTCTATGCGATCGCGTTCGGCTCGGTCGACGCGCTCTACCGCAACCCGACCGGCGCCTACGGCCACGTCCCCGGCTCGAACGCGCTGATCCACACCATGGCCGACGCGCGCCAGCTCCCGCTGTTCGGGGCCGTCGCCGCCCCGGTGCGCGATCGCGGCCCGGTCCTGCTGCCGGCCTCGGGCGCGCTCGAGGTCGACGCCGTGGCGCGCGGCGGTGACTACACCCTGTTCTTCAGCGGGACCGACGTCGCCTACGGCAACGAGCTCATCTACAAGCTCGACGTGCGCGGCGTCGCCGCCGGCACCCAGGATCGCTTCCGCGTCGGCAACGACGCCGACGCGCCCCACTCGGTGGTGTTCGTGTCGACCACCAGCGGCGCGCAGTACGAGCCGTCCGTCGGCCTCGAGCTCGGCGACCGCGCGCGCGGCGTGTTCACCGTCACCGGCGCGGTCGGCGTCGGCGAGGTCGAGCTGACCCCGCTGCCCGCGCGCCGCGGCATCGCGTACCACAACCGCACCAGCACGGCCGGCGACTTCACCGTGATCATCGACGCCGCCGACGGCGTGTCCGGCCAGTACGGCCGCCGCTCCTTCGGCCCGTTCCACGTCCCCGCCGGCGAGAAGCTGACCGTGTGGCTCGGCGCCTGGCCGGCCCAGGACCAGGTCAGCTGGACGATCGACTAAAGGGGACACGTTCCTGGATCGGAACCCTCCGGAATCGCGACGCTATTTCACTGAACCGCGACGATCCAAAGCTGCGCCCCCTGGGTGGGCGTCGCGGTCCAGGTGACGTCGTAGGTGCCGGCGTCGGCGACCTCGCGCACGGCGACCGCGCACTGCACCAGCGCGCCCGCGGCGAGGACGCTATCGACCACGACGAAGCCGTTGTCGGGCACGGCGGTCTTGTCCTGCTCGACGCCGGCGTCGCCCCACCAGAACGCGACCAGCGTCGCCGGGCCGGTGGTGGTCACCGACCGCGATCGCAGCGGCGCCGGCGCGAGCACCTCGTTCCACTGGGCGTCGTGCACGGCCGCGCCGTCGACGACCTCGACCGCGGCCAGGGTGATCTCGTCGTCGGCCGGCGTGGTCGCGCTGATCGTGTGGCCGGCGCCGCCGCTGATCGCGGTGGCGGCGTACAGCGAGGTCCCCGAGCTCGACCAGTTGGTGTACGGGTGCGCGGTGCCGAGCTGCGCGTAGGGGTTGCCGCGGCTGTCGGTCGGCGCGGCGGTCGCCGCCAGCGCGCCCCGGCCGATGCTGACGACGATCGTGCTGCCCGACCCCGCGGTCGCGATCGCCGGCGTGGTCAGCGGCGTGACGCCGGCGTGGAGCCGGTGGTACGCCAGCACGTGCGCGCCCAGCCGCGGCGCGCCCGGCGGGTTCCGCGCCGCATCGTTCGCCGCGCCGTCGGTCGGCGCCGGCCCGTCGCCGTCGCCGTCGCCGGCCGCGTCGGTCGCGCCCGGCCGGCCGGTGCCCGACGACCCGCACGCGCCCAGCACCAGCATCCAGACCAGCGACCCGCGCGAACGCACCATCCGCCCATCCTAGCCGGTCGTGGCCTGCTAGGCTCCCGGAATGCAGGGCGCCCTCGAAGACATCGTTCGCCGCTTCGGCGCGAGCACCGGCACGATCCACCTGCTCGACCGAGGCGTCCTGGCGCTGCGCGCCCACGTCGGCCTGCCGCCGCCGGTGGTCGAGCTGGTGCGCACGGTGCCGATCGGCAAGGGCATGGCCGGGGTGTGCGCCGAGCGCAACGCGCCAGTCGACTCGTGCAACATCCAGGTCGATACCTCGGGCAACGTCCGGCCCGGCGCGAAGACGACCGGGGTCAACGGCGCGGTCGTGGTGCCGATCCGCGACGCCGCCGGTGCGCTGCGCGGCACGCTCGGCATCGGCGTCCACCACGAGCACACCTACAGCGACGACGAGATCGCCCGCCTGCTCGCCGAGGCCGCGCGGCTCTGACCCGTCGCCTGGCGGTCAGCGCGAGCCGGTGGCCATGGTCGGCGCGCCGCCGCGGCCGTCGCGCAGCGCCTTGTCGCGGATGCGCGCGTCCAGGTAGTAGTCGCGGCCGCGCCAGAACTCGAGGGCGACGCCAATGAAGCAGATCGCCGCGGCGGCGATGGCCAGCCAGGCGGCATAGCTGTCGGTCAGCACGGTGGCGCCGAGCAGGGCCGACGCGCCGAGGGTGCGGGCACCCCAGGCGAGGGCGCCCGACGCCCGCTTGTGGTGCGACAGCAGGTTGTCGAGGCCGCCGGCGGCCAGCTCGAGCGCGAGCACGGCGATCGGCGGCCACGCCGGCGCGGCGCTCTCGGCCAGCGCGGCGAAGGTCGCGATCGGCAGGACGATCGACGCCAGCACGCGGACGCCGTCCTGGCGGTTGAAGTCGCGGCGGGCGCGCAGCTGGCTCCAGCCGCCGACGATGTAGTCGAAGCCGCTGATCCAGGTGATGAGCACGATCATGCCCATCGCGGCCTTCATCGTGAACGCCAGGCTGCTGTTGAGGTGGACCGCCAGCAGGACGATGAAGGCGAGGCTCATCCACAGCGCGCCCGGCCAGAACTTCTTGCGGATCAGCCACAGCGCGGCGGCGGCGACCAGCGGCGCGGCGATGCCGATCGCGAACAGGATGGTGATGCCGTCGCCGGTGCCGATCAGCGGGAACAGCACCAGGATCCCGATGCCCTGCATCTGGGTCCACGTCTTGGCCTTGGCCAGGTAGCTGGTGCGGAGCGACATGCCGCGCTGCTCGTAGGCCGAGCGCAGGGCGGTGACCAGGAACTCGCGCACGAACATCAAGGCCACCGCCCACGCCGGCACCATGCCGAGGTCGGCGAACGGCATGTACGCGAACGCGATGAACACCTTGTCGGCGATCGGGTCGAGCAGGCCGCCGAGCACGGTCGGGCCGTGCTTGCGCGCGAGGTAGCCGTCGACGAAGTCGGTGCAACCGATCAGGGTGCCGACGATCAGCGCGAGCCAGAGGCTGGTCTTGTCCTGGTAGCCCTCGTAGATCCACCAGGACAGGAGCGGCATCGGCAGCAGCCGCGCCGTGGTCACCATGTTGGCGGTGATCAACGGCTTCTTTCCGCCGGGAGTGGACGCCACGCCCGGAAGCTAGCGCAGATCCTGCCCGGCTCGCCACCCGCCTCGCTACTCGACCACACACTGGATCGTCAGGTACGCGCCGGCCGGCGCGGCCTCGGTCCGGTCGATCTGCAGGCGCAGGTGGTGCGGCGTTTCCGCGCAGGTCGCCGGGTCGGGCGCGATCGACCAGCACGGCCGCGTGGTGCCCGCGCTCGCGCACGCCGGGATCGGGGTCTCGATCCCGCCGACCTCCTGCACGACCGAGCACTCGACCTGCACGCCGTCGAGCTCGGGGTTGCGGTCGGCGGGCTCGCGCTCCAGGCAGATGTAGCCGAACTGCTGGCGGATCAGCGTGCCGGCCTGCGCCATCGCACCGGCGAGGTCGCTGGTGCACAGGGTCGCGAGGGCGCGCTGCTCCGGGGCGAACGCGTTGATGAACGACGCCAGCCGGATCCCGGGCTCGGATGCGCCGAGGCCGCCCTCGGGACAGGTCGCCAGCACCGCGGGTCGTCCGGCCATGTCGCGCCCGATCTGGACCTCGTCGGGGTCGCCGATGATGCCGATCACGACGATGCGCCGCGGATCGCTCTTCAGCGCGCGCAGCCCGTCGACGAACTGCTGGACGTTCGCGGCCCGGGCGCCCTCGCGCGGGCGGCAGCCGGTCTTCGGACCGGGGGCGGCCGGGTCGGGGTCGTCGTCGCACACCACGCCCTCGCGGTGGCAGGCGAAGTCACCGAGGGTCGCGGCGCTGCCGAACATCGACGGATCGGCCGCCGAGCAGTCGTCCTCGTCGGCGATGATCACCACCGCCAGCGCGGCGTCGGGGCGCAGGAGCTCGGGGTTCACGCCCGGCGTCAGCGCCTTGGCCATGGCGGCGAGGTGCTGCTCGAAGCCGCAACCGTCGGCGCCGACGTCGGCCATGCACGAGAACGCGTCCTCGAGCGTGCCGGTGTAGTTGCGGACCCGCTCGCCGTCGGGGCCGAGCACGTCGGACAGGAACGGGTTGCCGCCGAGCGCGGCGCAGGTCGCGCCGTGGAAGCGGCCGCCGTCGCCGCCCCGGTCGTCGCAGGTGCCGTACGCGTGCGGCGCGATGCCGAGGTCGGGCGTGACCACGGCGATCCGCAGGTCGGGCAGGCCGCCCTCGAGCGCGCGCAGCGGCGCCAGCAGGCGCCCGAAGTTGGCGACCAGCGAGCGATTCTCCTCGACCATCGACAGCGAGTTGTCGATGACGAACAGCACGTCGAGCTCCCGGTTGGGGTTGGCCGGGATGACGCCGACCTCGACCGAGTCCTGGCCGGTGTCGACGGAGGTGACCTGTCGGTCGACGCACGCGCCGAGGAGGGTGGTGAGGCAGGCCGGGGCAGCGAGGGCGAGAAGGCGGGGCATGGTGGTTCGTGACCGCCACCCTCGCCATCCGTCACCGCGACGCGCCGGCGCGCGAAGTTGTCCGAAACCCGGACGCCGAAAAGTGGAACGGCCTGACGATGGTCAGGCCGTTCCGGGCATCCCCCGTCGGGATGTTCAGGTCAGCTCAGTTGCTCGGCGTCGACTCGGTCACGCACTGCATCCGCATCACGGTACCGGTCGGCGGCGTGGCGCCACCGCGGTCGACCTTGATGGCGTAGTTCATCCACGCCATCGGGCACTGCTCCTCGTCCTCGACGAGCTCCCAGCACGGCGTGGTGCGCGGGTTGCCGCACTGCGGGATCACCGTCTCGACGGGGCTGTCGCTGTTCGGGTTGGTGACGTCGAGGACGGTGCACTCGTACTGGTCACCGTCGCGATCGGGGTTGCGGTCGGCGAGCGGCGTGTCGATGCACGGATCGCCGATGGCGAGCTTGAGCAGCGCGGCGATCTGCACGAGCGCGTCGGACAGGTTCTCGTCGCAGATCGAGGTCTGGGTGTTGCGGTCGGGGAAGGCGGTCAGGAACTTCGCGATGCGGACCGGCGGCGACGCGCCGGCGTGCTCGTCGTTGGGGTTGAAGCCGCACGAGCGCTGCACCGCCGGGGTGCCCTGGGCCGCGGTCGCCGCCGGGTCCTGGCCGACGGTCAGGTTGCCCGACCCGGCGTCGAAGGTGCCGAGGATGCCGGCGACGATGACGAGGCTCGGGTCGGACTTGAGGGTTCGGAAGAAGTTGACGTACTTCTCGACCTCGAACTGGTACTGCGAGTTGTCGCGAGCCTTGCAGCCGGTCTTGTTGCCGAACGCGCGCGGGTTCGGGTCGTTCTCGCAGACCACGCCGAACTCGTGGCAGCGGAACGAGGTGCGCGGACCGAGCGGCGAGTTGAGGCCGGCCGTCGGGTCGCCGAACATCGCGCCCATCTCGGTCGAGCAGTCGTCCTCGTCGGCGACGAAGATGACGCCGAGGTACGCGTCCTGGCGGTAGAAGCCGGGGTTCTTGCCGGGCTGCAGCGCGCGCCAGGCCGACTCGAGGTGCATCTCGAAGCCGCAGCCGCCGGTGCCGACGGTCGCCATGCAGCTGAACAAGCCCGGCAGGTCGCCGTTGTAGTTCTGCGTGCGGCTTCCGTTCTGCTGGGCGATGTCCGAGATGAACGTGCCCTGCAGGCCGTAGGTCGCGGCGCAGTTGGCCGAGGCGAGGCCGACCTGGAGGTTGCCGTCGTCGCCCTGGGCCGAGCAGCCGGGCACGCCGCTGGCGCCGGCGGCGCCGACGTTCGACGACACCACGCCGATGTGGACGTCGGGCAGTCCGCCCGGGATGGTGTTGAGGACGTTGATGAACTCGGGGAAGTTGCGGGCCAGACTGGCCTGCTCGGCCGCCATCGAGCCCGAGTTGTCGATGACGAACAGCAGGTCGAGGTTGCGGTTCAGGTTGACCGGCACGCTCTTGTCGAGAACGTTGTCGGGAACGGGGACGACCTCGACGACCTCGCGATCGGGGCAGCCCGCGACGAGCGAGATGCTCAGCGCCGCGGCGAGAGTGGATCCGAGAAGACGGCTCATGAGTAGGCCTCCGGGGGTAGCTCGACCCGACGTAGCAAGGCGTTGGCCAGGATAGAACAGCTGCCGTGACGGGTGGTTATGGATTTCGGTCACCAGCGTGGTCTGCCAACCCGGTTGGCAATGCCAACTTCGTTGGCGACCCACCCGTCCAGGAACGGCGCATCCTAGATCAGGCCAAGAACCACCTGCAAGAGCAGGCGGTTTGCTGATCGACCGCTCGACGCTGGCCGACGCTGGCCGAGGCGTGCGTTCCTGGCTCACTCCGACGGTGCGTGTTACGTTCGACGCGTTGACTTCGCTCGCGACCTCGTCGAGCCCGGGGTGGGTCGGACGCCTGGCTGCGCGACCGGCCCGTGTGCTGATCGTCGAGCCGGATGAGCCGACCCGGCGGGCGATCCAGGCGGTGTTCGCGCGTCTCGGCCAGGAGGTGGGCGTGGCGGCGTCGGTGGGCGAGGCGGTCGCCCTGGCCGGGCCGTGGCACCTGGTCGTCGCGCCGCCGGTGCTGGTCGACGACCTGCGTTCGCGTGGCATGGGTCCGATCCTTGCCCACGCCGGCGGTGAGCTGGCCTCGCTGGCCGGCGCGATCACCGACGAGCGCGCTGCGCTGCCGGGCGCCGCCGACCGCCTGATCGGCGTCAGCGCGGCGCTCGACGAGCTGCGGGCGACGATCGAGCGGGTCGCGCCGCATCGATCGACGGTGCTGATCCGTGGCGAGAGCGGGACCGGCAAGGAGCTGGTCGCGCGCGCGGTCCACGACGCATCGGGGCGGCGCGGCCGCTTCGTCGCGGTCAACTGCGCCGCCATCCCCGGGCCGCTGCTCGAGTCCGAGCTGTTCGGCCACAAGAAGGGCGCGTTCACCGACGCCCACCGCGACAAGCCCGGCCTGTTCGAGGACGCCGACGGCGGCACCCTGTTCCTCGACGAGGTCGGCGAGCTGCCGCTGCCCCTGCAGGTCAAGCTGCTGCGGGCGATCCAGGAGTCCGAGGTCCGCCGCGTCGGCGACACGGTGACCGTCAAGGTCGACGTCCGCGTGCTGGCCGCGACCCTGCGCGACCTCGAGGCCGAGGTGCGCGGCGGCCGGTTCCGCGAGGATCTGTACTACCGGCTCAACGTCCTGCCGGTCGTGATCCCGCCGCTGCGCGACCGGCCCGAGGACGTACCGGTGCTGGTCGCGGCGTTCGCCGCCCGCCACGCCGAGCGCGGCGGCGAAACGCGGCGGTTCACCGGCGAGGCCATCGCGCTGCTCCAGCGCGGGGCCTGGCCGGGCAACGTCCGCCAGCTCGAGAACACCGTCGAGCGGGCGATCGTCCTCGCCGACACCGCGGTGATCGACGCCGCGTTCGTCGCCGAGCTGCTCGGCGGCGGCGCCGGGCCGGCCGGGGCAACCGACGGCGACGAAGATCTGTCGATCAAGAAGGCGACCCGCTCGCTCGAGGCCGACCTGATCCGGCGCGCGCTCGCGCAGACCGGCGGCAACCGCACCAGCGCGGCCCGGCTCCTCGAGATCAGCCACCGCGCGCTCCTCTACAAGATCAAGGCCTACGGCATCACCACCCCGACCCCGGCCACGCCGTCCCGGAACTGACCAGCTTCGCGATCCGATGCGACCGATGAACTCTGAAAGTCTCAGGGGTTGGGGAATGACCGGCAGCTTTTTTGCGATCCAATGCGACCTCTGCCTACCATGTAGGCAACGGTAGGTAGAACCCCATGGCCAAGACCTGTATCGGACTGGACATCGGCTCCAGCAGTATCAAGGCGGTCCAGATCAAGAAGGGCCGCAACGGGTTCGCCTTGACCGCGTTCGGCATGCAGCCGCTGGTGCCACAGACGATCGTCGACGGCGCCATCATGGACCAGGCGGCGGTGGTCGAGGCCATCCGCGCGCTGTGGAGCCGGCTGCGGCTGCGCCAGAAGGAGGTCGCGATCGCGATCGCCGGCCACTCGGTGATCATCAAGAAGATCGCGGTGCCGCAGATGCGCCCCGACGACCTGGCCGCGCAGATCCGCCAGGAGGCCGAGCACCACATCCCGTTCGCCAAGGACGACGTCGAGATCGACTACCACGTGGTCAGCCCGCAGAACCCGATGGGGCAGACCGAGCTCCTGCTGGTCGCGGCCAAGAAGGAGACCGTCGCCGACTACGTCCAGGTCGTGCGCGACGCGGCGCTGACCCCGCAGGTCGTCGACGTGGCCGCGTTCGCCAGCCAGAACGCGTTCGAGCTCAACTACCAGTTCGACCCGCGCGAGACCGCGGTGGTCATCACCGTCGGCGCGGCGATCTCCAACATCAACATCGTCCGCGGCGGCGCCAGCCTGTTCACCCGCGACGTGACCATCGGCGGCAACGCGTTCACCGAGGAGATCCAGAAGCAGCTCGGGGTGTCGGCCGACGAGGCCGAGGCCTACAAGGTCGGCGGCGCCTACGACGAGAACGGCGTGGTGCCCCAGGAGGTCGAGCGGATCATCGAGGGGGTCGCCGAGGTGATCGCCGGCGAGTTCCAGCGCTCGCTCGACTTCTTCATGGCCACCACCGTCGACGCCAACATCACCCGGGTGTGCCTGGCCGGCGGCACCGCCAAGGTCGCGGCCCTGCACCGCGCGATCGAGCGGCGCAGCCGGCTCACCGTCGAGGTGATCGACACCTGGAAGAAGGTCGAGATCGAGGCCAGCCTCGATCGCGGCTACCTCGCCGCCCACGCCCCCGAGGCGCTGGTCGGCCTGGGCCTCGCGCTGCGCGGGCCTGGAGACAAGTGAGGCGGTGCTCGCGATGATCAAGATCAACCTGCTGCCGCAGCGGCGGCCCAAGCGCCAGGCCGAGCCCGGTCAGGCCGAGGTGCTGATCGGCGTCGGCGCGCTCGCCGCGGCGGCGGCCCTGGTGTTCCTCGTGGTCCACCGCCCGCTGACCGCCGACCGCGACGCGATCCGCGCCGAGTCGCAGGAGCTGCAGCAGCAGAACGGCAAGCGCCGCAACTCCGAGGCGATCAAGAACCTGCCCAAGCTCAAGGAGGTGGTCGCCGCCGAGGAGCAGCGCACCCAGGCGATCGAGCGCGTCGCCGGTGCGATCGTCATGCCCGACAACGTCCTCCAGGAGCTCGGCGACCTGCTCACCCCCGGCCGGATGCCGACCATGTCGAAGGAGATGGCCGATCGGGTGAGCGAGGCCAAGGGCGACGCCAACCGCCAGTTCGCGCTCGACTGGGATCCCAAGCACGTGTGGATCACCAACTTCACGCTCAAGGGCGAGCTGTTCACCCTCGAGGGTGGCGCCCAGTCCGAGTCCGACATCCCGCAGCTGGCCAAGCGCATGCAGGCGTCGGTGTACTTCGACGACGTGACCTCGCCGTCGAGCCAGAAGTTCGACGACAAGCTCGGTGGGCTCACCTACTACAAGTTCACCATCAGCGGGAAGGTGGTGTACTGATGGCCGGCGCACTCGAAGACTTCGCGCGCCGCCCGCTCGGCGTGAAGATCGGCACCTTCGCCGGCCTCGGCGCGCTGCTCGGGCTCCTGTACTTCCAGTTCGGCTACCAGGCCGTGAAGAAGGAGATCGAGCAGGCCGAGGGCGAGCTCGAGGCCGACAAGGCCGACGCCCGGAAGCTCAAGGCCCAGAAGGACGAGTACGACCAGCTCATCCTCCGCCAGGACGAGATCAAGAAGCGGATGGGGCAGAGCCAGAAGGCGCTGCCGACCGAGGCCGAGATGCCGGCGTTCTTCGACCTGCTCGCCCGCCGCACCGCCGAGGCCGGCGTCGACCCGATCAAGCGCAGCGTCGGCAAGGAGATCGCGCTCGACGCCGTCGTCAAGGTCCCGGTCGACATCGAGGTGACCGGCACCTTCTACCAGCTCAAGCGGTTCTTCGTGTCGCTGCGGGTCGACGCCGACCAGGGCAACGGCGCGCTGGCGCCCGGCGAGGTCGCCGAGAAGAACCGCCTGGTCACGATCGAGAACCTGTCGATCAGCGATCCCAAGGTGAAGAACGGCGCGATCGTGCTGACCGCCAAGTTCGTCGCGGCCACGTTCCGCGCCGGCGACGCCGCGACCGCGCCGGCGCCGCCCGGCGCCGTGGCGCCCAAGCCGGCCGCCGCGCCACCGCCGCCGGCCGCACCGGGCGTCACCAAGGACCCCAAGCAGCTGGGCGCGCGCGCCGAGACCGGCGCCGCCGCCGGCGACGCCCGCGCCAAGAAGGCGTCCGGCACCGCGGAGGGAAGCCCGTGATGCGGACCCGCACCCTGCTGATCCTGTCCCTCGGCCTGGTCGCCTGCGGCGGCGAGGAAGATCCGCCGCCGCCACCGCCCAAGGCCGCCCAGCCGGCCAAGCCGGCGGCCGCCAAGGCGGGGGCGGCCGGCGCCAAGTCCGGCACCCCCCCGGGGACGCTCACGACGTACCGCAAGATCGAGGACCGGGTGACCGAGAAGGAGCGGGACTCGATCCGCCACCAGTTCCGCGAGCGCGACTTCGTGCCCGATCCGACCGGGACCGAGAGCCGCGATCCGTTCCGCAGCTACGTCATCACCCAGCCCGGCGTCGGCGTGAACGAGCCCGGCATCCCGGTCGAGGCCACCGAGGTGTGCCCGATCAAGAAGCAGATCGCGCGGGGCTACGGCGTCCGCGACCTGCGCCTGGTCGGCATCGTGTCGCGCGGCACCACGCGCTACGCGATGTTCAGCGACACCCGCCAGGAAGGCCACATCGTGCGCCGCGGCGACTGCCTCGGCACCGAGAAGGCGCGGGTCAAGGAGATCGGCGCCGGCTTCGTGACCCTCGAGGTGTCGCCCGAGCAGGTCAACAACCAGGCGCCGCGCGCGCCCGAGGAGCGCTCGATCCCGCTGCACCCCAAGGAGCTGCAGCTCGACGAGCCCGACGACGAGGAGCCGGCTCGCAGCCGGTCGTCCATCCCGTTCGCGACACCGGCGCCGTCGCCGGTGACCGGAGGCGGTAACCTGTAGCTTCGCCGAAAAATTTGTGATCCCCGCCAGGGCGGGGTGACAATTGCCAGCAGCGTGCCGGCGCGTTCGCGCGACCGGTCCGCCCCGTCTCCGCGCGCCGTCCCGGGCGCGCGTCGCTCGAGGTCTGTCTTCGTTCCGTCCTGCGGTGTGTCCCCGAGGAGTCATCATGCTCGATCGAAAGCTACGTTGGACGCTGTGCGCGCTCGCCGGGCTGCTCGGCGTCGTCGCCGCCGCGCCCGTCGCCGAGGCCGGCGGCAAGAACCAGATCCGCGCGGTGGCGATCGCCGATGACCAGGGCACGACGACGGTGCGGGTGCAGGGCTCGGAGACGCCGACCTTCACGGTCTACAAGCTCGAGCGGCCGACCCGGGTCGTGATCGACGTCGCCCAGGCGACGCTCGCCGAGGCGGTGCGCGGTGACGAGGCGAGCGCGACCTTCGCGGTCGGCTCGTGGGCGGTCAGCCAGGTCGCGGCCCAGGCGCTCGAGGACGGCTCGACGTCGGTGCGCGTGGTGGTGACCCTGGCCCGGCCGGGGCGCTACGACGTCAAGGCCAGCGGCAAGGACGTCGTGATCGCGGTGACCGCGCGCGACGCGGCGCCGAAATCGGTGAGCGCCGCCGACCTGGCCCGGGTCGAGGCCGACGCCGCCACCGCCCGCAAGGACGCGCAGCGGCTGCAGGCCGACGCCGAGCGCGCGCGCAAGGACGCCGACGCCGCGCGTGCCGAGCTGACCAAGCATCGCGCCGCCGTGCAGGCCGCCCGCGACGAGGCCGCCCGCATGGTGGCCGAGGCCGACGCCGCCCGCGCGGCCGCGTCGGCGGCGCGCGCCGACAGCGAGCGCGCCAAGGCCGAGGCCGGCGCCGCCCGCGAGGCCGCGCGGGCCGAGGCGCTCAAGGCGCAGGCCGCGCAGGCCGCGATCGAGCAGGCCCAGGCCGAGGCGGCCCGGGCGAGCAAGCAGGACAAGGCGGCCGCCGAGCGGCAGGTCGCCGAGGCGCGGGCCGAGCTGGCGCGCGCGCGCGCGGCCGCCGCGCAGGCCAAGGCCGACGCCGACCAGGCGCAGGCGCAGGCCAAGGCGGCCCAGGCTCAGGCCAAGGCGGCCCAGGCCGCAGCCGAGCAGGAGATCGCCCGCGCCAAGGCCAGCGCCGACGCGGCGCGCGCCGAGGCCGCGCGGGCGCAGTCGTCGTCGGCCAAGGACGCCGAGGCGGCGCGGGCCGCCGCCGAGCGCGAGCGGGTCGCCGCCGAGCGCGAGCTGGCACGGGCCAAGGCGGCCCAGGCCGCGGCCGAGCGGGACGCCGCCCAGGCCCGGGCGGCCGCCGAGGCGGCGCGCGCCGAGGCCGCGCGGGCGCAGTCGTCGTCGGCGAAGGACGCCGCCGCGCTGCGGACCGCCGCCGAGCGCGAGCTGGCGCGGGCCAAGGCGGCCCAGGCCGCGGCCGATCGCGCCCACGCCGACGCCCGGGCGGCGCGGACCGCCGCCGAGCAGGAGATCGCGCGGGCCAAGGCCGCCGCCGACGCCGCCCGCGCCGAGGCCGCGCAGGCCCGGCGCGAGGTCGAGCGCGATCGCGCGGCGACCGCGGATCTGAAGTCGCAGGTCGAGCGTGATCGCGCGGCGGCCGCCGCGGCCAAGGCCGCGGCCGATCGCACGCTGGCCCAGGCCCGCGCCGAGCTGGCCCGGATCGAGACCGAGACGCGCCGCGCCGAGAAGGCGCGCGCCGCCGCGCAGGACGCCCAGGCCCAGGCCGAGGCGCGCGAAGCGGCGGCCGCCGCCGCGCTCGCCCGCGCCGCCGCCGAGCGCAAGGCCGCGGCCGAGGCCGTCGAGGCCGCCGCCGCCGCGCGCCGCCAGGCGACCGGCGCGTCGAGCGCCGCCGCCGCGTCCCGGTCCGCCGCCGACGCCAAGATGAAGGAAGCCGAGCAGCGGCTGGCCCGCGCCGATGCGTCGAGCGCCGCCGCCGAGGAGCAGCGCCAGCGGGCCGAGGCCGCCGCCGCCCGGGCCCGCGCGGCCACCGCCGCCGCCCAGGCCGAGCTCGCCGCCGCCGAGCAGCGCCGCACCGACACCCAGGCCGCCGCCGAGCGCGCCGAGGCGCGCCGCGCCACGGCCGAGCAGGCGCGCGCCGCCGAGGAGCAGGCGATCGCCGACGCCCGCGCCCGCCGCGCCGCCGAGGAGCAGGCCGCGGCCAAGGCGCGCGCCGCCCGCGTCGCCGAGGAGCAGGCCACCGCGACCGCGCGCCGCGCCCGCCTCGCCGAGGAGGAGGCGTCCAAGGCCGCGGCCAAGGCGCGGACCGACGCCGAGGCGCGCCGCGCCGCCGCGGCCGCTGCCGCCGCCGAGCTCGAGGCCGCGCTCGCCGACGAGCAGGCCGCGGCCACCAAGGCGCGCGAGCGCCAGCGCGCCGCCGCCGACGCC
>Ga0247822_10001374_pt1 | contig 14850 bp, 7 predicted proteins | sample 13C_Cellulose_Da_FD_192423 | JGI IMG/M metagenome (GOLD analysis project Ga0247822, IMG submission 192423) | Soil microbial communities from agricultural site in Penn Yan, New York, United States - 13C_Cellulose_Day30 | ecosystem: Environmental > Terrestrial > Soil > Agricultural land | place...
GGATAAGGCCGTCATGGCCGGCCTGCGCATGGACAATCCCGGCGACTGGAAGACCGAGCCCTGGAATACCCAATTGAACAAAGTTGGCCCCGGCGAGACCAAGATGATCCAGGCCTACTTTGGCAAAAACAACGGAGCCCCCGGCTTTCCGTTGAACTCGGCGAATATCTCCAAGCTCCAGGTGTTCCTTGAGAAGCCTAAGCAGGACACGGAAGTCGTGGTGCGTGATTTGAAGGCCTTTGGCACAGCGGAAGCCTCGGCGACCGAGTCCTTTACCAAGCCAACTGATCGCGATAAGCCCGTGACCGTTCCTGACTGGGTCGGCAAGCGGCCACCGGTTGAAGGTAACTGGGTCGAGACGCTGAATGAGAATTTTGAAGGCGGTAAGCTTAATGAAAAGATCTGGACGCCTCGCCTGATCTGGGATGGCCCCGCGAAGGGCGAGCTCCAGCGCTATGCCGAGGAAAACGTCACGGTGAAGGACGGGGTAGCCACGATCCTCTGCGAGAAAAAGACCGGCCATCAATATAACAATCCTGCGCTGGAAACCCGCGACTACACGACCGGTGCGTTCACGTCGTTTGGCAAGTGGACGCAGAAGTACGGCTACTTCGAGGCCAAGATCAAACTCCCGACCGCGCGCGGTTTGTGGCCTGCTTTCTGGACGATGCCTGATCGTGGCCCAGAGGCGGGAGATGTCTGGCAGCGCCGCGAGACGAAGGCGACGAAGGGCAATGGCATGGAGATGGACATCTTCGAGCATCTCACCGAGTGGGGGAATGGACGTTTTAATATCGCCGCTCACTGGGACGGATACGGTCCCGAGCATAAGCAGTGGGGCAACTCCCACACCTACTACGGCCCCACCGCCGACGGCTGGCACGTGGCTGGCATGCTCTGGGAGCCCGGCAAGCTAACTTGGTTCCTCGATGGTGTGAAGGTCGGGGAATGGAAGAACGATCGTATTTGCGATGTTCCCTCCTACCTGAAGTTCACCGTCCAGATGGGAAATTGGTCCACGAAGAACGTGGATGACGCCAAACTCCCTGATGAGTTCCAAATCGATTACGTGCGCGCCTGGCAGTTGAAAGACCGCCTCACGGAAAAATAAAATCAACTCTGTCTAAACGAGAGAGTTGAGCCTGACTGGGTAAATCCTGGTCAGGCTTTTTCTTTGTCCGGATTTCCCGGGGGTGGGCTACAAGAGAGCAGTGTCGGGCGGTTCTGTGATGCCAGCCAGGTGGCGGCGGGCGTGGTCGTGGAGCGTCACTCGTTAAGAAATTGGTGGAAAACAGCCTGGAAGCGAGATCGACCAAAATCGGCGTGGATTTTTCCTAAGGCGAGTTGGGATCAGTGTGTTTCGTTTGAGTGCCACCTTATTGCTACCGACAGCAACGTGGGGCGCGTAAGGTGGAGGGGCGTTTGCCTTAGTGACATCGCTGCGCGAGGAGCACGCGACTGCTGCCGATGAACCCGAAACGGGTTCAAGCCCTTAGCTGGGGTTGATCCCGCGCCTACGGGAGACACCCCCGGAACGGACCAAAAACACCTCGGCCTTGAAAGGGGCGCAGCGCCTCACAGTGTTGGCCGGGTTTGCTATCTGAATATCCGGGGGGCTTCTGTCAATTTTAAGGATGCGTCTTGGATACCGCTGCGCACGAACGATCAAACGCTGAGATCGAACAACGTAGATCTATACCGACTATTTGCAGGCTTAAGCGAAGAGCTTCAAAAATCGTGAGGAACTCATTCGCTCAACACGGTGCGAGGTAACCCTTTCTGTTTGCTTGGCGGGATACCTTTTTCGCAGAGATGTCTTAGGCTGCTACTGAAGACGGGGGAGCATTGGCCGACTCGCTTTGCTGTCAGGCAAGGAGGCGATACGAGGGGCGCTGGTCACTGATCCATTCCCATTCTGGAGCGAGTTAAACTAAACACGTGGGGATTTTTTTGAAAATCGCGCTCGCTGCAAGAGATGGGATGTTAGCTCAAGAGCGAGCGCTCCGGCGGTCTACTGCGAGAAGGACTGATTCCGAATCGTGCGCCACTGATAGAAGGTCTCCAGGCTCTTCGCGTTGGTTTCCGTGGCGTAGTCCGGGATCGCGTTGTTACTCGGATCGATGAAGCGCTCGATAGTCGTCGCGCCGCGGTACTCGCCGATGATGGCCCCCTTCTTTTCATCCCAGACATCGGGTTTGGAATTCGCGTTCTTCAGCGCCTGCACCGTGTAGTGAACGGTGAAGGTGTTGGATTGCGTCGTCAGGCGAGGATAGATATTCGCATAAGGCCGCTCGCGCACGTTGTCGCCGACCATCGCGAAATCGTCTCCATACCATGCCGCGTCGGCTGCACTGTCCGATGCCCACGAGTACCCCTCTGGCACGAGGTAGATGTCGCAGATCTCTGATGGGGATTTAAAGATATCCCAGGAATCGAACTTGGCTTTGAACTGCCGCAGCGTGCCGTCGGTGTCGCTGAGATTGAGCGGTAGCCGTGCCATGGTTGGGCTGGTATTCGCACTGGTCGCAACAGGCATAAGCCCGTAGGGCACCTTGTAGTAGGATTGTGTGTTTCCGGGGATCAATTCAGCGGCTTTTTTCGGCACGCGAGTGACCAACTCGGAGCCGAGCACGGCTTTCACACCGGAACTGCGGGTGATGTAGGTGAAAGGTACGATCTGGTAGTTCATGTTCACCTTGCCTGCTGTCGAGAAAGGCTCGCTAATGGCGTAAGGCTCGACCACGGGCATGCTGAAGAGATCTAACAGCAGATGATCCTTCGGCCCTGTCGTCGGGTCGCGGGGACGATCTTTTTGGGGTCGGAAAAGAAGCGTACGCCAAGGAATGCCCTGCTTCACACCGGTAGGTAGAGAGCCAAACATGACGGCGGAGGGGATGATACGATTCGCCGTGAAGTAGCTGGTCAGATTTCCGATATTGCCGCCCGTGGCTTGCTGCTCGGCGTTGTAGTAGGGCGATGTCGATGGATTGCCGGTATAGATGTTTCCTTCGTCGGGCTTATTGGCGTAAGCGCCATCGGCTGTGCCTGGCAGGCCGGAATCCCAGTCCCAATCTGCGCCCGGGGTGGTGTCGCTGGGCACCTTGGGCACCCAGTATCTATCGTAGTTCGCACCGCTGACGAGTTTTCCTGAAAGATCGGCTCCCGGCACGACATGAGCTCCCACCTTGGCCTGAGTAAAGCTATGAACCAGCTTGTAATCCCTCTCAAAATATCCAGGGTGAGCTTTCATGTTTGCTCCGGTGCTCGCGTTCCCCACCACATTCTCCAGGGCCATGGTGAGTCGCGTGTCCCCTCCCTTCGCAATCAAGGTGCGAACGACGTCTGAGGGCGGGAGCGCGGTGTGAAGTGGTCTGATACCAGCAGCGTTTTTGTAGTACGTCGTAGGGACTTGTACCGAATCGGTGCTAGCTAAGGACCATCCGCTGCTCGGCGCGTTGGGTTGTACGGTTGTCGGGTCAGTACGAATGACGCTACCCTCTCCGAGGGTGGGTGGAGTAGCTGTGGACGCAGGATCTCCTCCGACAGCCGCTATTCGGCGATCAAAGCCCCACCAGGAGTACACAGGTGTTGTGAGCGATCCTTTTTGAAGGAGGTCCGGAAGTGGCGCAATCGTTGGCGGGAACTGAACCGTAAAAGTCTGGGCGATATTGTAGTTTCCGGGGTTTCCTTTTTGGGGCACCTCGATGGTGATGGTGAACAAGCTGCCGCCGATGTCCAGGGAGTTGGTCCCGGTTGACACGGTAAAGGGATCGCTAACAAACTCATAGGCATTGGCACTGCCACGATTCCGCCAGCCGTTCACTCGAGACTGAGAGCCTCCAGATATCTTTGAGATCAGATATTGAAAACTGTTGATGCCGCCGCTCTCGACGACGTAGTTGGGTCTCGATCCCACACTGGTCGTGATAAGATCGCCGGACGGAAAGGGCTGCTGGCCTCCAATCTCAATGCCGTCCATCCCGGTAATGCGAATTCTAAAATTCGGCTGTATTTGATCGAAGCCGAGCATGGGGGATGCCACTTCCATGAGGAGCATTGCTTGAAGGCGCTTTTGGCCCGTCGTCAGTGCAGTGCCTTGTAATGTAGGGTTTACATAATAGACAGGCGGCTCCGTATTAGGGATCGCAATTCGGACCTTTGTTCCAGTGTTGGTCTTGAGTTCGGTGCTGCCCGATACGAGGTTACTCACGGTGCGCCAGTCGTTGGCCGACCCATCCTGATCGGGGGCCGTTCCGTTGCCGTCTGCGGTCGCGATAACCAGAAGCCCGATCTCGGAAAGCGTGTACATGCGTCCCAGACCGCGAGTTTGTCCGATCTGAAGGGGAACGACCTGGCCGGCTCCTGCATTGCCTACTCGGGAGGTGAAGCGAGGTGTCGTCGTGTTGCTGATCGCGTGGTCGTAGACATTGGTGCTGCGGATGTAGTCAACGATCTCGGTTAAGATCTGATCGCGTTCTCCAGTGAATTTATATTTGTCCGAAAAGCTGCCTCCGAAGCCTGGGATGGTCTGTCCGGTGAGTCGTTGCAGGTATTTATAGAGGTCTTGGTTACGCGGGATCCTGACGTAATCGTTGGTGGGGCTGGTCGAGTCGTGCCGTTGGAAGTAATATTGGTTGCGATCATTACCCGTGCCGGTGGTGCCACAGAAGGCAATGACTTTGTCAAAAGTGCTGGCTAGGTTGGTGTTATTGCCCGGTGTGGGGTTGCTGCCGTACTCCGAGTCGATGGGCCAAGTGATGATGCGTGGGGTTCCAAAGAGGGTGACCTCTGGCGCCCGGCTATTAGCGGTGAGGAAGAATTTTCCGCTTTCGAGTTGCTGGCGACTGACGCTGTTCGCTGTTCGGTTTGGGTTAAAGGAGAGTTCTCCCAATGAGGAGAAGAGGCGTTCGTTTTTGGCCGTGACGGGCTTTTGAATGTTACTTTTCGTGGTATCGACAGTTCCTCCTTTGGAGCCGAAATCGTCGTTCAGACGGGGGAGCATGTTGAAAAATGGCGATGCGGTGCCGGATGAGGGCTGTGCACCTGTAGCCATGTTTGGGATACTCAGAGCGTTGAAGATTTTCGAGAGATCCGTGCTCGCCGGGTGCCCGGGATAGCGCTGGTACTCGCCGGCGACCGGCTGGTTTTCCGAGAAGAGCAGGCGCTCGTCGTAGATGCGGAATCGTGGGAGATCCCAAGGTGCAGGCTGAAGTTTGTTGTTCCGGATGGCGAGGTTGCCGGCGGCGGTGTTGATATTGACCTTGCTGCTTTCGTCGTCGGTCCAGAAGGCGATGCGGCCGACGATGGGGTTTTTGTCATCGGCTTGGTCGATGGTGACGGTTTGGCCATCGACTTTCGGAGCGACGACCTGGCCGTTTTGCAGGACGTAGAGCCAGCGGGTGGGCATCGGAGCGGGTTGCGTCGCGGTGGCTCCAGGGGCTCCGGCGATTTGAAAACCATCCATTTTGGTTGTGACTTTGGGAGCCGTGGCTGAGCCGGGATCATTAGGGTCGCGGGGATCGAGGATGGGGAAAACCGCCTGCTGCGAGCCGGTCAGATCGCTTGTGATGATCGGCTGATTCAGATCGACCCAGAGGGCTGGTGAACTCTTCCAATCGCCCGGAGGGATGTCGCTGGCTAGGACGCTGGCATCGTTCGCGTCTGACCCCATCGAGGCGGCAGAGTAGAGACGAAAGAGTTTGGAAAGTTGGCCGGTGTTGTTAAAGACCCGCACGAGGCCGGGCTGGGACGCCCAGGCGTTGCCGGGGCCGGTGGAGGTGGCGTCGTTGATTTGCGCCTGCACGAGATTGACCGCGGTGTCGGCCAACTGGCGGGTGGTGGCCGTGGCGTGATAGCTGGCGGAGGCGGAACGCTCCGACGTCGCCCGGGTCAGAAAACCGACGATCAGGATCGCGATGAGGACCAGGATCGCCAAGACGATAACGAGCGTCGCCCCGCGCTGGGAGGTGTGGTGGTGGTCTTTCGGAAAGACGCATGGATCGTGCTTTCTCATGGTCGGTAAATAAGGGGACTTCCCGTGATGGGATTGACTTGGAGCGTCACGTAGTTAGCCGGCTGGGCGTTCGTCGTGGCGTCGCGTTGGGGGACGAGTGTCAGGTAGCTGGCGCTCATGGGAATCACTGGCACGACAAGCCCTGATGGCTGGACTTGGATGGCCATGTAGGGAGAGTTCGTGCCACCGATGTTCATGGAGTCGGGGCGGGCGGTTTTGAGGATTTCAGAAAGGGAGGTGTTTTCGGCCACCACGACGTTCTTAGCCAGTGGCAGCACGCGCGTGACCGCCGTGTAGTTGGTGCCTTCACCGGCCATCCAGAGCTGGACCGCCGAGTATCCTGGATTGCCCCCTTGCTTGATCAGACGGAGTTCCACAGCCTTGTTGCGAGCGGAGGCGGTCTGCCGCGCTGCGTTGATCTGATCGGCGAGCACTTGGCCTCCGATTGTCAGGCTATTGCTGTCGCTGAGAGAACTCAGGGTCGGGATGATCATCACGAGGAGCAAAGAAAGGATCGCGACGACCGTGAGGAGTTCGATCAGGGAAAATGCTTGCCGGGAATAGTCTGCGAACGCCTTCATTATTGATCGTCGCTCCATTTGGAACCGGACAGCGGCACGGTGGTGGTGAAAACCTCGAACTCGATGTTTTTGGCGGTGAGTTCCCTTTGCAGATCGTCGAGGTCCGTCTTATAGCGATTCACGTTTGCAAATTTGCCTTGGAGCGCACCTTCGATCTCAGGTGGTGGGGTGGAGGATTGCTTGTCGAGTCGCACGGCCGAGGCTTCGCTAATGACCACCATGGTGAGCTGGACCATGGGTGGAAGCTGGTTGGCCGTAGGTGGCTGTGGCACGCGGGTGGCGTCCTTCTTCGAGTCGTAGGTGTAGTCGCCGGTAAGTTCCGCGCCCGTTGGATCGTCGTGAGGGCTCAGGCGGGGCCAGGCGATGACGGCGATGACATTATCCGAGAGCGGAGAGACGTAAGAGGAGGGGCTGGCCGAGTTGCCGATTTCACCGGCCCAGTTGGGCACTCCCGTCGTGGTCGCGGGATCCTTGAAGGTGGAAAGTCGCTCAGTCGGCTGTAGGCCCTGCATCAGCCGGTAACGGTACTTCTTTTCCGTCAGATTATTAGGACGGAACGAGTCGTTACTGCCGAACTGCACAAAGAAGGACGTCGCGTTGAGAAGGCCCTCGGTCGTGCGGAGGTTATTGTTATCGGAATACGACTGCGGGGTATGGAAGTAGGCCTCCTGCCCGTAACCGGCCATCCTGGTGTTCTGCACCACGGTGAACTGGAGATCTGACTGACGCAGATAGGCCGTGGGCGTCTGGGGTGGGGGCTGATCGTAGGCCCAGTAGGTATTCAGCGTGGCCTGGGCCAGTCGCTGACTGAGTAAGGTAAAGGCAGCCCTTGCGCTGGCGAATGCGTCGACCTTGGCCGAGGTGTGGCGGACTGTCGTGCTGACCGAGTTCAGGATCGTCAAGATCAGACTCAGGAGGATGGCTAGCACGGCCGTCGCCACCAGAATCTCGATCAAGGAGAATGCTTTATGCCTGGTAGGTAGGGCGGATTGGGGGATGAGTCGCATCGAGGGGAGCTCGATCGGGCACGGAGATTATCCGTTTCTTTGCTTGGCAGAGAAGATCGAGAAAACAGAGGTTTGCTGGTCGCCCGTGGATACGCCGACCGGGAATTTCAGGGTCACAGTGACATTGCGGGCACTCTCGGGTTGGAAGGCAGCCGACTTTTCAGCTCCCTCAGACGAGACCACTCCGGCGTTGGTCACTGCAAATTCCGCTTTGTAATAGGCGCGGGGGTCGTTTCCTTCCGTGCGGAGCCCATCGCGGCTGTAGAAGTATGATTCCCCTTCGAGGGTGCCGATGTTGTAGGTGCTGCTCGTATCGTCGCTGAATGGAATACGCTGCAACTCGCCACGGAGGTGACCTACGATATTAGCTTTCGCCGTCTCAGTGATGGAATCGCGCACAGACTGCAGTCCCACCGAAAGAGTGCCGAGCACACCGAGCATAGCGAAAGACACGATGCCGACGGCAAGGGCGACTTCGACCAAGCTAAAGGCGGAACGTGATGATGAAAGGGGGAGTCTCTTCATTTGGGGTGGGAGTTTTAGTGCCAGACGGAGTCCGGCGTTGTTAGAGACACTGTAGCTGAAAAGCCGCTAAACGGCCAGTCGATCTCCGACCTAGTTGTTGCTATTACCTGATCGTTATCAGACCGGTGGTTCATGGAATCAGGAAGGCTGGTCTGCTCGTGGTTTTGATACAGGGAAGCCTTGTTAGCAAGTTTTTCGAATTTCCTATATGTCTTGTGATTAATGATTTGTGTTTATTTTTTAGGTGATATTGCGTGAGGTTTTGCGACACGAAGGCGCGCTGGTTGTGAGAAAATTCGGAGTCCGCCGAGAGGCTGCTCCTGATCGGGAAAAGGCAAGCGACGCGGGAAAAATGGCCCCCGTCTGTTTTCAATAGCTGTTTTCCTGTCTTCACCTGTCCCTATAGGGAAGAAAGAGAGCTTTAAGCGACAGTCAAGGGCGACTTCCCTTGTCTGGGAATGACTTGTAGAGGAGTCTGCGAGGTGGGCGCTAGAATGAATCACGATCAGAATATCGCAGTGCTGCCAGGTTCGCAGGTCGTCCTCATAAACGCGAAACGGCCCGCATCATTAGATATGATGCGGGCCGCTGAAGGATGTGGGTGCTGACTAAGTCCCGATTAGTTGCTCGTCCTGTCGCGCAGTGGATTCGGCAGGGATGATTTCCAGCTCGGCGAGGTTTTTGCAGGCCCGAAGCTCTTTCGTATCCAAAACGAAGGTGCGGATTTGCAGGGCTTCGATGCGGCCCAGGTGGAGTGTGGCATCTCCGAGTTGAAGTGCGGCATTCGAGGCCTCCATCTCCCTGTTCTGGAGCCTGATGCTAATATGATCGGCATCGAGCTCCTCGACGGTCAGCACCTGCATCGAAGCCGGGGTGACCTGTCCCAGAGTGCCATGCCGCGCCCAGGGGCCTTTGCGCGAAGGTGCGAGCAGCGTCGCGGGAGGGGCCAGCAAGGCATCGGTGACCTGGCCGGGGTCGGCCTCGTGGCCGAAGAGGCTGAACCGAAATTTCAACTCGCCGCAGTCCACGACGGGCTCCCAGATCTTTTCGGTGGGCGCGTACTTCGGATCGCAGGCGTATCGCGTCGCCCGCGCGAGGGTGACTCGGAGTTCGTCGGGAGTGGCATCGAAGTCGCTCAAGACATCGCTGGCAAACCCCAGGGACTCTTCTGCCTCAGACCGTCTTACCCAACGCCCGCCAGGGACATGGCCCAGAGCCTCCCTCTTAACGCGACCGCCGGGCATGTCGTAAACCAAATCGCCTGTGCTCGGTAGGATGAGCTTGAGGCGGGCGCAGCGTTCGTTCCACAAGAGTCGCCCTTCCACGGTCAACTCCGGCGTGTCGGCCGTCGTCGAGAAGGTGAGATCGATCCAAGAGTTGCGCCCTTTCCAGCGCGTCCAAAGTTTCGCGCGGATCGGCCCAGTTTCGAGGATTTCACTTTGGTCGAGCGTCCATCGTTCCTGGATGTTTTCGAGCAGGTAGGAGTCTTTTTCTTCGTGAAGACCGCCCCAGGAGCCCCAGGGGTCTTCGACGACCTGGAGTTCGAAGTTGCGACCATTGGAGAAGATGTTTTTGCCGCCGCGAGAGATGTGGACTTCGTTGTCTTGGATCGCGACGCGCCAGTCGCCATTCGTGATCGCGGGGGCCGGGTCCTTTTGCCCGTGGCAGATCGTGGGAAAGGAATAGGCAATGGGGTCCTTGCGCCAGCCGACCTGGAGAATGCTCCAGCCCCAGGCCGGGATCTCGATCGGTACGGCGACGCGCCGGCGCCAGGGAATCTCCGGCATGGACGTGTGCTCGGTCTGGACGACTTGGAAAGGAACGGCCTCGCCAGCATGGTCATAGACGACCACGGGCAGTTCGTGGGCGCGGTCCCGGAAGAGGGCGATTGGGCGGTAGTCGAGAGCGACCTCGGCCTCGACGATTCCCTTGAAAGGACGGGACAGGGGGTTCCAGACGAGGACGGGCACGTCTTTGGGCAGATCCGGGTGGGATGGAGGAGGGACCGAGCTATCGACCTGGGTGGCGAGGTGGTTGAGCGCCTGAAATTGGGCCTGGAGGGAGCGGTGCAGGGCTAGACCGACCCATGCGGTTTGCTCCTCCATGGCGCGCTCGAGGCTCGTGCCGGGCAGAATGTCGTGGAAGGAGTTAAAAAGCAGCGTGTCCCACGCCTCGGAAAGATCCGTGCTGGGACCGGGCAGAGCCGTCCCGATGACGGAGCGCGTAATCTCGGCGGCGGAAAGCTGTGCCTCGGCCTTACGATACAGGCTCTTGAACTTCTGTACCGAGGAGTAGCAGCCTCGTAGGCAGTAGCCGAGATCGCCCTTCAGGACCGGCAGCGCGGCCGCTTCTTTATTAGCGATTTCGCCTTCCAGAGCGGCGAAGAATCCGTGGAGCGTATCATAAGTTACCTCGACCTCGGGATGCTGCTCGCTCCAGAGCGCGACTTCCTGCAGGTGACGGCGAGTAGGACCGCCGCCGTGGTTCCCCAGGCCGAAAAGCACGCCGACGTGAACGAGGTCGGACTCGCGGGCTTCCTTCAGAGTGTGATCCAACGTCTCGATGAGGTTGCTCCGGTCGCTGCAGTACCACATCCAGTGTTGACGATAGCAGAGGATGCGATTGCTAGAGTCCCCCTCCCACCAGAAGGCGGGAGTATTCAGAGGAAATTCATTCTGCTGGGGACGGGTGAACGAGAAGCCCGTCATGCCGAAAGAGGAGAGAATATTAGGAAGACCAGGAGTGTGGCCGAACGAATCAGCCTGCCAGGCGACAGTCGGGCGCACGCCGAGGTTTTTCTCGAAGTAACTCAGCCCCTTCTCGTACTGGCGGCAGAGGATCTCGGTGGAGGCGAGATTGGTGTCCGGCTGGATGACCGTGCCGCCCACCACGTCCCAGCGCCCCTCCGCGATCCGGGCGCGGATCCGGTCAAAGACGACCGGGTCATTTTTCTGGATGTGCTCGTAGATCGCGGACTCGCCCCGCATGAAAGTGAGCGTGGGGTGCTCGTCCATCAGGTCGAGGATGGTCCGGACGGTGATCAGACCTTCATTCATGCCCTCTCGCCAATCCCACAGCCAGACGGGATCGAGATGGGCATTAGGTAGCAGATGAAAGACGAGGCGTTTCGCGTGAGACATGGAAGTGATCGGTGACGAGTTAGGCCCCGAGGTGTTCAAGGAAGGGAGGGGCGAATAAGGCTAAATGTATTGATTAAATACAAATAATCAATAGCCGATAATTTGTCGATTACCCTCTTCGTGGCAGACTTCAAAAAAATGGACTTTGCGCCGACTTTGGCCAAATGTATGTTTTTAGACAAATGTGCTGCCCGACCCTAGAACGATGAAAGCCGCCCCCGAGACCTTGCAGAACTACGATGAAGCAACACGGTATCACGCCGTCAAAGATCTGCTGCGTCGCAAGGTACTCTCCGGTGAGGTTGGCCATGGCGAGCAGATGACGCCGGAGATGGAGCTATGTCGGGATATCAATCTCTCCCGGACGACCGTGCGGAAGGCGATCGCTGACCTCGTGGACGAGGGGCTGCTCGTGCGCTATCGGGGCCGGGGGACGTTTGTGAACTTTAGCCGCACCTCCGCGCAGCAGCGGATGCTGGCCTGCCTCGTCTGCCACTCGAGCGTGGCGGGCGCGTATGATCTGCTCATCCGGGGCGCCGAGCAGGCCGCCTCCGAGATGGGATATCAGCTGCTCCTCGCCAACTCAAAGAACGACACCGGGACGGCCATGGAGCAGGTAATCCGCCTGAATGAAGCGCGGGTGGCCGGCTCTATCGTGGTGCCTTTGCAGACGCTCTCCTCGGACAAGACGACGGCCGATGTCGTGCGGGCGCTGAAGCGCGCGGATCAGAAGGTGGTGCTCGTAGACGAGTTTTCCTCGGATGACTCCATCCCGAGCGTCTGTAGTCAAAATCGCGAGGCCATGTATGAGCTGACCCGGCAACTGATCGGGCGCGGCTATCGTCGCATCGCTTTTCTGACGAGTCTGCGCATCGAGTCGGTCGCGGAGCGGGAGGAAGGTTTTCGCCAGGCGATGGCGGAGCATGGGTTGGAGGTGCCGCCGGAGTATTTTCTCGAGGTTGCTGGGCGTGACCCCAGTCGGCAAGGCGTGCAGGAGGTCGATGTCTTCCTCGCCATGCGGCAACCTCCTGAGGCGATCGTATGCCTGCATGATCTCATCGCGCTGAATGTCCTCCGACGTTGTGAGGAGCGAGGGTGGCGTGTGCCCGAGGATGTGGCGGTCGTGGGCTTTGACGATCTACCGCAGGCTGCCGTGTGTCAGCCGCCGCTAACGACGGTGCATCAGCCTCTCATGGAAATGGGCCGCCGGGCCATCGAGCTCTTGGTGCGGCAGCTCAAGGGCGAGGAACTGAGTGCCCATCACGAGCGTCTGCCCTGCCGGCAGGTCGTGCGCCAGTCTTGCGGCTCGAAGAAGTAAAACAAAACAGGCTGCGTCCCGTTCAAGGAGCGCAGCCTGCTTTAGTGATTTTAGCGTTTTAGCTAAGGGACTTAGGGAAGGACGGCGGAGATCGTGTCGATCCAGGGACTGGGCTTGTCCGTCTTCTCGGCCTTTTTCACAATCACGCCGGACCACTCTTCCGTAGCGCTCACGGGGATGTCGATATTGACGAAGGAGTCCTTGGCGGCATCGGCGGGGATTTCAAGTTTGCCGATCATATTCTGGCCATTCTCGTCACGCATGTAGATCGCATAGCTCGCCGTGGCGTCACCGTCATTATAGACACGGAATCGCAGGACGGAGTCACCGGCGGGCACCTTGATGCCAAACCAATAGGCGACATAGTCCCACTGGCCCAGCGAGCCTTTGGCGCGGACGACCTTGCCACTGTCGGCACCCTCGACGGCCTTGGTTTCCAGGACATCCTTAGCCAACTTGCCATCGCCCTTCAGAGCGCTCTCGCCGGGTGCTTTTTGATGAACCGTCTCCGCGGGAGCCGTATGGGTGAAAAGAACGCCGCACGACAGGGCGACGACAAAGAACTTCGCGATTTTCATATCTTGGATGGGGATTTGAAGGTTGGGGGAGTGAAACTCGGTCAGAAACGTGACCTCGAAAGAAGGTAAGTGACCTTCTTTCAAAAGCAATTGTTTTGTTTCTAAAAGATACAATATGAAGTATGGGGTTAAAACCGTTCTTTTCGACCTGCGTAATGACTACCAAAACGTAACTGGAACGAATAACGACGCTAGGAGCGAAGCCGTTGGTTAGAAAAAGCACTTGCACAATGTATATAAAACATACATTAAGAGAAAAGAACTGGAGCCCTCCAGTGAACCCCTCCCTTAAATCGCCCTAAATCCTCCAGGATTTTCCGCATCGAACACCCATGAAAAATACTCCTCCCTCCCATCGCTGGTCTTTCTCCAAGGCCTCGTGTCTTCTGCTTTCCGTACTTGCAAGCGGTGTTGCGCTGTCCTCCTCCGCGCAGGCTGCGTCCGGCACCTGGAGTTCCACAACTAGTGGAAACTGGACGAACACGGGCAATTGGCTCAGCGGAGTCGAGGCGAGCGGGGTCGGGAGTATTGCTAATTTCAACGGAGTGGATCTGACTGCCAATGTGGCCGTGCATCTCGATGCGCCTCGAACGGTGGGTGGCCTTACCTTTTCCGACACTGATACTGGTACGCTCTTTAGCTACACCCTCGATAACAACGGGTCAGCGTCTAATGTTCTTACGCTCGATACCGGAACGGCGACAGCGGCCGCAATCAGCGTCGCTTCCGGTAACACGGCGACGATCAGTCTTGTTATAGCGGGAACTACTGGCCTCACAAAGACGAATGCTAGTGGCCAAACGGGTACATTAATTCTGAGCGGCAATAATACTTACTCGGGGGTCACTACTATCAGCGGAGGCAACACCGGCTTCATTCAAGCAAACTCCAATGCAGCTTTCGGTAGTAGTACTTTGTTCATGAGCGCGACTAACGGTGGTATTCGTTACGGCTCGGCTTTTAACGATCTGCGCGATATCGCTTTTGGAGCCAACGGCGGACGCTTGGATACTAATGGGTTCAATGTCACATATTCTTCCACGCTTAGCGGCGCGATTACGGGGGGGAATGCTTTTACTAAGACAGGGGCAGGCACATTAATTCTTGCTGGCACGAACAATGTCACTGGAGCTGGTGGTGTGATTGTTTCGGGTGGCTTTTTACAAATCGATTCGGATGCGCGTTTGGGAGGCGGTACCGGTGCCTTGACTCTCAACGCTTCTAATAGCGGTATTCGTTTTGGTTCCGCATTTAACAATCTACGAGCTATATCCTTGGGGAACTCGGGTGGTACGATTGATACCAATGGTTTTAATGTGAACTACTCATCGTCGATCTCCAGCGTTGGGGGCGGCACTTTTACGAAGGCTGGCTTGGGAACGCTTCGACTCACGGGAGCAAACTCCTACACTGGTCAAACGACGATCAATGCGGGTACTCTGCTGGTCAACAGCAGTATATCCAGCGCGGCAGTTGTCTCAGTAATTTCCACGGCAACGCTGGGTGGTACCGGATCAATCGCGGGAGCCACCACGATATTTTCCGGTGGCACATTATCACCGGGTGATAGCGTGGGAACGCTGGCATTCGGGAGTAATCTTTCTCTCAGTAATGGATCGACCTACGCATTTCAGGGCGGAGATTTGGTGACGGTAGCGGGCGCTTTGACTCTTACTGATAACTGGACG